>Ga0208219_1000641_pt1 | contig 12403 bp, 8 predicted proteins | sample NGESurshal072012_7_FD_184469 | JGI IMG/M metagenome (GOLD analysis project Ga0208219, IMG submission 184469) | Arctic peat soil microbial communities from Barrow, Alaska - NGEE Surface sample 53-2 shallow-072012 (SPAdes) | ecosystem: Environmental > Terrestrial > Soil > Wetlands > Peat ...
GCTCTTTCCAACTTCCACCAGCAGCGGGCCAAATCACAATGAGTACCACCGAGGACAAGGTCGACGGCGTCGTCAGCGACGAACCTTCGGTGGCCGCATCCGCCGAAGGTGACGTGACCCGTCAGCTCCCCGTGGCTGCCTACGTCCCCATGGGGGTGACCTCCGAATACGAGGCGCCCCGTGCGACGATCGACCCCGATACCTCGAAGTCCTGGTTGAAACGGGCCTTCCCGATTGTGGCGTCGCACAAGGGTCCGTTCCTGATCGCCCTCATCCTTTCCTTCGTGGGATTGCTGCTCCAGGTGGCGGTGCCCCAGGTCCTCAATGACGCGTTGACCAACTCCCTCGGGAAAGTTGCGACCGTCCCCCTGCACTACTACGTCTACTGGGTGCTGGCGCTCGGAATTGTCGGTGCCATCGCCGGGTATTTCTCACGCACGTACCTGTTCAAAGTGGCCTATGCCATCGAATTCGACCTGCGCAATTCCATCTATGAACACCTCACCCGCATGTCGTTCCCGTTCTACGACCGGGTGCAGTCGGGGCAGCTGATCTCGCGGGCCAATTCGGACATCCGCTCGGTCCAGATGTACCTGACGTTCGCCCCCATGATCCTGGTCCAGTGCTCCATCGCCGTCGTCGCCTTCTGCGTCATGCTCACCATCAGCGTCCCGCTCGCCCTCGTCGCCATGGTGACCATGCCCTTCATCTACTGGACCGGCGTGAGGATGCGGAACAACCTCTTCCCGGTGTCGTGGATCATCCAGTCGCGCCTGGCCGAAGTGGCCACGGTGGTCGACGAGAACGTCAGCGGCGTGCGGGTCGTGAAGTCCTTCGCCGCCGAGGAGCAGCAGCTTCGGCAGTTGGCCAGCGCGGCGGACAAGGTGCAATGGGGCTACATCAAGGATGCCGATCTCCGGGCCCGATTCACGCCGCTGATCCAGAACCTGTCGCAGGTCGGCCTGGTCCTGGTCCTGATCTTCGGTGGCTACATGGTCATCCAGGGATCGCTGGGGGTCGGCGCCATCTTGGAGTTCAACATCTACCTCTTGATGATGCAGGCCCCGTTCATGATGCTCGGCATGCTGATCATGATGGGCCAGCGGGCCGCCGCCTCGGCCGAGCGGATCTACGAGATCCTGGACGAGCAGGCCACCATTGTCGATCGGCCTGATGCGGTCGATCTCACCGACAGCCGCGGCGACGTCCGCTTCGAGGATGTGCGCTTCGCCTACGGCTCGGACAGCCGCGTTGCCCGCTCGGTCGAAGACGGCGGCAATCCCGACGTGCTGTCCGACTTCAACCTCCACCTGCGCTCCGGCGAGACCGTGGCGCTGGTCGGGCGGACGGGCAGCGGGAAGTCGACCATCGCCCGACTGGTCGCCCGCTTCTACGACGTGAGTGACGGCGCCGTCATGGTCGATGGGCACGACGTCCGCGACCTCACCCTCACCAGCCTGCGGGCCAACATCGGTGTCGTCCTCGACGAGCCGTTCCTCTTCTCGGTCTCCATCCGCGACAACATCGCCTACGGGCGTCCCGACGCCTCCGATGAGGCGATCATGGCCGCCGCCCGCTCGGCCGGGGCCGACGGGTTCATCCAGCACCTCTCCCAGGGATACGACACCGTGGTGGGCGAGCGTGGGTACACCCTCTCGGGTGGCCAGCGTCAGCGCATCGCCATCGCCCGGGCCCTGCTGATCAATCCGCCCATCCTGATCCTCGACGACGCCACCAGCGCCATCGACGTCAAGGTGGAACAGCAGATCCACGGGGCACTGCGGGTCCTGATGGAAGGCCGCACCACCCTCATCGTCGCCCACCGGCTCTCCACCATCAGCTTGGCCGATCGCGTCGTGCTGCTCGACGGCGGCCAGATCGTGGCCGACGGAACCCACGCCGACCTGCTGGCCTCGACACCCTTGTACTCCGAGGTCCTGGCCCAGGCCGCCCAGGACGATGACGCGGCGGACGGCGACATCATCGAAGACATCGACGCCGAGCTGGGAGCCCACTGATGGGGTTCATGGGTGGTGGTCCAGCCATGGGCGGCGGGGGCGCCGCCGGGGCGGCGCAGGCCGGACTGCCCTTCGGGGGCATCCCGCCGGAGTTGCAGGCCGGGGTCGACCTCCTGCTCGCCGAGGAGCCCGACCGCGGCGAATCCGACATCACGTTCACCCATCAGGCGTCGGCCCATGAGAAGGAGCGGCTGAGCCTGAGGGGCCTCCTCCTCGAGTACCCCGGCATGCTGGTGCTGGCCGTCGTGCTGGTGGGGATCATCGCCGTGGCCACGCAGCTCGGCCCGAAACTCACCGGCATCGCCATCGACGGCGGCATGGAGCCGGGCCACCACGATTTCGGTTTTGTGGTGTTGATCGGAGCCCTCTACCTGCTCTCGGTCGTGGTCTCCGCCGTGGCCCAGTGGGGCCAGGTCAGAGTGACCGGCCGCCTGGCTTCCTGGGTGATGAACGACCTCAGGGTCACCATTTTCCGCCACCTGCAACGCCTCTCCCTCGACTTCTTCACCGAGGAGAAGGCGGGCGTGGTCATGAGCCGGATGACCAGTGACATCGAGAACCTGCAGCAACTCCTCCAGGACGGTCTGGCCCAATTCGCCGTGCAGGGCCTGACCATGGTGGTGATCGCCATCTTCATGTTCACCACCAACGTGCGGCTCGCCATCATCACCATCGTGGTGGTGATCCCCCCGCTGGTCATCATGTCCGTGTGGTTCAAGCGGGCCTCCGAGCGCGGCTACGACAAGGTCCGTGACGGCATCGCCCTGGTGCTGGCCGATCTCTCCGAGAGCCTGCAGGGTGTCCGCATCGTCACCGCCCACAACCGGCAACAGCACAACGTCGTGAACCACCGCAACGTGGTCGGTCGCTACCGCGATGCCAACAACTACACCGGGCGTCTCAACGGCATCTACGGTCCCGGCTCACAGCTCCTCGGCGTGATTGGTCAGGTCGTGATCCTGGCTGTCGGCGGCGAGATGGTGCTGCATCACCAACTCCAGGTGGGCGCGCTGGTCACCTTCTTCCTCTACGTGAACCGTTTCTTCCAACCGATCCAGCTGCTGGTGCAGCAGTACAACTCGTACCAGCAAGGTCAGGCGTCCGTGATCAAGTTGCGCACCCTGATGGAGAACGAGCCGACCGTCTCCGAGAGTGCCGATGCGATCGAACTCCCGCCCATTCGCGGGGAGATCCGGTTCGACCACGTCTCCTTCGGGTACGACCCTGACGTCCCGGTATTGCGTGACATCGACCTGCTCATCGAGCCCGGCGAGACCGTGGCCTTCGTGGGCGCCACCGGAGCCGGCAAGTCGACCATGGCCAAGTTGGTCACCCGCTTCTACGACCCCACCGCCGGCCGGGTCATGATCGACGGCCATGACCTGCGCACCGTGTCCTTGACCTCGTTGCGCAGCCAACTCGGCGTGGTGCCCCAAGAACCGTTCCTCTTCGCCGGCACCATCCGCGACAACATCTCATTCGCCCGACCCGGCGCGCCCGATGACGCCGTGTGGGAAGCCGTGCACACGGTGGGCCTGACCGAATTGATCCAACGACTCCCCTACGGCCTCGATACCGCCGTGCACGAACGCGGGCAGTCGCTTTCCTCGGGGGAACGCCAACTCATCGCCCTGGCCCGGGCCTTCATGGCCCAGCCCCGAGTCCTGGTGCTGGACGAGGCCACGTCCAACCTCGACCTGCAGTCCGAAACCATGATCGAAGCGGCCCTCGACGTCCTCTTGCAGTCACGGACGGCCGTGCTGATCGCCCACCGGCTGTCGACGGCCATGAGGGCCGATCGCATCGTGGTGGTCGGGGACGGGCGATTGCTGGAGCAGGGGTCGCACGACGAGCTGATCGCCCTGGGCGGGCACTACGCCGAGATGTACGAAACCTGGATCTCCCAGTCGCACGCCGCCTGACCGGCGGCTGCCAAGCTGGCTCCCCTGCCGTCCGGCCACGACACTTCTGAAGTTATGGGGTGACGGTGGCCCGGCTCCACTCCGCCAAGGTGCCGCGGTACCGCATGTCCCATTCGTCGTAGGCGACTCGTAACTGACGGCCCGGCCACCGGGGCGGCTGCAACTCTTCGGGGAGCAACGGGTCGGCCTGCAGGTGGCGCAGTACCGCGGCGGAGAGGGCAAACCCCGGTGCCAGCACCTCGGGCCCGACCGGTGGGACGGCCTGCAGCCGGTCCAACAGGGCGGAGGACCGCGTCGACCATTCCTCCAGGTCCCACAACCGCGCCGCCAACCGCCGGGCGTCCGAGGGTCGGGCCGACATGAACTCGACATCACCATCGAGCCCGGTGGTGGTCATGAGAGGACCGGCCAGGTTGTCGGGGCGCATCCACACGCCCTCACGCAGTTCGGCCAGCCGGGCGTAGGCGAGGGCGCGACGACGCTCCGACCGCACGTCGGCCGTGCTGCCCGACGTCGTGACCACGGCCAACCGCCACTGCCCGGCGTAGTCCGTCGTCACGCCTGATCGGCTGGCCGACTGGCGTGACCGGCGAGCCATCAGGTGCCCGGCCAATCGATAGCGCCCCGATCCGTCCGTGGTCGCCTCGCCGCCGGCCACCATGCGGCTCAGAGCCACCCGGGCCCGGTTCTCGCTGATCCCGAACAGGCCGGTCAGGCGTACCAATTGGGCCACGGGCAGCTCGGGGGGATCCATGCCCAGCAGGGCGCTGGCCAGGACCGAACGAGCCGTGAATGGTGTATTACGCTCTTGCGTCACTTGGCTCAATACTGTAATATAGGGGCATGGCCACCACCATGGTGCCCGAACTGAGCGCCCGACCCGATGTCCTCCCCAGCGACCGACTGCTGGCCAACGGGATGGCCATCCCCGAAATTCGGCCGTCCTTGCGCCGTATCGACAACGTGCGCAACGCCATCACCGTGGTGTCGGTCTGGTTCTACGTGGTGCTCCTGGTGGGCGGGGCGGTGTGGCTCGACCGCTGGTGGAGCTACCTGATCGCCTTCGCGCTCATGGGACCGATGTATGCCCGCTTCGCCATCCTGATGCACGAGTCGGCGCACAAACTCCTCTTTACCAACAAGCGGTGGAACGATTGGATCGGCACCTGGATCATCGCCTACCCCGTGTTCACTCCCGTGCAGTTGTACCGCCGCGTCCACTTCGCCCACCACCGGGACGAGTTCGGGCCCGACGAGCCCGACATGGCCTTCTACGGCCCTTACCCCTGCACCAAGGCCGCGCTGCGACGACGGCTCTTCCGGGATGCGGTCGGCATTTCGGGCTGGAAGAACTTCGTCCCCCTCATCAAGGGCATCCGGAACAAGCCCTTCCGGCCTATTGGGCTCTCGATCTTCGGTGTCCAAGCGGTGCTGTGGGCCGTGTCCTGGCTGGCCACCGGACGGTGGTGGATCTACCCGCTGTTGTGGTGGCTCCCGTGGATGACGCAATGGCGGGTCCTCAACCGTTTGCGCTCCATCGCCGAACACGGTGGCCTCGAGCGGAGCAAGGATCGCCGGGCCACCACCCACAACGTGCACCAATCGCTGCTGGCCCGCTTCTGGTTTGTGCCCTACAACACCGGATGGCACCTGGCCCACCACGTCGACATGGGCGTGCCCTGGCGCAACCTGCCCGCCTACCACGCCGAGTTGGCGCGGGCCGGGTACGTCACCGATGCCATCACCTACCCGAACTACCGCGCCCTGTGGAAGGCGCTCTCGAGCGCCGAGACTCCCTAGTCGATCCCGAGCGCCCGGCGCAGCACCGCCGTGCTTTCCTTCTGGGAGCGCTTGGAGACGGCGGCCGACAGCACCAGTGCCGAACCATGGAACGTGCCGGGGAACTGGTGGATCTCCACCGACACCCCGGCCTGGAGGAGACGGAGACCATAGAGGATGCCTTCGTCGCGCAGGGGGTCCATCTCCGCCGTCGAGATGTAGGTCGGAGGAAGACCGGACAGGTCGGTGGCACGGGCCGGAGCGGCGTACGGCGACACGTGGTCGGGATCCGACCCCGGGCCCAGGTAGGCCTTCCAGCTCTGCACCGCCAACGGTCGATTCCACAACGGGGAGTCGGTGAAGGCCTGCATGGACGGCGTCTCGAGGCGGTCGTCGAGCTCGGGGATGTGCAGCATCTGGAAGCAGACGGGGGGACCTCCCCGATCACGGGCCAGCAGCGCCGTGGCCGCCGCCAGCCCTCCTCCGGCGCTGGCCCCGCACAGCGCCAGCCGATCGGGATCGACACCCAGCTCCCCGGCGTGCTCGTATAGGTACGTCAAGGCGGCGTAGCAGTCGTGCAGACCGGCGGGGAACGGGTGCTCGGGCGCCAGCCGGTATTCGACCGATACCACTACGGCCCCGGTGGCGACCGCCGTCAGGGCCGATCCGGCATTCTCCGCCTCGACGCTGCCGATGACGAACCCGCCGCCGTGGATCGTCACGATGCCCGGAACCGGCCCGGCCCGCTCCTTGGGCACGTAGAGCCGCACGCCGACCTCGGGGTCGCCCTCCCAGCCCGGAACCGTGATGTCCTCGATGTCGAGCGCCCCGACCCCGGGGATCTCCACTCGCATGGCCGCCAGGGTCTCCTCGAACGCGGCCCGCGCCGCCACCGCGTCACTGAGATCGATCTTCGGCAGAAATTCCAGCAACGCCGACAATTCAGGGTCGATCATGCGTGCCCACCCCCGTGTTCATCGCCGAACTATTTGGGCTGCATCCGGATGCCGGCGTCGATGCGGATCGACTCGGCGTTCATGTACGAGTTGCCGAGGAGCTCCACCGCCAGGGAGGCGAACTCGGTGGCGTACCCGAGGCGGTGGGGGAACAGCACGTCCTGGGCCAGCTTGGCCTTGAACGCCTCGGATCCTTCGCCCTCTCCGTAGATGGGTGTGTCGATCAACCCCGGGAGGATGGTGTTGACCCGGATCCCGACCACGGCCAGGTCGCGCGCCGCCGGCAGGGTGAGACCCACGATGCCGCCCTTGGAGGATGAGTAGGCCGCCTGGCCGATCTGGCCGTCCTCGGCCGCCACCGATGCCGTGTTCACGATGGCGCCGCGGGCACCGTCCGCGTCGGGCTCGTTGAGGCTCATCTTGGTGGCGGCCAGGCGGATGCAGTTGAAGGTGCCGATGAGGTTGATCTCGAGCACCCGTCGGTAGAGGTCGAGGTCATGGGCCGAGGCGTAGTCGCCGTCCTTGCCGATGGTGCGGGTCGCCCACCCGGTGCCGGCGCAGTTGACCAGGGACTTCAACGGCGACATCTCCCGGGCCGCCTCCACGGCCGCGATCACGTTCTCGGTGTTGGTGACGTCGGTCTGGGCGAAGAGGCCGCCGATCTCCTTGGCCAGTTCGGTTCCCTTGTCCTCCTGCAGGTCGGCCACGACGACACGAACGCCCCGATCGGCCAACAGGCGGCAGGTGGCGGCGCCCAATCCCGAAGCCCCTCCGGTGACAACTGCAGACGTGCCGTTCAGATCCATCAGTTCCAACTCCTTCATGGGGGCGCGGGATGCGCCGCGGGAGACATTAGGGCGCGCCTCCGCCCGCTGCCATGTGAGGGCATCGAGCCCCGAGCTACATCTGGTCGGGTGCCTCCATCCCGAGCAGGGAAAAACCCTGAGCCAGCACGCGCGCCGTCAGGTCGCACAGGGCCAGGCGGGACGTGCGGGTCTCCTCGTGATCGACCAGCACCCTGCAGGCCTCGTAGAAGGTGGTGAAGGTGGTCGCCAGCGCAAAGAGGTACGTGCAGAGCTTCGCCGGGCTGTACGCCTCGGCCGTGGCGTCGACGGCCGACGCGAACTCGAGCAGCTGCAACGCCAGGGCGCGCTCTTGGGGCTCGGTCACGACGGGGCGCGTGCCCGGCTCCGGGGGCCCGACTTCGCCTCGCCGGAAGATCGACCTGATGCGCGCGTGGGCGTATTGCAGGTACGGGCCGGTGTCACCCTCGAAGGCCAGCATGCGATCCCAGTCGAAGACGTAGTCGCGCATCCTCTCGGTGGACAGGTCGGCGTACTTGACGGCCCCGATGCCCAGGGACCGGGCCACCGCGGCCCGGTCGGCCTCGCTGAGATCGCTGGGTCGGGAGGCCAGCGCGGCGGTGGCACGATCCACCGCTTCGTTCAATAGGTCGATCAGGCGCTCGGATCCGCCCGAACGGCTGGCCAGCTTCTTGCCGTCCGTGCCGAGAATGAGCCCGAACCCCACATGCACCGCCGTCGACGGTGCGGGGAGGTAGCCGGCCAGACCCGCCACGGCGAAGACCAACCGGAAATGCAGCGATTGCTCGGCCCCGACGACGTAGATGAGCGTCGTGGCCTTGCGACGCAATGTGCGGTCCCGGATGCAGGCGAGATCGGTGGCCGGGTAGCCGTAGCCACCGTCCGACTTGCGCACGATCAACGGGAGCGGGTCCCCGTGGCGGTTCTGGAAGCCGGGCGGGAACACGCACTGCGCACCATCGTGTTTGACCAGCAGCCCCTGAGCCGCCAATTCAACCAGCACCAGCGCGAGCAGGGGGTTGTAGAAACTCTCGCCGACGATGTCGTCGTCGGTCAGCAGGACGCCGAGCATCTCGTAGACCTCGTCGTTGTGGCGGATGCTCTCGGCCACGAAGATCCTCCACAGGCGCATCGTCTCGGGGTCACCCTTCTGGAGGAGGACCACCCGCTGGCGGCAGCGCTCGGCGAAGGCGGGATCGCGGTCGAAGGTCTGCCGGGCCTGGGCGTAGAAATCATTGAGGTCGCGCACGCTGAACGACTCGGCGTCGTCGGACCCGCCCACTTCGATCAGCTGCTCGATCAGCATGCCGAACGGCGTCCCCCAGTCCCCGATGTGGTTCTCCCGCAGCACCTGGTGCCCCAGGAACCCCAACACCCGGGCCAGTGAGTCGCCGATGACTGTGGTGCGCAGGTGCCCGACGTGCATCTCCTTGGCCACGTTGGGCGAGGAGTAGTCGATCACCATGGTCTGCGGGTGGGGGGTGAGCGGCACCCCCAAGCGGTCGTCGGCGCCCATGGCGGCCAACTGGTCGGACACGAACCCGTCGGCCAGCGTCAGATTGATGAATCCGGGCCCGCTGATCTCGACGGCGGAACAGACGTCGTCGAGGACGGCGGCGGCGACCACTTCCTCGGCCACGTCTCGCGGGGCCCGGCCCATCTGCTTGGACAGGGCCAGGGCACCGTTGGCCTGGAAGTCGGCCCGTTCCGAGGCCCGCAACACCGGATCGGCACCCGGCGCCACGGTATCGAAGGCGGCCTGGAGCCGCTGGAGGAGGACGCTGTAGGCGTCAGGCATCTCCTATTGTCGCATCCCGCTCAAGTACCCGTCCGCCGGACCGGAGAACCTCGGTTCGGACCGGGGCATCTCAGTCAGCGGGCGCACCGACCCCGCCGTCGGTCAACCCGTAGCGGTGGTACGGGCCGAAGAATCCGTGCTCGAGGAGGCCGAAGCCCACCACGTCGCCATAGCTGAACCGGGCCACGTGATCGACGATCCCGTACTGGGCCAGTCCCTTGACCTCGTCGACCTTGAGGACCAGGCCCTGGACCACCTCATCGGGGCCCTGGTACATCCCGTGGCGCCAGTCGGCGTCGATCCCGTACCCGGTCCCGATGGAGATGAAGTTGGGCAGGAGCGAGGTGCAGGTGATCTCCAGGTCGGCGTCGGGGAACCGGACCGTGGAACGGTCGATGACCCGGGTCCCCGGAATGAGGTGGTGCTCGTGCTCGGAGCGACCGAGATCCTCCACCTCCCGGCCCGGGTCGGCCCAGATCCGCTCGCCCTGCACCAGGGGTCGTTGGCCGTCGTCGCGCTCATGGCAGATGTACATGATGGCGTGGTCCTCGAACTGCATCGGGAAGTAGTTCCACATCCCGCTCAGGACCAACTCCCCCTGACGGATGCCACCCGGCTCCGGCTCGCCCACCGGCCGGATGCCCCAGGAGCGATCCCGGTTGCCCCAGTGGTGGTCCGGCGTGATGCCGACGTCGTTCCCGCCGACCGAAAGGGTGCCCGACCAGGTGCCCGTCTGAGCCAGTCGCTGGGTGTCGAAGATGACCTTTCCCTTGCTCCGTAGGTACTGGCGCGGTTCGGCGACGGCGGGGGTGTGTCCCTCCCAGGTCACGTCCATCGCCACGCTGTGTGCGGTGGGCTCGACCACCACCCGTATGCGGTGCAGCGGCTCCAGCACTTCGATGCGGAAGGGCCCGACCGACAGATCGCTGCGGTCGGTCAGCGGCTTCGAGGCCCGCACGACGTGTTGTTCCTCCCCTCGGCGCACGTCGATGAAGGCGTCGACCACGCCCAAATTCGGGTACTGGCCGAAGCCGAAAATGGCGAACCACTCGTCCGATTTGGCATGCATGTTGAAGTAGTAGCGATCGTAGAAGTTGCGATCGCTCGTACCGGTGTGCGCGATGAACTCCGGTGCCTGGTGCACCGGGAAATCGTCCCAGGACGTCAGTGACACAGCCCCTCCTTCTCGAGGTCTCGCATGGGTTCGGACGGTACAGACCCTCGATCGGACTCGACCGCGGGCGCAGCCTATGCGCCCCCAACCCTCGCCGGCGGCGGCGCCGGACGCCCGGTGGCCGCCGGGGCACCACGGTCGATGGGCGCCGTCGGCTGGCGGCACGGCAGAATGGATCCATGGCCCTCCACCCTGACCCCGCGTCCCACCCCGACAGCTTCGGTGCCCGATCGGTCCTTTCGGTCAACGGCCGCGACCACGAGATCTTCGACCTCAACGCCCCGGCCCTCGCGGCCTACGACGTCCGCCGGTTGCCCTACGCCATCAAGGTGCTGTTGGAGAACCTCCTGCGGCACGAGGACAGCCCCCACGTCTCGGCCGATGACATTGCGGCCACGGCCGGCTGGGGGGCGAATCCCGAGGCCCACGGCCAGGCCGCCGGCGATGCCGCCCACGAGATCGCCCTGACGCCCGAGCGGGTGCTCATGCAGGACTTCACCGGCGTGCCCGGTGTGGTCGACCTGGCCGCCATGCGCGATGCCCTGGCGCGGCTCGGCGGCAACGCGTCGCAGGTCAACCCTCTGGTCCCGGTCGAGCTGGTCATCGACCATTCCGTGATCGCCGAGCGATCGGGTGACGCGTCGTCCTACGACACCAATGTCTCCATCGAGTACGAGCGCAACATGGAGCGCTACCAGCTGCTGCGCTGGGCCCAGGGCGCCTTCGACGGGTTCCGCGCCGTCCCCCCCGGCATGGGCATCTGCCACCAGGTCAACCTCGAGTACCTGTCCCGCGTCGTGTTTGCCGCGCCGGACGGCCGGGCCTTCTGCGACTCCCTGGTCGGCACCGATTCCCACACCACCATGGTCAACGGGTTGGGCGTGCTCGGCTGGGGTGTCGGGGGCATCGAGGCCGAAGCGGCCATGTTGGGACAGCCCCTCTCCATGCTGCTCCCACCCGTGGTCGGCCTGCGCATCTCGGGGGAGCTGCGGGAAGGCACCACCGCGACGGACGTCGTCTTGACCGTGACCGAGCTCCTGCGCAATCACGGGGTGGTCGGCGCCTTCGTCGAGTGCTACGGACCGGGCGTGGCCGCGCTGCCCCTCGAGACCCGCGCCACCATCGGCAACATGAGCCCCGAGTACGGGGCGACCTGCACCATGTTCCCGATCGACCAGGTCACCATCGACTACATGCGCTTCACCGGGCGCGACGACGAGCACCTCGCCCTGGTGGAGGCCTACGCCAAAGCCCAGGGCCTCTGGCACACGGCCGACGGGGTCGAGCCGGTGTACTCCGAGTACGCCACCCTCGATCTGGCTGACGTCGAGCCGTCCCTGGCCGGGCCATCGCGTCCCCAGGACCGGGTGTCCCTGGCCGCGGCCGGCGAAAAATTCCGGGCCGCCCTGGACCGGCCGCCCCGCACCTCGGTCGAGGCGCCGAAAGCAGCACCCCACCACCTCCTCACCGAGGGCGACGTCGTGGTGGCCGCCATCACCAGCTGTACCAATACGTCGAACCCCCAGGTCATGGTGGCTGCCGGCCTCGTGGCCCAGCGCGCCGCGGCGCGCGGCCTGCGCTCCAAGCCATGGGTCAAGACGTCGCTCGCCCCCGGATCCCGCGTCGTGATGGACTACCTGCAACGGGCCGGGTTGGTGGAGCCCCTCGAACAGCTGGGCTTCTTCCTGGTCGGGTACGGGTGCACCACCTGCATCGGCAACTCGGGGCCCCTGCTGGCCGGCGTCACCGAAGCCGTTCACGCCGACGACCTCTCCGTCGTGTCCGTCCTGTCGGGCAACCGCAACTTCGAGGGCCGCATCCATCCAGACGTGCGGATGAACTACCTGGCCTCGCCGCCGCTGGTGGTGGCCTACGCCCTGGCCGGCACCATGGACATCGACCTCACCACCGAGCCTCTCGGTCAGGATGCCG
>Ga0208219_1000642_pt1 | contig 12394 bp, 11 predicted proteins | sample NGESurshal072012_7_FD_184469 | JGI IMG/M metagenome (GOLD analysis project Ga0208219, IMG submission 184469) | Arctic peat soil microbial communities from Barrow, Alaska - NGEE Surface sample 53-2 shallow-072012 (SPAdes) | ecosystem: Environmental > Terrestrial > Soil > Wetlands > Peat ...
CCTTCACCGTCCTGGCCCTGCTGCGCGGTCAGCGCACCTCGGTGGATGTGACCGCCGTCATCTTCACCATGTTCGCGTTCGGCTGGCTGGTCCTGCCGATCTTCGCGTTCGGCCTGGACAGCACCCTGGACCCGGCCACGCTGGCGCTGTACCCGCTGCGCACCCGCCCGCTGGCGGTGGGATTGCTGGCCGCGTCGGCCTCTGGAGCCTGGCCGCTGGCCAACCTGGCCGGGCTGCTCGGGGTGACGGTGGGCCTGGCCCGCGGCCCGTTCGGCCTGCTGGTCGCGGTGGTCGCGGTGGTGCTCCAGGTGCTGTTCTGCATCACGCTGGCCCGGTTCGTGACCACCAGCATGGCCAGGCTGCTGCGTTCCCGCCGTGGCAAGGACCTCGCGGCGTTCCTGATCATCCCGATCTTCGCCCTGTACGAGTTCTTCACCCAGGTGGTACCCAGGGTGGCCGCGGAGGGCAGGCTCTCCGTGTCCAGCTTCGCGGGCGTCGATTCGTGGCTCCGCTGGCTGCCGCCGGGCCTGGCGGCCCACGCGATCGGGGACGCCTCGGATGGGCATCCCGGCGCGGCCGTGGCGCGCCTGGCCCTGCTGGTCGAGGTCATCGCCGGGCTCGGCTGGCTCTGGGTGCGGTCACTCGGCCGGGCCCTGGTCACCGCCGACACGTCCACGCAATCTTCGCGGGTCCGCAGCGCGGCGCTGCCACTGGCCGGGTTCGGCCTGCGCGGTACCGTGACCGCACGCGTCTGGATCTATCAGCGCCGCGACCCCCTGTCCCTCGTCTACTGGGTCATGACTGCGGTGATCATGGTCGCGGCGTCCATCAGCACCATCCTCGGCCGCCAGGAGCACCCAGCCATACTGCTCGTCAGTGCCATCTTCGGCGCTGGGTTCGTCGGGGCGTTCCACGCCAACGCGGCCGGGCTCACCGGTCCGCCGTTCCTCATCGAGGCGCTGGCGCTGCCCGGCCACCGCGCGCTGCGGGCCTACTTCTCCAGCCAGGACATTGCGCTCGGGGTGATCGCGGTGCCGCTGATCACCGCCGTCTCCGTCGGCCTGGCGGCCGCGGTCAGGAGCCCGGCGGAGGGCTTCGCCGCCGTGGCGGTGGGCCTGGCCGGTCTCGGCGCGGCTCTGGCCATATCCAACATCTTCACCGTCGTCCTGGCCTATCCGATGGCCAAGCGAGCCGGCAGCCCCATGCCCCAGGCCGCCCAGGGATATGGGGCGTATGCGCTCGGGAGCACCCTCGGCACCCTGGCGTGCGTCGCGGTGGCCACCGTCCCGGTGATCGTCGCCGCGGCCTTCACCAGTGCTGATCCGGCCGAGGTCCGGGTGCCGGTGCTGCTGCTGTGCGCCGCGCTCTACGGCCTGGCGCTGGCCTGGGCCGGCGTGCGGATCGCCGCCCATGCGGCCGAGGGGAAGCTGCCGGACCTGTGCCAGGTCGCCCTCCGCAGCAAGCTGTAGCCGGAGGATCTCTGACGCCGGCGGCCCGCACTCGGTACGCTCCACAGGCGAGCCAGCCGTTCTTCGGGACCAGCACCCCGCATCAGGGCAGGAGCCACGATGATCGAGCACACCACCGGGGGCAAGATGTCCCTGGCCGAACTGGCCAACGGGCACAAATGCCAGCCGTCCGCCATCCTGCGCCTCACCGCCGAGCACAGTCCCGGTGGCGCCTATCCGGCCAACGTCGCTGCCTACATCAACGGGGTGTTCCACGGCACCATCGCCGTCACCGACCCCATGCCCGCCGGGCTGCACCTGTACCTGCCGTAGCGGCCACGCGACGGGCGCCAGGCACCCGGGGCCCGGGCCGCGGCGCGGCTCACGACTGGCGTTCCTGCCCGGTGATCCGCTCGGACTCAGCGGCCAGCCCGTGGACGAGATCGCGAATCACCCGGCGCACGATGAAGGTCAGGCCCGGAAGCCGGGCGGTCATCGAGACCGTCCAGAGGATGTCGGTGGCCCCGTCCCGCTGGGTCAGGGTCGTCTCCCCGGTGTAATCGCGGACCGGCAGGCCCGACAGCATCCGGTAGGCCAGCCGCACCGGCGCGTCTACGCCAGTGATCTCTTCGCGGATCTTGAAGGGCGGCCGGGACAGCACGCGGATCGCCCCGATCCCGTCGGGCGGCGGGTTGCCCTCCCGCTCCAGTGCGACCGCGCGGATCGGTGCCCAGGCGGCCATGTCATTCTGCGCCGAAAGGACGGCCCAGACCGTCTGCACGGGTGCCGCGGCCCGGGCCTGGATTCGGATCCCGGCCACGGCTAGCCCGCTTCGCCGGCCGCCAGCCACGGATAACGCGCGGTGTCCTTGGCCGCATAGTCAGGGTCGAGGTAGATGAAGCAGCGCTGGATTTTCCAGTCGCGGATCTCGAAGACGTCGCACCACCGGCCCGCCGCCCACTCCGGTACCCCAGCCCGCCACGGTCCATCCTGATGCTCGCCATGGCTGGTGCCCTCGCAGACAACGGTGTCGCTGCCCGAGAAGATCCAGTTGAAGTGCGAGTAGTGATGGGTGATCGACTTGAGGGTGGTCCCCACGTCGGAGAAGAGCTTGCCGATCTCCTGCTGGCCATTGGCCAGTCCCCATTTCGGGAAGTACACCTGCGCGTCGTCCGCGAACAGGTCCAGGATGCTTCCGCCTGTTGAGGTCACGCCGCCATTGTCGAACGCCTTGAGATACTCGATGGCGACCGACTTCCGCTGTTCGTCGGTCATGCTTTCATGGGTCAGCGTCATTGCCGTCTCTCCGCTCCTCGCAGGTGCTGTCGTCTTGCCCGGTCGCCGCGGTCGTACACCTGGGCGCCGGCCCCGGTGAGAGGTCGCACCTCGGTGTCAGTGATTCGGTCATCTCGATGTCAGTGCACTGGCCAGGTCGGGGTCCGAGGAGGATGCGCGCAGCCGTTGGAGCTGGTGATGATCTTGTTTACGACGGGTTTTACCTGCGTGAACGCGAGACCGATCACCGCTGCCGGGGCGCTGGCTGCCGTCGTTGGGTTATGAGAGCCCGTCCCGCATACGTCGCTGCCGTCTTGGGCGGCCCCCGGTCGCCGGGTTTGACCTCGCAGGCCCGCGACACCACGAAGCAGGCCCGGGCCTTCTCCGTTTTCTCCGCGGCCGGGCATGGGCCGGCCCGGCGGCTTGCGTGCCGCCGGGCCGGCGCGGGTTAGCCGCCGAGCAGGGTGAGCGCCTTGGCGATGTCGGGGTCGTGCCCGGTGGACAGGTCGTACGCGGTGAGCGGGATGTAGTAGTCGGGTGCGACGCCGATGCCGTTGATGAGCTCGTGGTCGGCGCTGAGCTCATGCTTGGCCGGGAGGATGATCAGGCTGGCGTCGTCGAGCAGGTAGGGGGCGGCGGGGGCGGCCACGAGGCCCGCCGTCCTGGTGCCGACCAGGGTGCCGAGCCGCAGGTCTTTCACGGCGCCGCTGAACGCGTCGCACGCTGAAGCGCAGTTGCGGTCGGTCAGCACGACCAGCGGCAGGTGCAGCAGCGGGACGTCCGTGTCGGTGTAGGTGGCAGGGCAGTTGCCGTGCACGTCGCAGTCGTAGGCGTAGGCCTTGCCATGGGTGAAGGCGCCGAGCAGCTGGGAGACCTCGGCGGGTGAGCCGCCGCCGTTGCCGCGCAGGTCCAGGATGACCCCGCGCAGCTTGGCGCCGGTGGCCGCTATCGCCTGCAGCACCTGGTCTGCCGCGCCGGGGTAGAACCCGGGCAGCTGCACGTAGGCGATGTCTCCGTTCAGCAGCTTGGCGGATACCGCGGGCGGCGGGGGCGGCTGGTAGAGCGCGGGTGTCAGGGTCACTGTCCAGGTGCGGCCAGTGGCGGGCCGCTGCAGCTGTACCGATAGCCGACCGGGCTGCGGGTCGGGACCGGTCAGCAGGTTCATCACTCCTTCGGAGATGATGCCGTCGGTGAACGGCGGGGCGCCGTTGACGGAGACGATGATGTCCCCGGGCCGCAGCCCGGCGCTGGCGGCGGGGGATCCCGGTGCCACCGCGGTGATGAACAGCGGCGGCAGCGCCTCCTGCGGCGCGATATCGGCCAGCGGCGGCGCCGGTGAGGTCATGATGCCCAGGTCACCTGGCACAGTTCCGGGCGGCGGTGCCGGGTAGGACCACTGGGCGTGGTTGTTGTCCAGGCTGGCGACCAGGGCGGTCATGGTGGCGGCGGCCAGTTCCTGCCGTTGCGCCGGGCTGGCCGGCAGCTGGCTGGTCACTTTCTGGTACACGGCGGCGAACGCGTTCCAGTCACTGTCGCGGTTGCCGGTCAGCGCGGGCATGGTGGCGTCCGGCTGGTCCATCCCGAGCTGGTCAAGCTCTTGTGTGAACCCGGCGAACGCGGCGGCAAGCAGGACCCGGTCATCGAGCACCGGCCCGGCGTAATAGTGGGCGAAGATGCAGTAGTAGGCCTGCCCGATGGTGGTGACCGTGGTCGGGTGCAGCGGCGGCGCTTCCTGCGGCGGGTTCGCCGAACACGGCGGCGGCTGCTGCCCGCTGACCTGCCGGGCGAGCACGGGACTGCCCGCCCCGCCGCTGCAGGCGGCGAGCACCAGGACCGCCGATACCGGCAGCACCGGGATTACCCGTCTCCAGGTACGCCAGGTGCGCACCGGCGACGGGGTTCCTGCGGCCGCGGATGCACCGCGACGTGATGACATGCTCATAATGACCCTCTCCTGGACTGAGACCATGCTGTTGCCGGACGCGGAGGCAATGCGCTCTGGATCCTCATGCCCTCGGGCGAGGATCCAGGCTTGCGCTGGGAGGGGGCACCCGTATCTGGCGTGCCGCCCGGCAGGAACCCTGATCGGTAAGCGCTGGCACCGCTTAGCCTGCGGAGCGCGAATCCGGGTTTCCCCTGTCCGGAGCGTTCAGCTACTCCCGCGCAGGCCAGGTGGCCGACCCCGTACGCGGCTGCCGGAGCCGGCTGCAGCACGACCGGCCCAGCGACCGCTTGTGCGGCGACCCCGGCGTGCTCTGCCTTGAACTCAGCATCCCGGCGTGCGAGCACACGCCACAGCCGGATCCCGGCCCAGCAGCAGACCAGCACCGCGGGCGGGATATTCAGCCAGAACCAGCTCATCTTTTTTCCCCAGCCGCCAGAGCGGCGCCCCCGGGAACGAGCATGCCAGCGCAGCCCTGATTCACGATTGAGGCGTGATTGAGCGTGACGCCTTGACAACCGCGCTGGATAGCCACCCGGGCCAGCACTTGCCCAGACGGCCACATGCACCGTCAGCTGACAACGACGCTCGTATTTGTCAGCTGTCAGTCAGCCGCTGCCGACATCAGCGACGCAAGCGGAAAGTGCCCATATCAATCACTCGGGTGCGGCACCGACGGCCGTGCCGTCGGCTGAGCCTGACACCAGGCGATCAGGAGCGGCCGAGCCCAGTATCCAGTCACATTCCGTGACCGAACCGGGCCGACTTCAGGCAGTTCCTGATGACCCGCCAGCAGCGGTGTGCATCCCAGGGATGCCCAGGATTTTCTGGACGGGGGTTTGCGGACGGTGTCAGGGCTGGTGGCTAGGGTGTCCGGGAAGGTAGACGTTCCCGGACGGACGGAGGCGGCGCCGATGGGCCGCACCATCGCCTACTGCCGGGTCTCCTCGCGAGACCAGAACCCGCAGCTGCAGCTGGATGCCCTGCACGCGCACGGCTATGACCAGCTGTTCGCCGAGAAGGAATCCGGCAAGCACGGCGTGCCGCGGCCGGAGTTCAGCCGGGCCCTGGCCACCTTGCAGGCCGCCGACACCCTGGTGTTCTGGAAGTCCGACCGGTGGGGCCGCTCAGCCGCGCACGTGCTGACCACCGTCGGCCAGCTGCGCGACCGCGGCGTGAGGGTCAAGTCGCTGACCGAGAACTTTGACCTGGACACCAAGGAAGGCCGGTTCATGCTCGCGGTCCTGGCCGCGGCAGCTGAATACGAGCTCGAGCTGCGCGCCGAGCGGCAGGCCGAGGGGATCGCCGCCGCGCGGCGCCGCCAGGCCGCCGGGACGATGCTGCCGGGCAAGAAACACATCGGCCGGCCCCGGGTGACCGGCCCAGCCGAGCTTGCCGCGCTGCGCCAGCTGATTCGCGACGGCACCTCCGTCACTCAGGCGGCCCGCACCCTGAAGATCTCCCGCTCCACCGCCTACGCCGCGCTCAGCGGCCCGGGGTCGAAGCTTTGATCATCGGCGAAGCTGGCGTCGAACCGGGTTCCGAAGTGCTCGACGCGGGTGCAGGTGACCCTGATCTGCCACATTGCTGTCAGGCTCGGCTGAGCGGGCAGCGGGACCTTGCAGTTGGCGGCCGCGGCCCCGATCCGCTCGTCGCTGAACGGCGTCGCGGCGAACAGCCGCCCGGCAGCGCGGTGGCCTGGGGTGGAGCGGCTGAAGTGGCGTGCGGCCTGCAGAAGCGGCCGCGCGGCGGCCGGCACGTGGAAGACGGCGGTGGTGGCGGGGGCAGGGGAGGCTGCCAGGGGGGCCGGGACTAATTGCCGGCCGGGAGGATGCCAGGTCAGCTGCAGGGTGTCGTTCTCTGGTGACAGCGCATCCCAGGGCGTGCTCGCCAGGGCCAGTGCCTGCACGCCGGTGACCAGCACCGCGGCGATGCCAGCGGCGATCACCGGGTGGGCGACCCCCGCGCGGATCCGCCCGGCGGTCTCGGCGGTGACCAGCGGGGCGTTCAGCCCTGGGCCGCTCAGGACGTCCAGGAGGCGCTGGGATGGGGGGATGTTGAGCATAAGCCCGTGCAGCCGGAACCCGGCCTGGGCGCCGCGCAGCCGGGCCAGCGTGTGATGGCGGCTGGGGCTGTCGTGCACGAGCCAGGTCAGGAACAGCTGCACGCTCTGGCAGGTGACCGCCGCCGCGCCCGGTCCGGGGCGGGTGCTCAGCCAGTGACGGGCCGCGTCCCGCCCGTGCCGGTAGACGGCGTCGGTCCGGGCGAACCCGGCGGGGCCGAGCTGGGCGAATGCCTTGCTCCGGTAGTTGCGGATATGCGGGTGGAGGAAACGCGGCAGGTCCGCGGCGTCAGGCCCGGCCCCGGCTGCCCCATCTGGCCGGGACCGGGGACGCCGGCCCGCGGCGCGCAGGGCCTGCGGCAGCCCGATAAGCAGCTGGTAGCCGGTACCGGCCAGGACGGCGTTCAGATGCGCGGGGATCTGCCGGGTGTGGCAGACCAGCACCACCCGGCTGCCGGTTTCCCGGCACAGCCCGAGCACCCAGGTCCAGGCGCCCGCCGAGAGCCGGTCGGCCCGCAGCACCACCAGGTCCTCGATCTGGTCGGTCACCATCCACGCGGTCACGGCCCGCCCGGCCGCCGGCCCCGCGAGCTGCTCAGCGTTCAGCCGGTTCACCGCCCGGCCCAGCGCGCCCAGCAGATCGTGGGCGAGGGCCTGCGGGCTGGAGGCGCCGGGCGTGGGATGCACGATCACCCGGCCACGGGCCGGGTCGTGGCTCTCCAGCAGGCCGACGCTCACATGCATGTCGTCCCCGGGGTCCAGCAGGACCCGGACCTCAGCCGCCACTGCCGCCGAGCCGGCTGAAGACCCATTGCAGGATCTCCCGGTCGGGCCGGCCGCGGTCCAGGCGGGCCAGGGCGGTCACCACGTGGGCGGTGATCTTCGACCAGGCCCGGAAGTTGCCGTGCCCGGCGTGCACGTCGGCGAAGGCGATGTCCTCGGGATCGGCGGCGGCCCAGACCGGATGGTAGGCCGGGATCACGGCCAGGACCTGCTCGCGGTCCAGGCGCCGGAACTCCTGCCAGACATAGACCCGGCTGGACAGCATCGGCTCCCGGCGCAGCACCCGGTAGCAGTCGCCGCCGCCGACGAACACGATCGCGATATCGGTACGCCGGTCGTCCCACAGATGCCGCCACAGCTCAAAGCACTCCCTCGACAGCCACTGCGCCTCATCACAGACCAGCACCCGGAACCGCTCGGAAAGAGCGTCCTTGAGCAGGGCGTCGAACTCGATCGGCCGGGTCGGCGGGGTGCCGCTGATGCCCAGGGCATCGAACAGGACATGGCGGATGTCGCGGGGGGTAGGCCGGGCACGGAACTGCACCCGGCACGTATCGGCCGGCGCCAGGGCCCGCAGGGAGGCGTTGACCGAGAGGGTCTTGCCCAGGCCGGCGTCGCCGTGCACGCACATCATCGCCCGGGCCGCCACGACGTCAGCCAGGTTGTCCTGCAGCATCAGCAGTGCCTCGGTCGCCACCACGTTCGCCCCGGCCAGACCGAGGTAGTGATCGTCCTGCTCGTCGATGTCCGCCCAGGTGCTCATCGTGCGCCACCCCCATCCGGGTCATCCCCGCCGCCGGCCGCCGCCGTAGTGCCGGGCAGGACCGGCGGCCGGGCCGCGGAGCGGGGCAGGACCCAGCTGGGCGCCGGCGGGCGCAGTGGCATCAGCCGGGGACGCGCCTGGGCCACCAGCTGCTTGTCGTCGGCGTCGCCCAGCTCCGCGGCGACCTGCGCGGACGTGAGCGCGGTGACCGGTTGCGGCGGTGCCGCTGTCGTGGCGGCCGCGTACCGGATCCGGCGGCTCTTCTCGCCCGCGCTCAGATCGGCCTTCAGCTGCCTGCGGCGTTTCTCCCGGGCGCGGCGCAGCTCGGCGATCTGCTCCGAGCTGGCCTGATCGGCCAGGGTCGCAGCGCCCAGGTGCTCGTGGGTGCGCGCGTCGAACACCTCGACTTCGTGCTCGTGGTGCGGCATGTAGCGCAACCGGACCTCCCGCCCGACCTGCCCGGTCATCCACGCCCCGACATACTTGCGGGCCCGCCACCCCACACCCTTCGTGGTGATCTTCCGGACCTTCCCGTCGTCCTCCAGCATCAGCAACCGCAGATCACCAGCAGGCACCGTGCTCAGCGGAGCCGGATCCTCCAACCACGCCTGCAACGGCGTCCTGCCCTCCAGCACCGGCATCGCGTGCTCGGTGTTCCACCACCGCACCCAGCCCAGCAGTTCGCCGGTGAACGCCTCGAACGTCAGCGCCGGCGCATCCGGATCGACCGGGCACCCGTTGGCCAGCCTCTGAGCACCGCTGTAGCGGGGCAGGCCCGCGCAGAACATCTGCCCGGCCGCTCCGTTAACGGTCTCCACCGAGCCCTTCAGGTGCGGGGTGTACCCGGGCAGGTCCTCCACCTTCACGGCGAACCCCGCCAGCACCGAGGCCACGGTCTTGGACAGGAAGTCCTTGCCCCGGTCGACGCGGACCTCACCCGGCAGCCCACCCGGCGGCCCGTACGGCTCCTGGAGGGTGATGGCTGCGCGCAGCGCGGCCAGGATGGCTGCGCGCAGCGCGGCCAGGATGCTCTCCCGGCTCGCCGGCCCCGGTGTGATCGCTGTGCCACACACCACGTTCGTCGCGGCATCGACGAACCACGTCACCCACGGCTTGAGCAGGCGGCCCTCGACGTCGACCTCGACCGGGGCCTCGACATAGTCGGCTTCCCACACCTCGTTGCGGTGCCCCCGAGGTCGCTGCAGGAACACATCGTGCGCCCTGCGGGCAAGTTCACCGCTGCGCAGGCCGGCCCGGTCGCCGCGCAGGACGTCGCGTCCCACAGCCCGCTGCAGCGTCTGACGGCTCGGCGCCGCCGGACCGCCACCATTGGCCGCCTCGGCCAGTTCCCGGTGCACCGCGGCAACGTTGCCCCGCCAGAACGCCAGCCGCTCCCGCACCTGATCAGTCACCTCGAAACGGCCCCGGGGCCGCTGATCGAGCTCACCCCTGGCCCGGCCCGCCTCGATCCACCGCCACACAGTCCGCTCCGAGACACCCAGGCCCTCAGCCGCGAGCTGCACATGCCCCGTCGTCAGCCGACCTTCACCATCCAGCCCCATCAGGCGCCGGACCGCGGCCTCTCGAGGCAGCCGCTGATCCCGCCAAGCCGGACCCTGCTCACCCACGCCCGGTTCCCCCCGTCCATGGACCCCCGCGCGATCACAAAGTGATCGGCGACAACGGAACCTACCGGGCAAACGCCCCCCGCTGACAGCTCAATGAGCAGATCACTGACAACGAGATGAGCGCGCCCACTGACAGCTCAATGAGCAGAACGGCCTGCTCGCTGACGTCAGCAGGAGCAGAAACCGGCGGCCGCCGACATTGAGCCGAGCAGTCTCACCCGGGTCCGTCAGCGCGGGCGGTGGTCGACGATGCGGCGTACCTTGCCAACCGAGCGCGGGATGGACTCAGGTTCCAGGACGCTGGCGGTGACGGTGACACCGATGGTGTTCTTGATCAGCGTGATCAGCTGAGGGCCGGCTTCTGCCGTGTCGCTCCCGGTGGTGCCGGGGCGGCGTTCAACCTGGACGGCCAGGCGGTCCATCCGGCCTTCCCGGGTCAGGTGCAGCTGGAAGTGCGGCGACAGCACCGGGATGCGCATGATGAGTTCCTCGATCTGGGTCGGGAACAGGTTGACCCCGCGCAAGATAATCATGTCGTCGGTCCGGCCGGTGACCTTCTGCATGCGCCGCATAGGACGCGCGGTGCCGGGCAGCAGGCGGGCGCATCTCGTTCGTCCAGGGTTCCGCGCCGAAGATGCCGAACCGCAGCGAGGACCCGGCCGGGTCGAAGCCCTGGCGTTCCATCTCGTCCACGATCGCGAGCATGTAGGACGGCGTGACCATGATGATGTCGGGCCGGAGGTCCCGGATCAGGGTGACCTGCCGCTCGGTCATCCCGCCGGAAACCGGGATCACGGATGAACGCCGGCCGCGTCGAAAGCCGCGCGGTAGTGCGGCACGCTGGTGTACGCGTGGCGGAGCGACCACTGGAGCCGCTCGAGCTGCACGGCCTGCAATTCGTCAGCGGACGCCCGCTCGATGGGGTCGAGGTCCTCTGGCGGCGGCGCGAGATTCCGCACCGGCAGCTCCCGGGGGCTAGGCGTCGTAGTCGACGGTGATCTGGTCGGAGGCAGGAAGCGCCTGGCAGGTGAGCACGTAGCCCGCGTCGACCTCGTCCTGCTCCAGCGCGTAATTGCGGCGCATGGTGACCTGGCCCTCGGTGAGGAGCGCGCGGCAGGTGCCGCACACGCCGCCCTTGCAGGCGAAGGGCAGGTCGGGGCGGATCCGCTGGGCCGCGTCGAGAATCGGCATGCCCGGGGGGACGGTCGCGGTGCTGGCGCGGCCGTCGAGCAGCACGGTCACCTCGGCGCCGGGGCCCGCGGGCGCCTCCTCGTGGCGGACTTGGGCCGGGGGAGTGTCCTCGACGTAGAACAGCTCACGGTGGACGCGGTCACGGGGGACCCCGAGCCCGGTGAGCACCTCGATCGCGCCGGTGACCATCCCGAGGGGACCGCACAGCCACCAGTGGTCCACCGCGGGGACCGCGACGGTGACGGGCAGCAGCGAGCGCAGCTTGCCGGGGTCGAGCCGTCCGTTGAACAGCTCTACTTCCTGCGGCTCGCGGCTGAGCATGTGGACCAGGCATAGCCGCGCCGGGTAGGAGTCCTTGAGGTCGGCGATCTCCTCGGTGAACATGACCGAGTCGCTGCGCCGGTTGCCGTAGATCAGGGTGACCGCCGAGCTGGGGTGCGCGGCGAGCACGGATCCGGCGATGGACAGCACGGGCGTGATGCCGCTGCCCGCGGCGATCAGGACGTGCTGCCCGGGCTGGGACAGATCCGGGGTGAACGTCCCGGACGGCGCCTGGACGTCGATGATGTCCCCGGGCCGGACGTCGCGGGTGAGCCAGCGGGAGACCGCCCCGCCGGGCACTTCCCGCACGCCGATCCGCGGCGGGTGCCCCTGGGGAGCGCAGATCGAGTAGGAGCGCCGCTGCGCGCCGCGGCGGATCGTGAGGGACTGGCCCGGGGAGAACCTGAACCGGTCCGCGACCCCGGGCGGCACGCCGAACGTCAGCGCGGCCGAATCGGCGGTCAGCGGATCCACGCGGAGCACGGTGAGCGGGTAAAACTCGGTCCGCGACGCGCCGCCGGGGCGGGCCATCAAAATTCCTTCACATATTCAAACGGTTCGTGGCAGGTCCGGCAGCGCAGCAGGGCCTTGCACGCGGTCGCCCCGAAAGCCGCCGTCGCCGCAGTGTCGAGCGAGCCGCAGTGGGGGCACGCCACCGGGTCACGGGGGGCCATCGTGAGGTTGAGCGGGACCGGGCCACGGGGGAGTGCCGCGCCCGCTGCCGCTGGCCGGGGTGGCGCGATGCCGGCCGCGTGAAGTTTCCGGCGGCCCTCGGGGGTGATCCAGTCGCTGGTCCAGGCCGGGGCGATCTGGGTCCGGACGGTGGCGCCGAAGCCGGCCTGAGTGAGCCGGTACTCCAGCTCGCGCGCGATCTCGTGCAGCGCCGGGCAGCCCGAGTACGTCGGCGTGATCGTCACGACGATATGACCGTTCTCGCTCGTGACGTCCCGCAGGATGCCGAGGTCGGCCAGGGTGAGCATG
>Ga0208219_1000643_pt1 | contig 12380 bp, 13 predicted proteins | sample NGESurshal072012_7_FD_184469 | JGI IMG/M metagenome (GOLD analysis project Ga0208219, IMG submission 184469) | Arctic peat soil microbial communities from Barrow, Alaska - NGEE Surface sample 53-2 shallow-072012 (SPAdes) | ecosystem: Environmental > Terrestrial > Soil > Wetlands > Peat ...
AGCGCAGGCCGTTGTCAGAGACTTGATATAAGACTTAATTCATCACGTAACTTAACTCCCGAGAAATGGGCGGTCAAGGGGTGGTCAAGACCCGGTTGGCGCGGCCCGCCTGGGCCGCTGAGGCGGGCCGCGGCCGGCCGGCCGCCGTGCGGAGACCAGCCGCGGCGGGCCTCCGTGAGGAGGGGTTACCGGGTGCAGCCGCCGCCGTAGAACCCAGGACCGGCCAGCCCGGGGCCGGTGAGCTGGGGCCGGGCTGTCCCGCCGCCACGCGGGTAGGCGGTGTCGAACCATTCGGTGAAGAACTGGCCGAGGCGCTGACGGCACGCGGCGCTCCGGGTGGGCAGCCACCGGGCGAAGCCCGCCTCCAGCTGCGGCTCGGTGATCGAGCCCCCGCCGTACTCCCGCTGAAGCTGCTCCAGGGCGCGGGTGAAGTTCGGGTGGCCGAGGATCTGCCGCAGCGCGATGTAGGCGATACCCGGGCGGTCGTACGTTGACGAGCCGCTGAACAGTCCCCACGCCGTCGGGTTGGACGGCGCCACGGTCCAGAAACCGTCCTTGCTCGCGTAGAAGCTGGCGAAGGTGGCGACCAGGCTGTTCTGGAAGGCCCGCCGGCCGGCCGCGGTGCCCGGGCCGCCCGCCTTACCCTGCGCCTTCCGGGCCGCGAACAGGAACTCGGCCAGGGTGGCCAGCCCTTCCTTGTAGAACGTCATGGTGTAGCCGGCCTCGGTGACGTGGTCGCCCCACCATTGGTGCATGTTCTCGTGGTAGAGGGTGTCGGTGTCGATGGTCCCGCCCGCGAAGGTGATCATCGTCTGCATCTCCTCCTCGAAGGAGGCGGACGGCCGGCCGACGACCACGCCGTCCGACGTGAACGGGAACGGCCCGCTGAACATGCTCTCGAATCGGGTGATGTCCGGCTGCTTGTCCATGATCGCGAGGTTCTTGGACTTCTGCGCCGCGCTGAGGGAGCTGGCCTGAGCCTGGTAGAACGGCATTCCGCTAACGGTCCGTTCGGTCAGGTCGAAGCTCCCGACGCTGTCCTCCACGAGGTAACTCGCCACCGGTGCGGCCGAGTGCCAGTGCCAGGTGACGGAGCCGCGCGGGAACCGGGCGTCCGCGGGGTGCGTCCGGGTGCCCTCCAGGATGCCGTTGGCCAGCACGGTCTTGCCCGCGTTGACGGTGTCGTAGAAGTCGTAGGTGGGCTTGGCGCTCGGGTAGTCGTTGAGCGGCATCCAGTCCTCGGTGCCGACGGGCTCGGTGGTGACGAAACCGCCGTCGCCCTTCGGCTGGTTGGACCGGAACCAGCCCTCGGTGGTGCCGTCGCCGTCGTTGTGCACGCCGGGGCGCCCGGTGTAGGCGACGGTGACCCGGAAGGTGCGGCCGCCGCGGAGCGGCGCGGCCGGGGTGATGACCAGCTTGTTGGCCGGGCACGGGGTACCGTTCCCGGATTCCTTCGTGGCCGGCTTGGTGGAGGTCAGCTCGGGGGTGCAGGCGGGCGGGAGCGGGTTGTGGTGCGGGCCGCCGACCGGGTTGACCTCGGAGGCCTGGTGCGCCAGGGGGTCGGGGTCGTTCTGCCCGTGCGGGTCGCCGGGGTAGGTGGGCTGGGCGAACGTGAACGAGGCTGGCCGGCCGTTCACCTGGACCGAGGTGACGGTCATGTCCGGGCCCGCCGTGGTGTTCACCGACCGGCGCTCGAAGTCCAGGCTGAAACTGGTCAGGCACTGGGTGGCGCGATCGGTGAGCGTGACGTGGTTGCCCGGCAGGAACCGGTTGGTGGTGGCGTCGTAGACCAGGTGGACGTCGGTGTGCAGGCTGGTGTAGCCGCCGTTGCCGGTCTCCGGGTACAGGCGGCTGCCGGGCGGGGCCAGGGTGTGCGCCCCGGCGGTGCAGCTGGCGGCGGTGCTGGTGGCGGCGGCGGTGCTGGTGGCGGCGATGGCCGGGGAGACGGCCGTGAGGACTCCCACGGCCAGGGTGAGACTCGTCGCGGCGGCGAGCGGGCCGCGGTAACGCGGGCCACGGTAACGGGCCATCTCTGGACTCCCTCGGTATCCGGCGTACCACCAGCATCCGTCTTAACAGGGATTTGCCCCAGGAGAAAGGGCCTGGTCCGGAATCTGGCCGGGCCGGCGGCCGCGGCCTCAGAAGCGGTGCCGCGTGTGGCTGAACGTCCCCTTGGCAAAGGCCAGGACTCTGGCCGGGGTGACCGCGAACACCAGGGCGGGCTCCTTGCCGCCGGTGTGGCGGAAGGCGCCGTCGCGGACCTGGAAGTGCCACCGCCCGTCCCACTTGGTGGTCCACGCCGCGGCGAGCCGGTCGAGGGTGCCGTCGTCGGTGACCGGGACGGCGTCGCCCTCGACCATGACGTCGAGGCCCCCGTCCCAGCCGTTGCAGCCGGTGGTCAGGACCACGTGCGGGTTGGCGCGCAGGTTGACGGCCTTCTGCTCGGCATCGCCGGTGCAGAAGTACAGCGCCCCCTCGTCCCACACGGCTACCAGCGGGGTGACGTGCGGCCGGCCGTCGGCCCGGACGGTGGAGATCCAGAACAGCTCGGCCGTCTCGAGCACGCGGCGGGTCGCATCCCAGGTGGTCGCGGGGGCGGCCGGATCGCTGAAGCGTCCGTCCTGGATGGTCACGGGCGTGGTCATCGAGGTCCTCTCTTCCGGATGACCAGGCGTGGTCGCCGGGTCTGCTGGTTAAGACGCCGCAGCGCCCGCCAAGTCATCGGCGCGGCCCGGACGGCGGGATTTCCCGCCCGGTCAGGGGCGGCGGGCGACGGCACCCAGGATCATCGAGTCCTGGTCCGCCGGTGCGGCAGGCGGGGAGTCCGTCCGCCAGGTCGCGCAGTCTGCGATGCCCGGTGGCACCAGCTCGAGGCCGTCGAACAGGGCCGAGATGTCCTCCCAGGAGTGGGCGTAGATCCGGGAGCCGTCCTGGGCGTTGTAGGTGCTCGCGAACTCCTGGCCGGCCTCGCCCTTCCCGAACCCCACGGAGATGATCACGTAGGAGCCGGGGGCCAGGGGCCTGGTGAAGCCGTCCACCACGCGCCTGGCGGTCCCCGCGTCCAGGAAGTGCAGCACGCAGCACAGGATCACGCAGGCCGGGGCGTCCAGGCTGAACCCGGCGCGGCGGATGCTCTCGTGGGAGAGGATCGCGTCCGGGTCACACATGTCCCCGCCGGCCGCCACGACCTGGTGGCTGTCTGCGGCCAGCAGCGCCTGCGAATGGGCCACCGCCACCGGGTCGTAGTCGACATAGGCCACCATCGCGTCCGGGACGACGTCCCGGGCCGCCTCGTGCGTGGCCAGCCACAACGGCGCGGCGCCCTCCGCGCGGACCGGGGACGTGGGCAGCCCCGAGCCGATGTCCAGGAACTGCCGCACACCCTGGCCCGCGACGTGGCTGATGGCCCGGGTCTGGAACTTCTTGTTGTCCAGTGCCTGGTCCGCGACGTTAGGGCGCCGTTGCCGGATGGCCTCGGCGGCTTCCCGGTCGGCTTCGAAGTTGTCCTTGCCGCCGAGCCAGTAGTCGTACATCCGGGCGATGTTCGGCCTGGTCACGTCCAGAGGAGTCATCAGAGCCCTGCTTTCTCCCGCGATCTGCCGAGGGTGATGCCCCGGTAACGGCCGGTCGCAACCGGTCTGTACAGGATTATGGGCGACCTGGCGGGGTGCCACGCCCCCGGGGGCACCAGGGCCGCTGCGCCCCGGTTACCGCAGGATCGGCCCGGTGCGGCGCGTGAAGACGGTCTCGATGTCCTCGCGGGTTACCGCAGGCCCCGGTAGCCCGGCCGGGCCGTTCCCGGCGAGGCCGTTCACGAAGATGGCGAGCTGGCGCCCGGCGATCAGCGGCCAGTCGGGGCCGTGGGCCAGCGGCTGGGTGATGAGCGCGCTGAACACGATGACGTCGGTCGCGTTGACCGCCGCGCGGATGCTGCCGTCCGCGTGGCCCCGCTGGATGAAGCGGTCGAGGCGCCGGTTGATCTCCTGGCGCGCATGTACCGCCTGGTCGCTGGTGAGCGGGGGTGCGCCGTGCAGGGGCAGGATCAGATGCTCGCCGACCGCCAGCGAGCGGGTCAGGAACTCCCGGACCGCGTCGAGTCCCGGAAGGTCAGCCCGGTCAATCTCGTCGAGGATCTGGTTAAGCAGGCCGTACGCGCGGTACTCCAGCGCGTGCAGCAGGGCCTCGCGGTCCGCGTAGCTGCGGTAGAAAGTCCCGACACCGACCCCGGCCTCGGCCGCGATGACCGCCAGCGGCACATGACGGCCTTCCCGCAGCATCGTGGAGACGGCCGCGTCGAGGACCCGCTCGCGGTTCAGCGCGGCGTCGCGCCGGGGCCGCCGGGGCACTCCGCCCGGCTGCGCGGCAGCAGCCGGGTCGTCCGGGACGGTTGTGCGGGCCACGCATCCTCCCAATCCGGACGAAAAATTCCTCTTAAGGTATCGCGGGTCATGGCGCTGCGCTACGGTAGCTGATGCGGACGAAATATTCCGCATGTCGTCTAAGCATCCGGGGAAGATCATGCAACTTGCCATTCTGGGCGAGCAGCGTCTTCATGTCCGGCGACGGCGACGGCGACGGCGACGGGGCCGGGGCCGGGGCCACGGTGCGGAGCCTGCTGGCGGGCTTCGGGTGGCCGGACGAGCAGTCGCTTCGCACGCCGGACTTCAACATCCGGCTCGTCACGTGATCATCCGCCCGGCGGGCGGATCTGGATGAGGACAAGGAGCAGTGCCATGACCGAGAGCCCGGCGCCGTCTCAGCACCCGGCGATCCCGCCGGACGACCCGCAGCGCCAGCTGGCCGTCGCCCGGCCGGACAGCGACCAGGCGCTTCCGCACGTGGGATTGGTAGGTGACACCTACACCATCCTGCTGAGCGGCGAAGACACCGCCGGCCGGTACACCCTCATCGACATGCTCGTGCCGCCCGGTGGCGGTCCCCCTCCGCACCGCCATGACTTCGAGGAAATGTTCAGCGTGCTCGAAGGCGAGGTCGAGCTCACCTTCCGCGGCGAACGCTCGGTCGCCCGGGCCGGCGAGACCGTCAACGTGCCGGCCAACGCCCCGCATGCCTTCAGGAACGCCTCCGGCCACCCCGTGCGGCTGCTGTGCATGTGCGCGCCGTCCGGGCAGGAGGAGTTCTTCCTCGAAGTCGGCCAGACGGTCGGCAGCCGGACCGAGCCGCCGCCCGAGCTCGACGACGAGGCGCAGGCGGCGTTCATCGCCAAGTCCCAGGCCCTGGCCCCGCAGTACCGCACGGAACTGCTGCCGCCGCCTGGGCGGTGAGTATCCCCGCGGCCGCCGCGACTAGTCCGACCGGCGTGAGAACGTCAGCAGCGGCTGAAAGTCTCCGTCGGTGTCTGCGGCCTGAAGGGCCGCGATGTAATCCCGGCGCACGGTACCCGGTTCAGCCAGAGACGTTCCTCCCCAGGTAAATCGCGAACCGCCGAGCGCCACGATGAGGGCATCCGAGGCGAGCCGTGACCATCGGCCGTTGCCGTTGGGAAATGGGTGGATGGCCACCAGCCGGTAGCCGAACCGGATGGCGCACTCGTCGTTGCCGTAGCGCGCCGCGCTGGTGTCGCTGAGCCACGCGCTCGCATCAGCTTCGAGATCGCGCATGTCGATGCGGACCTGCCAGTACGGCACGCCCAGGTTCCGGTCAGTAGTCCGGTAATGGCCGGCCCACGACCACACCTGGTCATACATTCTCCGGTGCAGGCGCTTCAGCCATGCTTCGCGCGTCACTAACTCCGGCTGGAGCCGGCGTTGGGAGAGGAACAGCCAGGACATGGCCCGGCTGATGTTCTCCGCCTCCGCGCGGTTCAGCTCATCGCGGGTGAGTACCGGCAGCCACAGGCCCTGGCCCTCCTCATCGGTGAGCGGCGTGCCGTCGGCGGGCTCAGCGAGCTGGCCGGTCATGAGGACCCTCGCTCCACAGCCCGCCACGGTCGAGTAGCTGCTCAGTGAGCTCGTTCTCCATCTCCTGCGCCTGTCCCGTGGCCTGGCCCTCGAGGCTCATGGTCTGCTCTACGGCCGCCACCTGCCAGTGGGCGAGTTCACGGGCCCGGTCCCGCACGACGGTCGTCAGCGGTCGGCGCGGGACGAGCAGGTAGACGAGATCACACTCCAGGGCATCGGCGGCCCGGCGCAGCGTATCCAGCCGGATCCGGTCCGCGGCCTCCGACTGCTCCAGCCGGGTCACGGCTCCCGCTGTGGTACCCATCCGCGCAGCGAGTGCGGCTGCGCTCATGCCCAGCGCTTCACGGATGGCGCGAACCCAGCCGCGCGGCGGACGCGGGAAGTCCCTGAGCTGCTGCCACTCATTGAAGTGCCCGTCGAGCAGCCTCCGGCTGCGAACAGACACCGCGTTGGAGACTCGAGGCACGAGAACACCGCAATCGTGAACTACAGCTCAGCATCGGCATGTTGATTTGTGTACTGCAGTTCAATATGAACCTAGCTTATCATGAGCTATAGCTCACTGTGAGTGCTTGTCATCGTGGACTATGGTTCACCAGTGCCGGGGCTGGGCAGCGTGGCCTGCCTCGTCCGGTGGCCGGGCGTGTGGCTGTCCGCGTCGCACGCGATGGAGGCGACGGCGAGGTCGGCGATCTGCTGGGACAGGGCCGCAGCGCTGTCTCGTCCGGCGCCGGAGTACCAGAGGTGCAGGGAGTTGACCATGCCGAGGATGGCGGCCCCGGCGGTCCGCGGGTCGGTGTCCGGGCAGGCAAGCCCATCCCGCTGGGCGGCGCGGATCAATTCCCGGAAAGCCGATTCATAGGCGTCCCGCTGGGCGTTGAGGGCCTCGACCCGCCCGGGCCCGAGGGCGCGGAAGTCGTGGAAATAGATGATCCACCGGGCGCGGTTCCCGAGCGCCTGGCGGGCGTGAGCCTTCGTCAGCAACCCGATCTTGTGCAACGGGCCCATCTCAAGGCGGCTGACGCGTTCCATCGTCTCGCGTCCCTGCTCGTGCATATCCCGCAGGATTTCGTAAAGCAGATCTTCCTTGGTCTCGATGTAGTAGTACAGGCTGCCGTTCTGGACGCCGACCTCGTCGGCTATATCGCGGACCGTCGTGGCCGCATATCCCTTCCGCAGGAATATGCGCTCGGCCGCGGCCACGATCTCGTCCCAGCGCTGCTGGCGGCGCGCGGTGGACGGGCGGGTATCACCGGCTAGCGGACTGGGCGTCACGTCAGCATCCTCCCGCAGGCGGTTGCCCATGATCATCTGTTTGGCTAGCCTACTTCCACCAAGCGCTTGCTCGAAAGCTGGCGGCCGAGCCTGCGGGCTTCCGTCCGGCCGCCGTCGGGAGCGAGCCGGAGCGCGCGGAGAGCCGGAGCGCGCGGAAGCGAGGACGCCGAATGCCGCAGATCCGTGGGCCGCTGACCTATCAGACGGGGTTCGGCAACGAACTGGAGAGTGAGGCGGAAGCGGGGGTCCTGCCGCATGGCCGGAACAGCCCGCAGCAGCCGGCCCGGGGGCTGGTCAGCGAGCTCATCTCAGGAACGACGTTCACCGCCCCGCGGGCGCTGAACCGGCGCACCTACGTGTTCCGGGCGATGCCGTCGGTGGTTCACGGGCGGTACCAGCCGACCGAGGTGAAAACCTTCGACACGCCCCCGTTCACGCAGCCGCCGAACCCGAACCAGATGCGGTGGGACCCCTTCGGCATCCCCGCCGCGGAGCAGGACTTCCTCGACGGCATGTTCACGATCTGCGGCAACGGCTCGCCGAACGCGCAGTCCGGTACCGCGCTGCACGTCTACCGGGCCACGGTGCCGATGACCGACCGGTTCTTCCTGGACGCCGACGGGGAGCTGCTGGTCATGCCGGATACCGGCACGCTGCTGATCGCCACGGAGCTGGGGCGGCTGCAAGTGGCGCCAGGGGAACTCGCCCTGATCCCCCGGGGAATCAAGTTCCGGGTCGAGCTCCCCGAGGGACCCAGCCGGGGCTTCGTCTGCGAGAACTACGGGCTGCCCTTCCGGCTGCCCGAGCTGGGCCTGATCGGCTCCAACGGCCTCGCCAACGCGGTGGACTTCCACGTCCCCGACGCCTGGTACGAGATCGAGGAGAAGCCCTGCACCCTGGTGCAGAAGTTCTGCGGGTCGTTCTGGGAGGCCCGCCTCGATCATTCGCCGCTCGACGTGGTCGCGTGGCGGGGGAATCACGTGCCCGCCAAGTTCAATATGTACGACTTCGTCGCACTGGGCACCGCGACCGTTGATCACCCGGACCCGTCGATCTTCTGTGCGCTGTCGTCTCCTTCTGATCCGGTGCTGGGCGGCAACGCTGACTTCATGGTGCTGCCGCCCCGCTGGGCCGTCGCCGAGGACACGTTCCGGCCGCCCGGGTTCCACCGGAACTGCGTGGCGGAGTACCTGGGCATCATCACCGGCAAGCACGAGGGCAAATCCGCGTCGGGGCTGCGGCCCGGCGGGGCCAGCCTGCACAACAACTGGGCGGCGCACGGGCCGGACGTCGAGACGTTCGAGCTGGCCCGCTCGGTGGAGCTGCCGCCCCGCAAGATCGAGGACTCACTGGTCTTCATGATCGAATCGAGGCAGCCGCTCCAGGTCGCCGACGCGGCGCTGTCCGCGCCCGAGTTCCAGCGTGATTACCAAGATCACTGGCAGGGCTTCGTCCGGCGATTTCCCGGAACGAACGCATGACCTCAGCTGGTGCCGCCGAGATCGAGCCCGAATGGGTTCACCTCGCCTACCAGGCGACGTCCGCGCTGCGCGAGGTGTACGGGTACGCCGGGCGCCAGGGCAGCGTCAACCTGGAGGGCATCCGGTTCCGGTCCCGCGGCCGGACGTCCGGCACGCTGCTCATCTACATGCACCCGGCGTCAACCCTCCAGCTGCTCCCCGTCCCCCGGGCCATGGCGGCCGCTGGCGTCGACGTCCTGTGCGCGGGCAGCCGTTACGCGCGCAACGACACCCCGCTGATCATGGAGATGGCGGCCCTCGACCTCGGTGCATACGTCCGCCATGCCCGCGAGATCTGGGGTTACCGCACAGTCGTGCTCGCGGGATGGTCGGGGGGTGGCTCGCTGTCGGTCTTCTACCAGAGCCTCGCCGAGGCGCCGGGGCTCACCCGCACGCCCGCGGGCGACCCGGTTGACCTGTCCGGCCTGCTGCCCGCCGATGCCGTGATCTACCACGCCGCGCACCTGTCCCGGGCCGTCGTGCTGAGCGAGTTCATTGACCCGTCCGTGCTGGACGAGAGCAACCCCGACGTCCGCGACGTCGAGCTCGATCTCTACGATCCCCGCAACCCCCACCAGCCTCCGTACAGCCCGGAGTACGTCGCGCGGTTCCGTGCCGCGCAGCTGGCCCGGGTCCGGCGGCGCAGCGTCTACGTCCGCGAAGTGCTGGACCAGGTCCGGGCGAAAGAGGGCCCCGCGGCCGAACGCGGCCTGCTCACCCACCGCACCCTCGCCGATCCCCGGTGGGTGGACGCCACGATCGAACCCAATGACCGAACGCCGGGGTGGTGTTTCATGGGCAAACCGCAGGAGGCGAACCTGAGCCCGGCGGGGGTGGCCCGCTACTCCGCCTTGCGCGCCTGGCTGTCGCAATGGTCGATCGACGACACGAATGCGCGGGCGGACCAGAACATCACCAGCGTGCACGTCCCCCTGCTGGCCATCGAGAACTCCGCCGACGACGCCGTCCCGGCCGCGCATGTCTCACAGGTGTTCCGTGCGTCGCCCGCCGCGGTGAAGGACTACGTGCTCATCAAGGGGGCCAACCACTACTACGCGGACCAGCCTGGGCTCCTGCACGACGCGGTCAGCCAGACCATGGACTGGCTACGGCGGAATGGCCTGGCGAGCTGAAGCGGGCCTGCCGGCCGCAGTGACGGCGACGTCCCGGCGCTAGGGCCGGGACGGGGTGATTGACTGCGCGTGGTGGAAGACGTTGCGCGGGTCCCAGTGGGCTTTGACCGCCTGCAGCGCCGGATAGTTCGCCTTGTAGTAGAGGGCCGGCCAGCTGGGCGGCAGGTCAACGTCGGGATAGTTGATGAAGCAGCCGTCGGTCACCCGGTTGGAGGCTGGGACACCGCCGCTGGCCGCGTACACGCTGGCGTAGAAACGGTTGATCCAGCGCAGGTTGACCTCGTCCTCCCCGGGTGAGGTCCAGTAGGTCTGGTACTGCAGCTTCATGATCGAGGATCGCTGCGCGACCGCGGTGGCGTCCGCCGGCGGCACGTTGACCTGGCATCCGTAGGAGTCGACCTGCAGCAAAGCCTGCGGATTGGCGTAGTGAACGTCGGTCAGCGCGCGGTAGATGGCCCGGATCTGGTCCTCGGGGAACCCGGTCTTCATATACGCGGACTTGTACTTGCCGCGCTGGTTCGGCCCGGACCCGTTGAGGGTCTGGGTGGCCTGCAGCCAGGGCAGGGTCTCGGTGGTCGTCGATCCGCCCGGCACCCCCCGGGTGATCTGAGCCAGGAAGGCAGGCAGCAGGCCGAACGCGGGCCCGGCAGCCTGCGTGGTCAACGAGATCTGGCCCGCCGAGTGATGGTAGAGGTGGAGCAGCGAGAACAGGCCCGCGAAGGGGCTCGACGGCGAACTGTTTGCTTCCATGAAACGCCCGTAGTTGCGCAGCAGCGTGGCGAAGGCCTCGGCGGTCAGGCCGGACCACGGCCAGCTCGTGAACGCCAGGCGCACCTGCGCAGGCGGGCTGGGCAGCCGGGCGAAGTAGTACGCGGTGACGATGCCGAAGTTGCCCCCGCCGCCGCCGGTGTGCGCCCACAGCAGCCGCCCGGTCTCCGGGTCGCCTTTCCTGGCCCGCACCAGCCGGGCCCGGCCGCGGCGGTCGACGCAGACCACGTCCACGGCCGCCAGGTAGTCCACGGTCAGGCCGTGCAGCCTGGACAGGAGCCCGTAGCCGCCGCCCACAATGTGACCACCCGCCCCGACCGAGTAACACGACCCGCCGGGCAGGCTGAGGTTGTAGTCCTTGAACAGGGTCTCGTACACGTTCCAGAGGGTGGCGCCCCCTTCCACGCGCACCTGGCCAGCCGGGTCCAGGTGCACGCCCTGCATCCCGCTCATGTCGATGATGACGCCGCCGTGGTTCCCGGACGAGAAGTTCTCGTAGCAGTGCCCGCCGCCGCGCACGGTGATCCGCAGCCCCGCGTCGTACGCCCGCTGGACGGCCGCGACGGTCTCCCGTGCGTTCCTGACCACCTGGATATACGCCGGGGTGCCGACCCACCGCCGGTTGAAGCCCATGCGCATGGTGGCGTACCGGGGGTCCGCAGGGTAGATCCGCCGGAGGCCGTGGAATGCGGGCGCGGCCTGATCGGCAGGCCCCTGGAGACCCACCGCGGTCCCGGGCAGGGTGAGGGCGCCGGCGCCGGCCAGGAGGCCTCCGCCGACGGAGAGAAATCCGCGCCGCCCCAGGCCGGGGCGGAACTCGGTACCGGGTCCGGGCCCCCCGCTGGGTACCTGCATCGCCGCCGCTCCTCCGTGGTGGATTCAACGCATTGGTACGGTGCCTGATCAGGGCGCCCGGATTAACGTGACGCGATTATTGCCCGCGGACTGCATTCAAGCGATCACCAAATAAATAGGGCCAGTCCGGCTAGGGTGGGGAAATAGCGCGTTAGTTTCCGCGCCTGCGCTGGGCGCTGCGGCGCGGGCAACGCCGCTGCCGCATGGCCACTCTGGCTAGGGGCCGGTCCGCATCGCGAGGGGATATGGTGCCATGGTGCTTGATCTGAGCAGCCTCGACCTCAGTGAGATCGCCGAGGCGCTAGCCGATCAGACCGACTACGAACACCGGTGGCTGATCCACCCCGAGACCGGGGAAGTCGTTTTCTGGACGTCCGACACCGGGATCGACGGCCGGACCCCGGTTGATCTCGAGGAACTGGACCTGATCTGCATCGATCCACTGCCGTCCTATGTCTGGTACCAGGACATGGCTGATTTCGCCGAGCAGGTCAGCGACGAGCCGGCGGCGCGGAGGCTGGCGCGGGCTATCGCTGGTAAGGGTGCTTTCCGCCGGTTCAAAGACGAGCTCCACCAGGAGTATCCGGAGCTGCTGCCCGCGTGGCAGGCCTTCCGGGAGGCCAGGGCCTGCTGCCGAGCGGTCGAGTGGCTCGCCGATCACTCGCTCGTCGACCGGGACGCGGCCATGCGGTTCCTCGACGGGCACCGCGAACCCAGCGTGCCCTGAAACCACGCCGCTCAGGCTGAAGGGCTGGCGCCGGTGACCGGCCAGGCAGAGTCGGGAAACCCGACGGCGGAACCACGGACGGACCGTTATCTGGAAGGTCTTCCGGTCAGCTGCCTGCGTGGGCTCCGGCTCCGTCGTTGCCCCGGCTGGTCACCAGCGCGATCGCGGCACCAGCCAGCGC
>Ga0208219_1000646_pt1 | contig 12356 bp, 9 predicted proteins | sample NGESurshal072012_7_FD_184469 | JGI IMG/M metagenome (GOLD analysis project Ga0208219, IMG submission 184469) | Arctic peat soil microbial communities from Barrow, Alaska - NGEE Surface sample 53-2 shallow-072012 (SPAdes) | ecosystem: Environmental > Terrestrial > Soil > Wetlands > Peat ...
GTGCGAGCTGCTGTACCACTTCGCCTGGGACGAAGTGTGTGACTGGTACCTGGAGCTGGCCAAGCCGGCGCTGTCCGGCTCTGGTTCGGCCGGCTCTGGTTCGGCCGGCTCTGGTTCGGCCGGCTCTGGTTCGGCCGGCTCTGGTTCGGCCGGCTCTGGTTCGGCCGGCTCGGATGAGGCGGCCCGGGTCACCCGTGAGGTGCTCGGCTACGTGCTGGACCGGCTGCTGAAGCTGCTCCATCCGGTGATGCCGTTCGTCACCGAGGAGCTGTGGACCGCGCTGACCGGGGGTGACAGCATCATGATTTCCCCCTGGCCGGGCCAGCGGCCCTCAGGGGACGGTTCGGCGGCCTTCCGGGACCCCGGTGCGGAAGCGGAGATCGGCTCGCTGATGCGGCTGGTCACCGAGGTCCGCCGGTTCCGTTCCGACCAGGGGCTGCGCCCGGGCCAGCAGGTGCCCGCGGTGCTGGCCGGGATCGACGGGACCCGCCTCGCGCCGCACGAGACCAGCATCCGGTCGCTGCTGCGGCTGACCGTGCCTGGTGACCGCTTCACGGCGACCGCGTCCGTGCTGGCCGAGGGCATCACCGTGGAGCTGGACACCGCCGCCGGGATCGACGTGGCCGCGGAGCGGCGCCGCCTGGACAAGGACCTCGCCGCCGCCCGCAAGGAGGCGGACCAGGCCGAGCGGAAGCTGGCCAACGAGTCGTTCCTGGCCAAGGCGCCCGGCGACGTGGTGGCCAAGACCCGGGAGCGGCTCGAGGCGGCGCACGCCGACATCGAGCGGATCACCGGCCGGCTCGACGCCCTGCCGGGCACGGCGGGGCCAGGATCGACGGAGAAGGGCCGGGAGGACGGTTGAGCATCTCCGCTGAGCTGCGCGAGGCGGAGGCCGAGATCCTCGCGCGGCGTCCTGAGCACGCCATCGAGCCGACCCTGGAACGGATGGCCGCGCTCGTCTCGGTGCTTGGTGACCCGCAGCGCTCCTATCCGGTCATCCACATCACCGGCACGAACGGCAAGACCTCGACCGCCCGGATGATCGAGAGCCTGCTGCGCACCCGGGGCCTGCGCACCGGGCTGTTCACCAGCCCGCACCTGTCGTCCATCCGGGAACGGATCATGGTGGACGGGCAGCCGGTCTCCGCCGAGGCCTTCGTGGCCGCCTACGACGAGCTGGCGCCCTACCTGGCCCTGGTCGATGGGCAGCAGGCCAGCCAGCTGTCCTTCTTCGAGGTACTGACCGGCCTGGCCTTCGCCATCTTCGCCGACGTCCCGGTGGACGTGGCGATCATCGAGGTCGGGCTGGGCGGCACCTGGGACGCGACGAACATCGCGGACGGCGCCGTGGCCGTGGTCACCCCGATCTCCCTCGACCACACCGCCTACCTGGGCGGCACCGTGGAGGAGATCGCGACAGACAAGGCCGGGATCATCAAGCCCGGCGCGGTGGCCGTGCTGGCCCAGCAGCCGCTGCCCGCCGCGGAAGCCCTGCTCCGCCGGGTCGTCACGGTCGGCGCCAGCGTGGTCCGCGAGGGCCTGGAGTTCGGGGTGCTCAACCGTGATCTCGCGGTCGGCGGCCAGCGGCTGGACCTGCGCGGGCTGCGCGGCGACTACACCGACATCGTGTTGCCGCTGTTCGGGGCCTACCAGGCGGGCAACGCGGCCACGGCGCTGGCCGCGGTCGAGGCCTTTGCCACCGGGTCACCCCTGCCCGGGCAGGCGTCGGACGCGGAGGCGCCCGACAACGGGTTCGGCGACGAGGCCGGCCCGGCCCTGGGCGGGGCTGAGACCGGCCCAGGCGAGGCTGAGGACGACGAGGACGCCCCGGGGCGGCCCGCGCTCAGCGTGGACGGCTCGGAGCCGTCTGGCGGGGCGCTGGGGCAGGACCTGGTCCGCGCGGCGTTCGCGCAGGTCACCTCGCCGGGCCGGCTTGAGGTGGTCCGGCGCAGCCCGGTGGTCATCCTCGATGCCGCGCACAACCCGGCGGGCATGGAAGCGGCCATGGATGCCGTCACCGAGGCCTTCTCGTTCGCGGCAGTGATCGGGGTGCTGGCGGTCAGCGCGGACAAGGACGTCCCCGGGATCCTCGATCAGCTGGAGCCGGTGATCTCCGAGCTGGTGGTGACCCGTAATTCGTCTGACCGCTCGATGCACCCGGACAAGCTGGCCGAACTGGCCGCCTCGGTGTTCGGTGCGGAGCGGGTGCACTCCGCCCGGCGCCTCGACGACGCCTTGGAGATGGCGGTGGGCCTGGCCGACGACGCGTCCGGCGACGAAGGACTGACCCGGACCGGGGTGCTGGTCACGGGGTCGGTCATCACCGCCGGGGACGCGCGGGTCCTGCTGGTCGCGGAGGACCCCGATGCAGACCGCGAGGCTGCCGAGCGCAGCGAGCGGGACCTGATGTACCGGGGCGGCGAGGATCAGGACGACGAGGATCAGGACGACGAGGATCGGGACCAGGAGGATGCCGGCCACCTCGATCCTGACGATGAGGAGGCGGCAGCGCCGGAATGAGGAGGCTCTGCGCCACCGTGCTGGTGATGGAGGCCATCGTGATCGGCCTGGCCATCCCGGTGGCGATCACCATCGGGCACGCCTCGCGGGCGGCCGGGTACGCGGGCGGCGCGCTGGCCGTGGCCGCGGTCCTGCTGGCGGCCGTGGTCGGCCGGCCTGGACTGCGGGTGGCGCTGGTGGCCGGCAGCGTGCTCCAGGTCCTGGTGATCGCGGCCGGGATGCTCGTCCCCGTCATGTACGCGCTCGGCGCTATCTTCGCCGGGTTCTGGATCCTGGCTATCCGGATGGGGCGCCGCGCGGAATCGTCCTGAGGGGCGCCCGCCAGATCAGCCGCGTCTCGCCAGTCGCCGCCGATTCGGTCGCTACCGTGCCGCCCACCTGGTGAGCCCGCGCCCGCAGCACCGGCAGAGTGGGCCCATCACCAGCGGCCCGGGTGGCCCACTGGGTGCCGTCGTCGGTGATGGTCAGCGTGACCGCCTCGTGGTCCGCGGCCACGGCCACGGCGACCTGCGTGGCGTTCGCCCAGGCCCCGCTGCGGGCCAGCCCCTCCCGTAGCACTCCCAGCAACTGCCCGGCGGCCCGCGCGGGTACTTCGGTGTCCAGCGGGCCCTCCAGGGTCACTTCGGGCACCACCCCGAGCCATGGGGTCAGCTCGCTGGACACGTCGAGGATGCTGCGCCGCAGGCCCCGGGCGGGCGCCCCGCGTGCGGGGTCGAAGATGGACTGGCGGAGCAGCGTGATGGACTCGTCCAGGTCCTGCACCACCTGGTCGATCCGGCGGGCCACGTCAGACTGGCCGTCAAGCAGGCCCACCGTGCCCTGCAGGGACAGGCCCGACGCGAACAGCCGCTGCACCACCGTGTCGTGCAGGCTGCTCGCGATGCGGTCACGGTCGGCCAGGATGCTCATCTCGCGCAGCCGCTCCTGCATCAGCGCCGCCTGCTGCCGGGACCGGCGGACGCGGGCACGCAGGCCATGCCCGGCCACCGCGATCATCGCGGCCAGCGCCGCCCAGGAGATCATCCGGCGGATGAGTACCGCCGGGCTCCCGGCGCCGTCCCTCAGCGAGGTCGCCAGCACCACGGCCAGGGCCGCTGCGCTCACGCACGCCGATTCCCACGGGCGGTGAAAGAGCGCGGACCAGATGATGGGGCTGAGCAGGATGAGCATGATCCCGGCGTACTCCCCGCCCGCCGCCTGGACGAGCGGGAACACCGAGGCCGTGTACAGCAGTGGGACGGCCACGTCGTACCACGCCGGAAGCCGGTCCCAGGGCAGCAGCACGACGAGCGCCGCGGTGACCGCCAGGATCACCAGGCTCGCGATCGCATCCGGGATGGAAGCCGGGCCAGGCGGGAGCGCCAGGCTCGCCTCGGCCAGGCAGGCGAGCACGGCGAACGGCGCGATCCTGGCCAGCAGCCCGTCCCGCCGCAGCGCCGGGCCGCCCGCGTCGGCCAGCGGGTCCGCGCGGGTGGTGGCATCGGGCGGCGGGTCCGCGGGAGTGGTGGCATCGGGCGGCGGGTCCGCGGGAGTGGTGGCATCCGGCGGCGGGTCTGCGGGGGTGCTGGCATCCGGTAGGGGATCTGCGGGAGGAGTCGCGGACGCTGGCAGGTCCGCCGGAGCGGACGCGCCGACGGGCAGGTCCGTGGGAGGGGGGCGGTCCGTCATCAGGCCCGCAGGACCCGAGGCTTCCGCGAGCGTGTCTGCGGAGCCGGGCTCAGCGGTGCGGTTAGCAGTCTGGTCTTCCACCGTTCGTCTGCTCTTCGTCAGCTTCCGCCGGGGACCGCTAGCGGACGGTTCCGCAGCGGCCTGATGGCGCACCCCGGGAGCGCCAGGCTGCCGCATACAGCCAGCGCGCCGGGGACCGCCGGTGACGCTCCCACGAGCTTGCCTCAGATCACAGTCATCTGTCCAGATCCGCTCTGTCCAAGTCAAAGCCCTAGAATCGCGCTCCCTGAACGAGCAGTCAGGGGGTAGTTCAGTTAGCCGTCGTGCGGTGCGGCGGTTACGTTAGATTCGGCGGCTGCGCCCGCGTGGGTAGCGGGCGTCGGCGTGATAGGGGCTCGGCCCGGGGGCCGCATGCGGTGCGGAACCCCAGGCTGCTGCTGCGGCAACGGTAAGATCTGGCCGCGGCGGGATTGCCCTCGATCACTCCGGGATCGGCACCGTTGCCACCGGCCAAGAGGAGCAAAGCCTTGATTGAACGTACCCTTGTCCTAGTCAAGCCCGATGCGGTCCGTCGGGGGCTGATCGGGGAAGTACTGTCCCGTATTGAGCGTAAGGGCCTCCAGGTCGCGGCGATGGACATGCGCGTCATCACGCCGGAAACGGCTGAGACTCACTACGCGGAGCACGTCGGCAGGCCCTTCTTCCCGTCACTGATCGTGTTCATCACGTCGGGACCCTTGGTCGCGATGGTCGTGCAGGGTCCCCGGGCCATCGAGGCCTTCCGGGGGCTGGCCGGCGCGACCGACCCCGTGCGGGCCAGCGCGGGCACTATCCGCGGGGATCACGCGTTGGATGTTCAGCAGAACATCGTGCATGGATCCGATTCGCCGGACTCCGCCGAACGGGAAATCAAGATCTTTTTTCCTGACCTCGTTTAGGCGGGCCGGCGATGGTCGATGAAGGACTAAAGAGCGGCTCGGCCTCGGGCTGGGTGTGAGTCGCGGCAGATAAACCACAGATCATCCAGCAGACCCTTTTTGGAAGGTTCTCGTTCCTGATGAGTAACGCGCTGGCGTTTCTGGGCCGTGACATGGCGGTCGATCTGGGCACTGCGAACACCCTGGTATATGTCCGGGGCCGCGGCATCGTGCTCAACGAACCTTCCGTGGTGGCACTGAATACCAACACGGGCGCGATCGTCGCGGTCGGGGTCGAGGCGAAACGGATGATCGGGAGAACGCCGGGCAACATCGTCGCCGTCCGGCCGCTCAAGGACGGCGTCATCGCCGACTTCGACGTGACGGAGCGGATGCTGCGCTACTTCATCCAGAAGGTGCACCGGCGCCGGCACCTGGCTAAGCCGCGGGTCGTCGTGGCGGTGCCCAGCGGCATCACCGGGGTGGAGCAGAGCGCGGTCAAGGAGGCCGGGCACCAGGCCGGCGCCCGCCGGGTCTACATCATCGAAGAGCCGATGGCCGCGGCGATCGGGGCCGGTCTCCCGGTCAACGAGCCCACCGGGAACATGGTGGTGGACATCGGCGGGGGCACCACCGAGGTCGCCGTGATCTCGCTGGGCGGCATCGTCACCTCCCAGTCGATCCGGGTGGCTGGTGACGAGCTGGACCAGGCGATCATCACGTTCGGCAAGAAGGAGTACTCGCTCATGCTCGGCGAGCGCACCGCCGAGGAGATCAAGATGGCGCTCGGCTCCGCGTACCCGTCGGCGGACGAGCCGCACGCCGAGATCCGCGGCCGTGACCTGGTCAGCGGGCTGCCTAAGACCATCGTGATCTCCGCGGAGGAGATCCGCCGGGCCATCGAGGAGCCGGTGGCGCTGATCGTGGACACGGTCAAGACCACGCTGGACAAGTGCCCGCCGGAACTGGCCGGCGACGTGATGGACCGTGGTATCGCGCTGACCGGCGGGGGCGCGCTGCTGCGCGGGCTGTCTGACCGGCTGCGCGAGGAAACGGGCATGCCGGTGCATGTCGCGGACAACCCGCTCGATTCGGTGGTGCTGGGTACCGGCAAGTGCGTGGAAGATTTCGACACCCTGAGCCAGGTTCTCGTTCCCGAGTCCCGCCGCTGATCCTTAAGGGGCAGGATGGGGCCGCAGCAGCGGCCGCTGACAGGGGCATGGCCGGCGGCTTGATGAGGAGACCTGGTGCACGACTCCCGGCGAACCCGCATCGTTCTGGGGGTGCTGCTGGCGGCCGCGCTCGCGCTGATCACCATCGACTACCGGGGCAGCACCGGCGGCCCGCTCGGCGGGCTGCGCTCGCTCGGCGGGAGCGTCTTCGGATCGGTGGAAAGCGCCACCAACGTGGTCACCCGGCCGGTGGCCGCGTTCGCGGACGGGCTGACCGGCACCAGCTCACAGACCAAGATCGACGCTCTCCAACGGCAGGTGGTTGATCTCCGTGCCCAGCTGAACCGGCAGCAGCTGAGTAAGTACGACGAGCGCCAGCTCAGCCAGCTGCTCCAGCTGGCCGGCCGGGGCCGGTACCGGATCGTGCCCGCGAGCGTGATCGCGGCCGGCGCGGCGTACGACGACTCGGTCACCATCGACGCCGGGCGGCTGGACGGCATCAAGCCGGACGAGACCGTGCTGAACGCGCAGGGCCTGGTCGGCACCGTCACGTCGGTGAGCTCATCCACCTCGACCGTGCTGCTCGCCACCGACGCCAGCGTGACAGTCGGGGTCCGGCTGGCAGGCAGCGGGCAGATCGGCGTAGTGAGCGGGACCGGCAAGACCATGGCCGGCACCGGGCTGCTCCGGCTCCAGGTGTTCGATGTCAACGCGGTCCTGCATCCGGGCCAGGAGCTGGTCACGTTCGGCTCGGTAGGCGGCACGGGCACGTTCGATGTACCCGGGGTGCCGGTCGGGGTCATCACCAAGCTGGAGGGCACCAGCAGCTCGCTGACCAAAGAAGCGCTGGTCCGCCCGTTCGCCGACGACACCGCGCTGGGCGTGGTCGGTGTCGTGGTCGTCCCGCCGCGGACCGACCCGAGATTCTCGGTACTGCCGCCCTCACCGACCCCGGCCCCGAAGGTCACCGTCACCGTCACCGCGTCGCCCGGTGCTAGCTCACCGGGCGCCAGATCTTCCGCCGCCGCGACGCCTACGCCCAGCGCCACCGGATCGGGGGGCTGACGTGCGGCGTGCGGCATTGTCGGCGGGTCTGCTGCTGCTCGCGATCCTGATCCAGCTCACCCTGTTCGACAACGTGCGCCTGCCCGGCGGCGCTGGCCCGGATCTCGTGCTGGTCGTAGTGGTGGCCCTGGCCCTGACCGGCGGGCCCATGGAAGGCGTCCTGGGCGGCTTCTGCGCCGGGCTCGCCCTGGACGTCGCGCCGCCCGCGACCCACCTGGTGGGCCAGTACGCGCTGGTCTTCTGCCTGGTCGGGTACGCGGCCGGACGGGTCGGCCGCCACCTCGACGAGACCGCCTGGGTGCCGATCGGCGTGGTTGCCGTCGGGTCCGCCGTCGGGGAACTCCTCTTCGCGCTGACCGGGATGACCTTCGGGAACCTGGATGTCACCTGGTCCGCGGTCGGCCACGTGCTGCCCGCCTCCGTCGTCTACGACGTGCTGCTCAGCCCGTTCGTGCTCTACGCCGTGGTCCGGACCAGAGCGCTGGCCACCCCGGCGACGGCGGCCAAGGGCCTGGCCAGCTTCCCGGGCGGGTCCGCCGGCCAGCTGCTGGGGAAGCCTGGTCTCGCGGCCGCGGCGGCCCTCTTCTCCGGCTCGGGCATGGTGCTCCGAGACAGCGGGACCGGACGCCCCCCGAAGCTGAGGGCCCGGGTCCTGCGGGCTGGGTCCACCCACGGCGGCTCGGCCAGCGGGACGCGGCCCGCGCCGACCCGGCCGTCCCGGCCGGTGCATCTGAAGTTCGGCAGCGGGAGCGGGGGTTCTGCCGTGTCCAGCGGGTCGGCCGCGGCGGCCCGGGCCGGGCGCGGGCTGGCGGCCCGGCCAGTGAACCTGCACCTGGGCAGCAGCCGGAACCGCCAGAACCGGGGGAGAGTCACGCGGCCGCAGGGCGGCGGCGGGATGCCCGCGAAGGCCTTCAGCCATAACCGGGGGAACAGGCCAGATGGAACGCGGTCGCAGGGCAGCTGGCAGCGCGGCGGCGGGATTCCTGCCAGCGCCTTCAGCCGGGGCGGCCGGGTCCTGGGAGATGGCGGAGGCGGCCGGGCGCTCCGCCCGTCGCGCGGGCCGCGGCTGCGCGGCAGGTCCATGCCGGGCGGGTCGGCCAGCGGAACCCGGGTCGGCGTGCGGATGGGGGTACGCCCCACCCGGCCGGTGCGGCTGCGGCTGGGGTCGGGCCGGCGCAGCGACGGGGCGATCGGCGGCTCGGTACTCGGCCGACGGGCCCGGGGTGCCGGGCCGCGGGCCGGGAAGGTGCACTCGCCCCGGTTCCGCGGATCCAAGGCGGGTGCCCTGAGCGGCCGCCGGACCCCGGCCAGGGCCCTGAACGGCCGCCGTGCGTTCGGCCGCCGCCGGTCGCTGTGGCGGATCTTCGGCAAGCGGACAGGAGGGTTGTCTCGATGATCCCGGCGTCACGGCGCCGCCTTATCGTGCTGTACGCGATCGTCGCCGCACTGCTGGTCTCGCTCGGCGGCCGGCTCTGGTACCTGCAGGTCATGAACGGCCATAGCTACGTGCAGCTGGCCGCCCAGGACCAGACGCAGACCGTGATCACGCCTGCGGTGCGCGGCCAGATCCTCGATGACGCGGGCCTGCCCATGGTGGACAACGCCAGCTCCCTGGTGGTCACGGTGAACATGATGAACCTGGCCACCCAGAGCGACGGCGGCGCCGCTGTGCTGCGCAAGCTGGCCAGCCTGCTCGGCATGTCCGACAAGCTGCTCACCGAGAAGGTCCGGCTGTGCAACGCGCACGTGCTGCAGCCGTGCTGGCCAGGCTCGCCGTACCAGCCCATCCCGGTGGCCCAGCATGTCCCGGACTCGATCGCGGTCCAGATCATGCAGGATCACGCCAAGTTCCCGGGGGTGAGCGCCGGGGTGAACCCGGTGGCCCGGTACCCGCAGCCTGACGGGGCGGACCCGGCGCAGGTCCTCGGCTACCTCGGCCCGATCAACGCCCAGCAGATGAAGCAGCAGCACCTGCCCTCCACCGGCTTCTCCGGCGTGGACCTGGTCGGCCAGGCGGGCCTGGAAGCGCAGTACAACAAGGAGCTTGAGGGCACCCCGGGCCAGCAGGTGCTGTCCGTGAACAACGCCGGCCAGCAGCTCGGCCTGGTCCGGAACACCGCGCCCCGGACCGGTGATGACCTGGTCACCAGCATCAACGCCCGGCTCCAGGGGGACGTGCAGTCGGTGCTGGCCAACACCATTCGCAAGGCGCAGCAGACGGGCAGCCCCAACGCCACGACCGGCGCGGCGATAGTGCTGACCACCACCGGCCGGGTGGTCGCCATGGCTAGCGCGCCCTCGTATGACCCCAGCGTCTGGACCGGCGGCATCTCCGAGAAGCAGTACCGGCAGCTGATCAACGGGAACAAGCCGATCCTGAACCGGGTCACCCAGGGCGAGTACGCGCCCGGCTCGACGTTCAAAGTGACCTCCACCGCGGCTGCGGTCAAGGCCGGGTACAGTCTGGCCGCCACCTACAACTGCCCGGCCTCCTACAACATCGGGGGCCGCTCCTTCCTCAACGACGGCCAGAAGAATCTCGGCCAGATGAGCCTGCACGAAGCCCTGGTCATCTCCTGCGACACGGTTTTCTACGAGCTGGCCTACGGTATTTATCAGCACGATCATCCCAAATACAATGTCGTCACCAGCCCGAAGGCCCCGATCCAGGAAATGCAGAAAATGGAATTGGGCTGGGGATTCGGCGCGACGCCCGGGATCGATCTGCCCGAGCAGGGTGCCGGCAGCATCCCAACCCGGGAATGGTTGTATTACTACTGGAAACAGTACAAGAGCACTTGGTGTAAAGACGGCCGGGCAAACGGCACATATGTGCAGCAGATCGAATATCAGGACTGCCATTACGGCAACGTCTGGGAACCGGGCGAGGCGGCGATCGCCGCCATCGGCCAGGGCTACATCTCGGTCACCCCGCTCCAGCTCGCCGATGCCTACATGGCGCTGGCCAACGGGGGCAAGCTGTACAGCCCCCGGATCGGCGAGGCGATCGTCAGCCCCACCGGGCAGGTGGTGCGGAAGATCAAGCCGAAACTGATCCGCCGCCTGCCGGTGGCCGGGAGCACCCTGGCCTACATCCGGAACGCGCTGGCCGACGTGACCACGGGAGCGGGCACCGCGGCGGCCGCGTTCGGCGGTTTTCCGCGGAGCCAGGTCTGCGTGGCGGGCAAGACGGGTACGGCTGAGGTGTTCAACAGCTCGGTGACCTCAGTCTTCGCGTCCTATGCGCCGTGCAACAACCCGAAATACGTGGTGGTGGTCATGATCCCGGACTCCAACTACGGGGCTGAGGTGGCCGCCCCCGCGGTCCGCCAGATCTACGACGACATCTACGGGCTGGAGGGCCACAAGGCGGCGTTTCCCGGCGGGACCCTGCCCCGCAGGCTGCCGACGATCTCCCCGGGCGGCACTATCACCGCCCCCGCGGGCTTCGGGGGCTCCTGATGAGCCTCGGTACCCGCGACTTCACCTCGCCGCGCACCCCCAGCTTCGGCCAGAAGCGCCGGTCGCTGCTGCTCCGGGCGGTGGCCAAGGGCTCGATGCTGCGCCGGTACGACTGGGTCCTGCTGGCGGCGGTGGTGGCGCTCAGCCTGATCGGCACGCTGCTGGTCTACTCGGCCACCCAGCCGAGCGCGGATCCGCGCAGCTACCTCATCAAGCAGCTGATCAATGTCGCGCTCGGCCTGATCCTCATGGTCGTGGTCAGCCTGCTGGACTACCGGCAGATCCGGCTGCTCGCCCCGTTCGTCTACGTGGCGTCCGTCCTGGGCCTGCTGGCGGTGCTCACCCCGCTGGGGACCAGCGTGAGCGGGGCGAAGGCCTGGATCAACCTGCCCGCGGGCTTCCAGGTGGAGCCCTCGGAGTTCGCCAAGATCGGGCTCATCCTGGTCATCGCCGTCGTCTTCGGCGAACTGCGGGACAGTGGCCGGGTGCCCGGCCCGAGGCACGCCGCCGGGGTGATAGCGCTCGCGCTGATCCCGGTGGCGCTGGTGGAACGCGAGCCGGCCCTCGGCGTGATCATCCTACTGCTGCTGATCACGGCCGGCATGATCGCGCTGTGCGGGCTGCGGCTGCGCTGGGTGGCCGGAATGGCCGCGGCGGGCGTGCTCGCCGTGGTGGCCGTGTTCAAGCTGCACCTGCTGCGCAGCTATCAGCTGGACCGGCTGACCTCGTTCCTGCATCCCGCGGCGGACCCGTCCGGCCTTGGGTACGAGACGATCCATTCCAAGATCATGATTGGTTCCGGCGGGATGCTCGGCACCGGCCTGCTGCACGGCCCGCTGGTCACCGCGAGCTTCGTGCCCAACCAGCAGACCGACTTCATCTTCAGCGTCGCGGGCGAGGAAGTCGGCTTCGCCGGCTGTGCCGTCATCATCGCCCTGCTGGCGGTGCTGATCTTCCGCGCGCTGCGCATTGCCTCCCGCGCTGACGACCAGTTCGGGCTGCTGGTCGCCTCCGGCATCGCGCTGTGGTTCGGGCTGCAGGCCTTCATCAACATCGGGATGACCATCGGGATCATGCCGGTGACCGGCCTGCCGCTGCCGTTCGTGTCCTACGGCGGGTCGGCCATGTTCGCGGACATGATCGCGATAGGCGTGCTCCAGTCGGTGCACCGGCGGCATCCGGTCTTCGGCTGAACCACTGGCCGGGGGCCGTCCCCCCGGGCCAGCAGACCACCTAAGCTGTCAGGATGCCTGTGGAATCGGTCTACCCCCGCTTGGAGCCCCTGCTGCCCCAGGTGCGCAAGCCGATCCAGTACGTCGGCGGCGAGCTGAACTCTGTGGTCCAGGACTGGGACGCGGCCGAGGTCCGCTGGGCCCTGATGTACCCGGACGCCTACGAGGTCGGCGTGCCCAACCAGGGGATCCAGATCCTGTACGAGGTCCTGAACGAGTGTGACGGCGTGCTCGCCGAGCGCACCTACAGCGTCTGGCCGGACCTGGAAGGCCTGATGCGCGAGCACGGGATCCCGCAGTTCACCGTGGACGGTCACCGC
>Ga0208219_1000648_pt1 | contig 12351 bp, 10 predicted proteins | sample NGESurshal072012_7_FD_184469 | JGI IMG/M metagenome (GOLD analysis project Ga0208219, IMG submission 184469) | Arctic peat soil microbial communities from Barrow, Alaska - NGEE Surface sample 53-2 shallow-072012 (SPAdes) | ecosystem: Environmental > Terrestrial > Soil > Wetlands > Peat ...
ACGAGTGGAAGTTGGCGCCGGGCATGTAGGGCACCGAGATGTTGATCGAATTACCCTCGATCTTGGTGGCCCAGCCGGCCATGTAGTGGAAAAGGTCCGCGGCCAGCGGCACGTCCGCGGCCTGGGCCACGGCGAACGGCTTGCCGTTGTCCAGCGACTCGAGCTGGGCGAGCTCGTCGGTGTGCTGGAGGATGAGGTCCCCGATGCGCCAGATGATCCGGCCGCGCTCCGGCGGCGTCATCCGGCTCCACGGGCCCGTTTCGAAGGCCGCGCGCGCGGCCCGCACGGCCCGGTTGATGTCTTCCGTGTCGCCCTCGGCGACCCGGGCCAGGGTCTCGCCGGTCGCCGGGTTGGGGGTCTCGAAGGTTCTGCCCGACGCCGCGTCCGACGACTGCCCGTTGATGAACAGCTGCCGCGGGGTCGCGATGAACGCTTCGACGTTGCGGTCCAGGGTCACAGTCATGTGGATTGCTCATCTCCCTTGCCGGCGCGGGGAAGGCGCCACCCCGTTGCGGCCAGCCTGCCGGAACCCGCACGGGGCCCGGGCTAGCGGCCATAGCCCCTCGGTAGTCCCAATGAGACTACAGAGCGGGGCCCGGCACAGGGGGCCCGGCGCAGGGCGCCCCGCCACAAGGGGCCCGGGACAACCGCTGGCCACTCCCCGCGGCGCCGGGGCGATCCGCTGTCCAGGGCACAGCGCAAGCCCGGGGCGGCGCCGTGCGCGGCCATCAGTTCGTGCGGGACCCGGACATCGGCCGGCCCGAGGCCGGCCCGGGGAAGCGGAGTACAGTAAGGACCAAATATTACTTAGAGTAATAACTCGACTACAGTTTGGTAAACGGCGGGTGAGTGGTGGGATTCCGCTCCACGCGATCGGCGTTCGGTTCTGACCGCCACCTGGGCCTGGTCCACTGGTGGTGGCTCGGGTTGTCCGTGCGGGCTAAGGGCCTGACGGTCATAGCGATTCCGCTCGTTGCCCTGGTGATCGCCATCTCGGCGAGCCTGGTGCTGCAAGGCCAGGAAGCCCGGGACCGCAGTGCGGCCCAGGGGGCGCTCAGGCTGAGCATCGCCGCCAGCGTTGTGCTGCAGGACGCGCTGAACGGGGAAACCGGGGTCCGCGGTTACGGCGCCACCGGGGACCCCGTTTTCCTTCAGCCCTACAACTTCGCGCTGGCGCGGATCGGCCCGGACCGGACGAGGCTGGCGGCGGCCGCCGCCGCTGAGGGTATCCCCGGCCAGGCGCAGGCCGCGGTGGCCAACGCGGCCGCGTTGGCCACCTCTTTGGCCCGGATACGCTCCGACATCGGTCACGGCACCCCGATCAGGGCTCTCACCCCGGCGCTGCTGCGGGGCAAGAAGAGCATGGACGTGCTGCGCCTCCAGATCGCCCGCATCATCGCCGTGGCCGGACGCGTGCAGGCCGGCCGGGGCAGGGCCGTCAGCAGCCTGGAGGCAAAGGTCGACCTGCTCAACGCCGTCGGGCTGGGGCTCGGGATCCTGGCTGGGCTGGGCGGCGCGATCCTGTTCAGTTCAGGCATCTCGCGCCGGGTCCGGGCGGCTGTAGGCAACGCCGAGCGGCTGGGAGCCGGCGAGCCACTGGAATCGGTCGAACCCGCGGGTGATGACCTCGGCCGGCTGGCCGACGCGCTGGTCGACGCGCAGCGGCTGCTCACCCAGCGGGCCGAAGGCATGGCCCAGGCCCGGGATGCCGCGGTCCGCGCGAACCAGGCCAAGAACTCGTTCCTGTCCCACACGAGCCACGAACTGCGCACGCCGCTCAACGCCATCCTGGGCTTCGCCCAGCTCCTGGCCCTGAGCGATCTGGACGAGGCAGACAGCGATAGCACCGGGCGCATCCTCCAGGCCGGTCGTCACCTGCTCGCCCTGATCAACGAGCTCATCGACATCGCCCGTATCGAATCGGGTGAGCTCAGCGTCTCCATCGAACCCGTCCCGGTGCTGCCGGTGGTCGACGAGGCGGCCCGGCTGATGGGCCAGCTTGCGGCGGACCGCTCGATAGAGATCATCCAGCACAGTGCCCATCCGGGGCTCGCCGTGCAAGCCGACCAGCACCGGTTCCGGCAGATCCTGGTGAACCTGCTGTCCAACGCGGTCAAGTACAACCGCCGGGGCGGGAGCATCACGATCACCTGCCGGGCAGAACCGGCTGGCCAGGTCAGTACGGTCGTCGCCGACACTGGCCCGGGGATCGCCCTGGATGACATCGAGCGGGTGTTCATCCCCTTCGAGCGGCTCGGTGCCGAACAGACCGCGATCGAGGGCACGGGGATCGGGCTGCCGCTGGCCAAGGCGCTCGCCGAGGCCATGGGAGGCTGTCTCAGCGCGTCCACCGTCCTCGGCGAGGGATCGGCGTTCACCGTGAGTTTGCCGCGCGCAGCGGATATGGTCCACGTCCCAGTCGTCGATACGGAGCCGGGGCGAGCGGACGGGGCGCCCGTCGCGGGGCAGCCGCTGGTGGCGGCCGGGGACACCATCAGGATCCTCTACATCGAAGACAATCCGGCGAACGTCGAGGTGATAACCAGATTCTTGGCCACCCGGCCGAACACCAGCCTGCGCTCCGTGACTGAGGGCCGGGCCGGACTCGAATCTGCCGTCGTGGACCTGCCGGACGTCATCCTGCTCGATCTGCACCTGCCCGGTCTCCAGGGTGACCAGGTCCTGGCCGAGCTGAAGGCGGAGCCGCGCACGGCGGCCATCCCGGTGGTGGTGCTGTCCGCCGAGGCCGCCCCGGCGGTCATCCGCCGCCTGCGAACCCTCGGTGCCTGCCACTATCTGACCAAACCCGTCGACCTCGCCGAGCTCGGCGGCCTTCTCGACTCCTTTACTGGCCCGGTCATGGGGGACGGGCCGACGGACCGGGCGGCACCGATATGACCAGCACCGCGGGCGCTCCCGGGGCACCCCGCCAGCGGCCCGGCCGAGCGTCATCGACGGCACAGGTGGGGATCATGAGGTCGCTTTCCGACAACAGATTCGTCGCACTCCTGGAGGCGGCTCCGGATGCGATGGTGTGCGTGGCCGCCGATGGCCGGATCACGATGGTCAATGCCCAGGTGGAGCGGCTATTCGGGTACCGGCGGCAGGAGCTGGAGGGGCAGCCGGTCGAGTTGCTGGTGCCCGATGCCGCGCGTGCGGTCCATCCCCAGCACCGGGCGGGGTGTGCGGCTGATCCCCGGCACCGGCCGATGGGGGCCGGGATGCAGTTGGCCGGGCGGCGCCGGGACGGCAGCACCTTTCCGGCGGAGATCTCCCTGTCCGCTATCGACACCGAGGAAGGGATCCTGGTCACCGCGGCCGTCCGCGGCGTGACCAGCCGGCGCCAGGCGCACGAGGATCTTGAGCGCGCCAACCGGAGCCTGGAATCGTTCGCCTACTCGGTCTCTCATGACCTGCGCGCCCCGCTGCAGGCGCTGGCGGGATTCAGCGCGGCCCTGATGGAGGAGTGCGGGGCCAGTCTCAGCGAGACTGGCCTCGGTTATGCCGCACGGATCCAGTCGGCCAGCGAGCAGGTGGCGACGCGTATCGACGGCCTGCTGCACTTGGCCCGAGTTTCGCGCGCTGAGATTACCCTGCAAGCGCTCGACGTGGGGGCTGAGGTCGCCGGCATCGCCCGGGAACTCCAGCGTGAGCACCCTGGACGACCCAGCCGCATGACTGTCCAGCAGCCAGTCTGGGTACTCGCGGACCGCAGCCTCGTCCGCGCGGTGGTGCAGAACCTGATGGACAACGCGTGGAAGTTCACCTGCGGCCAGGATCCCGCGGTGATCGAATTCGGGACGGCGTCAGTCTCGGGCACCCGCGTCTGCTGCTATGTGCGAGACAACGGCGTCGGCTTCGACCCCGCTTACGCAGACACGCTGTTCCGTCCCTTCCAGCGGCTGCCCGCGGCGCGCGAGTTCCCCGGTACCGGCATTGGTCTGGCCAGTGTGGCGCAGATCGTGGAGCGCCATGGTGGACACGTGTGGGCTGAAGGCGCGGTAGGCGGCGGTGCGACGTTCTACTTCACGCTGCCGGCGGAGAGGGCCAAATGAGCGACTGGCGGCTACCCAGGGGCCTGCGGTCGATCAGGCTGGTGGGCCGGCCGGGCCGAGGCTGGGCGGGCCGAGGCTGGCCGGGGTGCTGCCGTCGCTGATGTCGATCTCGTCGAACCAGCCGCACGGCGGGTCGCCGGGCGGGCGGTCGAAGCGGGTGACGTACGGCTTGAGGTCGACGACCGGAGTCCCGTCGATGACGTCGACCCCCGCGAACTCCACGGTCTCCGGGGTCACGTCGACCAGCTGGATGAGGCTGAGCCCGAGGGGATTGACCCGCCGCGGCCCCCGGGTCGCGAAGATGCCCATCTCCCGCTGCTGGCTGCGCAGCAGGTAGGGCACCTGCCGGAGCGGCGGGCGGCCAGCCTGGCCTTCCCGGCCGCCGGGCCGGTGCAGCCAGGTCAGCAGCCACGCGTACCCGAAGCCGTCCAGCCCGGACAGGCCTTCCCGGTAGGGCTCGGCGATCTCGATGATGCCGTGCCCGGCGCGCCCGGCGCGGTTGAGGGCCGCCTGGATCGGCGTGGTCTCCGGCTCCGTGTGAGCGCTGCGGACCACGCCGATCACCACCAGGGGGACACCCGCCTCGGGTGCGGGCAGGTTCTGGTCCATGGCGCCATGCTGCCACGGGCCGGGGTCGTGGCAGCATGGGCGGATGCGAGTGCTCCGCACCCCCGAGGACCGGTTCGGGGACCTGCCTGATTTCCGCTACGCCCCGCAGTACGCGGCGGTCGGCGGAGTGCGGCTGGCCTACGTGGAAGCGGGTCCCCCCGACGGTGAGCCGGTGCTTCTCCTGCACGGCGAGCCGAGCTGGTCGTTCCTGTACCGGACCGTGATGGCGGTGCTGGCCGACGAGGGACTGCGCGCGATCGCCCCGGATATGGCCGGGTTCGGGCGCTCGGACAAGCCCATGAACGTCAGCGATCACAGCTATGCGCGGCACGTGGAATGGATCCGCGCCCTCGCCTTCGACCGGCTGGACCTGAACGGCGTCACGCTGGTCGGGCAGGACTGGGGCGGTCTCATCGGGCTGCGGCTGGTGGCCGAGCATCCGGACCGCTTCGCCCGGGTGGCGGCGGCCAACACCGGGCTGCCCACCGGGGATCACCCGATGCCTGACGTCTGGCTGCGGTTCCGCGAGGTGGTCCAGACCGCCCCGGCGCTCAGCGTGTCCCGGCTGGTCCAGTCGGGCTGCCAGACCACGCTGCCGCCTGCCGTGCTGGCCGCCTACGACGCGCCCTTCCCGGACGAGGCCTTCGCCGCGGGCGTGCGGGCCATGCCCGGGCTGGTCCCTACCACCCCCGATGATCCCGCCTCGGACGCCAACCGGGCCGCCTGGCAGCACCTGTCCGCCTGGGATAAGCCGTTCCTGGTGGCCTTCAGCGACCGGGATCCGATCACCGGCGCAATGGCGCCCATGCTGAGGGAGAACATCCCGGGAGCCGCGGGCCTGGACCACCCGGTGCTCGAGGGAGCAGGCCATTTCCTCCAGGAAGACGCCGGTGAGCAGCTCGGCCAGGTCATCGCGGACTTCATCCGGGCGACCCCGGTGCCCGGCTGACCCGGCACGCCCGCCGGCTGACTGCTCCTCAATAACGGACTGTCCGGGATCATCCCTCCACACAGCCTTAATCTGGCCGCGGCCGCCCCCGCGGCGGCCCTGCGCCGGTCCCCGCCAGGCCGGGGATGTCCGGGATTGTCCGGCCTTTGGCCGTCCCCCGAATGCGGGGGTTGTTCTGTGAGAGTAAGGCTTGCATATTCAGGGCACATGGGAGGGACTGCCTCGATGCTCAGCCTTACCTGCGAAAAGGCGGGTTGAGGGAAGCCGTTGCTGACTTGCCAGGCCTGCCGTGGCAGGCCCGGCAAGCAATGCCGTCAGTGCGCCACCACGGGAATGGTGTGCGCAGAGCACGACGGCGGGTGGCGAGGCAGGTGACCTGAATCGCTAGCCAGGGGGGTTGGCATGGGCTTATTCGCCAGGGATCAGCGCCTGACGAAAACCGCCGCGGACCCTCCCGTCACCGGTCCAGGCCGCACCGTGACCAGCGCGCTTGATCCAGATGGGTGCCTGCAGGCACTCGACCGGACGCTGCTCAGCTTCCGGGTGCCGGAGTACACCCATCTGCCCACGTTCACGACCGCGAACTGGGCCTGGGATGGGGAGCCGGCTCAGGCTCCGGCGACCGTGGTCATCTGCGCCGACTTCCCGGGTGAGCACGTGCTCGTGGCGCTCTGGCCAGGCTCCGGCGGCTCCCGCATCGGCCTCATCCCGCTGAGCGGCGACGAGCTGCAGGAGGCCCAGCTGGAGAGCGCGATGCTCGCCGCGTGGCGCCAGCGCGACCCATCCCTGTCCAGGCCGGTGGGCCGTCTCGAGGCCGGGCTGATCAGGCTCGTCCCGCCTGTCCTGCCGGCCGGCTACGCGGAGGAGATCGTGGCGGCGGGCGGATACCCGCGCACCCGGCGGAATATCCAGATCATCACCCGGACCGCGGGGAGCCTGTTCCTGGGCCGGGCGGACCTGCTCATCGAGCCAGAGCAACCCGGCCCGGTCCGGCGGTTCGTGCGGCGGCACTCACGGCGCCAGCCGATGAACGAGGCGGCGCTCCAGCAGATCATCGACGGTCTGGCCCGCGCGGACCCCGGGTTGCTGCCCTACCTGCAGTGGCTGCCGGTGCGCACCCGGGCCGTGATGCTGGAGCACATCCAGGATTCCGAGACCTTCTGGGACGACCTCGACCGCTGACCGCGGGTTGCCGTATCGGCAACGAAGCTTGCGCCCGGCGGCCACCCGCGCCAGGGTCGTGGCGGAGGTGCTTACGGTGTTCGACGAGACGTTCTGGAACGAGCGGTACCGCTCCGCCGCCGCGCTGTGGAGCGGCGACCCCAACCAGTACCTGGTCAGCGAGGCATCAGAACTACGGCCCGGGACGGCCCTGGACGTCGGGTGCGGTGAGGGGGCGGACGCCCTCTGGCTGGCCGGGCGCGGCTGGCGGGTCACCGGGACCGACCTGTCCACGGTCGCGCTCGAGCGGGCCGCCCGCCATGCGGCGCAGGCCGGCCCTGAGATCGCGGCCCGGATCGACTGGGTGCAGACCGACCTGATCGGCTGGGATCCCGGTGCGGCCCGCTACGACCTGGTCTCCAGCCAGTACATGCACCTGCCGCCGGACGCGCGGGCCGTGCTGTTCCGCAGCCTCGCGGGCGCGGTGACGCCGGGCGGCACGTTGCTCATCGTCGGTCATCATCCCTCGGATCTGCAGACCACGATGCCGCGCCCGCCGATGCCCGAGTTGTTCTTCACCGGCGAGGACATCACGGCCCTGCTCGACCCCCGTGACTGGAAGGTCATCAGGGACGACGCGCCGCCACGCTCCGCCCCGGACCCGGACGGGCGTCCCATCACGATCAGGGACACGGTGTTTCGCGCCCGCCGTGGGGGCTAGTGTGCAGGCGTTGCTTGATCAAACGGGAGGGAGACCCGATGCCCACACGTACTGCGCGGACCGGCTGGACGGGAACGCTCGAAGAAGGCTCAGGCCAGGTCGAGCTGACCAGCTCCGGAATCGGCACCTACGAGGTGTCCTTCCCGAAGCGGGCGGCCGAGGAGGCCGGGGGGTACACCAGCCCGGAAGAGCTCATCGCGGCGGCCCACTCGGCCTGCTACGCGATGCAGCTGTCCGCCGTGATCGCCCAGGCCGGCGGTACGCCGCAGGCGCTTGATGTGCAGGCAGACGTGTCGCTCGGCCCCGACCCCGCGGGCGGATTCCGGCTGACCGGCATCAAGCTCACCGTCCGTGGCGAGGTCGAGGGCCTGGATGCCGCCGACTTCGTCAAGGCCGCGGAGGCCGCGAAGGCCGGCTGCCCGGTCAGCAAGGCGCTCACCGGCGTGGACATCACCCTCGACGCCGCGCTCGAAGCCTGAGCACTTCTGCGTTGAACGCCCGCCCCCGGGTGAACGTGGGGCGGGCGTTCGTCGCGTCCGGCCTGGCTGGTTACTGGCGGGCCAGGTGCGCGGCCATGGCGTGCTGGACCAGGGTCACCAGGGCTGTCTTAGCTGACTCGCGGGTGCGCGCGTCGCAGCGGATGACCGGCACCTCCTGGTTCACCGACAAGGCTTCCTGCACGTCGTCCACGCTGTGCGGGAACTCGCCGTGGAACCCGTTGACGCCGACGATGAACGGCAGGTCGGCCGCCTCGAAGTAATCGACCGCCGGGAACGAGTCGGCCAGCCGCCGGCTGTCCGCGAGTACCACGGCCCCGATGGCCCCCTCGATGAGGTCATCCCACATGAACCAGAAGCGCTGCTGCCCGGGCGTGCCGAACAGGTACAGCACCAGCCCGGCGTCCAGGGTGGCCCGCCCGAAGTCCATCGCCACCGTGGTGGTCGCCTTCTCCGGTACCGCGGACAGGTCGTCCATGTCGCTGCTGGCCGCGGTCATCACGGCTTCGGTGGTCAGCGGCGTGATCTCCGAGACCGCTCCCACGAAGGTGGTCTTGCCCACCCCGAAACCACCGGCAATAACGATCTTCACGGACGTCATGGCCGTGCTCCCTGCATCACTCTGCCGGGGCTGTGCGCTTGCGTAATCCACTGGGTACCCTTCCGCGCAGGTGAAGTCGGGGCATCGGTCCCGTCCGGGACTAGCTGCCGATCGGGGGGCGCAGCAGCCCGGTGCGTGGTTCGGGGGTCAGGGCGCGTCCGACCCGCTCCACGAGCAACGCCATCTCGTAGGCCACCAGGCCCATGTCACAATCGCCGGACGCCAGCGCGGCCAGGCTCGAGCCATCGCTGATCGCCATCACGAGCAGCACGCCCCGGTGCATCTCGACGATCGTCTGGGTGACGGATCCGGCTTCGAACACCCGCGCCGCTCCCTGGGTGAGGCTGGTCAGGCCCGAGGTCACCGCGGCGAGCTGGTCCGCCCGGTCCTTCGGGAACCCGTCCGAGAAGGCCAGCGGCAGGCCATCGGACGAGACGACGATGGCGTGGGCCACCGAAGGCACCCGCCCGGCAAAATCGGTGATAAGCCAGTTCAGGTCCTGGACCGGCGACGTCAGCGGGCTCACGATTCCCCTCTCTGCCTGGCCTGTGGAGGCCAGCTGGATAGTCGGCGGCCGGGGCGCGCCGCCGTGTCACGAGGCACTGGGTTACGAGGCACTGGGTCACGAGGCACGGTCTGCCTCGTCGCCGAGGTGCGTCTCATCTCCGGGTTCGGCCGCGCGCGCTTTCCTGATTCCCTGCTGGAAGCTCGACAGGCGCTGCCGGGTCTGCGTGGCCGACCGGCCGGGCACGGGGAGCTCGGGTGCCGACGGCGAGCCTGCCCCGCCGGGCACCAGGTTCGCCTTGGGCACCCGCTTGGGCAGGCCCGCCTGCGTGGTGTCCGCGAACACCGGTGCCCGCACCGCTTCCGCTGCCTGCCATCCCGCGTCCCCGGGTGACGACCATCCCGCCCTCCCGGCCGACGACCAGCTGGCCTCATCCGCGTCCCGTTGCCCGGCCGTCCGGGCCACGGGGTGGCCGCCGCGCCGGAACCAGTCGGACTCGACTGATTCGAAGATCGGCAGCCGGTTCTCCGTCCCGGCACTCTTCGCGGGCGGGAGGACCACGTGCTGGGCCGCCAGGGTACCTCCGGGAGTTTTAGCGGCGGGCTTCGCGGTCACCGCCCCGTTCCCGTTCACCGGCGACGGCGACGGCGACGGGGCCGGCGACGGGGCCGGGGCCGGGGCCGGGGCCGGGGCCGGGGCCGGGAACGCCACGGTCGCGTCCGGGCTGCTCCCGGTCCCGGTTTCCGCGGCCGCGCCTGCGTTCCGGCGCGGCGGATCTGCCGGACGCTGCGGGCGGATCTCCGCGGCCGCGGCACCGCCCCGGGAGCGGTCCGCGGGCCGCCGCGGGCGGGCGTCCGCCGACGGCCAGCTGACCGCGGGATGCTCATCGGCCCCATCCATGGTCAGCCCGGTCTCCATCCATGGGGTCACGGCCGACGCGCTGGCTTGCGCCCGCGGGCGCACGTCCGGGGGCGAGGCGGCGGTGTGCCCCGTGATCACCTCGTCGGGAAGCCACACCAGGGCGGTCAGGCCGCCCTTGGACCCGGGCCGGAGCCGGACGTGGATCCCGTGCCGGGCGGCCAGCCGGGCGACCACGAACAGGCCCATCCGGCGGGAGACCGCGACGTCCACCACGGGCGGATTGTCCAGCCGCCAGTTGGCGTGAGCGATCTCGTCCCCGCCCATCCCGACGCCCTGGTCGGTGATGTCCAGCAGAACGCCGCCACTGTTCAGCGAGTACCCCGACACGTGCACCAGGGTTTCCGAGGGGGAGTACGTGGTCGCGTTCTCGGCGAGTTCGGACAGCAGGTGAACGACGTCGTTGACCGCCTGCCCGCGGACGGAGATGCCGGGCTGGATGTCCGGCACGACCCGCTCGTAGTGCTCGATCTCCGAGACCGCCGCCCGCAGGACGTTCACCAGCGCCACGGGCTCGCTCCGCCGCCTGGACAACTCGTGGCCCGCCAGGACCAGGAGGTTCTCGGAGTTGCGGCGCATCCGGGTGGCCAGGTGGTCCATCTGGAACAGGTTGGCGAGCCGCTCGGAGTCCTGCTCGCCCTGCTCCAGGTCGTCGATAAGGCGGATCTGGCGCTCCACCAGCGTCTGGCTCCGCCGGGAGAGGTTCACGAACATGGCGTTGATGTTCCCGCGCAGCGCTGCCTCGTTGGCCGCCAGCCGCACCGCCTCCTGGTGGACCTGGTCGAACGCCCGGGCGACCTCACCGATCTCGTCGGTGGAATCCACTTCGATGGGGGCTACTTCCAGCGGGGCGTCGCCGCCGCCGCTCATCATGCGGACGGTCTCCGGGAGCCGTACCCCGGCCACCTCGAGTGCGCCGGACCTCAGCTGATGCAGTGGCCGGGTCATGGAGCGGCCCAGGGCCAGGGTGAGCAGCAGGGCCAGCGCGAGGACCAGGATCACCGCGGACCCGCCGATCAGTGCGGCGGTGATCGCCTTGCCCCGCAGTGAGCCGCTCTGCGCGATGACCGAGGTCATCAGTCCCTGCTCCACCGCGTGCAGGCTGGCCACCAGGTACGCGGAACCGCTGGCCGCGTCGGTGAAGGCCGGATTCTCCGCCGACGAGCCGCCGCCCTGCGCCAGCGTGATGGCCTGCTGCACCTGCGCCTGGGCCCGGTCGGCCTGCGCGGAGGACAGATCGCTGTCGTAGAGGTGCCGCTGGCCGCTGGTGGCGGTCAGGCTGAACTGAGCCAGATCAGCTTGCTGCTCGGCCTGCGCGGCGTTGATGGCGGCGAGCTGCCCGGGCTGGAACTGGTTCGCCCCCACCAGATCGGGCGTGAGGGCGGAGGTGAGGATGGCCTGCTCCTGGGAGACCTGTTCCTTGCTGGCGGAGATGAGCCCGACGACCCGGGCGGTGTCGGCCAGGACCGCGTCGTTGCTGCCGCTGGCGATCTCGTCCTCCAGGGCGAGCAGCTGGTTGATCGTGGCGCCATACTCCTGGATCACCGCCAGCGACGGGATCTGGGTGCTGGTCGCGACGCTGCGCAGGGCGGGGAGCCCGTCGATCGCGGTGATCGCGCCCTTCGCCTCATGCTGAGCCACGGCCGGGTAGGACCGGCCGATGGTCGCGGCTCCGCTGCGCACGCGGGCCGCCATCTGGTCGGTAACCTGCCGGTCCTGGGCGAGGAGTGCTAACTGGGGCGCCGCGGCCGGGCCCGGCGAGCCGCGGCCGCCGCTGGCCGGGCCCATGGTGATGTACCTGATGGTGTCTTCCCGTTCGGCCTGGAGGGCCTGGATCAGGTTGGTCATCTCGCCGCCCAGCCGGGAGAACTGCTCGACCCGCTGATACCCCAGTGCGCTGCGCGCGGACGAGATCACGCTGGCGCCGCCGAGGATCAGGGCCGCCACCAGGGGCAGCAGGACCAGCAGCAGCAGCCGCGACCGGACCCGCCAGTTCTTCAGCGCGAAGCGGGAGGCCTTCTGGGGCGGCGCCGGGTCCGCGGGCCCGCCGAACTGGGGGGCCACCGTGGTGTCCGCCAGCCCTGCTTCCCCCAGCCCTGCTTCGCCCAGCTCAGGCTGGTCCTCGGCGTAAGCGCGCCGCCCGTGGACAGCCGCGTCCAGCGGTGCCGTGAGGAGCGGTGCCGTGAGGAGCGGCGCCGGCCGGCGGGCGGCCGCGCCAGGGTCCGCGCTGTCTGCTCTCCGTCGCCTGGATCGCACAGTTTCTGCACCTCTCAACCCCGGGAATGGCGGGTGCCCAGCGAACCGCAGGCACCGATGTGGAACCGAAATGGCAGCC
>Ga0208219_1000650_pt1 | contig 12346 bp, 26 predicted proteins | sample NGESurshal072012_7_FD_184469 | JGI IMG/M metagenome (GOLD analysis project Ga0208219, IMG submission 184469) | Arctic peat soil microbial communities from Barrow, Alaska - NGEE Surface sample 53-2 shallow-072012 (SPAdes) | ecosystem: Environmental > Terrestrial > Soil > Wetlands > Peat ...
CCGCGCATGCTTCTGCGGGTTCTGGAGCGTTTAACGGCGACGGGGTTTCCTGGGGCTAGCCCGCGCAGCGTGGTCCTCATGACGGCACCAGAGCCTTTCGCGCTTGTCGTCGCAGCCAACGGCGGCGCTGGCGCTTGTAGTAGCCGCAGCATAGGCACCCGTAACGGCATTTCTTGCGCTGGTCGCCGCTCATGATTTGCCCTTCGTTTCGGTGTCCGCTGCGAGCGCGGCGCGCCCAGCACGTCGGATGCGTTTACACGTTGCCGCCACGGCCTGCTCGGTCGCATCGCTCTCGCGGATAATCGTCTCAGACACGTCGCAAGCGTCCAGCATGCGCTGTATTCGGGCCTCCGCCCGCTCGGCACGGGCCAAAGCGGCGAAAGTGCGTTCAACATGAACTGCGGTCAATTGAAGAGCGCCGTCGTATTTGCGTTCGGCTGCCGTTGCACGGGCCTCGGCTACTTCGAGCGCCGCATTATGCTGCGTTTCGCTGCAATTTGCGGCATTTTGCAGCGCCTCCGCCAGAGCATCTCCGGCATCTCGGCGCTCGCCCTTTTCCCAAGATGCGGTATCGAACCGGGCTGGGGCTTTTCGCATCGCTCGCTTCATGCATCGACCTCAATCCCGCCTTCGGGGGCAACGTCGATTTCGCTGTGCGTGCAACCTTCTTCGCCAGGGCACTCGCGCTTGCACCGATCGTACTCCGCGAGTGTTAGGCCACAGTAAGAACACTGCACGTCCCTGCTCCAGCTTTCAGACTTCCAGAAATGCCAGTTCATCTTTCACTCCTCTGGATGGGTCGCTCGGGCTCCGAACCCTGCCGCGCAGCTCATGCCGCCGGCGCAACCCATGTTACGGCCTTTTGGGGCGGCCGCACGCCCAAGGGCTCCGAGGTAAGGGCGCGTTGCTCGGTGCAGCCGCGCCCTTCGCTACTTGCCCGGAACTCGGTCGTAAATGGCAACCACCCCCTTTGCACGAGAAACATCAGGCTCCGATGACAGCTTTTGACCGTTTGCTCAAATCGTCAAAAGGCGCACATTCGCAGTCGTCACTCGTGACGTAGTAGCCGCGGATACCAGGCTTTTCCGAGAACCCCACCGCAGTCTTGGGGTCAATGGTAGCCCCATGATGCCCGCGGTGGTTCTTTAACCGTTCGCACGTAAACGTACATGGCCACCAGACATGAACGCTCGCCAAGAACCGCTGCCCGCAAAACTCTATCGCCATCTCAGACCGAACCTTTCGCAGCCTTCGCCGCAGCAACTCGCGCACGCCGGCTCGCATTCGACCGCTCGGCGCAATCCACACAAACCCGACGACCGCTTCCAGCCGCATGCGTCGGACGCATCGCACAAGCACCAACGGCGACCTTCGCCGCTAACCACTCGCGCTTCGCTTCCGACTTCATGGTTCAAGTCTACCATAACGGACGGTTCAAGTCAATGCCTAAGCGCCGGCCACTAGTATACTCCGATCTCCCTCGCACGCGCGTACGCTCATAACTCCCGCTCCTACCTGTGCCACATTTCTGGCACACTGTACGCCACACAGTGACAGCCACTTGGCACACCTACCGCTACCGCACCTAGCCAACCGCCGCCATCCTTCGGTAGCTCCCGCTGCCTCTGTGATCGAGCGCCAGCACCGCATCTAGCAGCAGCTACTAGATGACCTGAACGCTACCTGAAACGCATCCTAGCGCCTTATTCGACGCCGGTTTCCGCCGTTTCGGACGCTTTAGCTCCCGCTAGAAGCAGGGGCGATAACCCCCCGGCCAGGGGGCTGGAGCGGCCGCACGAACCTGGAGGGCTTTCTGGAGCGGTAGCAGTTGAAAATATTATGGGAGGGAGCGGTGCTTGCTTGCGTTGGCTGGAGCGTTTAGTGTGGAACATTTGGTGAAACAGCGTTTTCTTGGACGGTTACGGGCGAGGTAGCTTGGTGAGCGTGGCTAGGAGCGTCAGCGGCCTGGGAAAATTCTATATAAATTTTCCCTTACGAGGGGCTGCACCGAGCACTCGCTGCGCTCGCGCTGTCGGAGGTGCGTCCAGAGGTAAACCCTCCCCCTACCCCCTCCCTTGCGGGAAGCGGTTTGGTCCCCGCGTCCGTATTCGTTTCCTTGGACGCTCCCGAGGTACTAAGTCGATCTCGGGTGACGGCGACAGTTCGCCGTGACGGGTTTGCGCTGGCCCGAGTTTCCCGCCGCGGTGGCGGGTGCCAGCCGGAGGAGTTACTTGAGGCGCGCCACGTCTTGGCGGAAAATGCGTCGCGAGCCCGAGGTCTTAGGACCGGGCCGCATGACTGGTTTCGTTTTGGGGTGCTGCGAGCAGCGGAGAGGAAGCGTTGGCGAGTACCCGTTCCGAGTCACGGTAACGGTGCAGCCCGGCTGCGCGCAGGTATCGGTCATGGGAGTTGTTCACTGATTTTTTGGCTGAGGTCCGTGCAGTCGCAGTTGTCGCTAGAGATACAGTATTCGCTGTGCGCGGCGCTGATGGACCCGGTAACCGAGTCCCACTTTTCCCGGGTTAGGGTAACTGGGACGGGTTCAGTGGCTCGCTTGAAGCATAGTTCGCTGTCTCCCTTGCCGTAGCAATACTCGGGGCTAGGCTGTCCGCAACTAGGGCAGCGGTTCACGGAATCTGCCTTTGTGCGGTTTCTTGGAGCAGGAGCGCTGCGTGAGCGCTATCGGTCAGGGTGCCGGTTTGCAGGTTCGTCCCGAGGCGTATGACGTTGTCTAGGGCGGCTATGACGGCATCCCATGCGTCGATAGGCCAGCCCGGGTCGAAATCGTTCATTCGGGGACCGTAAAGCCCATAGCGAGGAGAGCAGTAGCGGCCTTATACGAGTTGACGGTGCGACAGCGGTCCCAGTCCGTGGCCCAGTGCTCGCGAATCCACTGCGCTGATTGGTCGGGCCAGTAGGACTCGAAGACAGCGAACGCTACGCGTTCTAAGTCCTCTGGGGTCGCGACAAGCGCGGCGTCGAGGTCGGCAAAGCGAATTACCGGGCCTTCGGCGGATTCAAAGACGCCAACAAATCCCGGGCCGCCCTGAATGCCAAACCGCTCCAGTGCCCGCAGCCTTGCGACCGGGGTTGGAGACTCGTAGCGCTGCATCTCTTTCAGATGACTCTGGGCGTCGAAATCGCTCATAGCGCCTCGGACCCTTGACGGGGAGGCGGTTCGCATGTACGCTCGCGTGAGCGGGGTCCGGGTTGTGCAGCCAACTTGGTCCTCAAGGAACTGGCCGCGGGGGTATCACCCGGCGGCTGTTCCGCTTTCTGCTCGCTAGAGTACCGCCGCACGAACTCGCTGTCAATGTCGCGTTCGGCCATCAGCACCGCGAAACGTCCGAGGGCGGCAGTCACCATTTCAGCCGTCCACACCTCGTCGTTGCGGATGCTCATAGCCAACCTCCGAATAGGTTACGGAACCAGCCGGGCTTCTGCCGCGATTCATATTCGGCTTCTTGCCGGTCTTGCTCGGCGTAGCTCTCAGCGATTTGCGCTTTGCACTCGGCAGCGCTCGGAAAATCCGGTGGCCGATGCTGGTCGTAGAAACGCCAGGAGAAATCGCTCAGAACCCATCCCGCAATTTCCGGGTGCTGTAGCATGTAGTCTTGCGCTTCACGATAGTCGGCGCTGTCGTAAAACGATGGGTAGCCTTCCGGCAGCGGTGGCGGGCCGATATTCGTTCGCAGGCTCATGTGCTCATCCCGCAGCGAGCGCAGAGCCCGCCGCTGACGGAACCGGAGCAGTGCGGGCAGGCCATCAGTCTGCTTCCTCGTCGTCGATGAATCCGTGCTTGGGGCAGTAGTCGTACAGTATGCCGTCACTGGCTTCTTCTTCGACGCACTTGCGGTCGCAGAGCGGGCAGCGCGGAGGAGGCGGATACGGGACGGTCTTTGAGTACGGTGGGTCGGCAATGTAAAAGGTCCCGCCCTTGAAGGTGTTCATCTCCAGACCTCGCGCTCGTCCGTGCGGACCCAGGGCTTATCCGGGAGCCGCGGCGTCTTGGGCTTGGGCTCGTGCGCTGGGCATATAGATGCGTTATGCACGCATACGTCGCAGAGGCGCTGGATGCCGCCGGTGCCGTTCATCCGGGAGCGGTGGTTAGCGAGCGGGTGGCGGCAACGAACGCAGTCGGTCATGGATCGCTCCCAAAGATGCGGGCGATCCATTCGTCGGCGCACTCGGTACACTGCGGCTCGCTCTCGTCGGCATGGCAGACGAGGTAAATGGCGTTCCAGACCTTATGGCGGAGGCTTAGGGCCTCAAACGCGGGGTCGGCTAGCCAGGACTTGAGCCCGTTCATTCGGTGGCCCTTCGGAGCACGATGGACTCTGCAACCAGAAGGGTTAACTCATTCCTCAGGGCGTCAGCTTGGGCTTGTTGGTATCCCAAAGTGTAGGCTAAGGCGAGGCCTTGGTTCGGGTGCTCTGCCGCCAGGGAGCGTGCTTTACGCTCGATATACTCCAGGCTCATCGTTCGTCACCGAACAAACGCGCCTTGAGGCGTGCCTTCGCTTCGTCGGCGGTCATCAGGATGGGCTTTGGCGGCAGCGGAACCGTGATGCTGCGAAATTGCTGCTCGGTTCGGAGGCTGAAGGGATTTCCGCTGGCTGAAAGCCCCGGTCGGTAGGCGCGAGCAATGGCTTTCCGCGCACGCCTCCGAGGTATGTGACCCGTCATCGGTCTGCCACGAGATGGAGCGCCTGCTTCGCCTCGTGGCGGTCGCGGCGCTTCTGCGCTTCGTACTCGTTCCGGTGGTGGCAGCAGAAGCGCTTCTGGCGGGCGAGGAGCGTCTCGCAGCCGGGCCAGGAGCAGACGAAAACGACCGGCTCATTTGACGAGTCGGCGGTGAAGGTGGTACGGTGGTCGAGCATCGGGAACCGCAACTTCCTGGTGCGAGGTTTAGCCGCCACCGAGGGCCTGACGCGAAGAACGTCGGGCTTTCGTGTTTCCGGGCGACTCCTCTTGAGTGCTGTCCCAGCATTATGCGCGCTCGACGTGCCTCGCGTCAACTTGCATGCGAATCGCCTCTATCTTGCGCGCTTGCCTCGGCCGTGGTACGCTCGCGTCGGACATCAAGGTGTGGGAAGAAAACAGATGGTTCTCTCGGGGGAGAGGTTGAGACGGTCCGGGTCGGGTTCACTCCTCCCCGGGCCGTTTCTCTAGGAGGCGCGATGACACGAACCCAATTCCTCGCCAACTGGCTCGTTGCCAGCCTGGGCGCTGCGCTCGGGGTCGCGACGATTGCGAAAGCCCGAGCGGTGACGGAAACGCCGAAGCAAACGATGCCGACCGGGCACCTGACTCACCGATGAACGACCTCGCGCCGTTCCTGCGCCGACACCTGCACCGACTCCGCTGGAACGCTCCGGGCCTATTCTGGGGCCAGTGCCGCTGGGCGCGTCATTCGTGAAGGACACGACGCTCTTTCTCGCGCCGCAGGTTCCGCCGTTCTATCCCTGGCGCGTGCTCGTTGGCGCAAATGTCAACCCGGCTGCGTCTCAGGCCTCGAAAGGCTCCGGCTCCGAATCGTAGGTTTCCGATTCCGACGCTCGTTGCAGCCGCGGCTTTTCGTACACTTCGAACGTGTCGAGCCAGCGCCGGTTCCGAGCACTCTGCCGACTCGCTTTCCGAAACTCGGCCGTAGTCCGGTTGTAGACCAGGCACGGCAAGCACAGCCCGCGCTTCAGCGACTGGGGCGTGACGAGCAAGGTGGAGCATTGGCTACAGCGTGGGTCCTCTTCCGGAACCGCCAGCGTCTCAGTCGGAGCCGCTTTCTCTAGCCGAATCGGATTGAGCAGCACCTTGAACGGCCCTGAACGGAAACGACGGTCCTCGTGTCCTGACATTCTGGGCGCCTCTTTCGATAGCGCCTGGCGCAAAAACTTCCCGGCCAAACACTACATCGCTCGACCCCTGTTCCCGGTCCGAGACGCCAGACGCGACCACCGACGCGTGCTGCGCGAAGCGGCCCAGTTTCTGCGGACCTACGGCTTCTGGCCTGCGCTGCGAGAATTGGGAGACTTCATCCAGCAGACGGGTATCGGCACCGGGGAGGTCAACTTTGCCGGTCTGCGCTTTGCGTGCGAGAACCTTGTCGCGATGCAGATGGTGGACTTCCGTCGGCACAAGCGCCTCGTGCGCGTGGTGATGCTCACGAGCCTCGGATGGCAGGTGCTCGGGCTGAAGCCGAAAGAGCCAACGATTCGCCGCCCGCAGTCGCTGCTGACTCGTCTCGTCCACAAGATTACGATTGACCTTGCGGACATCGTCGCGGCGCAGGCGGAGATGGACAAGCCGCCTGCTGACGCGCTGCCGATGAAGAAGAAGCCGCAATGGATGGGGGTGAAGCGGCGCTGGCGCATGGTGGCCCAGAGGCCGCTTGAGCCTGGGGAGAGCGACGCGGGATACGACAAACCGCCCGAGCGGCGGAGGCGTAAGGTGACGATTATTCCGGATTGGGAGAAAGCGCGCGAGCCAGAGCAGACGACGGTTGAGAATCCGCCCTGGGTAGTTGACCCTTAGTCTTGACGGCAGGCTTCCGTCCTGGTAGTCTGGTGCTTGTGCCAGAGCCCGATAGCGTTCGGCTGCAACTTGACCTCAAGGATTTCCCCGTTGCTGCGAAAGCGGCGCTGGAGGGAATGGCAACCGAGAAGCGGTTGACTGTGACGGCCTTGTGCCGCGCGGCGCTCATCGACTATGCGCTGCGAACGGCGCTATATGCCCCGCTTCGGGAGGCGGAGACGCCGCCGTGGGCTTGATGACGGACGCGCACCTCTGGGCGTTCATCGCGCTCCTGGCTCTCGGGATAGCAGCAGCCGTTGTCGTCTTTGCGTTCAAGGCCGTGCTCCCGCTGACGAATGCGCTGGCAGCGCTTGTGCGCCTGAACAAGTACGAGGACGACAAAATCGCTGGCGTGCTCGCGCGTCTGACCGAGAAGCGCCGCGCAGCCATGCCGCAGACGCCGCAGCAGAAGCAACCAGCGGAGCGCGCGGTGGCGAACTCGTTCGAGGAAATCTTTCGGGGCGGCACCGAGCCGCTTGAGGAGCAGCCCGAGCCAGAGATGGAGACGATGCAGGTCTGATGCCGCGCCGTAAAACCAAGATTGACGAACCGCTCCTGGACAACGGGCCGGTTCTCGCGCTCCCGCCAGGGCGCCCCATCAGCCGCAACGAGCGCCCGCACGATGCATATGAGAGCGCTCCAGGTGCCGTTCACCAGACTTCGCAACCGCTCGCGCGCCCGATAACGAAAGCCGAAGCGCTCGAACGAGACGAGCGGCGCGAGGAGCAAACCGTTCGAGCTACGCGCTACTTGCGCTTCCTCGATGCGCTCCACGACTGCGAAGGGGACGAATCTAAAGCGCTCGCTATAGTCTACGACCGCACGCCGGAAGCCGTTGCGCTCAACTTCAACGAACTGCTGGATGACGTACGCGCCGGAATCGGTACGACCTCTATCGCGAAAACGCTTCAGCATAACGACCTGTCGCAAGCGGCTCGCATCCGCATCCTGCGTAAACACGCGTACAGCCTGAACGCGGCTGCATCGCTGAAGTCCGTGCAGTTGGTGGGCGAACTCGAAGGCGGACGCGGCGACCAGACGGGTTCATTCGAGACATTCTTGAGATTAGCGAAAGGGCAGGCTTAGTGGCGATACGCGACCCGAACGACCGATTTCGGATTCAGATTCCGACGTTGCCGAACGACAACAAGTCATACATCAACTCGTCGTCGCGCTACGAACTGAAGATACACGAAGTTGCTCCAGAGGATATAGAGCCGCTGGGCGACCGCTACGTTGTCGAAGTCATAGACATTGACGAGAAGATTGAACTCGGGCAGATTCTTGTCGTTACGCAGCAGCCGAAAGAAGATAACAGCCCGATGGCGGACCCGACCGTCGAACGGCGCGGAGTTCTCGCTGCGGTTGTCGTGTCTGTAGGCAACGGGCATCTCCTCGGCATCAAGGATGAGGTTCCGATGTTCTACAGCGTTGGCGACTGCGTTCTCGTTGACCACAATGCGAAAGGGCGCGCGCTGAAGATTGTTGGGCGGGAGTGCCGCATCGTAAACCAAATTGACTGCCTCGCGCGTCTACCGATGCGACTCGTTCGCGTTGACGGTGAGTGGATTCCCGAGGAATGATGTACGGCGGGCTGATGAACGAAGCATACCGCGCTCTGACGATAGCGCGTGGCGCCGTGCGCTCCGCCTCTCGCGGTGAAGCGGACGGCATGCTCCTAAACTCCGTCAAAGAGATAACCGATGCGCTGTACGACCTCTCTACGCGCATCGACAAGGTGCGCGCAATTGCCGAGAGCGACAGCATCACGCGTGAAGCGCTTCTCGCGGCGATAACCGAATGACCGCTGACGAGCAGGGCATCATCCGCAAGAAGGGGCCGCCAGGGCGCAAGTTCATCGCGTGCGACTTGGACAATACACTTGCCGAATACGACCGCCGCATTCACGGCCAGGACCGCATCGGCGCGCCTATACCGCCCGTGCTCGCGATGGTGAAAGCCGCAATCGCACGCGGCGATGTCGTCTGCATCTGGACGAGCCGCGTTGTCGAGCGCGATACGCCAGCGCGTGTGTACGCTGCGATTCATCACTGGTGCGAGGAGCACATCGGAGAGCGCTTGTACGTCACCGCTTTGAAGCATAGGTACTTTCACGAGTTTTGGGACACCAAGTGCATGCGTATCGACGTGAAGCCGCCGGTGCTTGCGTGACCCAAGAGAGGATGGTAGAACTGCTTCAGTGGGCGCGCGAAGCGTTGCACCCGATGCCAAAGCGTATCGCGCACTATCATGAGCGAGGGGACGACTGCGGTTTGCGTTGTATCGAGACGCATCTCATCGCGGGCGAGCGTTCGACGTTCTCTGGAAAAGATATAGTCTGGGGGCCGTCAGCGGCGATGACACTCTTTGCTTCTTGGGACATTCACGCGCGACGGTACGAGAGCGTTTGGGCCATGTACCCGCTGCCGGATGCTGGGGTTGGCAGCGTTGACCTAAGCGCGGTGCTTGCGTGACGCCCATCTGCGATTTGAAAGGCAATGTATACCAGCCTGAGGACCCCATCTGCATTACCACAGGGCCGCTTGTCGGGCTCGGCGACCATGCCGTGTTCAGCACCTTAGCCAAGCGCTTTGCCGAACTCGGGTTCACCGTCTACGTTGACAAAGACATCGCCGCGCGCAACGACGACATCTTCGAGATATTCTGGAGCAAGAACCCGCATATCTCCGGGCTAACGGACAAGAAACCGAATGCGGGGTACGTGCGTCAGGGACTGTTCTACGAAGTCGCAAACCGCTTTCCGCTCGGCAGCATCGAAGCGATGGAGCGGGCGCATGGGCTTCCGCCGCCGTACTCACTTGCGCCAATCGTCAACTACACGCCGAAGCCGTTCCCCATCAACCTGTCGGAGGTGGTGCTCATCGACTTCTCCTCCGTATCGTCCAAGATAGCCGACCAAGGCATTACGGAGTTCCTGACCAAGATGCAGGAGAAGTATCGCGGTGCGCGTTTTATCCAACTGCTGATGCCGAAGTGGGCATCGCTGTCTGCGCCGCGTGTGAGCGGCGAGTCCATCGCTATCAACAACGTGTTCGAGTACATCGACGCGCTGGCAGCGTGCCGCGCCTGGGTCGGCTCCGAAGCCGGTGGGCAGTCGCTAGCTGCTGCGGTCAGGGGCGAGCACGACGTATTCGATTTGCATGCGCGCCCGGAACTGACGGTGCTCGCAACGCCCAAGACGTTCAACTCGCGCGGGTACACGTATCGCGGTGTCGATTACCGCGTTTCGCGATTCGCGCAAGATACCGATTCCGACTGGTGGAATCCTGGGGAATTGCAGACGCATCGTTATGAGTTGCAATGCGCAATCTCGCTGGCGCAGATGCGGCTACAGCAGCCGCAAAAAGAAGAAGCGCCTGCGTGAGCGATAGGGTCCTCATCATATCATCGGCAGCACCCGAGTGGGCTCCGTTGACTGACATTACTTGGGCCACGATGGCGAAATACGCCGCGAAGCATGGCTACGACTTCCACACCGATGTGTCGAACATCAGCGCCCCCGTCCGCTCACCCGAGTGGGGCGCTCCCGTCACCGGGTACATTCCAATTCGCGGGTTCATCAAACTCGACCTCATGCTGCATTTCCTGGACCCGGAATCGTGCAAGCGCGAGTACGATTACGTTGCGTGGCTCGATGCCGATATGCTCATTACGGACTACGAAAAGCCGCTTCCGCTAAATGACTGGGGAGTCGTTTTGCCATACGATGCAAATGGTCATAACGCCACCGTCATTGTGGCTAGTAAGTATCGTTACGCGCGGGACTTCCTCTGGGCTTGCAATAACGCGGGCCGTACGATGTTCCTAAAGCACGACTGGGCTGAGATGGAGGCGATGCGGTATTTTTTACAGACGCCCCCGTATTCATGGGAAGGATTCGCCGTCTATCACTCTGTTGCTGAACTTTGTGCGATGCCGCCCGATGTGTATCCCATTCCCGATGTAACGCGCAAGCGGTACGAGTGGACCTCCGAGTCATTCGCCGTTCACTTCTCCGCTCTCTCGCTCGAACTGCGCGTGCAGATGGCGAAAGAGTGGACGGAACGGCTGGGGCTGCTGTAATGCCGCATGTGGTTTTTACTGCACACGACGCAGCGTACAACGACATGGCAGCGATTACGCTGCCTACGTTGCAGCGCTACGCCGCGCGCCACAACTACGAACTCTACATCGACTCGGAAGTCGAAGCGGTGGAAAAGGACGCCTGTAAGGCACGCTGTTGGCTGGAGTTGTATCGCAGCGGGCGCTACGGAGTTGGCGACATCGGGTTGTGGATTGACACCGACGCCTTGGTCATGGAAGGCAGCATGTCTATTGACACGGCATTCTGGTCCGAAGGCGGCAACCCGCATTTCGTTTGGGCCTACGATTGGAATGGCCCGAACTCCGGCGTGTGGATGGCGCGCTTCACGTCGCAAGCCGCGCACTTCATTCAGACGTACGACTACCTCGCTCGCGCAATGGGCTGGGGCGATAACTGGGCGATGAATCAGACGATGCTACTCCCGCCGTTTCGGGATTGGGTGAAGTGCATCAGCGGTCGCCACATGAACTCGAACCTGTACGCGGAGCACGGGATTGACGGCTGGCTGCACAAGCGGCACATCAACGCGTATCAGGACGGCGGCTGGATTCTGCATCTGGCTGGATTGGAGTACGAACGGCGCATGGCGCTGCTGAAAGAGTACGCGGCGAAGGCTCGATGACGCGCGACGAATACGCTTCGTTGTTCGGCGCGCTCAAGCACGTTCGCGGGCGTTGTCTCGACAACGGCGTTGCGCTTGACGCGTGGCTAGCCGAGCATCCCGACGCCGTTCCGCAGAAGGCGCGTTACGCGACACCGGGGTTCTGCGCGCCGATGCCTTCGATAGACGGCAACCCGCCTGTGTATCGCGACCGTCCCTTTTTCGATGCGCGCTTTTGGGAGAAGCAGCCATGAAGCGTGATGAAGTAGTCGTTCTCGCACCGCAGGAGGGCCGCCCGCGCATCTGCATCTTTGCGGCGTTTGATGACAATTACGCGCGACTGGCAGAGATTGCTCGCCCGAATTGGGAAGCGTATGCGCGCCGCCACGGATACGCGCTCGTGCTGTACCCCGAGGGATTCCACACGGACCCGACACGCGTGGAGACATACGGCGACAAAGGCCGCTTCGAGTGTTACTACGACTTGCGTGGCCACTGCGATGCGGTGATGTACTTGGACATCGACAGCCTGTTTATGAATCACGACGTTCGCATCGAGGACCGTATGGGGCAGCGCTTCGTGTGGACGTACGACGATAGCGGTCCGTTGTCCGGGCTGTGGATTGCGGGCACGGACGACCTAACGGAGAAGCATCTGCGTTTTGCGTACGCGAAGGCGGCTATCGAGAACAACGTGCGCCACGGCGTTATCGAGCCGAACGGCATCTCCGACCAAGACGCGATGCGCTCACTGATGAACATTCCGCCGTTTTATAGCACGTTCTCGCATTGCGTTCCGGCGGCGCCTTATGGCCACTGTTTTCCCGAGAACTATTTTCCCGGTGCGTGGATTATCACGTTCCCGGGAATGCCCGTCGCGCAGAAGTTTCGCGGCATGAAGGAGTACGCAGACAAGTGTCTAGCACCCCAGACCCGCTCTTAGAGCCGCGCCTGTTCATGGAGTTGTCGAATCTCGTTGCTACGCGCGGGATAAAGACGCTTGTGGAAACGGGAACGGGACCGCGTTCCTCTGGCATGGAGGCAGCCAAGCGGCTCGGGCTCATGGGATAT
>Ga0208219_1000655_pt1 | contig 12293 bp, 10 predicted proteins | sample NGESurshal072012_7_FD_184469 | JGI IMG/M metagenome (GOLD analysis project Ga0208219, IMG submission 184469) | Arctic peat soil microbial communities from Barrow, Alaska - NGEE Surface sample 53-2 shallow-072012 (SPAdes) | ecosystem: Environmental > Terrestrial > Soil > Wetlands > Peat ...
GCCCGATATGGATGGGAAGGCATACCGCGTCGATCTTTCGGGCCAGAAAATAATCATTGAACGCCATCGGCGTCCGGACATGCGCAATGGGGTCGCCAAGGATGGCGTAAAGGCGTGTCGTCCCGGTAATCATTGGCGTCCTTAACTATCTAGTTACATAACATAGAATAGGCGTCGTGGTTGTCAACGTCCCGCCGGCTTTCCGGTGTGAAGCTGGGCTGTTGCACAATCCGCGAGAAGCGATGTCATGTTCGTCACATCCACAATGTTTGGCCGGCCTTTGCGCCGTCCAAAATGGCGCGTGAAGGTCAGCGTTGACAACGGCAGCAGCGAACTTCAGTTTGTCGCGTGTGGACTGGCGAGATTTAGAGACGTTTTCGTTCGGCGACGGCCCCGACTTGGCCAACAGGCTGCTTGAACTGGTTTTGTCTGGAACCAAGCGTGCGACCTGCTGGGCGGAAAGTCAGGGCCTGCTTTCTGCGGAGATTGGCAAGATGATGGTCGTCCTCGACGGGCAAGGCGTCCCGAAGGCCATCGTCAAGACCATTGAATGACGAAACGTCGTTTCGAGGAAGTCGACGAGGCGTTTGCCTATGACGAGGGTGAAGGTGATCTCTCTTTGCAATACTGGCGCGAGGCACATACGCGATACTTCAAGCGGCTTGGAAGATATGCCCCGAACATGATACTATGGTGTGAGCGGTTCGAACTTGTCGAACGCATTGGCTAGACTCTGCAGCAGTCCTTCTGCATCGCTCGCTACCTCAACATTCCCGCCAATGCCGCCGCGACCTTTTTGCACCCTTCGGCGTTCAAATGCCGTTTGTCGGGCAACGCCATGCCCGGTTGCCGTAGTACAGATATATACAGCGCCATCGCATCGAGGATCCTGATGCGCCGGGCTCTCAATCTGCTTTTGATCGCCGCGATATTTGCCGGGGCTTCGGAGGCGCCGGCGATGTTCCTGCGCGCATCATTGGCGCCATTGATGGCGAGAATAACGATCTTGGTGCCATCCGGTACCGCGCTGTCAACGCGCGCCAACTCCTCTGCTGTCGTTTCACCGTTAATCCCGGCATTTATGACATGAACCCGAGAACCCCTTGCGCGAAGCATGCTCTCCAGCACGGTCGGCCACATTTCACTCTCGGCGACGTGCCCTCGGACCGCGCTATGGCCGAGTGCCACGATTTGCGCCGAAGCAAAATCGGTCGAGGCGAGAATGGCGCTCGCAAGGATCAGCAAGAAAGCGCCGGCTTTCGAACAAATCATCCTGGTTCCTCCACTCGCTTGGCGGCTACGTGCTGTGCGCCTCGTCCGATGCTGTCGCCAATTCGGCCTGGACTTGCCGAACCTGTTCCCAGATGAAGTCCATCACAAGACGCGTGCGTGGCGCCAGATGCCGTCGCGACGGATAGACCAGGCTGAACGAAACGCCGGGAGTTGGATTACAAGACGCTCGTTGCTGCATCTTTGATGTCGACGGTTTTGGCATCCAGCGCGTTTGCGCAGTGCGCGGACTGTTCAATATATCGGGATCGGGATCCCTTCACCCAGGGCTTGGCGACACCTGCCGGCAGGCCAAGTGGGCCCAATGGGGCAATTTCCCCCCATGCGACGAACAATGCACATGCCGAAATGCGTGGTCATTGCTCCCATGGAGCTGGCCGTGGAAACGGCTTCGACAGCAACCGCACAAGGAAATGACTTGCGGAGCCTGGATGGCGGGCCTCGGTGACCGGCCTCCATGGCGCCGCCGTCACACTCTGTCGCAACGATCAGTCGCCAACATCAGCCACCGCATCCCTGATGCCCCGGTACGGCACGTGGTCATCTGGTTCTGCGGGTCGCGGGGACGCATGGTCGAGGCCGAACGAGTCCTCCATGCAGGATCGAAAACATAACAGGAGGCTATATTGGTTTTTGATCAGGCTGCGTCCGAGATGCGCATCTCAACATGCAAGCCGGCGGCTCCGATCATATTGACCAAGGTATCGAGGCCAAACAGTTCGATCTTGCCGCGCATGAGGTCGGAGATACGCGGCTGGGTAACGCCAAGCAGCTTGGCCGCCTCCGACTGGCTTAGCCCTGTTCGGGCGATATGATCCTTCAATGCCATGATCAACGCCGAACGGAGCTTCACGTTCTCAGCCTGCGCTGGCGTATCCTCAATGGCATCCCACACACTGACGAAGCGCTTCTTGCTCATTGACCAAGCTCCTTTAACAAATCCCGGTAACGCTGTGCGGCCAGGTTCAGATCGGCTTTGGTCGTTTTCTGCGTCTTCTTCTGGAAACAATGCAGCACGTAGACCGCGTCGTCGAACTTCGCCACATACAACACTCTGAATGCCTCCGCGGCATCGCGAATTCGAATTTCCCGCACTCCTCGGCCAATCGTATTCATGGGTTTCCAGTCGTCCGGCTCGCGCCCACGCTGGATTTGGTCGAGCTGATATCCCGCCTCCGGAAACGCGAGCAAATCTCCTAGCGCGCTGCCTCGGAACGCGACCGGCTTGGATTCCATCATTCAGTATACAAAATTTTGTATAAGCTGGCACTGAAAAAGTTCTTCGAAGGCGATAACTACGAAGGCATGCTTGTTTTGCCCGAACACTCAGGTGCAGGGATGCGTTCGGCTTTCGAGCAGGTGCCTATCCGCACGTTTCGCTGCGCCGCAACACGGAAAATGAGACTGACGCTCAAGTAACCGGGCATCTTCAGGGCCGGCTGATGCGCAGTATTCGCTCTCCACGGAAGCGTGGGACCGATTGGATCGCTCAATTCGGTGTAAGTTTCTGCGCGACGAACGTCGGCGAAAAAACGCGAATGGCGAATGGGAGGATTCTATGTTGAAGGGCAGTTTGTGTCTTGCCGCGTTGGCGAGCCTGTTTATGTCGGGCGTCGCTTTCGCCCAGGAGAAGATCAAAGTTGGCGTTACGGCGACTTTAGAGGGCACATATACGGTGCTGGGCGAGGATGGCATCCGCGGCTTTCAGACCGCATTGAACAAATTCGGCAAGAACATAGGCGACAAGCAGCTCGAATTCGTCATCGCCTCCACCGATGCCACGCCTGATTCCGCGGTGCGCGCCGTTCGCAAGCTCATCGAACAGGACAAGGTCCAGATCCTCCTTTCACCGCTGTCGGGCGACGAAGGAATCGCGGTCAAGAATTTCGCCAAGACGCATCCGGAATTGACGTTCATCAATGCGGCTTCGGGTGCGCAGGAGACCACCTATGTCGATCCGGCCCCGAACTTCTTCCGCTTCAACATGGACGGCGCGCAGTGGCAAGTCGGCCTGGGCAAATATGCCTATGACGTCAAGGGCTACCGGAAGATCGCGACGGTGGGCGAGGATTACTCGTTCATTTATACGCAGGTTTTCGGGCTCGTGCTCGAATTCTGCGGCGCCGGCGGCCAGATCACCAACAGGCAATGGGTCCCGCTCGGAACGAAGGATTTTGCCTCGGTCATCGCCGCGTTGCCCGACGACGTTGACGCGATCTATCTGGGTCTTGGCGGCGCGGATGCTGTCAACTTCCTCAATCAATACCAGCAGTCCGGCGGCAAGGCGCATCTGCTCGGCGGTTCGATCATGGTCGACCAGACCATCCTTTCGGCCAAGGGCAACGCCAAGAACGCGCTGATCGGCACGATCGCCGCCAGCGGCCAAGCCGACACCTGGGAAGATCCGGGCTGGCAGGCTTTCGTGAAGGACTATCAGAACGCTTTCCCGCCGGAAAAGCGTTTCCCGAGTCCATCCCTGCTTGCGACCAACTATTATGGTTCGACGATGGCGTTGATCCTTGCGCTGAGGAAAGTCAACGGCGACCTCAGCGACAATCAGTCCAAGCTGAAGGCCGCGCTGGCTTCGCTCGAAATCGATGCACCCAACGGCAAGATCAAGCTAGATTCCAACCGCCAGGCGATCGGCACCAATTTCGTCACCGAGGTCGTCGACGACGGCAAGGGTGCCCTGTTCAGCAAGGTCGTGAAGGTCATACCGAACGTAAACCAGACGCTTGGCTATGACCCGGCGGTATTTGCCAAGATCGGCCTGCCGGGCCGCACGGTTCCCGAGTGCAAGAAGTATTAGGACAGACCGGACGGCCGGCGCCCTCGGGGCCGGCCGTTCATTCTCCAAATCCCGGCGTTCGAGCGGTGCCCGAACGCACCCTTGCTTTCTCCCCGCGAATGATCAACCTTATAAAAAACAATAAGACACAGTCCGCGGGAGAAATGCATGAGCCGGGCTCTTGCCGTCTTTCACGGCCATTTCGGCCGCGCGACGGTCTATCAGCTCAATCGTCCCTTCAACACGCACGCGCATCGCGAAGGGCATCTCATCTTCCATATTGGCGGCACGCCGGGCTGCGTGGACGTGCTCGACCAGCCGAGGCCGCTGCGCCAGGATACCGTCGTCGCCGTCAATCCATGGGAGCCTCACAATTTCCTGCCCAAAGATTTGGCAGACGGGGCGATCTTTCTTGTTCTCTACGTCAATCCCGAGTGGTTCGCAGGCGTTCGTGGCCTGCGTTTCGGGTGTACGATATTCACGCGCACCGCAACCCTCGACCGCAATGTGCGGCAGGCGGCGGCGATGATTTGTGGCGCTCCCTCCCTGGATGGTCTCGACCGGGAATTGCGCAGCCTGATCGACGCCTGTCACGAAGAAAGCTGGCGTCAGGCGGACGCCTCGCGGGAAGGTCATGCCGGCGCTGCAGTCACCGACTTTCGCGTGCGGAAATCGATCAGGCTGCTCGCGGAAGGGGTGTGCGCAGAGATCGAACTCGATGCGATCGCGCGCGAGGCTGGGCTTTCGCGTCCCCATTTCTACAAGCTCTTCCGCACCCAGACCGGCGTCACGCCGCATCTCTATGTCAACACCTTGTTGATGGAAAAGGCGCTGGACAATTTGGTGGCCACCGAAGCATCGATCGCCGACATCGGCTTCGAGCTGGGCTTTTCCTCGCAGAGCGCATTCACGCACTTCTTCGCTGGCAATGTCGGCATGGCGCCAACGGACTATCGGCGCGCCGCCAAGGTCCTGAGGGACTGACCAGGCAAGCCGGCGCGCGAAAGGATACTGACGATCAAGTTGGGATCGCACAGACCGGTAGGATGGCGGCGGAGGCGGACGACGGTCGCGCGAGGGAAGGACAAGGGTCAATGGCCTCGAAGGTTTCAGCCCATGGTCGCGCACCGGCTGGCTGGAAGGCTGCCCGCGCCGGGGCCCGGACGGAATGCGGGAGGCGCCGGTGACAAGGTTCATCGAGCGCCATCCGTTTTGGGCGTTCATCATTCTGATCCTGATCGCGGTGGTGCTGTGGCTGATTTTCGCCGCTTGGCCGCCGGGCCTGGAGGACGCCATCGGCAGGAAGAAAGTGTTCCTGAGTGCCGTGTTCAACGGCATCACGCTCGGCGGCCTGTATTTCCTGGTGGCGAGCGGCTTCACCCTGATCTTCGGGTTGATGCGCAACGTCAACCTCGCGCACGGCTCGCTCTATCTGTTCGGCGGCTATATCGGCTACGCGGTCAGTGTTGCGACCGGTTCCTGGCTGCTGAGCTTCATCGCCGCCTTCATCGTCGTCGCGCTGGTCGGCGTCGCCATGCAGATCCTCGTGTTCCGGCGCATCGAGGGGCAGGATCTGCGCCAGACCATGGTGACAATCGGGCTGTCGATCGTGTTTGCCGACCTGATGCTGTGGGCCTTCGGCGGCGATTTCTACCAGATCCAGACGCCGCACGCGCTGATCGGCCCGATCGAATTGCCGTTCGTTACCGCCGTCAAGTCGTCTGGCGAGGCGGTCTATCTGCAATATCCGATGGTGCGCCTGGTCATCTTCGTTGCGTCCGTCGTCATCGGCGTTGCGATGTGGCTCGCCCTCAATCGAACGCGCATCGGCATGATCGTGCGCGCAGGCGTCGATGATCGCGACATTCTGGCGGCGATGGGCGTGCGCATTCAGCTGGTGTTCGTGCTGGTCTTCGCGCTGGGCGCCGGTCTGGCGGGTATGGCAGGGGTGGTCGGTGCCACCTTTCAATCGATCTCGCCCGGTGAGGACATCCGGTTCCTGCTCGCCTCGCTCGTGGTCGTCATCATTGGCGGCATGGGATCGATCCCCGGAGCAGCACTCGGCGCGCTGATTGTCGGTCTCGCCGAGCAGCTCGGCTCGGTCTACATTCCGACCTACGCCATTGTGGTGACGTTTCTGATTATGGTGCTCGTGCTGGCCGTTCGGCCGCAGGGCCTGCTGGCGGGCCGCTAGCCATGTCGATCACGCAGGACGCGCGACTTCAGCCCGACAATTTGGCCGCGGCGACGCCGCAAGCCGATCTCGCTCGCGCAGATTTCGGCAACCCCGCCATCTGGGTCCTGGCCTTCGTCCTGCTCATCATGCCGCTGATCGCCAACGGCTTTTTCCTTGTCGAGATTTTCGGCACCACCCTCATTCTCGGCACGGTTGCGTTGAGCCTGATGTTCCTGGCCGGCTATGGCGGCATGGTCAGCCTGATGCAGCTCACGATCGCGGGCCTTGCCGGATACATGACGGCGGTTTTTGGCGCCAGCGGCAATGCCAATATCAGTCTCGGCTGGCCGTGGTGGCTCGCGACTCCGATGGCGCTCGCCTTGGCGACGCTGTTCGGCACGATCGGCGGCGCGCTCGCGGTGCGCACCGAGGGCATTTATACGATCATGATTACTCTGGCGATCGCATCGGCGTTCTACTACTTTACCAACCAGAACTGGGTCATTTTCAATGGCCACACCGGCATCAACAGCGTCGTCACGCCGCATTTCTGGGGCGTCGACTGGCGCGCGGATGTCCCGTTCTATTATTTGATATTGGCCGTCGCCGTACTCTGCTTCTGGGCGGTCGGCTATCTGTCGCGCGCCCCATTCGGGCTCGCTCTGCAGGGCGTGCGCGACAATCCGCGACGCATGGCGGCGCTCGGGTTCAACGTCAACGCGCACCGCGTCGCCGCCTACGCCTTCGCCTCCTTTGTGGCGGCGCTCGCAGGCGTTTTGCAGGTCTGGAACTACCGCCAGATTTCGCCGGGTTCGGTCGGCGTCGAGCGGGCGATCGACATCCTGATCATCGCCGTCGTCGGCGGCATCACCCGTCCGATCGGTCCATTCATCGGCGCGCTGGTTTTTGTTCTGTTGCGCACCTTCACCCTCGATTTTCTGGTCGCGATCGGGCTCGATGGCAATCGCTTCCGTCTGCTGATTGGGCTCGGCTTTCTCGTCATCGTGCTGTTCTCCCCGGATGGGATCGTCGGGCTTTGGGAGCGCTGGCGAGGCCGCGGCGAGTCGGGCCAGGTGCAGCCGGGCGGAGACCGCCATGGATAGCGTCGCGCAGCGCCTTTCCGTTGTCGGTGCCGGAGCCGCGCTCGAATTGCGCGGCGTAACGCGGTTTTTCGGTGCGCTGGCGGCACTGATCGACGTGACCCTGACGGTACGCCCCGGCGAGCGGCGGGCGGTGCTCGGCTCCAACGGCGCCGGGAAAACCACGCTCTTCAACTGCATCACCGGCGATTTTCCGCCGACTTCCGGCACCATCCGTTTCTTCGGCGAGGACGTAACCCACTTTCCTCCGTTTGAGCGCATTCGTCGCGGTCTTCGGCGTACCTATCAGATTTCCGCGCTGTTTCCGGGGCTCACGGTTCACGACAATGTCTACCTTGCCTGCTGCGGCGTTTCGCGCCGCCGCTTCTCGCCGTTCCGGCCGCGCAGCAACGACGCGCAGATGCAATCGGCCGACAATCTTGTCCAGGCGGTGCATCTGACCGCCGTGAAGCAGCGCCGCGTCGCCGAACTTGCTTACGGTCAGCAACGCCAGCTGGAAATCGCGCTCGCGCTGGCGGGGGCGCCGCGTTTTATCCTGTTCGACGAACCCGCCGCCGGTCTGTCCCCGACCGAGCGCGGAGAACTGGTGGAAATCCTGACGGCGCTGCCCAGCCACATCGGCTACATCATCATCGAACACGACATGGACGTCGCGCTGCGCGTCGTCGAGAGTGTGACGATGATGCACAATGGTCGCATCTTCAAGGAAGGGCCGCCGCAGGAAATCGAGTCCGACGCCGAAGTCCAGGAGCTTTATCTGGGGAGCGGCCATGCCTGATGTCCCTCGCCTCCCGCCGATCCTCGAGGTCAGGGGCCTCGACGTCTACTACGGTCGCTCGCACGCGCTGCAGGGCGTCGAGTTGACCCTCGAATCCGGCGTGCTCGCAGTCGTCGGCCGCAATGGCATGGGCAAGACGACGCTCTGCAAGACGATCATGGGGCTGGTGCGAGCAACTGGCGGCTCCGTGATGATGCGCGGCGAAGACCTGCTGTCGCTGCAGCCTGCGCAAATCGCCCGGCTTGGCGTCGGTTACGTGCCGCAAGGGCGGCGCCTGTGGCGCTCGCTTACCGTCGACGAGCACCTGCGCATGACTGCGGGCATGCGACGCGGTGCGTGGACCGTCGAGCGCATCTATGACGCATTCCCGCGTTTGGCCGAGCGCAAGAACAATGGTGGCGCCCAGTTGTCAGGCGGCGAGCAGCAGATGCTGGCGATCTCGCGCGCGCTGGTGACCAATCCGCGTCTCCTGATCATGGACGAGCCGACCGAAGGGCTGGCACCGGTCATCGTTGCCCAGGTCGAGGACATGCTGGTGCGGCTGGGCGAGGAAGGTGACATCGCGGTGCTCGTGATTGAGCAGAACATCGGGGTGGCGACGGCGATTTCCAGGAACGTCGCCATCATGGTCAATGGCCGCGTCAACCGCCTGATCGACTCCGCGCGTCTTGCCTCCGACCGCGATCTGCAGCAGCATCTGCTCGGGGTCGGACGTCATTCGCAAGCTGAACCGGAGTTCGAGCTGGAGGCGAAAAACGCCGCGGCGGCAGGCCCGGCCACGTCGCGCGCTCCGGGCTCGGCACCGACTCGCATCTACATTTCCAACCCGACGCTGCCGACCCGCTGGTCGCAGCCGGTGCCGATCGGGCGCATCGAGTCCGGCGCGCGGACGTTCTCGGCCGGCGTGTTGAGACTGCAGGAGACCGGGCGGCCGCGACGCGAGGCAGAAGCGGCGCGTAGCCAGGGGCAGCCGGCCGTGCTCGTCGTCGGCACCCTCGATACCAAGGGTGAGGAACTGAGATTCATCCGCGAGATCGTTGGTGCGAGCGGGCTGCGAGCCCGCCTCGTCGACGTCTCGACCAGCGGCAGGCTGTCTTCTTGCGACGTCTCTGCCCAGGAAATCGCACTCAACCACCCGCGCGGCGGCAGCGCCGTGTTCGGGCAGGATCGGGGCGCCTCGGTGACGGCGATGGCCGAGGCCTTCGCCAACTGGCTGCGCCGCCAGAGCGACGTGGTGGGCGTGATCAGTGCCGGCGGTTCGGGCGGTGCGTCGCTGGTGGCGCCGGGGATGCGCGCACTGCCGATCGGCGTGCCCAAGCTCATCATCTCCTCGGTCGCCTCCGGGGATGTCGCTCCCTATGTCGGGCCCGCCGACATCACCATGATGTATTCGGTCACCGACGTGCAGGGGCTGAACTCGATCTCGCGTCAGGTGCTCGCCAATGGCGCCAACGCAGTGGCGGGCATGGTGAAGGGACGTCTCGACGGACACAAGGCAACCCGGCGCGAGCCGGGCGCCGATCTGCCGTCGGTGGGCCTGACCATGTTCGGCGTCACGACGCCGGCGGTGCAGCAGATCGCGGCGGCACTGCGCGCCGACTATGAGTGTCTCGTGTTCCACGCCACCGGCATCGGCGGGCGCTCGATGGAGAAGCTGGTCGATTCCGGCATGCTGGCCGGAGTAATCGACCTGACGACGACGGAAGTCTGCGACCTGCTGATGGGAGGCGTGTTTCCGGCGACCGAGGATCGCTTCGGCGCCGTGATTCGCACCCGCATCCCTTACGTCGGCTCGGTCGGCGCACTCGACATGGTCAATTTCGGGTCGCCGGACACCATCCCCGAGCGTTATCGTGGCCGCAAGCTGCACGTTCACAATCCGCAGGTCACGCTGATGCGGACGACCGCGGAAGAGAACGCACGGATCGGCCGCTGGGTCGGCGAGCGCCTCAACGCGATGGACGGGCCGGTGCGGTTCTTCCTGCCCGAAGCAGGCGTCTCCGCACTCGATGCGCCGGGACACCCGTTCTGGGACCCCGAGGCGGACGCGGCGCTGTTCCAGGCGCTCGACCGCACGGTACGCCAGACCAGCAACCGGCAGCTCATCCGGCTGAAGCGCAACATCAACGACGCCGAATTCGCGGCGGCGGTTGTCGCGGCGTTCCGTGCGCTGATCGGGCGCCCGGGCACGCGCCGGCGGGTGACGAGGTGATCGATGCCCCGATTTGAACGCGCCGACCTCTTGAAAAAGTTCCGCACCATGGCCGCGCGCGGCGAGCCGATTGTCGGCGGCGGCGCCGGAACCGGGCTCTCCGCCAAATGCGAGGAGGCCGGCGGCATCGACCTGATCGTCATTTACAATTCGGGCCGCTACCGGATGGCCGGGCGGGGCTCGCTCGCGGGATTGATGCCTTACGGCGACGCCAACGCGATCGTTTTCGAAATGGCCGGCGAAGTCCTCCCCGTCGTCAGCAGGACGCCAGTGCTGGCCGGCGTCAACGGTACCGATCCGTTCCGCAGCATGGACGTCTTCCTCGATCAGCTGAAGTCGCTCGGCTTTGCCGGCGTGCAGAATTTTCCGACCGTGGGACTGATCGACGGCGTCTTTCGCGTCAATCTGGAAGAAACCGGCATGTCCTACGCGCTGGAGGTCGAGATGATCGCCAAAGCGCGCGCCAGGGACATGCTGACCACGCCTTACGTATTCAACCCGGCCGACGCCAGGGCGATGGCGGCGGCTGGCGCGGATATCATCGTCTGCCATCTCGGCCTGACCACCGGCGGGGCGATCGGCGCGCACACCGCGCTGAAACTCGAGGATTGTCCAGCCCGCATCGACGCCTGGGCGGCGGCGGCCCTCGAGGTCAATCCCGAGATCCTTGTGCTGGCGCATGGCGGCCCGGTCGCCGAGCCGGCAGACGCTGCGTTCATCATGAAGCACGCGCGCAAGTGTCACGGGTTTTATGGTGCATCGTCGATGGAGCGGCTTCCGGTAGAGCGGGCATTGACGGAACAGGTTCGAAAATTCAAGGCGATCGGCGGCCGTTGAACGCCGGTCAGGAGGTTGGCATCATGTCGGGAATTCTTGTTGGCGAATTGATCCTATGGCTGATCGTCGCGTTGATCGTGATTGTCGTGGCGGTCTACGTCGTGAACTGGCTCTATCACCGGTCTTCCAAGGAAGTGTCGTTTGTCCGCACCGGTTTCCTCGGCGAGCAGGTGGTGATCAACGGCGGCGCCTTTGTGCTGCCCTTCATTCACGACTTCACGCCGGTCAACATGAATACGCTGCCGATGCCGATCACGCGATCGAAGCAGGATGCCGTCATCACCCGGGATCGCATGCGCATCGACATCGAAGCCGATTTCTACGTCCGCGTGCAGCCGACGCGCGAAGCGGTCGCGATCGCGGCGGCGACCCTCGGTCGGCGTACGCTGGAACCGGAACGGCTGCATACACTGCTCTCCGGCAAGTTCGTCTCCGCGATGCGCTCGGTCGCCTCGGAGATGACGATGGAGGAGATGCATGAGAAGCGCGGCGACTACGTCGCGCGCGTCAAGGCGGCCGCCGCGGAGGCGCTGGCTCAGAACGGGCTCGAACTCGAATCCGTCGCGATCACCGACCTCGATCAGACCGACCTCGAATTCTTCAACCCTTCGAACCGATTCGACGCCGAAGGCCTGACCCAGCTGATGGAGGAAATCGAGGCCAAGCGCAAACTCCGCAACGACATCGAACAGGATTCGATGATCAAGATCCGTACCCGCAATCTCGAAGCCGAACGGCAGGCGCTCGAAATCGAACGCCAGAGCGAGACCGCGCGCCTGGACCAGGAGCGCGACATCGAGGTCCGTCGCGCCTTGCAGCGGACCGAGGTAGCGCGCGAGCGCGCATTGCGCGAGACCGAAGCCGAACAGGCGCAGATTTCGGCGCGGGAGACCATCGAGAAGGCGCGCATCGCCAATGACCAGGCCATCGCGGAAGCGCGTATCGCTTCCGAGCGCGAGACCCGGCAGAAGGAGATCGAGCGTAGCCAGGCGGTCGAGGCCAAGGAGATCCTTGCGCGAGAGGAAATCGAAAAGGCGCGCATCGCCAACCAGCGCTCGGTCGACACCGCCCGCATCGCTTCCGAGCGCGACGTGCGGCAGAAGGAGATCGAG
>Ga0208219_1000657_pt1 | contig 12274 bp, 13 predicted proteins | sample NGESurshal072012_7_FD_184469 | JGI IMG/M metagenome (GOLD analysis project Ga0208219, IMG submission 184469) | Arctic peat soil microbial communities from Barrow, Alaska - NGEE Surface sample 53-2 shallow-072012 (SPAdes) | ecosystem: Environmental > Terrestrial > Soil > Wetlands > Peat ...
TCGGTGCTGGGGGCCTGGAGCGCGCGCCGACGCCGCCGTGGCCCGAAGGGCCTAAGAGCGGCACGAGGCGCCCAGGGCATCACGCTCCCCCGGGGTAACCGCGGCCTGCGCCAGGCTGGAACTGCCCCACGCTTGGGTCTGCGCAACTTCGCGTGCCGCTGATCTAACGCCAGCTGACGCCGGGGTCCGGCGCGCTTGCGCGCCCTTGAAGGCGTACAGAAACTCTGCACAGATCCGGTGCCCGAAGGTGTCTAAAACTGACGGCCATCGTTGACATCTGGGGTCTCTGATAACTAAGGAGACTCATGTGAACGAGCGTGAGCGGGACAAGAACGCCGCCCGGCGGCTGGCCATCTTGCGGCACGCCGGGGAGGTCACCGGCAATGTGGCACTGACCTGCCGGTACTACGGGATTACCCGGTAGGCCTTCTACCTATGGCGGCGCCGCTATGAGGCTGGAGGGTTAGAAGCGCTGCGTGACCGCTCCAGGCGGGCCGCGCAGGAGTAACGCGGTGCGGATTCCCCGCCGGGGCAGGGCAAGATTGGCCTATGACCAGGTTCGCTTCTTATGACGGCACCCGGATCGGCTACCGCACCCTCGGCGATGGGCCGCCGCTGGTCTGCCTGCCTGGCGGCCCGGGCCGGACGTGCGAGTACTTCGGTGACCTGGGTGGCCTGAGCCGGTCCCGGCAGCTGATCATGCCAGACACCCGAGGCACGGGGGAGTCGGCAGACGCGAGCGACCCGCTGAGCTATCGCTGCGACCGGCTTGCCGGTGATGTGGAAGCGCTGCGCGCCCACATCGGCCTGGACCGCATGGACCTGCTGGGACACTCGGCCGCAGGCGACCTGGCCACGCTCTACGCGGCTGCCTTCCCGCAGCGTGTGGCGCACCTGATCCTGCTGACGCCTGGCCTGGATGCGGTCGGCGTCGAAGAGACAGACGAGCAATGGCGCGCGGCGCTCGCGCGCAGATCGGCGGAGCCGTGGTATCCAGCGGCGCTGGCTGCGATGGAAAAGGCGGAGACCGAGGACGAGTCGATGGAGAACCGGCGCGCATACATGCCGTTCTTCTACGGCCGCTGGGATAGTGCGGCCCAGGCTCACGTCGATGGCGGGGTAAGCGAGCGCTCCCGCCCTGTGCGGGACGGCTTCCGCGCCGAGGGCGCCTTCAACCCGTCCAAGACCCGCGAGGCGGTCAGCCGGCTCACCGCGCCTGTGCTGGTATATGCGGGCGAGCTCGACGCCGCTCCGACACCGCGGACCGCCGCAGCGGGCGCGCGCTGGTTCCCGAACGCGACGGTGACCGTTCAGCCAGGGGCCGCGCACTTCCCATGGCTCGACGACCCGGCCTTCTTCACCGCCGCGATCACCTCATTCCTAAGCTGAGCGGCGGCCGTCATCGACGTTACCTGCAACGGGCCAAATTCACGGTCAACATCTAGGAAAACGCGTTGCACTAAACATCAGCCTCGGATGAGTCGATCACGTTCTACCTGGACGGGAACCAGTACTTCAGCGTGAGTGAGAGCCAGATCGGCACCTCGACCTGGCAGGCGGCCTTCGACCACAACCTGTCCATCATTTTCGACCTGGCCATGGGCGGCGGGTACCCGAACGGGGTCTGCGGCTGCACCACCCCGACCAGCGGCACGACGTCCGGCGCCACGATGAGCGCGGCTTACGTGGCGGCCTACGAGACGGGCGGCGGCTCGACCGGCACGGGCGGTTCGGGCGGCTCGGGTGCCACCGGACCCATCGTGGGATACGGCGGCCTGTGCATCGACGACCGCTCGGCGAGCACCGCGAACTTCAACCCGGTGCAGGTTTACACCTGCAACGGCGCCGCGGCTCAGCAGTGGACCGTGGTCCAGGCGGGCAGCACCCTGCACGTCCTGGGTAAATGCCTGGATATCAACGGCGGCGGGACAGCCGACGGGACCACGGTGGACCTGTATGACTGCAACAGCACAGCCGCGCAGGTCTTCATCCCGCAGTCGAATGGTTCTCTGTATAACCCGCAGTCCGGCAAGTGCCTGGACGATACGGGCTGGTCCACCACACCGGGGACCCAGCTCCAGATATGGGACTGCACGGGTAACGCCAATCAGCAGTGGAGCCTGCCCTGACGTGCGGCCGCGGGGCCTTCCCGGCCCCGCGGCAGTCAGGCTGCCCCGCCTGCCCGCTACCCGGCGCCGGCTTCGGGCGGCCGAAGCCGGGCCTGCGCCGATGCAGGCCCGCGGTTGGTCAGGCGGAGACGCGGGTGGCGAGGATGCGGCGGATGTCCGCCGTCTCCTCTTCGCTGTGCCGGTCCAGGATCGCGCCCAGGTCGTTCAGGTCGGCGGCCGAGGTGTAGCCGGACAGGTCGTGCTCAAGGGCCTTGCGTGCGGCGCGTGCCGCGCGGGCATCCCGAAACTCGTCCCGGACGGTGGCCCACATCTGGGTCACCGGCGAGGTGTTGCTTTCCATTTCGTCCTTCCTCAGGGTTGGTGACTTCGCTTACTAGTGTCACCGAGCAGCATTCATGCGTCCAATGACTAGAAATCAACTGACCCATGAGCGTTCGTCATGTATGGCCTTCAGCGGCCACAACACGCGCCGGCGTCCTGGTCGCGCTACCGTAAGTTCATCCGGGAATGCGGCCGGGCCGCCGGTACGGCCCCGGCTGACCCGCCTTGCTAAGCAGCGCTGGGGGCGTCATGGATAAGGACCTGGTCGATCGCGTCACGGACACGGCCCAGCGGGTGGTGGCCAGCGGGGCGATCTCGGCGAACGGGCACGGGAACGTCAGCCTGCGTGTCCCCGGAGCGGACGAGATGTACTTCACCGCAGGCCCCTCGCTGCGCAATCATCGCGCCGAGGCAGTGGTGCGAGTCGGGCTGGACGGGACCTTGCGGGAAGGTGACCTGCCGCCCATCCAGGGTGCCGTGGTGGCCATGCATACGGCCATGTACGCCGACCAGCCGGAGGTCGGCTGCGTCCTGCACACCCACTCGCCCTATGCGACCGCCTACGCCGTGGCCCGCCGGCCCATCGGTTGCTGGGTGGAGGCCCTGGCCATGTTCGGCCTGGCGGCCGGCGTTCCCGTCGCGGACTATGGTCCCCGGGGATCGCAGGAGGCGATCGCTGGTATCCGGGCCGCGGTCATCCCGGGAGTGCCCGCGGTGCTCCTGGCCAACCACGGCGTGCTGATCTTCCACCGGTCCCCGGAGCTGGCTATCACGGTCGGCGGGGTGGTCGAGGAGGCCGCCCAGGCCGGCGTCAACGCGGCCGCGCTGGGCGGCCCAGTCGAGATCGCGGAGGACCTGCGGGCCGCGGCGCTCCAGCGGAGCATGACCTTTGCCGACCGCGGCACGGTGCGTGCCTGAGGCGGTGGCCGGCACAACCGTGCGCGCCTCAGGCGCGGCGGGCTCAGGAGACGGGATCAGCGGCCGGGGCTAGCGCTCCAGCGTTCCCTTCGGCCGTGAGATCCGGCCCGGGCGAATCCCGCACATTCCAGCGCCCGGACACGCAGAGCGCCACCAGGGCGATCGCCGCGGCCAGCATGATCACCGGGGCCATGATCCGGACCGCGGCGTGGTCGGCGAGCCGGAGCAGGTGGCTGTGCTGGAGATACGGGTTGCCGGGCATGTTGGCGATCGTCCCCGCGGTCAGCCGGGCCAGCACCAGCCAGTCCAGCCGTGAGGCCGGATAGAGGACCAGCACGCAGATGAGCATCGCGTCATACCAGGGCAGCTGGTAGGGCCACAGGAATAGCCACGCCGCGCAGAGGGCCACAGTGGGCCGGATGGCGGGGCGCTCGGCCGCCCCCGGCGGCAGCCGCCGGAGGGCCAGGATCGCCACGGCGACGACCACGAGAGTGGCGAGCATCCCGAGGTCGTGATGCCAGCCGTGGGGGAGAAAGACCCGGTAGAAGTTGTCGGCGCTGCTCTGGTTACGCCTGCTGAGCAGGGCCCTGACCGCGGGCGTCCCGAAGTAGGCGTAGCTGGGCACGAGCACCGCGAGCGCAGCCACGGCCGCCACGGCCAGGGCCAGGAGGGACCGGCGCAGGGCCCAGGCCGCCCCCAGGCCGAACAGCACGTAGTTGATCTTGATATCGGCAGCCATGCCCAGGAGGGCGCCCGCGGCCGCGACGCGCCACAGGGCGGGCCGGGGCGCGGTGTGCTGCTCGCCGAGCACCAGCAGCCCGAGCAAGCCCGCCACGACCGCCAGCACGTCCAGGTGCCCGGCCGCGACCAGGTCCCAGAGAAGCAGCGGGTTGACCGTCCAGAGTAGGTGGGCCCGCAGCCGCTGGGCTGGCTTGTGCCGCAGCAACCGGTCCAGGACCAGGGCGACGGCCGCGAACGCGAGCGAGTCCCACAGCTTGAGCCAGAATGTGATCCGGGCGGCGGAGGCGCCGCCGAGCTTGGCCGCGAGGAACTGCTCCATGGTGGCCAGCGGCCCGTAGACGCTCACGTAGCGGTCCCATATGCGGGGGACGGAGTGCGCGAACGCGTTGTGCAGATGACGCAGGTGTATCGGGGTGGTCACGTACGGGCTGTGGCCGAGGGCCATGAGACGGCCGTATGTCGCGTAGTCCAGGGCGTCGGTCGACCCCACCGGCGGCAGCACGGTCAGCACCGCCACGGCGATCAGGCCGGCGATGAGCAGTACCCGCGGGTTCAGCCGGGCCCCTCGGCTGATGGCGAGGAGGCCGGCCGTCACACCGCCGGCGCCGAGCAGCGCGGCCAGCCACAGCCCGTAGGTGACCAGGTCCGCGGACACATGCCTGACCGCCAGCTCCCACGGCGGCCCGGACGCCGGCATCACCAGCGGTGGCAGCATCCAGCTGCCGCGGACCAGGCAGACGGCGATCATGATCAGGAGGGCGATGCCGATCCCGGCCGCGGCCACCAGGGTGAGCCCGCGACTGCGGCCCGCGGAGACCCCGCCGGCGGGGTCGTGCCCCGCGGGCCCGGCCGGGTGGTCAGTGCCCGGGTCAGGGGCCGGACCGGCGGCCAGGGCCGTGAAGTCGGAGGCGCGGCGTGCCTCGGGTGCCGCCAGGTGGCTCTGGGGCTCCAGGGCAGGAATTTCTCCCGTGGCGCTGGTGTCGCTGCTCATTGTCCCCTGGCGGTCGGTGCGGCTGATCGTGAGGTGCCAGGCGCACATGACGACCGGCAGACGTCGAGAATAGCCGGAACTTCGCCATGAATGGGACAGAAGCGAAAGATTTGTGAGCACGCTAACATTTGTTCTGTATCCGCAACGTATTGCCCGATAGCGCGGCAAGAACTTTTGAGTTACCAAATTTCTACTTCCCCATTACCTTCATGAGGGTGCCTGCGCGCCCGCGGCCCGGCCCCAGGGACGGCCTGCCCGCGCCCCCGCCCAGGCCACGGCGCAGGCCAGCCTGTCCAGGCCATCTGGCGGGCTGCCTGCCCAGGAGCAGGCATGACGCCCCAGCGCCCGGTGCGTCCACCCGGCGGGGCCAGCCGCCGCCGGATCCGCGGCCGCGGCCGCCCGGCGAACGAATCTTGCTGACTCATGGGGCGGCTGGTCTAAGAGTGACTCGTGAAGCACCCGGCGTGGCCGGGGAGGGCAGGACCGGAGCGCGCCGGAGGCCGGGGCGGGGCGCTAGCGGCGGACCGCGCCGGTGACCAGCCACTGCGAGGACCTGGCCCGCAGGGTGAGCGTGACGAAGCGGGCTACCAGCCAGAGGCTGAACGCCAGCCACAGAGCGACCAGGCCGGCGTGCTGCGCGATCACCAGCGCCGCGCCGACCGCGAACACGCCGCCGGCCGCCAGCCCGGCCAGCGCCAGGTAGTCCTGGTCCCCGGCGCCGATCAGCACGCCGTCGAGCACGAACACCACTCCGGCCACCGGCTGCTGTGCCGCCGCCACCAGGAGCACGGCGGGCAGCAGCCGCCGGACGTCCGGCCCGGCCGAGAAGATACCGGGCAGCAGGGGGATGGCCGCGGCCAGTACCAACCCGAACACCACCCCGTAGACCATGCCCCAGCCGATCATCCGGTTGGTCGCGGCCCGGGCGCCGGCCACGTCCCCGGCGCCCAGGTAGCGGCCGGTGATGGCCTGGGCCGCGATCGCGATCGCATCCAGGGCAAAGGCCAGCAGGGTCCAGGCCCGGAACGCGATCTGGTGCGCGGCGATGGCCGCGTTTCCCTGCCGGGCGGCGATGGCGGTGACCACGATCAGCACCGCCTGCAGCGCGATCGTGCGTACCACCAGGGACACGCCGCTCATGGCCGCGGTCCGCAGGCCGGTGAGATCGGGGGCGAACCCCACCCCGGCCCGCCGGGCACCCCGGGCAACCATGGCCAGATAGGCGGCGGCCGCCGCGGTCTGCGCGCAGACCGTGCCCCAGGCGGAGCCCGCGATACCCCAGTGCACCCCGAGCACCAGGAATGCGTTCAGGGCCACGTTGAGCACGTTGGCTGCCACCGCGACGGTCAGCGGCGTCCGGGTGTCCTGCAGGCCGCGCAGCACCCCGGTACCGGCCAGCACCACCAGCATGGACGGCGCGCCGAACAGGCTGATGCGCAAGTAGGTGGTGGCCTCACCACTGACGCCCGGCGAGCCGCCGAACGCGTGCACGATCTGCGGCGCCAGCGGCCACGCGGCCGCCAGGACCACCATGCCGATGATGCCCGCCAGCCACAGCCCATCGACTCCCTGCCTGATGGCCGCCTCCCGGTGCCCCGCCCCGAGCTGCCTCGCCACCGCGGCCGTGGTCCCGTAGGCCAGGAAGACGGAGATGCCGACCAGGGTGGTGAGGGCCTGGCTGGCCACGCCGAGCCCGCCGAGCGGGGTGGTGCCGAGCCGCCCGACGATCACCGAGTCCGCGAATAGGAAGAGCGGCTCTGCGACCAGCGCCCCGAAGGCGGGCACGGCGAGCCGCAGTATTTCCGCGTCATGCGGACTCCGTCGCGCAGGCAGGAGCCGGCGTCGGCGAACCTGGCCGGGCGCAGGGCTGGGCGCGGGCGGCCGGGGTGCCGGGGAGGGCATGGCTCGCATGGTAATTGCGACAATTATCTACTTGCAAACTTCTTGCATCTAGTGACCCGGGACCGTGAACGGCCGACGGGGCTCTGAAACCGGGTGTCCGGCGCGCCGGGGCCGGCCGCCGGGGCCGGCCGCCGGGGGGCGTGGCACGAATGAGCGCAGCCAGGGCGCCGGAACCCGGCCAGAAAGCGGCGAAATGTCGGACTGGATTAATTGGGCGCTCCGTTCAGCCCGGGGAACGGCGCCGGTGAATTTACGATTTCGGGCGGATTCTGCCCGGGCGGTATCGGCCGGGCCGCGGCCCTAATGAGCCATTTCCGCAGTACCGGCGGGGCCCGGGTCGCTATAGATCTTTAACGGCGGAGGTTAGCAAGCCCGTGGGAAACCGCGCTGGTGTCTCGTCAGAGCGTGGGGGTGGGGCCGTTCCAGCCTGGCTCGATCGCATCGGCCCGGCAGAGCCTACGATAGTCAGCACGTACACCGTGTTCGCGCCCTCTCTGGCGTCATGGGCGTGACCGCCGGAAGGCACCCTGGGACGCCATCATTATCGTTCGTCGTGATCACGGGAGGCAGCTTCGATGGCCGGGCTAGAGAACGAGATGGCATCAGACAGCGGCCGTGGCCGCCTGCGGGCGTCCGACGCCGACCGCGAGCACGTGGTCGGCACGCTCAAGGCCGCATACGTGCATGGCCTGGTGACCAAGGATGAGTTCGACGCGAGGGTCAGCCAGACGTTCGCTTCGCGCACCTACGCCGAACTGGCCCTGATTACCGCCGACATCCCTGCCGGGCTGGCCACAACGCCGCCTCCGGTAAGGCCCGGACCGGCAAAGGCCAGTCCTCCGGCAGACGCGAACCTGACGCCGGGCGAACGCGCGATCATTGGCACGGGCCTACTTGCGGCACTGGCAATCGTAGCGGCCCTCTTGGCCGGGGGTTCGGTGGGGGGATTGCTGGCACTGGGGGCGCTCGGCAGCGCTTTCGTGTCCTTGTTCCTCATCGGAGCCCAGGTGCGCAGCTCACGGCGCAACAGGCGCTCCGGCGGTCACCTGCCTCCGCAGCGGGCAACTCACAGCGGTCCGGGAGCTGGCCGCCAGGCGGCATCTGCTCCCTCGCCAGAACAGCTCCCGAACCCCAGCAAGCCCCGGCGGCGCAGCAACGCTGACGCTGCCCTACGCCATTCTCTGAACCCGCAGTTGTCCAGCTAAAAGATCTCCAATGGCGGGGGTTACTGAGCTGGTGACGGCCGGCCTGTTCTGTGCGGTATGCCGGAAGCATGAGGTACCCGGATGGTGGCGGGCTGGACGCGGCTGAGCGGGCCCGCCGGGAGCAGGTCCGCCTGGCGTCGGCGGAGTTAATCGAGGCGGGGCCAGTGACCGGGAGGTGGCCCGGCGTTTCCGCGTGTCGCGGATGTCGGCGAACCCGTGGCGCCGGGCGCTGGCTGCCGGGGGCCGGGCCGCACTCGCGTCCAAAGGCGCCGGCGGTGCGAAGTGCAAGGTCACCACGGCCCAGCTGCGGGAGCTGGAGGCACTGCTGGATGCCGGGCCCGCCCTGCAGGGCTGGGATGAGGCGCGGATAGCCGCCTGGCGGGAGGAGACATGGCCGGTGGTAAAAGAACGGCACCACCCCGGTGGTGAGGGTGACCGGCGGCAGTAACAAGCGGGTATCGCTGGCCGCGCTGATTGCCATCAAGCCCGGCTGCCAGCCCCGGCTGATCTACCGCGTGCACAAGAACCGCCGCCGCGCCAAGGACCCGCGCAAAGGGTTCACCGGAACGGACTACGCCGCTCTGCTGGACGCCGCGCACCAGCAGCTTGCCGGCCCGCTGGTGCTCATCTGGGACAACCTCAAGTCCCACGTCAGCGCCGCGATGACCGACCTGCTCGAGGCCCGGGACTGGCTGACCGTCTGCCAGCTGCCGCCGTATGCACACGAGCTGAACCCGGTCGAGCTCGTATGGTCGCATCTCAAGCGCTCCCTGGCCAACCTGGCCCGGCCCGCCCTCCTCGAAGGGTTCCTCGCCAGCACCCGCCTGGACCTCACGCCCTTTTGTAACCCCCGCCATTAGAGATCGTTAGTCCCCAGCCTGGCGACCCGGGCCCCGGAGCCGCGTCCTGCTGACCCGCCTACGGCATGATGATGGGCCCCGAGCTGGTCTCGTGCCCGGCAGCGTCGTAGGCCTGCCAGCGGACCGTGTGCTGGCCGTGGCCCAGCGCGAACGCGAAGAACTTCTGGCCGCCCACGGGGACCGCCTGGGCCCGGATTGTCCCGCCGCCCCGCAGGGTGATGACCACGTGCTCCACGTCCGCCGCCGCGGATCCGTAGACCACCTCGGGTGGACCGCTGGTCGAGCCCGCCACCGAGGTGCCCCGCATCGAGGAGAGCGGAACACACCCGCTGCTTAGATCCCGCACACCACGGATGAGCAGGCAGTCGCCCCAGGGCCCTACGTACGCGGTGACCGACCAGGCCCGGCCCCGCACTGCTCCGGAGCCAACCAGTCGGGTGACGCGGCCGGGGCCGGTCTGGCCTGGCTGCTGCCAGAGGCCGAGGATCGCGGACCCCTCCGGGTCGTTGAAGGGAATCGCCGTGGCCAGTTCCCCGTGCGCCGAATACGCGGTGATCCTGCTGACCGCCAGGTGCTGCGGGACGGCATAGGCCACGAAGCGCGTCCCGTAGACGGAAACCGGACGCAGCGTGAGCACCTCATCGTCGGCCAGCCGGACCGTGACGTAGCTGACCGCCGCGCTCACCGGCCCGTAGCCCGCGTCGGTCGGGCCGTTGGAAACGCTGGTGAGCGCTACGGGGTGGGTGCGGTCCGGTGCGGTGACCGGCAAGCAGTCCTGCAGGGAGAGCGCCATGAAGCACTGGCTGCCAGGCTTGGCGCCGGCCGTGCCCGGCTTGTCCGCCGCGACCCGCCAGGGCTGGCCGTCCACGGTGCCGGAGGCGATCAGCCCGGCCGGTGCGTGCGGCCCCGCCGGGTGCACGGTCACGTGATGGTGCCGGGACTGGTTCAGGACCGGCTGGGTGGCTGCCTGATGCAGCAGAAACGGGACGGCCACGGCGACGGCCACCACGGCCGGGGCTGCCACCGCCGCGATGCGTCGCCGGACCCGGATCACCCTGCCCTTGCGCACCGCCTGGTCCACCGGCGCGGTCCGCGGCGTGATCGCCTGGAACGCCTGGTCGAGCCGCTCCTGCAGGTCGTGCTCGTCGCTGATGCTCACGACAGCCCCCCATCCACGAGTTCGGTGCTGGCGCGGAGGGCGGCCAGGGCCCGGGAGGCCTGGCTCTTCACCGTCCCGACCGAGCAGCCCAGCGTGACCGCCGCCTCGGTCTCGGTGAGTCCCACCCAGTAGCGCAGCACCACCACAGCGCGCTGCCGGGGCCCGAGCCGCTGCAGCGCCGCGATCAGCGCCAGCCGCTCGTCGTGGTGGCCGGTCGCGTCGGCCACTCCCCGCTCCGGCAGCTGGTCGGTGAGCCGTTCGGCCACCCGGCGCTTGCGGAACCTGTTCCGGTTCTCGTTGACCACGATCTGGCGGACGTAGGCGTCCGGGTTACCGCTCCGCCTGACTACTGGCCAGGACGCGTAGGCCCGGGCGAACGCCGCCTGCACTACGTCTTCCGCGTGACCCTGATCGCCGGTGAGCCCGTACGCGAGTCGGACCATGCTCGGCCACCGGCCGTGCATGAACTCGCGGAACTCCTCAGCCGCCTGCTCGTCCATGGGCCACCCCCTTCGTCCTAAAGACCACGGGTGGGCCGCGCATCGTTGCATGGCCAGCGGCATGGGCCCGGCGGCGGTGCCGTAGGGCTGGGCTGGCGCTGGGCGGCTGGCCTGCGCAGGTCAGCCGACGGCGTCATACGCCGCCGCCTGCAGTGCGTCGTGAACCGGCGGCGGTCCGGGGCCGTCGAACATGCGCTGGGTCAGCACGATGACGGTCAGATCCCGCGCCGGGTCGGCCAGCCAGGTGGTGCCGAACCCGCCGGCCCACCCGAACGCGCCGGCCCTCGGCCCCGCGGTGACCACCGAGGTGCAGAAGCCCCAGCCGACCGCGGTGAAAAAACCGGGGCCGAGGCCACCGTGCGCCTTCTGGGCCGGGGTCAGCTGGTCCCGGGTCATCTCGGCGACCAGGCTCGCCGGCAGCACCGTGTCTCCACCGCGCAGCAGCATCTGGGAGAAGGCGAGCAGGTCATCGACGGTCGAAACCAGCCCGGAGGCTCCGTCGCAGAACGCCCGCGGCCCGCTCCACAGGCCACCGGGCTTGTCCCAGACCTCCAGCCCACCACCCGGCGCGGACCGGAACGCGGACGCGAGCCGGCCGGTGTCCGGGGCCCAGAAACCAGTGTCGCGCATGCCCAGCGGCTCAAGGATGCGAGTCCGGAGCACGTCGGCGAACGGCTGGCCCGAAGCCCGTGCGAGCAGGACACCGAGGACTGACGCGCCGGTGTTGTAGAACCAGCGCTCACCGGGCTGGGCCAGCAGCGGCAGGGAGCCCAGGCCCGCGATCCAGGTGTCCGGGCCAGGCTGCTCGGCTGGGTTGGTCGGCCCGATCGTGGACAGGTGCAGCGCGCCGGCCCGGGCCACGACCGGCCACGGTGGGTCCGCACCGAACATTTCGGTGGTCAGGCCGAAGCCGAAGGTGAACGTCAGCAGGTCGCGGACGGTGATCGGGCGCCTGGTCGGCACGGTGTCGTCCAGCGGGCCGTCCATCCGGCGCAGCACCCGGGGGGCGGCCAGCTCCGGGAGCAGCCGGGCCACCGGCTCGTCCAGAGCCAGCAGGCCCTCCCGGACCAGGGCCAGGGTGGCCGCGCCGGTCACCGGCTTGGAATTGGACGAGATGCGGAACAGCGAATCACGCTGGACCGCGGGGCCGCCGACGGACAGCGAGCCCAGCGCCTCCACATGCACCTGATCACCCCGCGCCACCAGGGCCACCAGACCGGGCACGGTCTCGTCGCCCACATGCGCGGCCGCAGCCGCGCTGAAGCGGGCCAGGCCATCCGCGGTCAGCAGGTCACCCATGATCGGTCAGCTCCCCGGGTCGCGGTGTGCTCTGCCCCTATTGACGCACGGCCTGCGCCGATCTGGCCGGCCAGCTAGCCGTGCAGCTGATCCAGGGCACGCTCGATCCGGCGCTGCGACACGGGGCCGGAGGTGCCCAGCGTCTGCGCAAACAGGCTGACCCGCAGTTCCTCGATCATCCAGCGCACCTCGCGGACGTCGGGATCGCCCCGCCGCGCAGGCGGCAGGTCGGCCAGGGTCTGCTCGTAG
>Ga0208219_1000658_pt1 | contig 12274 bp, 10 predicted proteins | sample NGESurshal072012_7_FD_184469 | JGI IMG/M metagenome (GOLD analysis project Ga0208219, IMG submission 184469) | Arctic peat soil microbial communities from Barrow, Alaska - NGEE Surface sample 53-2 shallow-072012 (SPAdes) | ecosystem: Environmental > Terrestrial > Soil > Wetlands > Peat ...
CGCCCACGCCCAAACCGTCGCCCACGCCGACGCCGAAGCCCACGCCGACTCCGAAACCCACACCCACGCCGCAGCCGACGATCGGACAGTGATGGACGATGCCTAAGTTCAAGACAAGAAATGGCCGCCGGGGATTCTCGATCATCGAGATGCTGTTCGCGATGGGCATCCTCGGCCTCGTCCTCTCGCTCACGCTCGCCGAATTCATCACGGCGTTCGGTCACTTCAGCTTTGCTCAGACGCACATGGATGCGGAAATGGCGGGGCGAGTGGCCATGTCCAAAGTCAACGACGTGCTTCAGCTCGCTTCATCCGACCACAATCCGGCCGACACCCCGGGCTGCTCGGCGAAGTGCCAGATCGTCGCGAATCCGTTGGCATTCACGACCACCGGCAGCAGTAACGACGTCGCGATCATCGTCACCACCACCGACCCCGGCGACCCGAACGGTCAACTGTCGCCCGGCATGAACACGGTTGGGCAAGTGCCCCGGCCCGACTATCAAGTGGTCGAGCTGAGTTACGACGGCGTCAAACAAGAGATCCGCGAGTCGCGGTCCACCTATTCGGCATACTTCACCGGCGGCGTGCCGTCGAGCACGTCGGTGCTCGCGCGCAACGTCTCGAGCTTCAGCGTCACACCCTTGAACTGGGATCCGAACAAAGGTTTCGCCTCGGGCTTCCAGGTGAACATCAAAACATCGGGGCCCGGACAGGGCGGACGGTTGGCGGCATACGCCTACACAAGCAATACTGTTTATTTCACGACCTACGCGGGGTTTCAATAATCATGAAGTCATCAATCGAAAAAGGCCGCACCAAACGCGGCGTCGCGCTGATCACGGTCATCTTGATGGTGGTCGTTCTTCTCATCTTGTCGGGCGCGCTGTTGAGTTCGACGATCAGCGAGATGCAAGGCATCGGCGCTAACGGGGTCAGCAATCAGGCGTTGAACGCGGCGTACGCCGGCCTCGACGACATGGTGTTGAAACTCGAGGAGAACACGTCGGGCACGAACATCGGCGTGCCGCCCCCGTTCACCACGACCATGAACGGCGACGGCGTCTACGTTTCGCAATACTCCGTCAGCGTCATCAAGCAGTGGGCGCCTAGCGCCAACTTCCAATACTTCCTGATCGAATCCAAGGGTACGGCAGGCCTTCCGCTCGGCAGCCCGCTCAGCCCCGTCCGCAAAGTGGACGCGCTCGTCCGCACGCAGCCGTTCTCTTCGTACGAGATGTACAGCATCAGCGAGGTCAACAACTTCGGCGGCACGGTGTACTACACGAACGCCCAGCACTACGACGGCGCCGTCTACTCAGGCGGCCCGATGAACGTGATGTACACGCCCGGCGATCCGGCGATCTTCGACGCGGGCGTGGACACGGCGGTCACTCCGAAGTATTTCGACCCGAACTTCAAGTCAGGCCAACCGGGCGACTGCAGCCCAATCGACGGCACCGGTGCATGCAGCCAGATCAATGTCGGCGGATCTGCAAAAGCGCTGCCCACCTTCCTCGACAACCTGCTCGTCGCGAGCGAGTCGTATTACGGCGACTCCACGCATAACTCGCAAACCCCGCCAAGCCCTCCCACAAACGGCTTGTACATAAACCAGGCGCTGCCCAACGGTTCCAACGGCGGCCCACTGCTCACCGGACTTTACGTTCAAGGCGATGTCACGATCTACGCGCAAGGCGAGAATGCCGGCGCGATCAACAAGCAGTTCTACATCCTTCAAGTCGGCGGATCGACGTACGACGTCGCCCTCGATTTCAATGCGAACGGCGGAATAGGCACCACGACCGTCATAGGCCCCGGAGGAGTGAGCACACTCTACACGGGCGTGGCATCGGGGCAGCCCTTGGGCGGAACCGGCGGCAACGGTTCGATATTCATCAACGGCAACGTGACGATCGCGGGCGGCACCGACGCCACCGGCCTCGTTCCGAAGCCCGCGCTCGGCGCCACCATCCACGGCTCGTACACGATCGGTGTGCCGGACTATATCACGAATCACGGCGACTCGATAACGCTCAACAAATCGATAACCGACCTCGACACGAGCGCGACGTCTAATGACGTGCTCGCGCTGTGGGCCAACGACATCAAGATATCCAACTCTGCCGATGCCGCCGTGAACATCGACGCCTTGATGTTGACCGGATACTACGGCGAGTGCACGGTTAATGCGTGCAACGACGGCACCCTGTACAACAAATCGTGTACCGTCTCTTCGTGCGGCGGCGGGGCCGGCCGGACGTTGAACATCCGCGGCAGCCTAGTCGAGAACATCCGCGGTAAACTCGGCACTGCAGTCGTCGGACAGACGACGTGCGCCACCGGATTCTGCCGCCAGATGACGTACGATCAGCGGCTGGGTTCCAAACCTCCGCCCTTCAGTCCGACGACTAACAAATACCAAGTCATCGCGCTGCAGTACAAATAACAGCAGGCGCATCCCGGTGAACATCAAGCCGCGCTCGCGAGAGCGCGGCTTTCTCTATGTCGCAATTGAGCGCTACCGCCAGGAATGGACGCTGTACGGGGGCAAGCCGTACTAGGGCAAGCCGTACTAGGGCAAGCATCGCTTGCCCAAAAAAGATTTAAGAGCCGACCTTACTGGTCGGCTCTGCTTGCCCTCCAACATAACGTACGAAGCGGCAAGCCTCATTTGGAGTTGCACGTGGCACACACGCTGACCGCGCCGCGCGGTGAAGATGACGCACGCTACGACCGCGCCCGGCGCGTCATCGCTGGAGGCGTCAGCTCGCCCGTGCGCGCCGGCACGCCGATGGGCGGCGCGCCGCCCATGATCGCGTCCGCGGCAGGGGCACGCGTCGTCGACAGCGCCGGCCGCGAGTACGTCGACTATCAGTGCGCTTACGGCCCCGTTCTGCTGGGGCACGCGCTTCCCACCGTCACGTCGGCGGTGGCGCGAGCTGCATCAGCGGGCGCGGTGTTCGGTTCGACGCATCTCGAAGAGGTGCGGCTCGCCGAACGGCTCTCCCAAGCGGTGCCGTCGATGGAGCGTCTACGATTTGTCTCGACCGGCACCGAGGCGTGCGCGAGCGTGCTCCGTGTCGCGCGCGCGTACACGCGCAGGCCGAAATTGATCCGCTTTTCGGGCAACTACCATGGCCATACCAACGAGATGATATTCTCCGCCGGCGCGTCGGCGAATGCGGGCTCAGATCTGACAAGCGGCGTGACGCAAGGCGTTCTCGACGACGTGATCGTGCTGCCGTACAACGACCGCGCCGCGGTCGCCGAAGCATTCGCGAACGAGCACGGGCAGATCGCGGCGGTCATGCTCGAGCCGGTCGTCGGGAATATGGGACTCGTTCTCCCTGCATCCGGTTATTTGCAAGCTTTGCGCGATCTCACCGAACGCTTCGGCGCTGTGCTGATCTTCGATGAAGTCATCACGGGACTGAGACTTGATTTGGGCGGTGCGCAGACCATGTATGGCGTACGGCCCGATCTCACATGCATCGGCAAAGTGTTGGGCGGCGGGTTGCCGATCGCTGCGTTCGGAGGTCGTGCCGACATCATGGCGGTGCTGGCGCCCGACGGGCACGTGTTTCAAGGCGGCACGTTCTCCGGCAATCCACTTTGCGTGGCGGGAGCACATGCGCTGCTCGACGCGCTCGAAGCCGATCCTCTCGTCTATGCAAAATTGGATGCGCTCGGAGAAATCCTAGCGACCGGAGCGCGCGCAGCGATCGCGGATGCGGGTTTGGAATATCCGGTCGTGCGCATCGGCTCCATCGTCGACTTCATGTTCCGCAGCGGCGCGCCGGCTCGCGACTTCGCCGAGGCTTCGCAGGCCGACGGAGCCGCGTACCGGCGCTACTATTGGGCGATGCTCGAGCGCGGCATCCATCTCGCGCCATCGCAGATGGAAGTGATGTTCGTGACGGCGGCGCACACCGCGGACGACATCGGGCGCACCGTTCAGGCCATGCGAGAATCTTTGCGATTAGTCACCCTGTAGGGCCGACCTTTATGGTCGGCCAGCCGATGATAAACATCAGCCCCACATTTCATGTCAGCGCCGCTCGACTCTGTGGGGCCGACCTTTATGGTCGGCCAGCCGATGATAAACATCAGCCCCACATTTCATGTCAGCGCCGCTCGGCCCCACAGACTCAATTGTGGGCCGACCATAAAGGTCGGCCCTACAATAAATACGAGCCAACGACTTATGCGGTGCTGATGTCCGCGTCGGCCTGACGGTTGAAGCAGGCGATGGCGAGCGCGCGTAACGCGATCTTATCCACCTTGCCCGTCGCGCCGACCGGCAGCGCTTCAAGAGGCATCACGAGCGTTGGCGCCTTTTCTCGCGCGATGAGGTTGCCGCAAAACGCGGCCAACTCGTCTTGGGCCAGACTCGCTCCGGGTTTTAGCACCACTGCCGCACAGACTTCTTCACCGTACATCATGCTCGGCACGCCGAAGACCGCGACATCGGCGAGTGCTGCGTGCGGACGCAAGCACATCTCGACTTCAGCCGGGTAGACGTTCTCGCCGCCGCGGATGATCGTGTCCTTTATCCGGCCGACTATATTGACGTAACCGTCGCCATCCATGGTCGCGAGATCGCCGGTGTGAAGCCAGCTCTCCTCATCGATCGCTGCGGCGGTGGCCGCGGGGTCCTTCAAGTAGCCTTTCATCGTGCTGTGACCGCGCGAGAGCAGTTCACCCGTCATGCCGCGTGCGCACTCTCCACCGGAGATCGCATCGCGGATCTGCACTTGCATGCCCGGCAAAGCCCGGCCGACAGTCGTGCGACGTTTGTCCGGCGGATCGTCGAGCCGTGTCTGCGTGACGCCCGGCGATGACTCGGTCAATCCATACGCGACCGTGAAATCTTGCGCGCCGAGCCGCTCGAAAACGGCATCGATCAAGTCGAGAGGACACGGCGCGCCTGCCATGATGCCTGTGCGCAACGTGGAGATATCGAAGTCGGCGAATTGCGGATGGGCGAATAACGATGCGAACATCGTGGGCGTGCCGTACAGAGCGGTGCACTTCTCATTCGTCACCGCAGCGAGCACTGCGCCCGGATCGAACGACTCAACCGGCACCATGCAGGCGCCGCGCACCACGGCGCCGAGGCTCGCCGCGCTGCAGCCGAAGCAGTGGAAAAGCGGCACGGGAAAACATAACCGGTCGGCGTGGGTGAGATTCTGACACAACGTAAGGGCGAACGAATTTTGCAGCATGCTGCGGTGCGTCAGCAAGACACCCTTCGGCGTGCCGGTGGATCCGCTCGTGTACTGCACGTTGATGACATCGAAATTGTCGAGCGCCGACTCGCGCCGCCGCAGATCGCCGTCCTGCGCTTGCGCCGATAGGTCGTAGAGATCGTCGAAGCGCAGCATGCCCGGCAGCCGCTGCTTTCCGATGATGAAGAGCCGTCGAAGCCGCGGATAGTTCTCAAACGCGGCATGTCCGACCGGCGCGGAATCCAGGTCCGGCACGAGCTGGCGCAGCGTCGCGACATAGTCGAGACCGCGAAATCCAGGCGTCATGAAGAGCGTCGTGGCTTCGCTGTGGCGCAGAAGGCGATCGAGCTCCTGTGCCTTGTTCGATGTGTTCACCGTGACGAGCACTGAGCCGATCTTCGCCGTGGCGTATTGCAGCAGCAGCCATTCGGGAACGTTCGGAGCCCACACAGCCACGTGCTCGCCTTTGCGCACGCCTAACGTCATCAAGCCGTTGGCGACCTGATCCACTTTGCGGCGGAACGCATGATAGGTCCAGCTGACGTCGCGATCTGCATAGACAACCGCATCGCGCTCGCCAAAGCGCTCGTCTTGACGGTTGAGGACAGCGCCGATCGTCATGCGATTGAATTCCATCATGCGCGGTCGCAGTTCGACCGCGATGAGCGAAATGCCGTCCTTGCGATCTCGACACCGAAGGGGAGGGCGCGCGCACAAGCGGGGCGTAGATGGCGGCCAATGGATGCAAGAGCCGCCGAGGCGCTGTTCAATGGCAGCATCGTCGCGCTTGTCGCAACTGCAATCACCGTGGTCTTGGACCTGTTCGGATTCGTGAACGTCGCCGTGCCGGCTTCCTTCGTGCTCGGTTCCGCGGGTGCGTTCGCATTCGCGTCGGCGGCCGCACCGGAGTGGCAGTGGGTGGCGGCAGGCGCCCTCGTCGGACTCGTTGGCGGCGTCGCGATCGATCGCTTAGCGCTCGATCCATTGCGCCGGCGTGGGCGCGACGCCGCCATGCTGCCGGCAAGCATCGGCGCGTCATTGGTCGTGTACGGATTGTCGCGAGCTGCGTTCGCCCCGGGTAGTTCGGCGATGCCCCACGCGGTCGCGCTCTCTCGAGTCGCGGTGATCGGGCATCTGAAGTTCACCGGGTTAGAAGCGCTTGCGTTCGCCGTCGCCGTTCTCTCAAGCACGCTTCTTCACATCATCGTGCATAGAACGCGCTTCGGCAACGGCGTACGCGCCGCGTGCGAGAATCCACTCGCCGCGCAGCTCATGGGCATGCGCATCGATCGGGTGCCGGCCGCGGCGATGGCGGCGACGAGCGCGATGGCGGCGACAGCCGGCGCGCTCTACACGGTGCACGCGGGAAGCATGACCGGCGGTATGCCGGCCGTGCCGCTCCTCGGCGCGTTCGCAGCCGTCGCGCTTGCGCCCGTAGGCTCGATCGGTATCGCGAGCGTGATCGCGTTCGTGCTTTCGCTTGTAGGCGCGCTCCTCACGGCGCAGGCACCGTGGCTTCCGGCGTTCTTGACGCCGGTCACGCTCGCCGTATTGGTCGCAGCAGGGATCGCGTGGCGACGCGTTCGCCCGAACGCCCCGGCAACTGCCGAAGTATAACGTGTCGCTTCAATCGATCGCCATCGATTCGTTGCTCGCCCTGTCGGTGTGGTCGATGCTCGGAACCGGCCGGCTCACGCTGGCCGGACCAGGTTTCATGGCATGCGGCGCGTACGTCGCGTTTCTCATCGGACAACATGCACACGGATCTGCATGGCTTTGCGTCGTCGCAGGCGCAACAGCAACGGCGCTGCTTGGAGCAGTCGTCGACCGATGCGTCAACAATCTGGCGGCCGCGCAATATACGATCGCGACGCTGACCTTCGCGCTCGTCGTGCCCGCGTTCGCGTCGGCCGCGCACGTCGCGCGCGGACCGGTCCAACCGCTCGGCAACGTCTTCTATGCGATCGCGTGCCTCATCGCTGGTTTGGTCACGCTCGCCTTTGCGCGTGACAACTTGCGATTCGCGGCCGGCGCCGCGGCGGCCGGGCTCGCCGGCGCCCTTTATTGGTCGTTTGGCGGGGCCATCAATCCGAGCGCCTTCGGATTGGACCGGGTGGGCGTGATGGTGGCCATCGCGTTGATCGCCGGCGCAGGCTTCCCGGCGGCTGTCGTTCTCAGCGCGCTCGTCTTGGCGGTGCTCGCGAAAATAGCCGCGCCCGTCACCGATCAAGCTCTCATCGTGGACGGCGTCGCGTTGATCGTCGCGCTCGTGTATTTACCCGCCGGCATTTGCCCCTGGCTCATGGTTTGGTGGCGCGCGATCTTGCGCTCGCAGAAGAGGTTGGCCGGTGGCACTTCCTGACCGTCTTACGCCAGTGCTCGAAGTGCGCGATCTGTACGCCGGCTACGGGCGGACCGACGTCGTCGCCGACATCAGTCTTCGAGTATACGCCGGCACGGTGGTCACGATCATGGGTCCCGCGGGCTCTGGAAAGTCCGCGATCCTGCTCGCGCTCGCCGGCGCGCTGCGCCCGCGCCAGGGCACGATCACATTCGCCGATCGAACCGCGCGCCGCATTCCAACGGATGAAGCCGTGCGTCGCGGCATCGTCCTCGTGCCGCAAGGGCGAGCGATCTTCGCCAGTCTTACCGTGCGCGAGAATTTGGAATTAGGAGGATGGACTCGCCGCGACCGATGGTCCGTCGTGCCGGAGGTCGCCGCATTCTTAGAGCGTTTTCCAGAGCTTGGCCGGTCGGCCGACCGCCCTGCGGCGACGCTCGACGCAGGTGAGGGGCAACTGCTCGCGATCGCCCGCGGCTTGATGAGCAAGCCGCAGTTGCTGCTTCTTGACGAACCGTCTGCGGAGCTCGACCCGGACGATATCGCTCGCGTCCTGCACGTGATCAAGCAAGTATGCGCGGAAGACATGCCCGTGCTGCTCGCAGAACGGCCCGCGCCGTTCGCGCTCGCGCTCGCGGATTACGTCTATGTGCTTGAAGGGGGCAGAATAGCTCGTGAAGGCTCGGCGCGGGAAATGGCGCTCTAGCCGGACGCGAAGGTCATGCGCTGTCGTCGCGCCGGCGGCGCTCGTTCAGGCGCGAAATCGGCAAGACGTCAGCGGTGTGCGCCTCAGCCACTTTTGCCAACGCTTCAGTCACTTGCACGTCGAAGAGAACGCCTACTCCAGCGTTGATCTCTTCCATCGCCTCGGCGTGCGCGAGCGCCTCCCGATGCGGCCGGCTCGAGGTGAGCGCGACATAGGTCTCGGCGACGGCGACGATGCGCGCTTCGAGCCCGATCTCATCGCCGGAGAGACCGCGCGGATAACCACTGCCGTCCAAGCGCTCATGATGCTGCTCGATGATGACCGCCATATCTTTGCAATCGCGCCACTTCGAGACGAATCGCGCGCCAAGCTCGCTGTGCATCTGCACGTAGCGGCGCTCTTGCGGCGTGAGCGGTCCGGCTTTGTCGGTGACGTGATTGGAGATCGCAAGCGATCCGACATCGTGCAGCAGCGACGCGCGGCGCAAATTTTCCAGTTGGACGCCGCTGATGCCGAGCGACGTGCCGATCGCAGTGGCGATCTGCGCCACGCGGTTGCTATGACCGGCCTGCGACGGATTGCGCGCGTCGATCGCCATCGACAGCGCTTCGATCAGATCGCCGTTCATGCGATCCAGTTGACCGATGCGGTCGAAGAGCACGGAGTTTTCGTGCTCGATCGTGCCTACGTATTGCTCCTCGCCGCCGAACGCGTCGAAGCCGTGGCGGACGATCGCGAGCGGTACGGCGAAGTAGAACAAGTCAAACCAGTGACCGGCCGCGAGATCCGCGCCGAGCCACGCGCCGAGAACTCCCAATATCAGGTAATGGACGAGCGACCATCCGAGATTGCGCTCGAGCGCCCGCATGATCGACGGCCTCGATATTCGCCCGAGCACGAACGATTCGCCGCAGACCTCGATCACAAACGCGCACAGGACGAAGGCGGCCACGCCGATCCAGTGTCCGTGAACGACAAGGGTGAGGGCGACGGCGGCCGCGCCGGCGATCATCGGTCCGATCACGGCCATCGCGCCGACGCATGAGGCTTCGGTACGCGTGAGCGCACCTGGAGCGAAAGCGCGATAGAGTCCGCGGACGGCGCCGATCATCACGGCGGCGGGTGCGCCGTAGAGAACAAACGCAGCGACGCATATGACGAGCGCGGGCCCGACGACGCGCCGGCCCGCGCGAACGACGTCCGCGGCCAACACATCGAGGAACAGCGCCGCTGCGATGAGTGCCGCGAGGCCGAGAGGGCTGTGTCCGAGCTGAGTGACCGACCACGCGAACGCGCCCGCGGCGCTTGCGACGAGCATTGCCGGAACGACCTGGGCGGGTTTTAGCGATCCGCCGCGGTTGAGCGCTGGGCCGGGACGGAGCGGCAGCACGGACAAAACGTCATGAAGAGGTCTGTTCCGGCCAGCCTGTCGCTTTCCGGGACCCCGATCTGATGGCGTTTGTCTATCCCTATTCATGGTCTGCCCCTCGAACATTCGACCCCTGAAACGCCCACCGTGTTACATCTCGTTACACGAGTGTGAGCCCGGTCGTCACCGTCGCAAGGGAACCGGTTTTCTTCGCGGAAAGCACAGGTATGTTTTATCTTAAGGGACGCCACGGACCGCTTCGCGTGGCTCTTTTCGCCATCGCGTGCGTTCTGTTAGCTCGCGGCGCGCCGGCGAGCGCCCAAACCGTCACGGTGTCGTTGAGTCTTGCTAAGTATGACGTCGTGAAGCACGGCCGGGCAGGAGACTTCATCGGCGTGTCGCCGGGCGTGCTCCACGTGAATGTGGGCGACGCGATCGTCTTCGTGAACGAAGATGTGAAGGCGCACACAGTTGTGGCGCTTCCGGATAGCGCTGCGTTTCCTCAAGACCCGCATTGGACAGACGACGTGCTCCGTCAGACGGGCTCTGTCGGCGATGCTATGTGGTCCACCGGAGAACTCAAACCCGGTGCTTCGTCCAAGCCTATCCAAGTGAAAAAAGCCGGCAAGTACCTCTACGGCTGTTTTATCGACTACAGCGCCGGAATGCGCGGCGAGATCGTCGTCGACCCCTGACGTAAATCGTGGAGACACCGCAGTGGAGTTTCGCGAACCAATCTCCCAACTGATCCGCGATCCGCGCGAATTCACCAAAGATGTGCCTTTTCCGGATGCGCGCGAGTTGCGCATCTACGACACGAGCTTGCGCGACGGCGAGCAGATGTGCGGTATCGCATACACGCCGGAAACGAAATACGAGATCTGCAAGCGCCTGTCCGATATCGGCGTGCACATCATGGACGTCGGCTTTCCAGCCGTCTCCGCCGATGAACGGCGTTCGTTGCAGTTGATCATGCAGGGCAAGCGCGCGGGCGAGATCCGCGCAGATCTCGACATCGTCGTCATGTGCCGTTCGACCAACAAGGACATCGACGCGACATTGAGCGCCCTTGCCGAGATCGACGTCGCGCCGCGCGAGGTCACGTTTTTCGTGTTCACCTCGGGCAGCGATCTGCACATGAAATATAAGATCGGCAAAGCATTGCTGGCGCGCGAGGGCCGGCCGGAATCGGAATGGCTCGACCAACCGCTTTCGTTCTACCGGCAGGCCAACATCAGGATGCAATGCGACGCCATCCGCTACGCAAGGTCCAAAGGCGTGGAGCGGGTCGAGTTCGGCGGCGAAGACGGCAGCCGCGGTGACGTCGATTACTTCATCGAGTTATTCCGGGCGGGAATCGAAGCGGGCGCCACCCGGCCATCGTGGCCCGACACCGTCGGATGTCTCACGCCTGAAGCCACCCGGTGGTTTTCCACTCGCATCGTCGACGCGATGCCTCCGGGCATCACGCTGCTCAACCATTTTCACAACGACTACGGGCTTGGGACGATCAACTGCATCACGTCGCTCGCATGCGGCTTCAAAGCGTTCACGGTGACGGCGAACGGATACGGCGAACGCGCCGGCAACGTTCCGCTTCACCAGGTCGTCACCGCATTGCGCGTGCTCTACGGCATTGAGATTCCCGGCTTCAAATATGAAAAGCTGCAAGAGCTCGCGCGGTTCATGGAGCACGTTTCCGGCTACCCCATCCAAGCGCATGAGCCGATCATCGGCGCCAACGTGTTCTCGCACGAATCGGGCATCCACACCCACGCGATGCTCATCGACCGCCGTATGTACGAAGCCGTACCCGCCGAGCTTGTCGGCGCCGAGATGCGATTCATATACGGAAAGCATAGCGGACTAGCGGTCGTCGAGGCCGCATTGCGCAAGAATGAAGCCGCGCTGAAGGCTCGCGGCGTCGCCGTGGACGCCGGCCTCGTCGCCCGGGTACTGGATGAAGTCAAGCGCGTCCGCGAAGAAAAGGCGCGGACGAATCATGCGGCAGAGCTAGTCGACCGATATTACGCGAGTATGAATAGCCTCGGCCTGACCGAGGATGACGTGCTGCGCATCGCCGAAGGTATTGGGGCCCCCGGCCGGCCAAGGTCGACCGCTACCACTTAACACGACAACACTGAAAACGATAGGATCTAGCATGAGCGACATGACGACGAACCACACCCACATCACCGCGGAATGGATCCGCCGCCCACTCGACGACCTAGGCGGCCTTTCGCCCACCGACGCCGCCGCCAACCCCGACGGCCGCAAGAAGCTCGACGACTTGCTCGTGGAACTCGCCGGACACTACGTGCGCCTGAGCAATCTCGGATTGCCGTCGGTGAATCCCGTGGATATCCGCAGAGCGCTGGGCCTCGAAGCCGTCGCGTCGCCAGCCGGCACGCATCATCATCGCCAGATCCGGCCGCATCAGGGACGCGCGGTCAAACCTGGGCCGGTCAAACGCAGCGCGCTCCTCGACGAACTCGGCACGGCGCTCACCGGCGGCGATGTCGACGGCGTCTCGTACTTCAACGTCACGAGCGGCGCGGTCGAGCATTTCATGCACAATCTTGGCGACCAAGAAAATGCTCGCATCGCAGAAGCCGATGCCAACCCAG
>Ga0208219_1000659_pt1 | contig 12261 bp, 10 predicted proteins | sample NGESurshal072012_7_FD_184469 | JGI IMG/M metagenome (GOLD analysis project Ga0208219, IMG submission 184469) | Arctic peat soil microbial communities from Barrow, Alaska - NGEE Surface sample 53-2 shallow-072012 (SPAdes) | ecosystem: Environmental > Terrestrial > Soil > Wetlands > Peat ...
CTTGAGGGCCTTCCCGTTCACCGAAACGATGACGTCGCCCGCGGCCAACCCGGCATGCTGGGCCGGCGTCTGGACCACGCCCTGCGGATGTTCGAGCCCGGCCACCTGCAGGTTGTTCGTGGGTGCCCCGAAGGCGAAGACGGCGATCACGGCCAGGACGAAGGCGATGAGGAAGTGCATGGCCGACCCGGCGGAGCCGACGATCATGCGCTTGCCGAAGGACTGCTGGCGGTAGGCCCGGGGCTCGTCCTCGTCGGAGACCTCCTCGAGCACGGTGAACCCGGTGATGCGGACGTAGCCGCCGGCCGGGATGGCCTTGACGCCGTACTCGGTCTCGCCCCGGCGGACCGACCACAGCCGGGGGCCGAAGCCGACGAAGTACTCGGTGACCTTCATGCCGGCCCACTTGGCGGTGGCGAAGTGGCCCAGCTCGTGCAGCATGACCACCGCCACCAGGATGGCGATGAACAGCAGCAGATCGCCCAGCCCGGCCAGCAGGAAGAGGACGGTGACCAGGGCCAGCACCACCAGGAGCCGGACCACCTGGTTGAAGTTGCCGGACTCGGGTGTGAAGTCTTCCGGCGGCGTCTCTGCCGCGGGGGGAATCCCGGCCCGTGACTCCTTCGCGATGACGGTCATACCACCGTCAACGCTACCGGTCCGGCGTTCATCCGGTGCGTCGGGCCGCCACGCCTCGGGCGATCGCCCGGGCTTCTTCGTCGGCGGCCAGGACGCTCTCGACCTGGTCCATCGGCTCGTCGCGCCACCCGTCGAGGGTCTCGGCCACCACATCGGCGATGCCGTGCCATGGGAGCCGGCCGGCCAGGAACGCGTCGACGGCAACCTCGTTGGCCGCGCTCAGCCACGCCGGTGCCGAGCCGGCGCTGATCCCGGCCTGGTAGGCCAGGTCGATGCAGCGGAACACCGTGCGGTCGGGCGGCTCGAAGGTCAGGGTGGACGGCCGCGACCAGTCCAGCGAGCCGAACGGAGCGGCGAAGCGGTCCGGCCATCCGAGGGCGTAGCCGATGGGGAGGCGCATGTCGGGCTGGGAGAGCTGGGCCAACGTGGACCCGTCCCGCCACTCCACCATGGAGTGCACGATGGACTGGGGGTGCACCACGATGTCGATGCAGTCGTAGGAGATCCCGAAGAGCTCATGCGCCTCGATCACCTCGAGGCCCTTGTTCATCAGGGTCGAGGAATCGATGGTGATCTTCGGGCCCATGGACCAGGTGGGGTGGGCCAGGGCGTCGGCAATGGTTACCTTGTCGAGTTGGTCCGTGCTCCACCCTCGGAACGGCCCGCCCGACGCGGTCAGGAGCAGTCGGGCCACCGTGGTCGGGTCGGCCGTGGCCGCCAGGCACTGATGCACGGCGCAGTGCTCGGAGTCGACCGGGACGATCTCGGCCCCGGGCGTGCGGCGTGCCTTTTGCACGATGGGCGCCCCGGCGATGAGCGATTCCTTGTTGGCCAGCGCCAATCGCCTCCCGGCCTCCAAGGTGGCCATGGTCACCGGAAGCCCGGCGAAGCCGACCACGGCATTGAGCACCACGTCGGCACAGGTGGCGGCGGCCACCAGGCCCTCGTTCCCGACCATGACCTCGGTCCCGGCCGGGACGCCGTCACGGACCACCGCATAGAGAGACGGATCCCCGATGACCACCAGCGCCGGATGCAGGAGCGCGGCCTGGGCCAGCAGCAGCTCGACGGAGCTCTGGGCGGCCAGTGCGGTGACGCGGAACCGCTCCGGGGCGCCCTGCAGGACGTCGACAGCCTGGGTGCCGATCGAGCCGGTCGACCCCAGCAGGCTCACGGAGCGCATCACGTCATCCGAGATGCATGGCCTTGACCACGAAGTACGTGGCCGGCAGAACGAAGAGGAGCCCGTCAACCCGATCGAGCAGGCCGCCATGGCCCGGCATGAGCCGTCCCATGTCCTTCAATCCGAGTTGGCGTTTGATCATCGACTGGCTCAGGTCGCCCAGCGGCGCCACCACCGCCACCACGACCCCGAGCACGAGGGCCTTGCTGATCGTCCACGGATGGATGAAGTGGACCACCACCACGGCCACCACGATGGCCGCCAGGGCGCCACCGACGAACCCTTCCCAGGTCTTGTTCGGGCTGACCAACGGGGCCATGGGGTGACGACCCCAGGCCGAACCCACCAGCAGCGACCCCACGTCGCAGGCCACGGTGACCACGACGGCGGCCAGCAGGAAGGCAATGCCGTGGCGATCCGGGAACAGGCTCGGGCTGACGAGGAGCGCGGCGAACGATCCCAGGGCGCCCACCCACACGAAGACGAAGATGGTCGAGGTCACGCCGGCCACCGGATCGGCCCCGGGCTCGACGTTGGCCAGGTACCAGATGAAGGTGGCCGCCACCAGCATGACCAATATGAGCGGCAGGGCCGCCACGCCCTTGTTGTAGGTCTCCACCATGAGTGAGACCGTGGCCACCAACCCGAGCAGGGTGGCCGGGTGGTACTGGGCCCGGCGGAAGGCGGCGAACGCCTCGGCCGCCGCCAGCAGCACGACCACCAACACGATGGCCAGGGCGGGAAGGTTCCCCTGGGAGAAACAGATGAGGGCGATGACGCCCAGCGCCACGCCTGACCCCACGGCCAGGCGCATGTCGCGCCCAGTGGCACCGCTGCCGGATCCACCGCCGAGCCCGCCGCCGGATCCGTTGCCATTGTCGGCCTTGCGGCTGCCATTGTCGGCCTTGCGTCGGGTTGACCGCGGCTCCCGCGGTTGGGCCAGGGGCGGTTCGGGTGGCCTGAGCCGTGACGCGGCGACGGTGCTGGCTTCCGGGGAGACCGGGACCGGGGCCACACCGCGCACGCCCTCGTCGGGGAGCGGGTCGAAATCGGCCAGGTGGCTCGGGGGTGACAGGCGCACCTCTTCTTCCTCCGGCGAGTACGTGGGCTCGAAGTCGGCCAGCGGCGACGAGATCACCAGAGTGTCCTCATCGCCGGGCAACTCGGTCTCGCCGAAATGCCAGGGCTGGCGCTCCACGTCGAACTGCTCGTTGTTGTCGTTGACCATCGAGCCCACCGCCGGGGCGTCATCGGAGAGCATGGAGGGTTCGAACATCTCTTCGTCCGCCGCCCAGTCGGTGTCCTCTTCGCGCCAACTCGGCGCCGCCACCACGGGGTCATCCCCCGTGCCGCGATCGAGGACGGCCGGGACCTGGCCGGTGGGGGCGTCGTTCCAGTGCGGCATGTCGAACGGGTCGTCCGCGGCGGTGTCCGCCGGTTCGGGCACGGCGTCGCCCGCCGGCTCGGCTCCAATGATGCGGACCCGGCCCGAACGGTAGATCGGTGGATCCTCGTCGATGCCGCCGGAGTCTTCCGAGGCGGGTGGGCCCTCTATGTCGCTGTCGTCGGTCATGGGTTCTTGGTCCTCACACCTGCAGGAGCTCTTGCTCTTTTTGGGACAGCAGTCGGTCGATCGTGCCCACCTGCTCGTGCGTCATCTTCTCCACGTCTTTCTCGACCCGCTCCAATTCGTCCGTGGAGAGCGAACCATCCTTCTGCAGCGCCTCGAGGTCCTTGCGGCCGTCCCGACGCAGGTTGCGCACGGCCACCTTGCCCTCTTCGGCCTTATGACGGACGACCTTGACCAACTCCTTGCGCCGCTCCTCGGTCAGGGACGGAAAGGCCAGACGGATCACGTTGCCGTCATTGGTCGGGTTGATCCCCAGGTCCGACCCCTTGATGGCCCGCTCGATGTCGGCCAGTGAGCCCTTGTCGTACGGCGTGATGACCAGCAGCATGGCATCGGGCACGCTGAACCCGGCCAGCTGGCGCAGCGGGGTGGGCGTGCCGTAGTAGTCCACCACCAGCGGCTCGAGCAGCGCCGAGGAGGCACGCCCGGTCCGGACGTTGCCCATCTCCGACCGCACGTGCTCGATGGCCTTGGCCATTTTCTCCCGGGTCTCGTCCACCACCAGGCCGACCAGATCGTCGTCCATCAGAATTGCCCATGTGAACGGGTCGTGTGTGCCGTGGGACAAGTCACTAGCGAACCAGCGTACCGATATGCTCGCCGCTGAGCGCACGGGGGATGTTTCCCGGCACCATCAGGTTAAAAACCCTGATGGGAAGCCCATTGTCCTTGCAGAAGGTGATGGCGGTCAGATCCATGACCCGCAAATCCCGTTGGATGACTTCCATGAAGGAGATCTCGTCGTAGCGGGTGGCGGTGGGGTCGAGCTTGGGATCGGCCGAGTAGACGCCGTCGACGCCGGAATGGGTGCCCTTGCACAACAGCTCCGCCCCGATTTCGGCCGCCCGCAGGGCGGCCGGCGTGTCGGTGGTGAAGAACGGGTTGCCCATGCCGGCGGCGAAGATCACAATCCGACCCTTTTCGAGGTGCCGGATGGCCCGGCGGCGGATGTAGGGCTCGGCCACCTCGGCCATGGACAGCGCGCTGAGGACGCGGGTGGGCTGGCCCTGCTGTTCCAGGGCGTCCTGGAGCGCCAGCGCGTTGATCACGGTGCCCAACATGCCCATCGTGTCCGAGGTGGCGCGGTCCATCCCGCCGCTCTCCCCCGTCGTGCCCCGCCAGATGTTGCCGCCCCCGACCACCACGGCCAACTCGAGGTTGCCGCCCTCCATGGCCTTGGTCATCTCCCCCGCCATGCGCTCCACCGTGGCCGCGTCGATGGTCTCGTCCGAGGCGGCCGAAGCCAAGGCTTCGCCCGACATCTTGAGGACGATCCGCCTGGGCGCTCCCACCTCCGGCTCGATGCTCAGGAGCCGATGAAGACCTGCGAGAAGGCCACGATCCGAGCCGAACCGAGCATGCCGGCGATCGACTGTTTCTCGTCCCTCACGTAGGACTGGTCCAACAGGACCCGCTCCTTGAACCAGCCGTTCATCCGACCGTCCACGATCTTGTCCAGCGCCGCCTCGGGCTTGCCCTCATTGCGGCTGATCTCGGCCACGGTGACCCGTTCGGCGGCCACGTCGGCCTCGGGCACCTCGTCGCGACTGAGGTAGGTCGGCTTGGTGAAGGCGATGTGCACGGCGATGTTGTGGGCCAACTCGTCGTCGCCCCCTTCGAGCACGACGGCAACCGCATTGACGCCCCGGCCGTCCTGCTGGTGCAGATAGGTGTCGACCACCTGTCCGCTCCCGGCCACCAGCCGGCGCACCCGACCGATCGAGATGTTCTCCTTCAGCGTGGTGCGCAAGCGGTCGACCTCGTCGTTGAGCTCACTGGCCGCATCCTCGCCCTTGGCGGCCACCAGGGCAGCCAGCTCGTCGGCCAGGGCCACGAACTCGTCGGCCTTGGCCACGAAGTCGGTCTCGCATCGCAGCTCGACGACGGCGGCGGCATCACCGTTGCGCACGACCGCCACCGCGCCTTGGGACGCTTCACGGTCGGCCCGCTTGGCCGCGCCGGCCAAGCCGTTGACGCGGAGGTACTGGGCTGCCTCGTCCATGTCGCCCCCGGTCGCTTCGAGGGCCTTCTTGGCGTCCAACATGCCGGCGCCGGTGGACTGGCGCAGGGCCTGGACATCTTTGGCGGTGAAGTCGGCCACGGTCAGGCCTTCGCCGTCGCGGTCGCCACTTCCGCCAATGGGGTGTCCTCGGTGGGCTCGGGGGCCGGAGCCTCGGGAGAGGCCGGCGCTGCGTCAACCGGTGCCGCCGCGGCCGGAGCCGCGTCACTCGGTGTCGCATCAGCCGGGGCCGGGGCCGGGGCCGGGGCCGCCGAGGGCGGGGGCGGGGCGGGCACACGCCGGGCCCGGGGCGAGGGGCCCGAAGGGGCTTCCTCGGCGGGCGGTGGCGCCGTCTTGCGCCGGTGCTCGGCGATGAAGCGGCCTTCGACGACGGCGTCGGCGATGACCCGGCACATGAGCGAGCCCGAGCGGATGGCGTCGTCGTTGCCCGGGATGACGAAGTCGATGACGTCGGGGTCGCAGTTGGTGTCGACGACGGCGACCACGGGCAGGCCCAGCTTGCGGGCCTCGGTCACCGCGATGTGCTCCTTCTTGGTGTCGATGACGAAGACGGCGTTGGGCAGCTTCTCCAGATTGGCGATACCACTCAGGTTGCGGCTCAGCTTCTCCAGCTCCCGGGTGTGCGACAGCGCTTCGCGCTTGGGCATGCCCTCGAAGTCGCCGGCCGCCTGCATGGTCCGCAGCTCCTGCATGCGCTTGACCCGGCCCGACACGGTGGCGAAGTTGGTCAGCATGCCGCCCAGCCACCGCTGGTTGACGAAGGGCATGCCGCAGGCCTCGGCGTACTCGGCCACCGGGCCCTGGGTCTGCTTCTTGGTCCCGACGAAGAGGATGGTCCCGCCCCCGGCGACCAGGTCGCGTACATAGGAATACGAAGACTCGACCCCGATCAGGGTCTTGCGCAGGTCGATCAGGTAGATCCCGTTGCGCTCGCCCAGAATGAAGCGCTTCATCTTCGGGTTCCACCGGCGTGTCTGGTGGCCGAAGTGGACTCCGGCTTCCAGCAGCTGTCGCATGGAAACGACGGCCATAAATGTTCCTCCAGTCGGTTGCTCCCCCCGGGCGCCGCGCCCCTCAGCTGAGAGGCGACCGTGGATTGCGCTCGGGTGCGTGTTGGTCGGTGCTGCCGCCCACCTTTTGATGGGCCTCGCCACCCTAGCCGATCGCCTGTCCCTCTCCCGCCTCAGGCCCTCGGGTGGGTCCCTTCGTAGACCGAGCGCAGGCGCTCCTTGCTCACGTGCGTATAGATCTGCGTGGTGCCCAGGCTGGCGTGTCCGAGCAGCTCTTGGACGACCCGGAGATCGGCCCCGCCGTTGAGCAGGTGGGTGGCGAACGTGTGGCGCAGGGCGTGGGGATGGGTGGGTGAGGCCGACCGGGCATCGAGCAGGCGACGCACGTCGCGGGGACCCAGGCGTCCGCCCCGACGGTTCACGAAGACGGCTTCGGGCGGGCTCTCCGGCGTCGTCATGCGGCTTCGGCCCTGGTCCAGCCACGCCCCCAGCACCTCGGCGCACGAGGCGTGGATGGGCACCTGGCGTTCCTTGCCCCCCTTGCCCAGCACGGTCACGGTGCGGCCGGGCAGATCGATGCCGCGGCGATCCAGGCCGCACAGCTCGGAGACCCGGAGCCCGGCCGCGTAGAGCAGCTCGAGCACGGCCAGGTCGCGCTGGTCGACCGCCGAGGCCACGGGAAATTCCAGCAGGGAGCCGATCTCCCCTTCCGAGAGCACGCGGGGCAGGCGGCCACCGCCCGAGGGGGCACGCAGGCTGCGGGCCGGGTCAACGCTGATGCGACCCTGCCGGAGGGACCAGGCGAAATAACAGCGCAGCGCCGCCGCCTTGCGGGCCATGGTGGCCCTGGCCAGGCGTCGCGTGCTCAACGAGGCCAGGTACCGGCGCAGGTGCAGGCGGTCCACGCCCGACGGTTCGGTGACACCGCTGCGACCCATCCATTCGACGAAGGCCCGCAGGTCGCTGCCGTAGGCGCGGCGGGTCGCCGCGCTGCGACCGCTCAGCCAGTCGTCGAAGCCGGGGAGATCCCATCCGGGCGCCACCATTCCAGCGTACCGGCCGCATACTCGCCGCTCGGGGCACTAACGTCCCCAACGAACCACCGGGGGGGCCCCGTTGGCTGTCGGTGAGGAAGGGAGACTCATGGGAGCGACGTTTGATCGACGCACACTTCTGGCCGGAGGTGCGGCGGCGGCAGCTGGTTTCGCTGCCGTGAACGCCTTCGGGTTGGATCTAGGTGGCATCGCCGGTGCGTCCACCAATGGCCCCGGACGAGACGGAGTGTCGACGGCCACCCCGAAGAAGGGTGGCTCGCTGGTCTTCGGCGTCGATGCCGAGGAGTCGGGGTTCGACCCCACCCAGGCGCGCTATGACGAGGTGGGCGTCATGTACGCCCGCACGGTCTTCGACCCCCTCACGATCATCACCGAAAAGGGAGGCTGGGCGCCCTATCTGGCCGAGTCGGTCGTCCCCAACTCGAACTACACGTCGTGGGCGATCACGCTGCGCCCGAACCTGGTCTTCCACGACGGCACCCCGTGCAACGGGGCGGCACTGCTGACCAACTTGGTGGCCCAGTCGAAGTCGGGCCTGACCGGGATCGTCATCACCCCGATCCTCCAGAGCTTCACCCAGACCGGTCCACTGACCGTGACCATGGCCCTCAAATCGCCCTGGGCCCCCTTCCCGTTCTGGCTGGCCGGTGGCATCGGCGGCCAGATCGCCTACGTGGCGGCGCCGTCCATGCTCTCGAACCCGAACGGGACGAGCAACCCGGTCGGTACCGGGCCGTTCGTCTTCAAGGAGTGGGTCCCCAACAGCCACTTCACGGCGACGGCCAATCCGCACTACTGGCGACCGGGCCTGCCCTACCTGTCCCAGATCACCTTCAAACCCATCCCCGACGAGCAGGCCCGGGCCGAGGCGCTCAAGTCGGGCACGGTCGACATGATCATCACCGACACGCCCCAGATCATCAACGAGTTCAAGGGCGACACCAAGTACGCCTACATCGACGACCGGACGAACCTGGCCGGCGAGCCCGATATGAACTGCACGCTGCTCAACACCGGTGTTGCACCGTGGAACAACGCCAACCTGCGTCGGGCGGCTGCCATGGCGATCAACCGCCCGCAGTACGCTCAGGTGATTGATGAAGGTGTGCTGCCGGTGAGCACCGGGCTCTTCCCCCCCAATTCGCCCTACTTCTCGAAGACGGCCTTCCCCGCCTACAACCCGGCCGAGGCCAAGAAGCTGGTGGCCCAGGTCAAGTCGAGCGGAGGGGCCTCCGCCGTCACGACGACCCTCGCCACCACCAACTCGCCCGCCGCCCAGCGGGGTCAGGCGTTCATCCAGCAGGCCTGGCAATCAGTTGGCCTCAAGGTCAATCCCACCGTGGTCGAGCAGAACGAGCTCATCAACAACGCGCTGGCGGGCAAGTTCCAGGCCAACACGTGGCGCCAGTTCGGCGCCGTCGATCCGGACCTGAACTACATCTTCTGGAGCTCGACCACGGTCAGTGCGACGGGCTTGTCCATCAACATGGCCAAGAACAACGACCCCCAGATCGAGGCCGCCCTGCAGCTGGGCCGCAGCAGCACCGCGCCCTCGGTGCGGAGGCAGGCCTACAAGACGGTCAACCAGCGCCTGGCCGTCGACCTGCCCTACCTGTGGGCGGATCGAGCCATCTGGGCCGTCGTCAGCACGCCATCGGTGCAGAACTGGAACAACCCCAAGACGCCGTCGGGCGCCCCGGCTTTCGGCATGATCGGCGGCCAGATCTGGCCCACTCAAATCTGGATTAGTTGAGCTGAGGCTGAATGAGCGGGCGCATTCTGGTCGTCGAGGACGACGAACGGATTCGGTCGTCGATGCGGCTGGCCCTCGAGGGTGAGGGCTACGACGTCCACGATGCGGCCAGCGGGGAGGAGGCGCTCGACCTCTTTGCCGATGCACCGACCGACGTGGCGCTCATCGACCTCATGCTGCCCGGTATGGACGGCTTCGAATGCTGTCGCGCCCTGCGCCGTCAGAGCGCCGTGCCCATCATCATCGTGACGGCGCGAGCCGACACCCATGATGTGGTGGCCGGCCTCGAGGCGGGGGCCGACGACTACGTGACCAAGCCCTTCGTGGCCAAGGAGTTGGCCGCCCGCATCCGCGCCCTGTTGCGACGAGCGCGCCCGCCCGAGGAGGACGACCCGGGTGCGCTCACCTTCGGCACGCTGCAGCTGCTGCCCGAACAGGGCGTCCTGCGCCACCTCGACGGCGAGGAGGTGCACTGCACCAGGACCGAGTTCCGGCTGCTCTGCGAGCTGGCCGCCAGTCCGAACAAGGTACTGAGCCGTGAGCAGCTGTTGGACCGGGTGTGGGGCTACGACTACTTCGGCGACGGTCGCCTGGTGGACGTGCACATCCGACGCCTGCGGACCAAAGTCGAGCCTGACCCGACCTTGCCGCGGCACATACTCACGGTGAGGGGCATGGGCTACAAGCTGGTGCCCTGAGGTGGCCGACCCGACGGCCGTCCCGACGGCCGGTCGTCCGCCGTTCTGGCGGCGTTTGGGCATCGGCGCCCGCATCACCTCGATCTTCGTGCTGGGCGCGCTGGCGCTGTCCTTCAGCATGGGTGGCCTGTCCTACTTCACGACCCGGCATTTCCTGGTGGCCGAGCGCGTGTCGGCGGCCCAGCATCAGGCCTTTGCCAACGCCACGTTGCTCCGGAGCACCCTTTCGACGATCAACAAGCAATCCGCCAATCCATCCAATCTTCTCGCCTCGCTCGATGCCGGCTCGAACTCCCATTCAGCCCTCATCTACAACGGAAAGCCGTATTCCTCGTCCCTCTCACTGAGCGCATCGTCCATCCCCATCGGGCTGCGGGATGCGGTCCTCGGGGGGTCGGCGGCCACCCAGACCTACCGGGAAGGGGCGCAGAGCCTGCCTCAGATCGCGGTGGGCGTGCCCATCCCTTCGGTCCACGCCGCCTACTTCGAGGTCTTCTCCCTCTCGGACCTCGACCACACGCTGCGCGTCCTTGGACTCGCCCTCATCGCGGCCGGCATCGTCACGACGTTGCTCGGGGCCGCACTGGGCCGATTCGCCAGTGATCGTTCGCTCCGTCCGCTGGCGGGTGTCTCCCGGGCGGCCGTGGCCATCGCCGGTGGCCAACTCGATACGCGGCTCAAATCCGACCCGGCCGATTCCGACCTGGTGGGGCTGACCACTTCCTTCAACGCCATGGTCGATGAGCTCCAGGTGCGCATCGAGCGAGAGGCCCGCTTCAACTCCGACGTCAGTCACGAGTTGCGCTCTCCTTTGACCACGCTGTCGGCTTCGCTCGAAGTGCTCGAGGCGGACCACGACACGCTGCCACCCCGGGCCCAGAGCGCGCTGCAGTTGCTGGGGGAGGATCTGCGGCGGTTCCAACGCATGGTCGGTGACCTGCTGGAGATGTCACGCGCCGATGCCGGCTCGGTCGATGTCTTCCTGCAGGAAGTCAACGTGTGTGAACTCGTGCAACGGGCCGTCGACGCCGGCATGCGCAGCCTGGGTGAGGAAGCCGCCCGGCCGCGTGTGGTCCTCGGCGAGGGGGTGCGCTCGCTTCGGGTCGACGTCGACAAACGGAGGTTCGAGCGCGTGATGGCCAACCTGCTGGAGAACGCCGCCAATTACGGCGGGGGGGCCACCGTAGTCAGCGTGACCGCTCTGGCCGCCGGCCACGGTGGAGTCGGCGTGGTCGATGGTGCCGCCGGCAACGGTGACGGTACGGCTGCCGGTGCGGACCACGCCGGGCCCGGTCTGGGGGAGGTGGAGATCGGCGTGGAAGACGACGGTCCGGGTATCGACCCCTTGGAGCGAAGCAAGGTGTTCGAGCGATTCTTCCGCGGTCCGGTCTCGGGCCGGCGGGGCACGGGTACCGGCTCGGGACTTGGTCTGGCCCTGGTGGCCGAACATGTGAGCCTCATGCACGGACGCGTACGGGTGGAAGACGCACCTTCGGGTGGGGCCCGCATTGTGATCGCCATCCCGGTGGCGACGACCGATGACGCGTCGGATGGCACAGATGAGTCGAATGCGTCGGATGAGTCCGATGGGTCGGATACGTCCGGTGCGCCAGATGCGCCAGATGCGCCGGTGGGGTCGGATGCGCCGGATGGCTCAGAATGGTGAGGCGCGTGCGACTTCTCGGCGCCGTGCTGGTCGCCGGGCTGGCGGCCGCCGGGTGTGCCATCCCGACCCAGAGCCGACCGAGCACCATCGCACCCAGCCATGTCCCGTTCAACCTCCTCGGCCCACAGTCCCCCACCACGTCGACGACCCAGCCCCCGCTCGCCTCGCTGGTACCGGTGAAGATTTTCCTACTGGGCGCCAATCAACAGATCGAAGGGGTGCAGCGGTTGATCCCCTCTCCGGCGCCCCTGTCCTCGGTGATCAAGTCACTGGTGGTGGGCCCGACCAACTCCGAAGCAGTCGCCGGGATCACCACCGCCATCCCGAGCTCGGTGCAGGTGCTCTCGGTGATCACCGTCGGCACCACCGTCACCGTGAACTTCAACAGCGCCTTCGCCGAAATCACCGGGGCGGCCACGGAGATCGCCGTCTCCCAGGTGGTGTCCACGGTGGCCGCGCAGAATGGCATCGGCACGGGCGTGATCTTCGAGATCGCCGGCGTGCGCACCAGTGTGCCCGTCGCCAGCGGCGCCGAGGTGCTCGGTCCGGTCAACGTCCTGCAGTTCGTCACGGTGCCTACCACCGCGACGACGGCGACACCGGCGGC
>Ga0208219_1000662_pt1 | contig 12213 bp, 12 predicted proteins | sample NGESurshal072012_7_FD_184469 | JGI IMG/M metagenome (GOLD analysis project Ga0208219, IMG submission 184469) | Arctic peat soil microbial communities from Barrow, Alaska - NGEE Surface sample 53-2 shallow-072012 (SPAdes) | ecosystem: Environmental > Terrestrial > Soil > Wetlands > Peat ...
ACGGCGCCCTCTGCCCTGGAGCGTCCCTCGACGTCGTCCCACTCGTGCAGCATCCGCTTCAGGCGGGCAACCGCCTGCGGAGGATGGGAGGCGATCTCGATGGCGAGAGCGCGAGCCGAATCCTCGGTCCCGGCCGCCGGCGCCACCCGGTTGATCAACCCCATTCGCAATGCCTCGTCGGCGCCCACCGTGCGTGAGGAGAGCAACAGGTATTTCGCTGCAGCGAGCCCACAGAGGGTGACCAGACGGGCCGGGCCGACCGGCACGCCCAGGGCAGCGCCGGGAAAGCGCATCCGCAGATTGGAGCCTCCGACCCGCATGTCGCAGGCGATGGCGATCTCCGCCCCGCCACCGACGACGTCGCCATGACAGACGGCGATCGTCGGCTTCGGAAAGCCGACGATCCCGTCATAGAGGTCGGCGAAGAGCTGCATCCGGCGCACCTTGCCCTCCTCGTCGAGCTGCTCCTTGACGTCGGCGCCGGCCGAGAAGCCCATCTGGTCGGAGGAGGTGACGACCAGCACCCTGACGCCGTCGTCAGCGCGCGCGACCGCTAGATGCTCGAGCATTTCGCCCAGCATCTGGGTGTTGATCGCGTTGCGCGAGTCCGGGCGCTGCAGGCGCACAAGCGCCACCCCGTTCTCCTCAACCTCATAGCCGATCAACTCGGTCTCACTCACGTTCCTGGCTCCTTCGCGTCGTCTTTTTGGCTTGCGGTCTCGCCGTCGACCGCGATCCTCTCGACCAGGCGCTCGGTCTCGGTCGCGGCGCGGTCGATCAGCGCGGCGACATCATCGCGTGGCTCGCGAAAGCGCGACAGCACGTGGGCGGAGACAACCTCGGGGTCGGTCGAGTCGGGACGCCCGACGCCGACCCTGATCCGCCAGAACTCGGCGTCGCCGAAACCGCGTTTAAGGCTCTTGAGGCCGTTGTGGCCGGCGAGCCCGCCACCGAGCCGAGCCTGGATCTCCCCGAACGGAAGGTCGATCTCGTCGTGGAGGACGACGACGTGATCGAGCGGCGCCTTCAGCGAGCCCCGGGCCGGGCCGGCCGAGTCGCCCGATTCGTTCATGAAGGTCTGAGGCCACAGGATCGCCACCCGCGGGCCGCCGGGCGCGGTACGCCCTTCCGTCAGCAGCCCACCGAACTTCGACTTGGCGCGGGGCAGGTCCCAGCGCTTAGCCAACTCCGAGACGACGTCGAAGGCTACGTTGTGCCGAGTGCCGTCGTAACGGTCGCCCGGGTTGCCGAGGCCGACGATCAGGATGCGGTCGCCCGGCTCCGATCCACCGCTGCGATCGGCCCCGCGGCGGAACAGGGACAGCGGCTACTCGCTCTCGGAGTCGCCCGAGTCGTCGCCGTCGCCCTCGGGGGCCTCGCCCGCATCGCCGACTAGCTCGGTCTCCTCTTCGATGGCGGGCTCGGGCTCTTCCTCGACGCGAGGCGGGGAAAGCGTGGCGATCGTGATCTCCTCCGGGTCGTCAGCGACGAATTTGACGCCCTCGGGCGGGGTGACCACGGAAAGCTGAAGTGTGTCGTTGATCTCCATCGCCGAGGCGTCGACGACGATCCGGTCGGGGATCTCGGTCGGCAGCGCTTCGACCGTGATCTCGCGGGTGACATGCTCAAGCACGCCGCCGCCTTTGACGCCGGGGGCGATGTCGACACCCTCGAGCTCGATCGCCACCTCGGCCTGAATCGCCTCGTCCAGCTTGACCTCCTGCAGGTCGATGTGCTGGAGATTGCCGCGGACAGGGTGCAGCTGCTGCTCCTTGACCACGACCGGCACGCTTTTGCCGCCCTCGATCTCGAGGTCGAAGAGAGCGTGGCCACCGGCAAGCACGTTGCCGACCTCGCGCTCGACCACCTGAAAGGCCTTGGCATCGGCGCCACCGCTGTAGACGACGCCGGGCACGAGGCCACTGCGCCGCAGGCGACGGGTAGTTCTTGAGCCAAAGTCCGCCCGGGGAGCGGCCTTCAGCGTCTCGCGTTTGCCAGCCATTGGACGGGAGAGAATAGAGAACCCGCGAAATTCGGAACCTGTGCCAACCTTCGGCAATGGCTGACGAGTCGAAAATCCCCAAGGGCCGGGTCCGCCGCTCGGCCAAGCTGGGCTCGATTGTCGGAGTCCAGGGAGCCCGCTATGCGGGCACCAAAGCCACCAACGTCGGCCGCTCCGACGAGGGCAGCAAAGAGCGGCTGGAGCAGCGCCACCTGGAGACGGCGATGAAGATGGTCGGCGCGCTCGGCCAGATGAAGGGCGCGGCGATGAAGCTCGGCCAGTTCGCCTCCTTCATCGACACCGAGTTCATCCCCGAGGAGTACCGCGAGATCTATCAGGAGCAGCTGGCGAAACTGCGCACCGACGCGCCGGCGATGCCCTGGGAGAAGGTCGAGAAGGTGCTGCTGGAAGAGTACGACGGCGAACCGGTCTCAGAGCTGTTCGCCGAGTTCGAGACCGAGGCCTTCGCCGCCGCATCAATCGGGCAGGTGCACCGGGCGGAGATGCTCGACGGCCGCCAGGTCGCGGTCAAGATCCAGTACCCCGGGATCGCCGAGGCACTCGACGCCGACCTCCGAAACGCCGGCACCCTGGTGCGGCTGGCGCGGGCGATCGCCCCCGGGCTCGACGCCAAGGCGATCGCCGACGAGATCCGTGAGCGGGTGATGGAGGAGCTCGACTACGAGTACGAGGCGCAGAACCAGCGCACCTTCTCCCGCGCCTACCGCGACCACCCCTTCATCTACGTCCCCGACGTGATCACCCGGCTCTCGCGGCGGCGGGTGCTCGTCACCGAGCTGGTCGAAGGGCTCGATTTCGAGGAGATCAAGGAACTGCCGGCCGAGGAGCGCAGCCGCTTCGGCGAGATCGTCTTTCGCGGCAGCTTCGGCTCGATCTACCACCTCCAGCACTTCAACGCCGACCCCCACCCCGGCAACTACATCCTCATGCACGACGGCCGCGTCGCCTTCCTCGACTTCGGGATGACGAAGAAGCTCGATCGCGAGCAGATCCTGCTCGAGCAGCGCGCTGTCGACGCCGCCGCCCGCGACGATCCCGAGGCATTGCGCGAATCGCTGCACGACCTCGGCTTCGTCAAGAAACCCTCCAAGCTCGACGCCGAGCGCCTGCTTGAGCACGTGCGCTCGATCGGCGGTTGGTACCTGGAAGACCGAGAGATCGAGATCAGCGCCAGGCGGGTGATGAAGATCATCGAATCCACCCACGACCCCCGCTCGGAGTACTTCGACCTGATGCGACGCGAGTCGATGCCCGCGGATGAGCTGATGGGCCGGCGGATGGAGATCGGAGTCGTCGCCGTGCTCGGCCAGCTGCGAGCCAAACGCAACTGGCACCGAATCATGCGCGAGTGGGTCTACGGCGACGAGCCGGCGACCGAGCTGGGCGAGCAGGAGTGGAGCTATTTCGAGGGAAGAGGCGTGATGCGGACCCCCGGACTGGCGAGCAACGCCTGAGAGGAGTACGGAGATGAGCAAAATTCGACGCGGCTGGGGCTTGACCAAGAAAAGCTGGGCGTTGCTGAGAGAGAACCAGGCTTTGATCCGCTTCCCGCTCTACGGCGCCTTTGCGACAGTCCTGATGGCCGTGATCGTGCTTGGCCCCGGGATCTATCTGATTGCCGAACACGAGACCGCCGTCGGCGCCGCTCTCGCCGTGATCGGCTTCTACCTGCTGGCGGTGATCGGGATCTACTTCAGCGTCGGCCTTGCCGCCGCGGCCGACATGATCTTTCGCGGGCAGCAGGCGACGGTCGCCGACGGCCTCGCCGTCTCGCGCAGCCGGTTCTCGCAGATCTGCGGCTGGGCCGCAGTCTCGACCGTGGTCGGCCTGGTCCTCAGCCTGCTCGAGAACCAGGGCGGGCTCGCCGGGGCGATCTTCGGCCGCCTGCTCGACATCGGCTGGTCGTTGATCACCTTCCTCGCGGTGCCGGTGATCGCACTCGAGGGGGCCGGGCCCTTCGAGACCCTGAAGCGCTCAAGCATCCTCTTCAAATCGCGCTGGGGACAGCAGGTGACCGGCAACATCGCGATCGGCGCCGCCGTCTTCCTCTTTGGCGTACTGCCTTCCGCACTGCTGATCGTGCTCGGGCTCTCGGTCTGGTCCTCGGCCAGCTACGCCGGGGCGCTACTGCTCGTCATCGGCGTGCTGGGGATGGCGATCGCGATGCTCGTCGCCCGCGCGCTCAGCGGGATCTTCGGAGTCGCCCTCTATCGCTACGCGATCGACGGCGAAGCGGTCGGTGGCTTCACCGCCGAGGACATGGAGTCGGCGGTGCGCAAGAAGAAGGGCGGCCGCAACGCGCCACCGACCGCAACGCCGGGAACCGTCTGAGCGTCGTTTGCTGGATTAACCACACCGGAGCGTGGTTAATCCAGCAAACGCGCAAAGAGGCGTGGGTCGTTGGAGCAGATGCCATCGACCCCGTGCTCGGCCAGGCGCTGCATCCGACTGGGGTCGTCCACGGTCCAGGCGATCAGCTCTACCCCGGCCAGCTTGGTGATGCGAGCGAGACGGGCGCTGACCAGCGGGTGGTAGACCCACATCGCGGCCACGCCGAACTTCGGCAGCTGCTCCGCCGCCAGTCCGGGTAGGCGCTGGCGCATCACCGACAGCGCAACTGGCATCAACGGCTTCGTCCACGTCTTCGAGTTCCAGTCCTTGGTCACTTTGGGATAGGTCCAGCCGCGCCGCAGCTTCGGCTCCAGTTCGAGGATTCGACCGAGGCTGTAGAGCTCCATGGTCGAGACCATCGCCCGGCCGACCAGGTCGCGCTCCCGCAGGGCGGCGACGATCTCCTCCTCCCTGCCGGGCAGCTTGATGTCGAGGTCGATCTCAACCTTGTCGAGAGGCGGCGCCAGGAAGGCGTCGAGGGCCTCGGTCAAGTTCAGCGGCATGCGCCGCTCGGCGTCGTGCCAGTCGTGGGCGACGACCAGGGGCGCCCGCTGCTCGAGCGGCAGGTGGGCGTCGCGGAGCCAGAGCACGTCGAACTCGATCGTGTCGACCCCGGCCTCGACCGCCGCCTCGAAGCTGGCGATCGTGTTGCCGGGAACGATCAGGTCGGCGCCCTTGTGGCCGACGAGCCTCAACAGAAGGCCCCGCGGCTTGCGCCCAGCGCGAGCAGGGCAAAGATGGGGTAGACGAAGAGACCCGCTCCGAGCAGGTAGAGCGGCACGAAGAGACCAGCTTCGTCGACCGTTCGGCGGGCGATGAGAGCCACGACCAGGACGAGGAAGACGACCGCCGTCGCCGCGGTTCCGACTATGAGGATGTGTCCGAGAAAAGTGACGCTACGACCCGAGTCGTAAATCCCTGCCGCCAGGATCGTCAGGCCGACAAATACGGCCGCCAGCGCCACCTGCAGCCCAGAGACCCTTGGCTCCCCGAAAAGCAGCGCTCCGAGGCGATAGCTGCCGGCGGCGATACAGCCGACCGAAGCCGCACAGGCAACCGCCGCCACCAGCACTTCCCCCGCTGACGTGCCGTGCGACGAATCGCTGCAGTCGCTCCCAGGGAGGGCGCCGATCGCCAGCACCAGGAGGAAGAGAGCCGCGAACGGCAGGCCGGCCCAGAGGCCCAACCCAGGCGAACGCGACGATCCTGCCCTGGCGCCGCCCACAGCAGAGAAGACTAGAAGAGCTGGTTCTCGCCGGCGAATATCTCGGAAACTGAGTCGTCGGTGAAGATGCGGCGAATCGAGTCGGCAAAGGTGCCGGCGGTCGAGATCGTGGTGATGTTGTCCGGGGCGCCGGGGCGCAGGGGCAGGGTGTCGGAGACGACGATCTTCTCGATGCCGGAGTTCTCGTAGGCGAGCCGCTCATAGGCCGGGCCGGAGAAGACGCCGTGGGTCGCGCAGGCGATGACGCGGGCGGCGCCCTCGTCGAGCACCGTTTGCGCGGCGGCGCAGAGGGTGCCGGCGGTATCGATCATGTCGTCGACGAGGACGGCGGTCTTGCCTTTGACGTCACCGACGACGTAGCCGATCTCGGCCACCTGCTGGGCCGGGCGCTCCTTCTCCATCACCGCCCAGTGGGTGCCGACCTTGCGGGCGAAGTTGCGGGCGGTCTTGACCCGGCCCGCATCCGGGGAGACGATCACCAGCTCATCGGTCAGGTTCTGGTCGATGAACCACTGGGTCAGCATCGGCATCGCCGTCATGTGGTCGACCGGGACGTGGAAGAAGCCCTGGACCTGGCCGGCGTGCAGGTCCATGGTCAGGATCCGGTCAACGCCGACGCTCTCCAGACACTTGGCGACGATGCGGGCGGTGATCGGCTCGCGAGGGGCCGACTTCTTGTCCTGGCGCGCATAGCCGTACCAGGGCATGACGGCGATGATCCGATGGGCGGAGGCGCCCTGGGCCGCGTCGGCCATCGTCAGCAGCTCCATCAGCGCGTCGTTCGGAGTCATCTCCGTCTGTTCGTTGGCGCAGGTGGACTGGACCAGGAAGACATCGGCGCCGCGGATCGACTCCTCGTAACGGCAGTAGACCTCGCCGTTGGCAAAGGTCTTCAGCGTCACCTGGCCAAGATCGAGGTCGAGCTTGCCGGCGACTTTGGCGGCCAGCTCTCCGGATGAGCGGCCACCGAAGATCATCATCCGCTTCGAGTAGTCGTGGGGTATGGCGGTCGGCGCCGACCCGGGACGCTCCTCAATCGTGCTCACGGCTTTTCATCCTCCCGAGTCTCGGCTGCCTTGCGATCGGCGAAGCCCTCGATGTTCCGCTGGTCGTTGTTGCTCACGGCAAGTGCCCCCTCGGGGATGTCGGCCTTGATCACAGCGCCAGCGCCAGTGTAGGCGGAGTCCCCGACTTCTACCGGGGCGATCAGCATCGTGTCAACGCCGATACGCACGTTGTCGCCGATCACCGTCCGGCTCTTGCGGAAACCGTCGTAGTTTGCGGTGATCGTGCCGGCGCCGAGATTGCTGCCGGCGCCGACCTCGGCATCGCCGATGTAGGAGAGGTGGGGAACCTTGGAGCCGGCGCCGATCCGCGAGCCCTTGATCTCGACGAAGGCGCCCGCCTTGGCGCCGGGCTCGAGCACCGCCGCCGGGCGCAGATAGGCGAAGGGGCCGACGCTACAGCCGTCGAGCACTTCGCAATCCACCAGGTAGGAGTGCGGAACGGCGACGTCGTCCCCGAGGCTTGTGTCGATCAAGGTCGTCAGCGGCCCGACCACCGAGCCGGCGCCGACCTCGGTCTTGCCGCGCAGGCTGGTGCCGGGCTCGATCCTGACGTCGGCCGCGATCTCCACATCGACCTCGACCCAGGTCGAGCCGGGATCGACGACGGTGACGCCGGCGAGCATGTGACGCTCGAGGATGCGAGAGCGGGCCTCGACCTCGACCGCGGCGAGGTCGGCCCGGTTGTTAACACCCATCGTCACCGCGATGTCGTCGGCGATGTGGGCGGCGACCGTCTGGTCGCTCTCCCTCAGAGCGGGGAAAACGTCGGGCAGGTAGTACTCGCCCTGGGCGTTGTCGTTGGAGAGCCCGGCGAGGGCCGCGGCCAGGGGCGCGGCGGAGAAGACGTAGGTGCCGGCGTTGATCTCGCGGATCGCGAGCTGCTCGGCGCTGGCATCTCCGGCGGCCTTGGCCTCGACGACACGCTCGACCTCGCCGCCGGAGCCGCGGACGACGCGGCCGTAGGAGCCTGGATCGTCGAGCTCGATCGTCAGCATCGTCGCCGCCGCGCCGGAAGCGGCATGGGCATCGAGCAACCCCCCGATCACCTCGGTCGAAAGCAAAGGCACGTCGCCGGAGAGGACCAGCACCGTCTCGCTCGCCTCGATCAACTCCAGAGCGGCGCGGATCGCGCCACCGGTGCCGTCGGGCTTGGGCTGGATCACGGTCTCGGCGCCCGCGGGAAGCCCGACGGAGATGTCTCTCCCCGGCGAGACGATCGCCGCAACCCGCCCGGCCCCGGCCTCGCGCGCGGCGAGGATCGGCCAGGCGACCATCGGGCGTCCGCAGACGGGGTGCAGCATCTTCGGCGTCGACGAGCGCATACGGGTGCCCTCACCGGCCGCCATGACCAAGGCCAGAGGCGAATTCACCGACGAATCGTAGAGGTGGGGGCGGGTTCTGTCCCTTGTGGGGGATCGGCGGGCGGGTCCTGTCGTCGGGTGGGGTGGCCTCGCTTGGGCTGCGATCTACTCTCGGGCGCCGGGACGAAAGCGCGTGCAGGGTCGAGATCTTGCCCTTCGCAGACTCCGCCCTGCGCGAGGCCACCCCACCCGACGCCACCCGCCCGAGCCGACTCACCAAAGGACAGACAGCAGCTTGCTCATCGCGTGTGGGGAGCTGGTGCGAGCCAAGACTGCCGACATGGCTACAGGCGAAGCGACATGCGCGCGCTTGGAACTCAGTCAGCTTCGGGAGAGATCTCGGCCGACGAGTGCGACCGAGGTCAAGGTCCAGCCGGCGAAGATGAGATCTATTCCTACGAGCAGGCCGATTGCCCAGTCGGCGGAGCTGGGGAACTTGGCGAGGACGAGGATGCCGATCAGGAGGCCGGCGAAACCGCTGAGGCCGACCAGGCCGGCGTTTGGCCGGCCGCGGCCGGCGAAGGCGACGGCGATCCGGGTCAGACCCATGAAGAGGAAGTAGATGCCGAGGACAAGGGTCAGGGTGAGGGTTCCGTTGTGGGGTTCGGCGATCAGGTAGACGCCGACGATCACGGTCAACGCCGCCCAGACCAGCCGCAGGATGACGGTCCCGATCGAGTGTGCCGTGAAGGCGGCGGCAACCAGGAACGCCCCCGCGATGAGCAGGATCCAACCGATGAAAATGGCCGTGCCGACGGAGGCGACCGCAGGCACCACGATCGCCACACAACCGATCAGGATCGCCAGGACGCCGACGACCATCAGGCCCTTCCAGCTGCGCGCGAGACCCTCGCGAATCTGAGGGTCGATCGAGGGACTCATCTCCATGCAAGGACCCTAAGTGCCCTCCCGGACACAAGCAGGGCTGAAACTGGGGAGCCCGGACTTGAACCGGGATTGCGGGCTCCAAAGACCCGAGGCTTGCCAATTAGCCGACTCCCCAACGATGGCGTTGAGCTTATTCAGGCGCTCCGTCAGTCTTCCGACGTCCGGCGCACCGTGCCGCCTTCGGCTCCGGGCTCAAGGGCCGGGCCGCGCGGAGAGGCTATGCCGAGGACGCGCATTGCCTTGAGGCCGAGGCCGAGCTTCTCTCGGCCCTCGGTTGCAGAAACGTCATGGCCACAAAGCTCCCTGGCACGCTCAAGACGGTACCGGATCGTATGCCGATGGGTGAAAAGCTGTTTGGCGGTCGCCGCGACGTTGCCGTCGTTGTCTAGATAAGCCTCGATCGTGAGAACCAGCTCGGTCTCGTACTGATCGTCGTAGGCGGAGAGGGGCTCGATCGTCTCCGCGTAGAAACGCTCCAGCTCGCGCGGATCCTCGCTCATCGCCGGCAGCAGCAGCCGGTAGGCGCCGGTGTCCTCGAAGGCGAGCAGCGGCCTCCCCTCGGCCTCGCCGACGTTGACCGCAAGGCGAGCCTCGCTACCGGAGCGGTAGAGATCGACCGGATCGACGGCGTGACGGCTGCGCCCGATCGTCAGGTGGAAGCCTGAGAGGCTGTCGGCCAGCTCCCGGGAGACCCCATTTGCCACTCGCGCCAGGCGCTCCTCGTCGGCGGCGGGGACGAGGACCGCGATCTCGGTCGCCATCTCTCCCCCCTCCGAGCTGGCAAGCGAGCCGGGCGCAAGCGATCGCAGCGCCCGCAGGGCCAGAGTCAGCACCCGGGCACGCCACTCCCCCGACTGGGCAGCGCGGGGGGCGACGCGAACGATCAGGACCCCGGCGCCGTGCTCGAGGTCGGTCCCCAGCTCGGCGGCGCGGGCGAGGATGTCGCCGCGGTCGGTCACCTTGCGATCCAGGACCGCGTCGACGAAAACGCCGGCCACCTCCTCGCTCTCCCACTCCGGCGAGCGCGAGCGCTCCAGCTCGAGGGCCAGCAGCATCGTCACCATCCGGGCGATCGCCGGATCGGGCGCCACCTTGGCTCGGTAGCGAAGCTCGCCGACGGCGCTGTCGGCGACCCGCAATTCGACCGCGGTGACTCCCTCTCCGCCGGAGAGCAGCTTCTTCTCCTGGTCCGAAGATGCCCCAGCGACAGCCAGAACGGCGCTGGAGCGGTCGATCAGGGCGACGCTGGCATCGAGCACTTTGGCGGCCGCGCGGGCGACCGCGGGCAGCCCGGCGCCGGATTCAACCGTCTCAGCCAGTGCGTCGAGGGTTCCGATTCCTCCAGGTTTTGCAGGGGTTTTCTGCCCTTTTGCGGTTGCAGACATCCGCTCATTATCCCCAGCCTCGCTCGGATCTAGTGGCCGTGCAAGAGATCGACGATGTCGGGGTAGTAGATGACGAAGACCAATCCGATCACGACACCGACCAGGACCAGCGCCACGAGGACGAAGATCGAGAGGAACCCGGCCGCTGCCTTCTCCCAGATCCGACCGTAGGAACTGAGCGCCGGGACCAGGATCAGGGCGACGAAAGCAACCAGGCTGACCAGCCCGGCGATGCCGAACAGCAGGTACTCATGGCCGATTTCCTGTAGCGCGAAGACGCCCATCGTCACCATTCTGCCTCAACGTGGTGACGACCAGGGCCACCGCGGCACAGAGAGCGAAGCCCGCGGCGCCAAGCGCCCAGCCGGCATTGACGTCGCTGAGGTAGTGAACACCGAGATAGACGCGGGAAAGGCCGATCAAAGCGGCCAGTGCGATCCCCGCCGCGATCAAGGCCGAGCCCCGCGCCATTCCCACCCTCAAGCGCATCACGATCGTGAACGCCAGCCAGACGTAGAAGGTCGAGTAGGCGGCGTGGGCGCTTGGGAAGGACGAGCCGGAGACACCGACCAGGCCCTCGGTCGGGCGGGGGCGGTCGACGATCGCCTTGATCTCGTGGACGCCGACGATGACGATCGCCATCCCGGTGATCAACACCCCGAACTCCGCCCAGCGGCGACCGGCGACGAGGAAGGCGCCACAGATGAACGCGAGCGGCCAGACGACGGCGCCGGCGCCGAGCTCGGTGACGACCTTGGCGATGCTGGTCAGCCAGGAGACCTGGATCCGTTCGACGAATTCGGCCGCGGTCAGGTCGCCGGGCGTCGGCCCGGGTTCGCCGTTGACGATCACCGTGTAGGCGATCAAGACGAAGAGGGCGACGGCCAGCGTCGCCATCAGCGAGGTGAACTCGAGCCCGAAGGTGCCGCCCGGGGTGACCCGGTTCCAGAGGAACTGGAGCTGTGGCTGGAAGCGGCGGCTGAGGACGACAAGCCAGCGAGTCGCCGCGTGGGCCTGCATCCATCGCACCGTGGCGCGCCGGTTCTCCTCGTCGCGGAAATAACGGACCAAGACAACCGCGGCGACGATGACGACGATCAGGGTGGCGAGCAGGAAGGCGCCTTTGCCCGCGTACTTGGCTGCCGTCTCGATGCTGCGCGAGAAGAAGTAGCCGACGAGGATGTGGGCGCTGGCCCAGAGCCCACAGCCGAGGATGCTGTAGGGGACGAAGGCGCGATAGCGCATCCCGGAGCTACCGGCGACGAAGGGGGCAAAGGCCCTGATCAGGCTGATGAAACGGCCGATGAAGATCGTCTTGCCGCCGTGGCGGGAGAAGTAGTCCTCGACCCGTTCGAAGCGCTCATGGCTAATGCCGACGCGCGGGCCGTGCTTGATCACGAACTCACGGCCGAGGCGGCGGCCGACGAAGAAGCTGGTCGTGTCGCCCGCCCAGGCGGCAAACCAGGCAACCGCGATCAGAACGTAGATGCTGATCGCGCCCTGGCCGGCGACGGCGCCGCCGAGCAACATCACCGTCTCCCCCGGCACGACCAGGCCGACGAAGGCGCCGGTCTCGGCGAAGGCGAAGATGCCCACCAACAGATAGGTCCAGGCGCCGAGCGTGCTGGAGATTTCTTCCAGCAGCTTCTGCAAGTTCTGATGGCCGAGCGTGCTGGTGACCAGGTAGTAGCCGGTCGCCGCCACCGCCACGATCGCGAGCCGGATCAGCCATTTGCGCGCCCCGCTTTTTTCCCCAGGCATCTTCATCGCGCCCGACCCGCCTCGCAGACGATCGCGTCGTCGCGGTCGATCCGAGCCGCGGCCTCGCGGGCGGCGGCGATGCTCTCGAAGAGGCCGAACGCGGTTGGGCCCG
>Ga0208219_1000663_pt1 | contig 12206 bp, 10 predicted proteins | sample NGESurshal072012_7_FD_184469 | JGI IMG/M metagenome (GOLD analysis project Ga0208219, IMG submission 184469) | Arctic peat soil microbial communities from Barrow, Alaska - NGEE Surface sample 53-2 shallow-072012 (SPAdes) | ecosystem: Environmental > Terrestrial > Soil > Wetlands > Peat ...
GTCGTCTGGGGCGGCCACCGTTACGCGCAATTCCTCACCCCCGCGATCAGCGCGTTCTGCCTGCTCAACGCCTGCTACGTCACAACCATCACGACAATCGTGCTAGCTCGCGAGAACGGCGTCCTCAAGCGGCTGCGCGGCACTCCCCTGCCCGCCTGGACTTACCTTGTCGGCCGGTCCGGTGCCGCAGTACTGACCGCTGTCGCGTCCGCGGTAATCATCATCGCGACCGGCGTCGTGTTCTTCCACGTGACCATCATCTGGCCAGCGCTCGGGTACTTCGCCGGCGCGGCGGGTCTGGGCATCGTGTCTTTCTTCCTCCTCGGCGTCGCAGTCACCACCGTGGTCCCCAACACCGATACCGCGCTGCCCGTCGCTTTCGGTACGATGCTCCCGCTCGCGTTCATTTCCGACGTGTTCTTCTCCGCGATCCATTCCCCCTCGTGGCTGTACGACCTGGCCTCAGCGTTCCCGGTCGCACCGGTCGCGAGGGCCATGGAAGCCGCGTTCAACCCGGCCACCCGGTCGTGGCCAATGCCTGTCAGCGGGCTGGTCGCCGTCCTCGGATGGAGCATCGCGGCGGCAGTCGTCATCGCGCTGGCCTTCCGGTGGGAACCCGGACCTGTGCAGCGGCGATCCGGCTGACAGCCGACCCGGCGGCCGAAGCCCGGAAGCCCTCGCCGACGGCGGCCAGGTCCGGACCCTGCACGATCCGCCAGCGTGGGGTCGTGGCGCTGCCCGTTGCTGCCCGCTGACCCGTCGTGGCCGACCATGATCTGGTGTCCGCGTGTCGTCATCACGACCTCCCCGCCAGCCTCGCGTCTGTGCCCCGCCGGCACGACGCCGTCACGATGGATATCTGGCCAGGATCTCGCGGAGTTGTCCGACGAAGCGCAGCGACTCGTCGTGCTCGCACTGGAGACGTTGCGGCCGAAGATCAGGCCGGTGGCACCCGCCTCCATGGACTGCCTGGCCTTCTCGAGCATCGCCGCATCACCGGCGCGCTCGCCACCGGATATCAGTAGCAGCGTGCGGTCGGCGGACCTGACCGCCGCGTCGATTGCCTGCTGCGGGCTGAGGTCCGCCTGGTACTGCCATACTCGCGCGGCATCGGGTGCACCCGGCTGACGTACGCTTTCGAGTCGATGGCCAACGCGTCGGCGGGGGGTGATGTACGGGTCAGTTGGCAACGGCCATAATGCGTCTGATCTGCCAGTACAGGCTGACATCGGCGAGGTGAGCATTTCGCCTCTCTGGCACGTCTCGGCGTCCGCGATCCAGGGGCGATCATGCGGCTGCGTCAGCTGACCGGGCGTGTGCAGAACGCGCCTGACCTGGGCACGCTGCTGGCAGCGGTCCTGGACGCAGCTCTGGCTCAGACGAGCGCGGACTTCGGAAATGTGCAGATCTTCGAACCGGGCACGGGCGCGCTGCGGATCGCCTCGCAGTCAGGGTTCAGTTCCGAGTTCCTGGAGTACTTCGCGGTCGTTGACGACGGCGGCGCTGCATGTGGCCGGGCCGCTGGTAGCGGCGCTCAGGTCGTCATCGTCGATGTCGCGACCGATCCGGGTTTCGCGCCGAACCGGGAGATCGCCGCCGCCACGGGGTTCCGCGCGAGCCATTGCTGAACGCCTTGGCAGGCCGGCCGCCGGCGGTTACGGCGATCCGATCGGCCGGGCGGTGCTGGCGGCCCTGTTCGACCCTGATCCTGCCCAGGACGCCGACGCGCGGGCTTCCGGCACGCCAGGCAGCACGCTGACCGGCCCGCAGCCGGGCACGCTGCCATCACCGGCAGCGGAGATGCCCGAGTTCGCCAACCAGGTCCTGAGCCGGCTCTTCTCGGCAGGCGTGTCCCTTTAGAGCGCGCGCAGCATCATCGGCGATGGTCCCGCCTGCGACCGGGTCGCGGCCGCCGTCGGCGAATTGGACCAGACGATCCGGGACATCCGCACAGCCGTGTTCACCCAGCCACGGTCATCATCCCGCGAGGGTCCGCCGGCCAGGCCCTGATGCGCAGGGGCCGGGCTGCAGGCATGCCGCGACCGGGCAGACTCCCTGAGCCCGGTCTTCGCTGCCCGAAAGAGTTAGGCAGCCCGGTCATGCGACGTAACCGGCGGTTTCATCGCGTCGGCGCTGATGTCGAGGGACGGGGCTATGGCAGCTCAGGCGAGGAGCGAGGCGGAGCACCGGATCGTGGTGGGGGTCGACGGCTCCGAGTCGTCGAAGCCGGCACTGCGATGGGCGCTCCGGCAGGGGCGGCTGACCGGCGCGGCGTGGAGGCGGTCACCGCGTGGGAGTTCCCCACCGTGTACGGCTATCCCGCGCCCATCATCGACGTCAACCTCGAGGAGATAGCGACCAAAGCAGTCAGGGACGCCATCACTGAGGCGACCGGCGGCGCGGAAACGGGCCCAGTCCGTTACATGATGGCCGAGGGAATGCCGCCAGAGTGCTGCTGGATGCATCGGCTGGCGCTGACCTGCTGGTGGTCGGCAGCCGCGGCCACGGCGGGTTCGTCGAGGCGCTGCTTGGCTCCACCGGGCAACACTGCGTGCACCCTGCCACGTGCCCGGTCGTGGTGATCCAGGACTCGGGTGACCGGCCAGTAGGGCACAGGTGAAGGCCCCGACGACCGGCGACCGGACGGGGCGCATCGGCCCTTGGGCCCCAGTGACCAACCGCTGTCACCGACGGCCGCCAGGCGCGCGGGCACGCAAGACCTGCGAGGCGATTTCCCTTCGCCGGCATTGTCCGGATCAGGTGTTGGGGGTCGCTGTCGGGTCGTCGCCCTGAGCCTCTCAGCCTTCCCGCCGGCCTGGTTGCCGGGTCAGACCCGGTCAGGTCCCGCACGGTCCGGCTCCCCCGCTCGTCCCGCAGGCACTTCCACTCTCACATCCTCCAGCCTGGTCACGGCCAGGGACCAACGTCCTGGTTGCGGTGGACCTTGGTCCCGCCCGGAGGCTCCGATGCGGCATCGTTGCCGCCGGAGAGCGTGGCCAGCCCTGCCGACCCGGCTGCGGCACCGAGCACATGCAGCAGGCACCGCGATGGCGGAAGCTGTCCAGTCTCCGGTGCGGCCGGATCGCAGGCCGTTGGTCCCGCTCCGCCCGGCAGGTAGTCCCTACCCGCAGCCGCCGACGGCAGGGAGACTGGCGAGGTGCTGACTGCGTACCTGCGCGCCCGAGGCCACGGCCGCGGCTGCCCGGCAGGCACTCCGGGCTCTGAGGCCGGGCGGCGGTATCCCGCGGCTCTGGCCGTGCTGATGGTCGTGTTGTTCCTGACATTCCTGGATAACACGGTCGTGAGTGTCGCGCTCGGCAGCGTCCAGAGCGACCTGCACGCCGGGGTGACGTACCTGCAGTGGGTGGTGAGTGCGTACGCACTGACCTTCGCGGCGGCCATGCTCGCGTTCGGCATGGTCGGCGACGAGTTCGGCCGCAAGCGGGTCATGCTGATCGGGGTCGGGGTGTTCTGCGCCGGGTCGCTGCTCTGCGCGCTGGCGCCGAGCGTGCAGGTGCTCATCGCCGGGCGTGCGGTCATGGGCGTCGGCGCCGCAGCGAGCGAGCCGGAAACGTTGTCGATGCTGCGGCACCTGTACCCGGCGGAGCGGGTCCGTGACCGGGCCATCGGCGTCTGGACGGCAGTGTGCGGCCTCGCGCTGGCCCTCGGGCCGGTGATCGGTGGTGCGCTCGTCGGCGTGTGGGACTGGCGGGCGATCTTCTGGTTCAACCTCGCGTTCGGCGCGTGCGCGTTCGCTGCGGGGGCAGTGGTGCTGCCCGAGAACGCCGACCCGGATGCGCACCGGGTCGACATCCCGGGCTTCGCCTTCGGCGCAGCCGCGCTGAGTGCGCTGATCTTCGCGGTGATCAGCGCCGAGACGGCCGGCTTCGGGGCGCCTGACGTCATTGCCTTGCTGTGCGTCAGCGTGATCGCGGCCGTGGCGTTCCTGTGGTGGGAGAACCGTGCCGCGCACCCGCTGCTCGACCTGCGGTACCTGCGGGTGCCGCGATTCCTGACCGCCAACGTCGTGGCGTTCTGCGCGTACTTCGCGACGTTCGCGGTTTTCTTCTTTACCGCGCTCTACCTCGCCGAGGTAGCTGGCTACAGCGGCTACGAGATCGCCCTGGTGTTCCTGCCCATGACCGTCGTCATGACGGTCGTGGCGCTGCTGGCGGGGCGGTGGACGGCAACGGCCGCGCCGCGGTGGTCCATCTCGGCCGGCTGCCTGGTGTTCGGCGCGGGCCTGCTGCTCACCGCCGTCACGATCAGCCCGAATCCGGGCTATGCGCAGCTCGCCGCGGCGCTCGCGGTCACCGGTGCCGGGGTCGGCGGCACGGTCGTGCCGATCACCTCCTCGGCCATGTCCGCGGTGCCGCCGCAGCGGTCGGGCATGGCAGCCTCGGCCGCGAACACCAGCCGGGAGATCGGTGCCGTCATCGGCGTCGCGGTGCTCGGCATGCTCGTCAACTCCCAGCTGAACGCTCATCTCGTCGCCAGCCTGCGTCGCCTGGGGATCCCCGCCAACTTCCAGGCGATCGTGATCACGGCCGTCGAGACCGGCACGGTGCCGTCCAGCCGCCACACGAAGGGCGCTGGTCCGGCGAACGAGGGCAAACTTGTGCAGGAGGTCATCAGCGCGGCCTACAGCGCCTTCTACGCCGGCCTGCACGCGGCGCTGTTCTTGTCCGCGGGCCTGGTGTTCGCTGCCGGGCTGTTCACCGTCGTGTGGTTCGGCAGCCACCACGGCTCCGGGCCGACGGCCTTGTGGTCAAGGCGGTCCACCAGGGCGAGACCGACCGGCACGGGAAGATCATCGAGGCGGGCGGCAAGGGCAGCGAGCCGCCCCGAAGTCCAGCGGCGCGATGAGCAAAGACCGTCATGACCGCGGGGCGGGTGGCAGGCACGCTCCGCGGCAGGGCAGGTGGAGGTGCGCATGCGGCAGACGGTGGCGTTCGGCAGGATCGCTGGGATCCCGGTTGGTGCCAGCTGGTCGGCGATCGTGACCCTGGCGGTCATTGTTAACTTGCTCGCCTCCAGCGCGTTGCCCGCAGCGGTTCCCCGTCAGCCGGCAGCGCTGTACTGGGGCGTCGGCGCTGCAGGCGCCGTAGCTTTCCTCGCCTCGCTGCTCGCCCATGAGCTTGCCCACGCTCTGGTTGCGCGCAGGCACGGCATCAGGATCCGCTCGGTGACCCTGTGGATGCTCGGTGGCGTCACTCAGCTGGACGGCGACCCAGACACACCGGGGGCGGACCTGCGGATCGCGCTGGCCGGGCCGGCTGCCAGCGTGGCTGCCGGGGCGCTGTTCCTCGGCGTGGCAGCTGTCATCAGCTACGGCGGCGGGCCTCGGGTCGCCACCGCGGCCATGACCTGGCTAGCGGTCATGAACGGTCTCCTGGCGGTATTCAACCTGCTGCCGGGCGCTCCGCTAGACGGCGGCCGCGTGCTGCGGGCTGCGCTATGGCATCACTGGGGAGACCGGTACCGGGCGGAGCGCGGGGCCGCCAGCGCGGGGCGGGTGATCGGAACGGTTCTGGCGTTCCTGGGCGTGGCCGAGTTCCTGCTGACCCGTGACTTCGTCGGCGGATTGTGGCTGGTTCTGCTCGGCTGGTTCCTGACCAGCGCCGCCGGTGCCGAGCAGAGCGCGGCGACGGCGCGCGCGCTGCTCGCCGGCGTGCGGGTCGCCGACGTCATGACTCCCGACCCGGATCTGGCTGCGGGCTGGCTGACCGTCGCGGAGTTCATCCGCCAGCTCGGCAGCTGGCCGCCACAGGCGGCGTTCCCGGTCATCGGGCCCGACGGTCGGCTGGCCAGTATCGTCACGATCCGCCGGCTGAGCCGGGTCCCGGCCCAGAGCCAGCCTCAGGTACGCCTCCGCCAGCTCGCGGTGCCGGTGCCCGCGGAGTCCCTGGCGAGCCCCGCCGACCCGGCTGCGCCGCTGCTCACCAGGGACCCGCTCGGCGGTGAGGTCGTGGCGGTCGTCGAGCACGGCGGCCGGATCGCCGGCATGGTCACCACCGAGAACATGCGGCAGGTACTCCGCTTGCGCAAGTTGGGCGACGTGAGCGGCGGTCCCGGGTCCCTGACTCCTCCAGGGGCTAGACCCTGAAGCCGCCACCGGCGAAGACAGGGCTGGCGCGGTGCTGACCGCACTGCGATGCACGGCGCTCCTGCACCCAGAGGCGTCAGCGTCACTAGTCGTGAGAGGCACCTGCCCATGCGGCCCGTTCCCCTATTTCGAACCCAGCGTGCGGTTTCCTGCGTACGGCTTACCGGGCCCACCTCGCAGGCGGCGCCCGGCAGGGTCCCGCCGACCTGACCGGATTAACCGCAGCTCGTGTGCGCGCCCAGCCGCCCGCTCAACATCAGCCTCGGAGCGCTCAGCAGCCATCGGCGCGCCGGACAGGACGCATGACGTTGAGGCCCTGATCCGTGAACTCGAGGATTCACCGAGCACGGAAACCACTGGCGTGGTTGTCCTGAATCACATCGAGGAGTACGACAACGATTTCTTCGGTGCCTAGCGGAACTGATTGCCAGGGACAAAGCGCGCGGGCGTACGTCGCGAGTGCGAACCCTGGAGGCCGTCGGGGACTACCTGCGCTATGTGTGCCAGCGTGCCAGGGCGGGACAGAGCGAACAGATGCGGGCATAGCTCGCTGCCGGTGCCGCCCACGGCCCCTGATACTGGCTGACTGCGGCACAATGACCTCGACACCCTTGCTCAGCGGGTCCCGGGAACCGGCGGCCAATAGCGGAGCTGACAGCTGTCACCCGCCGGGCGGGGCTTCAAGCCCACGCGGGGCGCTGCGGCGGGTGCTGGCGGCGTCAAGCTGAGAGAGCATCGCTACGATCAGGCCGCTGGTCCAGCCCAGCACGCTGGCGTATTCGACTCTCAGCTCTCCCGGCGTCGGCGCCTCAGATCCGCTGAGCCTGAGCAGGTGCTGCAGTTCCGCGGTCAGGGCAGGAGACAGTGATCTTTCCAGCTCAGCGGCGAGCGCTTGCAGTTGGCGCCCGAGGCGCAACTCCATCCCCGGCGGCAGGCTGACCTGATTGCAGCTCCTGGTCAGAAGCGTTCAGCATGGACCAGGCCCGCAGTACCCGGTCCGGATCGTCCACGCGGCACTCACTGGCCTGGCCGGGCTGGCCGCCGATGATCATTGCCAGCCGCAGCCGCGGCTTAGCGGCCTGGCCCCGTGCGGGACCCCCATCTCGCGTAGCGTCGTTCATCACCGCCCCCTCTCGCTGCGACCGCTTACCTGACCATTGATACGAGGTCCGGAGCTGCACGTCCCAGGGGCAGAAGTCCTCCTGGCCGCGGGCGCTGGTCCTCGCGTTGTCCCCGTGTCCCGCATGTGAGGTCCATGGCCAGGGGCGGGACGAACGGCCCTGGCCAGTCGGCTGAGCGCGCCGTAGCGTTCCTGGATGACTCACGCCAGCCTCTGCGGTGCCGGTAGTGCGAGCATCCGGCTCGCCGAGACGCGCTCGCCGGAACGCAGCTGGACTCCTCAGATCCGGAATCGGTGCCGCTCAGCGGGTCCGGGGGCACGCGTCGGCGTGAGCAGCAGCTGTCTATGGAGTGCTTGGCTGACGGTAAACCGGGCCTCAAACGACCCGGCGAGGCGAGAACCACGGTGCGGGCGCGAAAGTACCCGGCACGGCTGGTCTCGCTGCGGCTACTGAGGGGGATCATCATGGTGTTCGCTAATCGCGATGACGCCGGCCGGCAGCTGGCCAGGCGGCTGGAGCACCTGCGCGGTCAGCCGGTCGTCGTCCTTGGCCTGCCGCGCGGGGGCGTTCCGGTCGCCGCGCAGGTAGCCCGCGCGCTCGGCGCGCCGCTGGACGTGATCATTGTCCGCAAGATCGGGGTGCCGTTCCAGCCCGAGCTAGCGATGGGAGCAGTCGGCGAAAACGGGGCGCGGGTCACCGATCCCTGCATCATCCGGGCTGGAGCGATCCAGCCGCAGGAATTCGCCGCTGCCGAAGCCCGCGAACGGGCCACGGTCAGCGCCCGTGCCGCCCGCTACCGCAGCCGCCGGCCGCGCGAGTCGCTAACCGGGCGTGTCGCGGTCGTGGTCGACGATGGCATCGCCACCGGATCCACCGCGCGGGCGGCGTGCCAGATCGCCAGGGCCCACGGCGCGGCCCGGGTGGTGCTGGCCGTCCCGGTCGCACCGCCCGGCTGGGAGGCCAGGATCGGCGCCGGCGCTGACGAGCTGGTCTGCGTCGAGACACCGGCCGACTTCTATGCCATCGGGGAGTTCTACGCTGATTTCGCCCAGCTGACCGACGACGACGTGGTCGCCTGCCTGGACCTGGCGGCCAGGGAGCAGCCAGCACCGGCTGGCAACGGCCCCACAGTGGCCACGGCTGGCGATCCGCCCGGCCAGGGCGCGGAAGTGCAGCCAGCCGCCGGGCTAGTGCGGCTGGCCGGGTACCTGACCGTTCCACGGAGCGCTCTGGGAGTCGTGCTGTTTGCGCACGGAAGCGGCAGCAGCCGGCACAGCCCTCGCAACCGGTACGTCGCGACTGTCCTGAACCAGGCCGGCCTGGGCACGCTGCTGCTCGACCTGCTCACCCCGGAAGAGGGAGCCGACCGCTCCAACGTCTTCGATGTAGAGCTGCTCGCCAGCCGGCTCGCCGAGGTGACCAGCTGGCTGCGCACCCAGCCGACCGCCAGCCAGGCTGCCATCGGCTACTTCGGCGCCAGCACCGGCGCGGCGGCCGCGCTGTGGGCGGCCGCCGAGCCCGGCGCCGGCATCGCGGCGGTCGTGTCCCGTGGCGGCCGGCCGGACCTGGCCGGTCCCAGGCTCGCGGCTGTCACCGCGCCCACGCTCCTCATTGTCGGAGGTCTGGACACCCTCGTGGTCGACCTCAACCGCGAAGCGCAGGCGCAGCTGCGGTGCGAGAGCAAGCTCGCGGTGGTACCCGGCGCCGCCCACCTGTTCGAGGAGCCGGGAACCCTGGCCATGGCCGCCGCGCTGGCCAGAGACTGGTTCGTCAGCCACCTCAGCGCGCTGCGGGTCGGCCCCTGAGCCTGGGCCGTCGCGAGGTACGCGTCTTGATGCCAGCAGGGCCGCGCCTGCCGGACACCCGAAGGTCCCGGCCACGCGGGATGTAAGTCCTCTTGGCCGGAGCGGAGCCGGGGAATGAGATCAGAAGCAAGAGAACATCCTGGCTACTGAAGGGAGTTGCCATGCCTCTGCCCGCTCGCCGCCACGCTGTGCCGGCCCGGTTCCCTGACCTGCTCGACTGGCTGGACTCGCCGTGGTCGGCGGTGCTGCCATTCGGGCCGGCCCATACATTCCGGGTCGAGGACTACACCGAGGACGGCAAGTACATGATCCGTGCGGAACTGCCAGGTCTGGACCCGGAGAAGGATGTGGAGGTCACCGTGGAGTCCGGCATGCTCACCATTCATGCCGAGCGCCGCGAGGAGACCAAGGATGACCGTCACTCCGAGTTCAAGTACGGGTCGCTGACCAGGTCAGTGACGCTGCCCGAGGGCGCCGACCCGGACAGCATCACAGCCACCTACGACCAGGGAATGCTGACGGTCACCGTCCCGGTGCCGGAGGAAGCAAAGCCCGCGGCCCGCCGCATCGCCGTCGGGCACGCGAGCTGACACGCAGCCCCGGTACCTGGCACACGCCGGCGCAGCCACCGGCAGCCGCTGGCTGCGCCGGCGCACTCAGCTTCGCCGCCGGCCGGAGGCTGCGGGCGTAGCGGAGGCAACACCTAGCTGAGTCAGGCCCGGGTACCGCTCGAACCTGACTGGGCCAGCGACGCGGGTCCGCGGAGACGGCGGCGCCTCTGTTGGCTGGTGGCTGCCGGATCTCTGGCCATAGCGGCCGGCGCTGATGACACTTGTCCGACCCAGCGAAATCACCCAGGACCGGGCGATGATGCTCCGCCGCGCCGGGGAGGGCAGCCAGCATGGCGGCCTTGATGCCGTGCAGGTTGTTCTCGGCCTGATTCAGCACGATCGATGCCGGTGATCCGAAGACCTCCCCGGTTACGTCAGGGCCCCAGGGTCCCGTTCGGCGTAGATCCGCTGCTCGACCTGGGTGTCCGGTTGTGCAGGGCGGGCAGGGAGCGCATGAAGCTTGACCGTGCGTGTGCGGCCCTCGTGCCCGCCCTCGTCGTGGGCGGCGACCTCGAACGCGGACCGTGTCCTGATCGAGGTCTTCTTGAAGACCAGCGCGATGCTGCGCCTGGCCAGCCGGTTGCGCCGGAAGCCCATCCTCTTCTCGCCCTCGCGTTCCCGCTGGCCGGCGGGTCTTGCCGGCGGCGCGTCATCCGCCGGCCGCCCGGTGGCTGAGCCGGTCAGTTACGGCGACCACGCCGTCGACGCCCGACGCCAGCCGGACCGCGGCTGGTGCCAGGTCTGGCCGGCGCAGCGCGCCAGCCAGTTCAACGACGCCATCAGCAACCGAGACGTCAATCGCTGCGGGGTCCTCGAGCAGGATGCCGGTGAACACCGCGTGGACGTCGGCGGCGATCTCATCATCGGGACGCAGGAATGCGGTCAGCAGGTCGCGGCGGCTCATGACGCCTAGCAGCTTGCCCGACTCGTCGACGACGGGAAGCCGCCTGATGCGGTGCGCATTCATCATCCGCGCTGCCGTCCGGAGCGGGCATCGGGCCGGATGGTGATAGCCGGCGCGGTCATCATCTGGCCTGCCGTCCGGGCTGCCGCCTTGGCCCGCTTGCGGCGCGTGCGCCGGGCCAGCCCCACCCGCCCGGACCTGCGTTCCTGCTTGGAAAGCATGTCGGCCTCGGAGACCATGCCCAGGACCCGCCGGTCCTGGTCGGTGACCGGTATCGTGCTGACCGTCCACTCCGACATCAGCTGGACCGCTTCCTTGCACGGCACCGCCTCATCCACCGATGCGATCTCCGTCGTCATGACATCGCGCACCTGCCACCGGCGACCCGGAGGCCGGGAGTCTCGCGTGCCGACACTGATGCGCTCAGGCTCCGCCCGGTGATCCGCCGCCTGCGCCTGCCGCCCATCGGCGGCAGCAACCAGGTCCGCTGCCCGCGCCACCTCGGCTGGCGTCCCTGGCCGTGCAGCGTCTGGTAGTAGGCCGCCCCGAACTGCCGGAGCATGGCGTCCAGGTGGGCATCTCTGCGACTCAATGCCCTCTCCTCCCTCTCCTCCCTCTCCGCTGCCATGCGCGCTGGCTAGGCCCGTTTTCCGCACGTGTGGATCTTTGGGGGTTGTGCGGTGTGGCGGGTTGGCTGGGGGCGGCCGGGGCGGCAGCCTGCTGGCGGTGAGACAAGATGCGCAGTTCGGGTCGTTGTCGGTGGAGAAGCTGCTCGGGGCGCTGCCGGTGGTGGCCGGTTTCTCCTCGCGGCTGCGGATCCGCGACATCGTCGATGGTGCGTGCCCGGTGCGTGACCTGGCTGAGCTCACCCACGGTCAGGTGATCGAGGCGCTGGCGGCCAGCCGGCTGACCGCGCCGGCGCCGCTGGTGCATGTGCAGTGGCGGGCACGGGACTGGGCGGTCGGCGAGGCGCTCGGGGTCGAGCCGGAGCTGCTCAATGATGACCGGATCGGGCGGGCGCTGGATGCGATCGCCCCGCATCTGGACCAGATCGCGGGGTCGGCGGGGGTAGCGGCGATCGAGGCGTTCGGGATCGATGTCACCCGGCTGCACTGGGATATGACCCCGATCTCGGTGCACGGTGAGTACGCGCAGAACGAGGAAGGGTTTCCCGCCCCGAGGTTCGGCCATCCCAAGGACCGCCGCCCGGACCTGAAGCAGGTGCAGGCGGGGATCGCGGTCAGCGCGGATGGCGCCATCCCGGTGTTCCACCGGGCCCTCGACGGCGGTGCCGCCGGGGTCGGCCAGGTCATACCCGTGATGAAGGCGCTGCAGGAACTGGCGACCGGGCGCAGGATGCTGATCGTCGGGGACTCCAGGCTGATCTCCTATGCGAACCTGGCCGCCATGGACAGTGACGGGGTGGCCTTCGTGGCACCGGCGTCCAAGACCTACGTCCCGGCCGCGCAGCTGGCCGGGCTCAGCGTGGAACAGGCGACCAGGGCCGACTACGTCGCTCAGCGTGACCAGGCCAAACCCGCTGGCCGGCGCGGGGCATGGCACGTGATCGAAGACACCATGAGCCTGGCCGGCCCGCGCAAGAGCGACCCGGTCCTGGCACTGCGGCGGGTACTCGTGCACTCCTCGGCCCGGGCAGCT
>Ga0208219_1000664_pt1 | contig 12201 bp, 10 predicted proteins | sample NGESurshal072012_7_FD_184469 | JGI IMG/M metagenome (GOLD analysis project Ga0208219, IMG submission 184469) | Arctic peat soil microbial communities from Barrow, Alaska - NGEE Surface sample 53-2 shallow-072012 (SPAdes) | ecosystem: Environmental > Terrestrial > Soil > Wetlands > Peat ...
CAGTCGCCGCCAGATCCGGTTGCCGTCAAGCAGCGCCTCGCCCTCCTTGGGGCCCGGAGTCCCCGACGGATAGGTGGGGATCTGCGACTCGGTGTCCTGCGCCCAGGCCTCGAGGATCGGATCGACAATCCCCCACAGCGCCTCGATCTCGTCGTTGCGGGTGAAGAGCGTCGCGTCACCGCGCATGGCATCGAGGATCAGCCGCTCGTAGGCCTCAGGCGACTCCGAGAGAAACGACGTGCCGTAACGGAACTCCATGTTGACGGGACGGATCCGCATGCGCGTGCCGGGGATCTTCGCGCCGATCGAGACCGACACGCCCTCATCGGGCTGCAGCGTGAACACCAGCTGGTTGGCCTGGATGCCCACCGACCCGGAGCTCTTCAGCGCGAGATGCGGGATCGGCTTAAGGATCACGGCGATCTCGGTGAGCTTGCGCGACAGCCGCTTGCCGGTGCGCAGGTAGAACGGCACTCCGGCCCAGCGCCAGTTGGACACGTGCAGACGCAACGCAGCGTAGGTCTCGGTCCGCGAGTCCGGGGCGACCCCGTCCTCCTGGCGGTAGCCTGGGACCTTCTCGCCGCCGACGACACCCGGCCCGTGCTGGGCGCGCACCGCCATGCCGGCAACCTCCTCGATCGACGGGGGCACGATCGCCTCGAGCACCTTGAGCTTCTCATCGCGCAGCCGGTCGGCGGTGAAGGCCGTCGGCGGTTCCATCGTGAGCAGGGCCAGCAGCTGCAGCATGTGGTTCTGGACGAGGTCGCGCAGCGCGCCCGCGTGCTCGTAGTACCCCGCGCGACCGCCGATCCCGAGGTCCTCGGCAGCGGTGATCTGCACGTGGTCGACGTAGTTGCGATTCCACACCGGCTCGAACAGCGCATTGGCGAAGCGCGTCGCCATCAGGTTCTGGACCGTCTCCTTGCCCAGGTAATGGTCGATGCGGAAGATCTGCGGCTCCTCGAAGACCTCGAGCAGCTCGGCGTTGAGCCGGCGAGCCGACGCGAGGTCGTATCCGAACGGCTTCTCGACCACGATCCGCGTGTTGGCCTTCTCGCACCGGTTCAGCCCCGCCGCACCGAGCTTGGAGGCGATCAACGGGAAGAACTCCGGGGCCGTCGACAGGTAGAAGATGCGGTCCAGCTGCCGGCCGGCCTGCTCATCGAACTCCTGCAGGGTGCGGTCCAGCTCGGCGTAGATCTCGTCGTCATCGAAGTTGCCCTGGACGTACCGGGTGTCCTCAAGCAGGCCGCGCAGCACATTCTCATCGGGCTTGCGCCGGGAATAGCGCTGGATCGACGCGATCACGGCGTCGCGGAAGTCCTCGTGCTCCTGGTCGCGCCGGCCCACGCCGATCATCTCAAAGCGCTCGGGCAACTGGCCCTCGTGGGCGAGGTTGTAGAGGGCAGGCAGCAGCTTGCGGTGCGCGAGGTCGCCGGTGGCCCCGAAGACGACCAGCGACGTCGGGTGCACGGGCAGCCGCTCGAGTCCCTCGACGAGCGGGTTGTCGGTGTCGGTGAGATTAAGGGGAGAGGCGGTGCTCACGTCTTGGGCGCCGTCTTGACGGCGTGGCCGCCGAACTGGTTGCGCAGGGCTGCCGTGACCTTGGCCGCGTAGTTGCCCGCGCCGCGCGAGCCGAAGCGGGCGAACAGGGCAGCTGCCAGCGTCGGCATCGGGGTGTCGTTCGCAATCCCGGCATCGAGCGTCCAGCGGCCCTCACCGGAGTCCTCGACCCAGCCCTCCAGGGACTCCAGGTCGTTGCCGTCGACCTCGAACGCCCGCGCGGCCAGCTCCAGCAGCCAGGAGCGGATCACCGACCCCTTCCCCCACAGCTTGGCGATCTCTTCGTTGTCCAAGCCGTAGTCGGACTTGTGCATCAGCTCGAACCCCTCGGCGTAGGACTGCATCAGCCCGTATTCGATGCCGTTGTGGACCATCTTGACGAAGTGGCCGGCACCGGGACCGCCCATGTGACCCCACCCGTCGGGCGGAGCGAGCACGTCGAGGATCGGTGACAGGCGCCGGACCGATTCATCCTCTCCGCCAACCATCATGCAATAGCCGATCTCCAGGCCCCACACCCCGCCGCTCGTCCCCACGTCGACGAAGCGCACGTCGTGCTCGGCGCACTTGGCCTGGTGGGCGACCGACTCGGTCCACTTGGAGTTCCCGCCGTCGACGATCATGTCCCCCGGAGACAGGAGCTTGATCAGCGCGTCGAGCGTGTCCTCGGTCGGCTTGCCGGCCGGAACCATGATCCACACCGCTCGCGGCTGATCCAGTTGACCGATGAGCGCCTCCAGCGAGTCTGCGCCGGAGGCGCCGTGCTCCTCCGCGGTGGCGACAACGTCGGACGAGTAGTCGAACGCCACCACCTCGTGGTCGGAGTCGCGCCGGATGCGATTGACCATGCTGCCGCCCATCTTGCCCAGCCCGACAAAGCCGATCTGCACGCGTTACCTCCGCGGGGTGGTGGTTGAAATCAACGAGACCTAGGACTTGCCGGCCACCGCGGCCTGCCGGCGCTCTTCGATCCCGTCGAGCAGGTGGGTCATCGCGTCCTCGAACTGCTTGACGCCATCGACCAGCAGCTCGTCGGTCACCTCGGCCAGGTCGATGCCGGCCTTCTCGAGCGCCTCGAGATCCTCGGAGGGATCGCGCTGGGCCGTCGGGCCCGAGATGCGCCCGTGGTCGGCGACGGCCTCGAGGGTGGCCAGCGGCATCGTGTTGACGGTGTGGGCCCCGACCAGCTCATCGACGTACATCGTGTCGGGGTACCGCTCGTTCTTGACGCCGGTGGAGGCCCACAGGGGTCGCTGCGGGTGGGCGCCGCCGTGATGGAGGCCCTGCCAGCGCGGGCTGGCCAGGACGGCCTCGAAGTTGCGGTACGCCACCCGCGCGTTGGCGATCGCCGCCTTGCCGTAGAGCTCCTCGTGGCCGGAGGCCTCCAGGTGCTTGTCGACGGCTGTGTCCACGCGGGAGACGAAGAAGCTGGCCACCGAGGCGACGTCCAGCGACTTGCCCTCACGCTGGCGGCGCTCCAGGCCCTTGAGATAGGCGTCGTGGACCTTCTCGTAGGCCTCGACGGAGAACAGCAGGGTCACGTTGATGTTGATGCCCTCGTAGATCCCCTGCTCGATTGCGCCCACGCCCTCGGGCGTGCCGGGAATCTTGATCATCACGTTGGGCCGGCTCACGCGCTGCCAGAACGTGCGGGCGGCCTCGATCGAACGGTGCTCGTCGTGCGCGAGGTCGGCCGCCACCTCCAGCGAGACGAAGCCGTCCTGGTGGTTCGAGGACTCGTAGAGGTCGCGCAGCACATCGCACGCGTGCTGAACGTCGGCGACGGCGAGCGCCTCGTAAATGGCCTGGGCGTCGAGGCCTTCGCCGGCCAGGGCCTCCAGCTGCTCGTCATAGGCGTGGGACTCGGGGTCGAGCATCGCCTTGTCGAAGATCGAGGGGTTCGACGTCATGCCCTTCAGCGAGTCCTCGGCAATCAATCGGCCCAGCTCGCCGTCCTGCACCAGCGAGCGACTCAGGAAGTCGAGCCAGGGACTTGTGCCGGCCTCGGCCAGCGACAGAAGGTTGGGATTGACGTTGGTGGCTTCGGTCGTGCTCATCGCTGCGCTCCGTGGGTTGAGATCTGGGGCCGCGACGGGCTGACTGGCCCCTTGAAACTCAGCATAGACAGAAGTTCAGCCGCAAATGCTGAGCTCCCTGTGAACGCCCTGCCTAACCGAACAGCACGCCGTAGCGCTCATATTCCTCCACCGGGACCCGGCGTACCTCGGCGACCGCATCGGCCAGCTGCACGAGCTCAATCTCGGTCGCGTGCAGTGCGGTCATCGTGCCCCAGCGACCCGCGTGGGCGGCGTCGATCGCCGCCAGGCCGAGGCGGGTGGCCAGCACCCGGTCAAACGCCGTCGGCGTCCCGCCGCGCTGGATGTGGCCGAGGACCGTGGCCCGCGTCTCGAAACCGGTGCGCGATTCGATCTCGCGCTCCAGCGCCTGCCCGATTCCGCCCAGGCGCGGGTGGCCGAAATCGTCGAGCTCTCCGGTGGCGACGCTCATCGTGCCCTCCTTGGGCAGTGCGCCCTCGGCGGCGACGACGATCGAAAAGTAGCGTCCCCGGCCGTGCCGGCGGCCGATCAACCGGCACACCTCCTCGATGTCGAACGGGATCTCGGGGATCAGGATCACGTCGGCCCCGCCGGCGATGCCCGAGTGCAGCGCGATCCATCCCGCGTTGCGACCCATCACCTCGACGACGAGGATCCGGTGGTGGCTCTCGGCGGTCGTGTGCAGGCGGTCGATGGCGTCTGTGGCGACCTGCAGCGCGGTGTCGAACCCGAACGTCTGATCCGTGGCACCGAGATCGTTGTCGATCGTCTTGGGGACGCCGATCACGTTGATCCCGGCCTCGCTGAGCCGGTTGGCGGCGCCGAGCGTGTCCTCGCCGCCGATGGCGATCAGGCCGTCGAGGCGGTAGCGCTCAAGGTTCTGCGCAACGAGCTCGACGCCGTCCTCGCGCTTGAGCGGATTGGTTCGCGAGCTGCCGAGGATGGTCCCGCCGCGGGGCAGAATCCCCCGTGTCGACTCGATCGTGAGCTCGTCCTGGACGTCCTCGAGCACGCCGCGCCAGCCGTCGCGAAACCCGACCAGCTGGTCGCCGAACTCGTCAATGCCCTTGCGCACGGCCGCCCGAATGACCGCGTTGAGGCCGGGGCAGTCACCCCCACCGGTGAGTATGCCGACGCGCACGCGCCGAATCCTACGCGGGTCCGCCGCGTTAATGTTGCCGCCGTGCCCGCCCGACCCACTCTCATCCGCAGAACCCTGTCTCTGGCGGCGGCCGTGACCGGCGCGGCGGCCGCCGTCGCGCTGCAGCGCCGCCACCTGAAGATCCTGTCGGGCGACCCCGACTTCGAGCGACTGCGCCGGCCATTGGGGGGCGGCCCGCTTGCGGTCGTCTCGGCGGACGGCACCACTCTGCACGCCGAGAGCTTTGGTCCGGCGGACGGTCCGACCATCGTCCTGGCCCATGGGTGGACCGAGCAGCTGGGCTTCTGGGGACCGGTGATCGAGGTTCTGCTGCGACGGGGCATGCGCGCCGTCGCATACGACCTGCGTGGTCACGGACGCAGCGCGCCGGCAGCCGACGGCGATTACTCCCTGGAGCGCTTCGGCGAGGACCTGGCCGCCGTCCTGGCGGCGTCGGTGGATCCGAACTCCGCCCACCCACGGGCGACCGTCGTCGGGCACTCGCTGGGCGCGATGTCAATCGCCGCCTGGGCCGATGCCCACGACGTGTCGGCCCACGCGAGCGCCGCGGCGCTCATCAACACCGGCCTCGGTGACCTGATCTCCGGGCATCTGCTGTTCGGCCAGCTGGCTCGCTGGCTGAATCATCCCCGGGTGGGCCGCGCCCTGATGGGCTCGAGCGCGCCCCTGCTCCCGTTCTCCTCGCCGCTGTCGCACGTGCTCGTGCGTTACGTGGCGTTCGGTCCGAGCGCAACCGCCGGCGACGTGGCCTTCTACGAACGGATGCTGCTCGACACCCCGGCCGCCGTCCGCGCCGCCTGCGGAGTGGCGCTCTCCGACATGAACCTGTGGGAAGCGGTCGCCGGACTGACCGTGCCCACCCTGGTTATCGCCGGCGATCGCGACCGGCTGACGCCGCCCGAGCACGCGCGACGCATCGCCGAGGCACTGCCCGATTCGGTCGGCCTGATCATCCTTGAGGACACCGGGCACATGTCGCCGCTCGAGCGCCCTCGGGAGCTCGCCGACGCCCTGGGGGAGTTGGTGGCAGCCGCGGCGTCACGCTCGGACGCCGCCGTCGGCTGAGCTGATGACCGCCGGACCGCTCAGCGGCCGAATTGACGTGGCGCGCACGGGACGGCGCGCCCGCCGGCGAGTGCTGGACTCGTTCTGGGCGGTGCTGCAGGCGGCCGTGGCGGCCGCCCTCGCGTGGCTGATCGCCCACCGGGTGCTCGGCCACACTCAGCCGTTCTTCGCCCCGATCGCTGCGGCGATCTCGCTGAGCACGAGCCACATCCAGCGCAGCCGGCGGATCGCCCAGATGGTCGCCGGCGTCCTGCTGGGCATCGGCGTCGCCGAGCTGTTGGTCCCGCTGCTCGGAGTCAGCACGGCCGCGCTGGGCATCATCGTCCTGGTCACGATGGTCGTCACCATCGCCGTGGGCTTCGGGTTCTTCGGCGACGGGATGATGTTCCCCAACCAGGCCGCGGCCTCAGCTGTGCTGGTGGTGGCCGTGCACCGCCACGGCACCGGGGCCGAGCGGGCGGTCGACGTCCTCGTCGGCGGAGCGGTGGCGCTCGTGATCGGCGTCGGCCTGTTCCCCGCCAACCCGCTCTCGCTGCTCGCCGACGCGGAGTCAGACGTCCTGCGCACGCTGGCGGCCAAGCTCGGCGAGGTCGTCGAGATCCTGCGCGGCGGGCGCGATGCGTCTGACGAATGGACGCTGTCCACCGGACACGCCATCCACCGCCAGCTGTCGGCGCTCGCCCGCGCCCGCGCGACGGCGCGCACCAACGTCCGCGTGGCGCCCCGCCGCTTCCACCTGCGCACAGCAGTCGACGCCGAGGTGACGCGTACCGGCCGGGTCGACCTGTTGGCCAATGCCGTGCTCAGCCTCATTCGGGCCGCGACTCTGCGCAGCGACGGGCGCCAGCCCCCGCCAGCCGAACTCCAGGACACGATTGCATCCCTCGCCGAGGGCCTCAGTGATCTGGCGGCCGCCGAGCGCCCGTGGCCGCCCGCGCTGCTGGCCGAGGTCGAACGTCGCGCGGACGACGCGATCGCCCAGGTCACCGCCCGCCAGGTCGACACCGATCAGGTGGTCGCCTCAATCCTCCGCGCCGCCGCCCGGGACCTCCTCTCGGTGATCGAGCTGCCCGCTGTGTCAGAGTGAGGCCGGTGACGCGACTCGGTGGACCGAACGCCAATGTCTGTTATCCGCTGCAGGAGGACCCCGAGCTGGCCGAGGCGATTGAGCCCGCCCGCCGCGAGGCGGCCGTGGACGCCCTGGTCACGCGGCAGGTCACGATCCCCGCCGGCGCGTGGCAAGGACGTCCCGTGCCGCTTGACGGCGGGATCGGGCTGCTCGTGCTCGAGGGGGTGCTCGTGCACCGAGTCGGGATCGACGAGCGCTACAGCGCCGAGCTGCTCGGCGAAGGAGACGTGCTGCGCTCGCTGCGCGGCGAGCCGCCGACGTCGACGCTCACGCTGACGCACAACTGGGTGATCCTCGAGCCCACCCGGCTGGCGGTGCTCGATGAGCGCTTCGTGCGGCAACTGGGGGCCTTCCCGCAGCTGGCCGGCCGCCTGTTCACGCGGTCGGTACTGCGCACCCGCCAGTTCGCGGTCAACATGGCGATCGTCCACCAGGCCCGCGTGGACACCCGCCTGCACATGCTGTTCTGGCACCTGGCGGGGCGCTGGGGGCGCGTGCGCTCGGACGGCGTGGTCATCCCGCTGCGCCTGACGCACACGACCCTCGCCGAGCTGGTGGCGGCCCGCCGCCCGACGGTCACGAGCGCCCTGACCGATCTCGCCCGTCGCGGGGTGCTGCGGCCAGTCGACAACGGCTGGCTGTTGTCGGGCGAGCCGCCCAGCGAGATCTCACCGCTCGGAGGCGAGGCGAGGTACGAAGGCGTGGCCGAAGGGGGCTGAGGCGTGCATATCAACCCCTTCATCGTCCTCGGGTCGGCGATCATCGGACTGCTCGTCGGCATGACGGGCGCCGGCGGAGGCGCGCTGATGACGCCGATGCTCATCCTGCTCTTCGGGGTCACGCCCTCGACGGCGATCTCTTCTGACCTGGTGGCGGCCGTCGTGATGCGGCCGATCGGCGCCGCCGTGCACATGCGAGCGGGAACGGTGAACTTCAGGATTGTCCGCTGGATGGTGCTCGGGTCGGTCCCGGCAGCTTTCCTGGGTGCCTACCTGCTGCATCTGATGGGCGACGCGAAGTCCGCGGAGAACAACATCGAGGTCTTCCTCGGCGCCGCGCTGTTGATCGGCGCGGGAGCGATGGTGCTGCGCTTTGTCCTCGACCGACGGGGGAGCGGCCCACGTGATGCCTACGTCACCGAGGTCGAGCCACGTCCCGCGTTGACGCTGGCCGTCGGCATCGTCGGCGGCCTGATCGTGGGGCTCACCTCGGTCGGCTCGGGTTCGCTGATGATCGTTGCGCTGCTTTTCATTTACCCGCGCCTGGGCGCCAACCAGCTGGTCGGCACCGATCTGAGCCAGGCCGTGCCGCTGACGCTGGCGGCGGCCCTCGGAGCGCTGGCTTTCGGGCACGTCGAGCTATCGGTCACCGGGTCGCTGATCATCGGCAGCGTCCCGGCCGTGCTGGTCGGCTCGCTGCTGTCCTCCACGGTGCCTGACCGCTACGTCCGACCGGTCATCACCTTCGTCATCTTCGCTTCAGGCCTGAAGTACGTCGGCCTGCAGACGACCGCCCTGGGCTGGGTCCTGTGCGCGACGCTGCTGGCCGGCGCGGTCGCCTGGCTGTGGCTGAAGCGCCCCTGGGAGGTGACGATGGCGCCTCCCTCAGCGCTGGTCCACGCCGTGGCCCGTGACCCGGCGGCCCACGACGAGACCCCCGCCCAGGACGCCGCGATTTAGACTCTCCGCGATGACGGTCATCGAGGGAGAGCGCGTCGACGTCGAGGTCGCCGGCGGCCGGTTGGCCACCTTCCGCCTCGGTGCGGACCCGAGCGCGCCGCCCGTCATCGCCATCCACGGGATCACCTCCACCAGCCGCACGTGGCTGGCCATCGCCCGGGCCCTGGAGGATCGCGCGTCGCTCATCGCCCTTGACCTGCGGGGCCGCGGGCGCAGCAACGCGCTGCCGCCACCGTTCGGGATCGACGCCCACGTCCGCGACGTGATCGCGGTGCTCGACCACTTCGGCCTGGACCGGGCCGTGATCGCCGGACACTCACTGGGCGCCTACATCGCCGCGCGGCTGGCGACGCTGCATCCCGACCGCGTCGAGAACCTCGTGCTCGTCGACGGCGGGCTGACGATCCCCGAGAGCAGTGATGTCGATCCCGAGGAGTTCATGGAGGCGTTCCTCGGACCGACCCTGGCCCGGCTGCGGATGACGTTCGCCGACCTCGACGCGTACTACGCCTGGTGGGCTGAGCATCCGGCCGTGGCCCACGCCGACATCGTGGCCGCCGACCTCCGGGAGTACGCCGCCCACGACCTGGTGGGCGACGAGCCGGAGATGCGCTCGTCGGTCAACCCCGAGGTCGTCCGCGACGACGGGGTCGACCTGTTCGCGGTCACCGACGCTGTTGCGCTGTCGGTTCCGGCGGTGCTGCTGTGCGCGCCCCGCGGGATGGTCGACGATCCGAATCCGGTGCAGCCGCTGTCGATCGTGCAGGCCTGGGCGGCGCAGGACCCGCAGCGGCGACAGGCGATCGAGGTTCCCGACGTCAACCACTACACGATCGCCTGGGGATCCCACGGCGCCGCGATCGTGGCCGACGCAATCGCCCGGGCGGTCAGCGCCGGCGCTTGAGCAGCCGGATGGAGGCGCGGATGCCCGGGTCGCGCACGCCGACGATCTCCCAGGTGCGCCCGATCCCGACCACGAGCGAGCCGACCTGCACGGCGGCGAGACCGGCGAGCCAGATCCGGGCGTGAGGATGGATGACGAGGAGGACGCCAAAGCCGATCTGCAGCGCGAACCCGACCGCCAGGGTGGCGATCAGCCGACGCGAGTTCTCCGCGCGCTCCTGGGCGCCACCGGGCTTGCGATCCTCCTCGAGCGCGACGACACTCGCGGCCGCGTAGAGCTCACCGACGAGCCCGATCCCGACCGCGGAGTAGCCGATGTGGTCGCCCGGGATGAGGGCCAGGAGCGACACCACCAGCACGTTGATGAAGCTCAGCAGCGCCGCTCCCGCCCGGGTTTCCAGACGGACGAACTCGCCGCCGAGGTCCGGGCGTGTCGCCGCCAGCGTCAGGGCCACGAACAGCAGTCCGATCAGGCCGGCGGCGGAGGCCGCCGTGGCCGCGAAGAACTCGGTGAAGGTCGACCGCACCACGGGCGCCCGAGGACCCTACTAGCGCCGCGCTACGCCGCCGCGCGCAACAGCGTGTCGGCGTCGACCTCGGCCAGGGCCAGGCCGATCGCGCCCAGCAGCTCGGCCTGATCGCCAAGCTGAGCGGCCACGACCGAGACGTCGCGCCACACCACGTCGATCGCGGTCTCACACAACCCAGCCCGGACGCCCTCGACGAGCGCCTCCCCGTCGACGATCAGCTCACCGCCGACGATGACGAGCTCCGGGTTGACGAGATTGCAGGCTGCCCCGGCAACGCGCCCCACCGCCTCTCCGGCGTCGCGGAGGGCCCATCCGTGGTCGGTCGCCGCCTGCACGACCCGCGCGCCGGCCACCGTCTCGAGGCATCCCCGGTGCCCGCAGCGGCACAGCGCCCCGTCGGGATCGACAACCACGTGGCCAAGCTCCCCCGTCATCCCGCTGTGGCCGGTGAAGAGGGTCCCGTCGAGGATCAGCCCGGCACCGATCCCGCTCGAGACCATCAGATACACGACGTTGGAGGCGCCCCGCCCCGCCCCGCCTCGCACCTCGGCCAGCGCTCCGAGGTTCGCGTCGTTGCCGACGTGCACGGGGACGCCCAGTCGCCCGCGCAGCTCGGCGCCGAGCGAGATCGACATCCAGCCGGGAAGAATCCCCTCGGCCACCGGAATGCCGCTGTCGCGCCAGACCGGTGCCGAGATGGCGGCGCCCACGCCCAGCAACCGGTTGACGTCGCGCCCCAGCCGGTGAAGGTCGGCGACGGCCACCTCGATCGCCCGCCACGGCTCATTGTCGACATCGAGCTCGTGCCGGGCCTCGGCGACGATCGTCCCCGCCAGGTCGGCGAGCGCGACCCGCACGGAGCCGTGCCCGAAATCGATCCCGCCGACGGCGGCGAGTCCGGGCTCGATGGTGAGCAGCGACGTCGGGCGCCCCGAGCGGCCGGACATCCGGGTTGCCGGCCGCTCATCGACCAGCCCCTCGGCCTGCAGTTCGCCGACCAGCCGCGAGACCGTCGCCCGCGACAGCCGGGTGTCGCGCACCACCTGTGCGCGGTCGACCGGCCCCGCGCGCCACAGGCAGTTGACGACGACCTCGCGTGCGCTCATCGCACTCCGAGGAGCACGTCGATCACCAGCTGGTCGAGGTGCTCGTTGCCGTAGCCCCGCTGCGCGAGCGCGTCCAGGTCGCCCGCCGCCGACTTGAGCACTTCAGCCTCGGTATCGGCGCTGCCGTCCAACGAGGCCTGCCCCAGCTCGCCCACCGAGGCCGCCGCCATCGCCTCCTGGGCCTCAGGCAGCGAATCGAAGTGCCGCGCCTTCTCGGCCAGAGCGGTGTAGGTGCTCATGCAGCCGCGCGCGAACGCCCACACGTCCTGCTCGTCGGCGTTGCGGTAGGGGTGCGCGTCGAAGTGGCGGGGACCGTCGTAACCGGCCCGCTCCAGCAGCCTGACGAGGTGAAAGGCCTCCTTGAGATCCTCGGCGCCGAACCGGAAGTCCTGGTCGTAGCGTCCGATGCGCTGGCCGTTGAGGTCGATGTGGAACAGCTTGCCGGCCCACAGCGCCTGCCCGACGCCGTGCATGAACGACAGTCCGGCCATCGTCTCGTGGGCGACCTCGGGGTTGACGCCGACCATCTCGGGCCGGTCGAGCATCGAGATGAAGTGCAGGGCGTGGCCGACCGTCGGAAGGAACATGTCGCCGCGCGGCTCATTGGGCTTGGGCTCCATCGCGAAGCGCATGTCATAGCCCTGCCCGACGCTGTAGCCGGCGAGCACGTTGATGGCCTCTCGATAGCGCTCCAGCGCGTCACGCGGATCCTTGGCGACCCCCACCTCGGTGCCCTCGCGACCGCCCCAGAAGACGTAGACCTCGGCTCCCAGCTCGGCGCCGAGGTCGATCGACAGCATCGCCTTGCCGATCGCCGCCCGCCGCACGCCGCGATCGTTGGAGGTGAAGGCACCGTCCTTGAAGGCGGGGTGATGGAAGAGATTGGTGGTCGCCATCCCGACCCCCAGCCCGCGCTCGGCGAGGGCGGTCTTGAAGCGCTCGACGATCCGGTCGCGCTCGGCGGCGCTCGTTCCGTAGGGGATCAGGTCGTTGTCGTGGAGGCTGAT
>Ga0208219_1000666_pt1 | contig 12181 bp, 11 predicted proteins | sample NGESurshal072012_7_FD_184469 | JGI IMG/M metagenome (GOLD analysis project Ga0208219, IMG submission 184469) | Arctic peat soil microbial communities from Barrow, Alaska - NGEE Surface sample 53-2 shallow-072012 (SPAdes) | ecosystem: Environmental > Terrestrial > Soil > Wetlands > Peat ...
CGGCCATCTCCCGCTGTCCCATGGGTAACAACCGTGCCCCGGCACGGCCGCCGGGTCAGTTGACGCAGGGAATGCCGCCCTTGGCGATCACCGCACCGCCCTGCGGGCCGGTGCTGGGAATGACCGTCGCGGCGGGCGTCGGCAGGCTGGCGGCCAGCGCGCCGGGCAGCGCGGCGCCGGCCCCGAGCAGGATCTGCACGTGCCCCGGCCCGGGGGACGAGCTGGGCACGGCGGTGACGCCGAACATCCGGGCGAGCGCGGCCGCGTTCGCCGCCGCGCCGGGGCCGTAGCTGACCGAGGTCACCGTGCGGGCCGCGGTGTTCCCCACCGTCCCCGCCCGGTAGCCGGCCTTGACCAGCGCCGCGGAGATCCGGGCCGCCAGGCCGGTCGTGGTGCCGCCGTTGAGCACGTCCACGGTGGTCGCGGCGGAGGAGGGCTTGGCGGGTGCGGCCGCGTGCTGCCGGGTACGCCGGGGGGCGGGCTTCGGGAAGAAGGCCGCATGGACGATGGCCTGGATGTCAGGCACGCTGACCACGTTCGCGTCCTGCCCGTCGATGGTCGCGTAGCCCTTGATCGGCAGCGTGCGGAACAGCAGGTTCCCGCTGCTCAGACCTCGCATCTGGGACGCGAAGTCGAGCAGGTTCCAGCCCGCGTCGGTGATCACGTACTGCTTGGCCACCGAGAGCAGGGCCGACACCTTGGTCAGGTCGCCGAGGACCCCCTGGGTGCGCAGCTCATGCATGATCGAGTCGATGAACGCCTGCTGACGGTGGGTCCGGTCCAGGTCTCCGTTGGGCAGCCCGTCTCGCTGGCGGACGAACGACAGCGCCTGCGCGGCGTCCAGGTGCTGGTAACCCCGGTGGAAGTGGGCGCCGGACTTGGGGTCGCGGACCGCATGGTTGAGGCACACTTCCACGCCGCCGAAGACCTTCGCGAGCTCGTAGAAGCCGTCCAGGTTGACCTCGGCGAAGTGGTCGATGTGGACCCCGGTGAGCTGCTCGACCGTGGCCACGGCGGCCGCCCGCCCGGCCTCGTTGCCGAGGAACGCGAGCTGGTCCTGCCCCATGCTCGGGTGCTGCTGACGCAGCTTCGCCTGCTGGAAGTACATGCTCACGCCGTAGGCCTGGTCGATCTTGCCCGCCTGCTGCGGTCCGACCGTGTCGGCGAATTGCACCCAGTCGTCACGGGGGATAGAGAAGCCGACCGCCTTCTTGCCGCCCGCGAATATGTGGATCAGGATAAGCGTGTTGGTGTCATTTCCTCCGGTGCCGTTTGCCACCGCTTGGGCATTTCCCGCATGCAGCTTTGCCAAGATGCTGCCGGGCAGGATATTCCCGTTCCAGTCGCGGCGGCTTTCCAGCCCCATCAGCAGGATGTTCTGCGCTCCCGCTGAGGGACCACTGGCGATCGCGTGCGACCCGCCGATGCTGCCCACGTCGCGGACCACAAGGTAGGAGAAGCCACTCACCAGCAGGACCAGCGCCGCGAGGACGCAGGTCACGAAATACCAGGTCCTGGCCATCGGGCCGGGCCGCGATCCACGCCCGCCCGCCCGGCCCGGTGTCCCGGGCCGCGCTCCTCCGCGCGCGGGCCCCGCCCGGTGGCCCCGCGCCGGGCTTTTCGCTTTCTGCTGAGACGACACCGTGCTGCGCATCGCCCCCCCGAGCTTAGCTTGCTACCATTGCGGCGAAGATTACCCCCGCTCTTCCTTCAGTAAAACAACCCCGGTCGAACCTTTAAGGGAACGATGCTGGATTCACCCGGGAACAAGGCGGGATCCGGCCCGCGATATGCCGGCGGGCCGGGGGCAAACGCGAGTTCGCGTGCGCGCAATCCGGGCGGCCGCGGGCGGAATGCTGCCATGCACGGACCTAACGCCGCCGCGCGCGGGTCATCCCGCGGGCCGCGGTACGCGCCCGACCGTCCGGACCGCTGGTGGGGTTCGCGGCCCGGCCGGCTGGGGATCGCGTTCACCGTCGGCGGGGCCGCGGCCGGCCTGGTCCTCACCGTGCTGACCCGCAGCGAACCCGGCGCCGTGCTCGGCATCTTCCTGGTCGCCGGTACGGCGGCCGGAGTCCTGGCCGCGCACCCCCGGGCCGCCTACCTGATCATCCCGGTGCCGCCGCTGGCCTACGTCGCCGCGGCCATCCTGGCTGGGCTGCTCCACGATCACGCCACCGACACCTCCCACACCGCCCTGGCGCTCAGCGCCGCGCAGTGGATCGCCGGGGGATTCGTCGCGATGAGCGCCGCCACGCTGCTGGCCATCGTGGTGGCCACGGCCCGCTGGGCAGCGGATTGGCGGCGCGGGCGCGCCGAGCGGCGCCCGCTCACCTGATCACCGAGCTCATCCGGCCCATTGAGCTCATCCGGCCCATTAAGCGGAAATGAGGAAATGACCTGGTCCCCCATAATCTGGGGGTCACGGGCTGCCCTCCGGCAGGCCGGGCTCCCCCACCCCGCGCCCGGTGGTCTCCCACACGTAGACATAGCTGGTCAAGGTGGTGCCGAGCAAGGCCACCCGCCAGCCAGCAGCCCGAGCCCGGCCGCCCCGGGCCTGGAGGTCCGCGGCGCTGGTGACCAGGTTGACCGCCACAACTGACACCAGCAGGACGGCGGACGCGCTCCGACTGGACGCGGTTACGGACCGTTATGGTGATCTTCGCAGCCGCCAGCGCGATCCCCGCGGCCGGGAGGCGGCCGGCAGGTCGGACCCGAATGAGCCAGGCCCGAATCATTAGAGTTCGCCGAGCGCGGCCGAACCGTTGATCCCCCAGCACCACCCGCCATACGCTGACCGCGCCCGTGCGGGCTACGCAGCCTCGTATGCCCAGCTGAAGAGGAGGCGACGTGGTGCAGCCGACCCACCCCGTCGGCGTCGTCGGGGCCGGCCTCGTCGGGCTAGCCGTAGCCCGGGAGCTGGCCCAGTCGCACGTTCCCGTGGTGGTCTTCGAGAAGGAGACCGCCGTCGCGCAGCACCAGTCAGGCCACAACTCCGGGGTCGTGCACGCCGGGATCTACTACCTGCCCGGCTCGGCCAAGGCGACGCTGTGCCGGCGCGGCGCCGGGCTGCTGAGCGCCTACTGCGCGGACCGGGGCCTGCCCTGGGATGCCCGGGGGAAGCTGGTGGTGGCCCGGGACGAGGCCGAGACGCTGACGCTGCGGGAGATCGAGCGCCGGGCGGCCGCCAATGGTGTCCCGGACGTGCGCTGGCTGGACGCGGCGGCCGTCCGAGAGCTCGAACCAGACATCACCGGCCAGGCCGCGCTGCTCTCGCCGACCACGGCCATCGCGGACTACCCCGCCATCGCGCGCTCTTTCGCCCGCGACGTCACGGTCCTCGGCGGGCAGGTGCTGACGAGCACGCCGGTGACGGGTGTGCACCGCCGCGGCGACGACGTGGAGGTCAGGACGCCCGGCGGGACGCACCGGCTGTCCCGGCTGGTCATCTGCGCCGGGCTGCAGGCCGACCTGCTCGCCACCGCGGCCGGTGACGAGGCCGCGCCGGAGATCATCCCCTTCCGCGGCGAGTATCTCCGGCTGCGGCCGCACGCCCGTGACCGGGTGCGCCACCTGATCTATCCCGTGCCGGATCCCAAGTACCCGTTCCTCGGCGTCCACCTGACCCCGCGCATCGACGGCGAGGCCGACATCGGCCCGAACGCCGTGCTCGCGCTGGCCCGGGAAGGCTACCGCCGCCGGGACGTGTCCCGGGATCAGCTGTCGCGCCTGGCGCACTCCGCCGCCTTCCGCCGGCTGGCGCTTCACAACTGGCGGGCGGGCCTGCGCGAGATGCACGGTTCGGTGTCGCGGCAGGCTTTCCTGGCCGAGGCCCGGACGTACCTGCCCTGGCTGGGACCCGGCGATGTGATGCCGGCGCCTGCCGGGGTGCGCGCCCAGGCCGTGGATCCCGACGGGTCGCTCGTCGATGACTTCCGTATTCACCGGGTCGGCCCGGTGACCACGGTCCGCAATGCACCGTCACCAGCAGCCACGGCGTCCCTGGCGATCGCCGGACACGTCGTCGCGGGGCTTTCGCTGGGACCCGGTCATTAGCTGACGGCTCTTCTCAGCACGCGCTGAATCGCGCGGTTCCGCGCGGTGAATTCGCCCGGTTGCGCGGTAACGAGCCAAGCCCCGCGGTACCGCACACCTCTTCATGGCGGGCTCAGAAAGGTAGTTAAGGAGCGGTAAAGCAGGGCCGCCGAAGCTGGGGACCATGCACACCACTGACTCCCCGCTTCAGGCCCGGCCCGGGACACAGACCAGGCTGGTTCCCGGGCACGCCCAGGTCGAGATCGTCATCCCGGTCCGCAACGAGGAACGTGACCTCGGGCCGGCCGTCCGGCGGCTGCGCGCCTATCTTGATGACGCCTTCCCTTTTACGGTCGGCATCACTATCGCTGACAATGGAAGCACCGACGGCACCTGGGCTCAGGCCCTGGAACTGGCGGCCGAATTTCCTCTCGTCCGCGCCGCCCGCAGTGAGCGGCCCGGGCGGGGCGGCGCGCTGCGCTGGATCTGGTCCGGCAGTGACGCCGACGTCTGCGCCTACATGGACGTGGACCTGTCCACCGACCTGAACGCGCTGCTGCCGCTGGTCGCGCCGCTGCTGTCCGGGCACAGCGACGTGGCGATCGGGACCCGGCTGGCGCCAGGTGCGCGGGTGATCCGCGGCCCGAAGCGCGAGATCATCTCCCGCTGCTACAACCTGCTGCTGCATGCGTCCCTTGGTACGCGTTTCTCCGACGCGCAGTGCGGGTTCAAGGCCATCCGCGCCGATGCGGCCCGCGTCCTGCTGCCACTGACCACGGACACGGGCTGGTTCTTCGACACCGAACTGCTCGTGCTGGCCGAGCGGGCCGGGCTGCGCATCCAACGAGGTCCCGGTGGACTGGATCGACGACCCCGATTCACGGGTCAGGGTCGTGGCCAAGGCCCTGGGTGACCTGCGCGGCATCGTGCGGCTCGGCACCGGCCTGGCCCGCGGCACGATCAGTGTCCCGGCGCTACGCAGCGCGAAGCTGCGGCCGCCCGGCGACGGCCAGGGTGGCGGGAGCGGGACGCCGCGGCGCCGGCTCACCGGCCAGCTGGCGAGTTTCGTGCTGATCGGGGTGGCCAGCACCGCGGCCTACGTGCTGCTCTACCTGCTGCTCCGCAGCGTCGTGGCCGCGCAGGCGGCGAACGCCATCAGCCTGCTGCTGACCGCCGTGGCCAACACCGCCGTGAACCGGCGGGTCACCTTCGGCATCCGGGGCCGGGCGGACGCCGCCCGGCACCAGGTGCGCGGCCTGATCGCGTTCGGCATCGGCCTCGCGCTCACCTCCGGCGCCCTGGCCGCCCTGCACGCCAGCGCCCCCCAGGCCAGCCGCACCGCCGAGCTCACCGTGCTCGTGGCGGCCAACCTCACGGCCACGCTGGTGCGCTTCGGCCTGTACCGGAGCTGGGTCTTCCGTGCCGCACGGGGTGACGTCCGATGAGGGCCATCTCCACGCAGTCCCGCCCGGTTAGCGGGCCCGCCCAGCCGCCGGGGACACGCCGCCGGGCCGCCCGGCTGCTGCGCGGCCGCCCCGGCGACCCGGCCTGGGCCAGGCCCGCGCTGCTGGGCCTGCTGCTGGCCACGGCCGTGCTCTACCTGGCCGGGCTGAGCCGCAGCGGCTACGCCAACGAGTTCTACGCCGCCGCCGTCCAGGCCGGCACCAGGAGCTGGAAGGCCTTCCTGTTCGGCTCGCTGGACTCCAGCAACTTCATCACCGTGGACAAGACCCCGGCGTCGCTGTGGGTCATGGAGCTGTCCGGGCGGCTCTTCGGGTTCAGCTCGTGGAGCCTGCTGGTGCCCCAGGCGCTGGAAGGCGTGGCCGCCGTGGGCGTGCTGTACGCGACGGTCCGCCGGTGGTTCGGACCTGCCGCGGCCATCATCGCCGGGACCACGCTGGCGCTGACCCCGGTAGCTACCCTCATGTTCCGGTTCGACAACCCGGACGCACTGCTGGTGCTGGTGATGACGCTGGCCGCGTACACCACGACCCGGGCCATCGAATCGGGCCTGACCCGCTGGATGGCGCTGACCGGGGCCCTGCTGGGCCTGGGCTACCTGACCAAGATGCTGCAGGCCTTCCTGGTCCTCCCGGCCTTCGCGCTGGCCTACCTGTGGGCCGGCCAGCCCGCCCTCGGCAAGCGCCTGGCCCAGCTGCTGGCCGGCGGGGCCGCCCTGGTCGCCGCCGCGGGCTGGTGGGTCGTGATCGACCTGCTGACCCCGGCCGCCGACCGGCCGTACGTCGGCGGTTCGACGGACAACAACATCCTCCAGCTCACGTTCGGGTACAACGGCCTCGGCCGTCTCACCGGCAGCGGCAGCGGGGGCGCGGGCGGCGGCGGCGGCTCGCTGTTCGGCGGGGCGACCGGGATCACCCGGCTGTTCGAGTCGGACATGGGCAGCCAGATCAGCTGGCTGCTCCCGGCGGCCCTGATCGCCGTGATCGCCCTGCTGTGGCTGTCCTGGCGGTCCCCGCGGACGGACCGGACCCGCGCCGCCGCCCTGCTGTGGGGCGGGTGGCTGGTGGTGACCGCGCTGGTGTTCAGCTACATGTCCGGCGTCATCCACCCGTACTACACCGTGGCCCTGGCGCCGGCGATCGCGGCGCTGGCGGGCATCGGCGGGGTCGCGTTGTGGCGGATCCGGCACACCTGGGCGGCCCGCGTCACCCTGGCCGGGACGCTGCTGGTCACCGCCTCCTGGGCCTGGGTGCTGCTCGGCCGCAGCCCCGGCTGGTTCCCGTGGCTCCGGGTGGTCATCGCGGTGGCCGCCGCCGCAGCGGCGGCGATGATCCTGGCCGGCCCGGCCCTGCGGGCCGCCAGCAGCCGGGGGCGCACCGCCCTGGCCATCGCACCGCTGTCCCTGGCCCGTGGCCATCCTGCTCACCCAGGTGGCCGCGGACAGTCCCGTCCCGCCCGAGTGGATGCGCGACTTCTGGCGGTACGCCGCCACCGTGTGACGCTCAGCCGGGGCTGGCGGGCACGGGTTAGTCGAAGTTGTTCTTCCGGCCCTCGCGCACGTAGTCGACCGTCGACCGGATGTGCTGCTCACCGTGCACCGCGCGTTTCTTGGCGATGTGGCCGAACATCTGGATCCCGAACCCGCCGTCGAGGTCATTCACGATCCGCTGCTTCCAGGGGCGCCGGACGATCTGGGTGGTGAGCCGCCGGGTGGTCCTCGGCTGGGTCATGATGTGGTCGGCGATCTGGTAGGCGCGCGCGACCAGCTCGTCCCGGGGCATCACCTCGTTGACCATTCCCCAGTCCAGCGCCTGCTGGGCGCTGATCGCCTCGCCGGTGAGCAGGGCGTAGGCGGCCCGCTTGACCCCGAGCAGTTCCTGGAAGGCGTTGTGGATGCCGTCGGCGGGCACCGAGCCGATGTCATAGTGCAGGTCGAACAGGGTGGCGTCGTCCGCGGCGAGGGTGATGTCGCACATCAGCACGATCTCGGTGTGGAAGCCGGGCCCGTTGAGCAGGCCGATGGTGGGGATCTCCAGGTCGTTGACCAGGGCGCTGACGTTGATCCGCCCGTCCTTATAGGCGTATTCGTAGGCCCAGTACTCCATGTCGGCCTCCTCGAGGGCGAAGCCCTCGGGATCGGAGCCCATCATGAACTCCTCGCCGGATCCGGTGAGGATCAGCACCTCGTTCTCGGGGTCCGCGCCGACCACCTTGAGCATCTGCCCGAGCGAGCGGTGGTTCTGCACGCTGAGCTGGATGGGGCCGCCCAGGGTGTGCGCGGCGACGAGCAGGACGCCGTCCTCGCGGCGTTCCATGCGGTAGAAGTCCTTGAACGCCTCCCGGTACTCCTCGAAGCGGGGGGGAGAGACGAATTCCTGTAGTGACATGATCATTCCTCCGAGGTGTGAGGGGCAGGGGAACTGGTCAGCGCCGCGCCGCGGGCCTGCAGCTCGTACAGCGACAGGAAGTCCTCGTCGCGCAGCCCGGTGCCGACGGCGGACTGGATGAGCTGGTAGACCGTGGCCCCCACGGGCATCGGCACCTCCAGCGACCGCGCGACGTCCAGCCCGAGGTCGAAGTCCTTGCGCAGCAGCTCGGTGGTGAACGTCGGGGTCCAGTCCCGCCGGACCAGGTCACCGGTGCGCTTGCGCACCCAGTCAGATCCCAGCACCGTGCCGTTCAGGAACTCCAGGAACGCGGCCCGGTCGGTTCCGCCCTTCTCGGCCAGGCTGGTCACCTCGACCAGGGCCTGGACCATCATCCCGAGATAGAGGTTGGTGCACAGCTTCACCAGCCGGGCCTGCTCCCCCTCGCCCGCGTGCACGGCGACCTTCGCGATCTCCTCCAGGACCGGCCTGACCTCTGCGAACACCTCGGCCGGGCCGGAGGCGACGATGCAGGCCCCGCCCTCGGCGACCACGTGCGGGTTGCCGCTGACCGGGGCGGCGAGGAAGCTCACCCCGGCGGCGTCCGCAGCCGCCCGCACGGCGGCCGACGCGCCAGCTGACACCGTCGAGCAGTCCACGATCGTCGCGGGCCTGCGGTCCCCGCCGAGCAGCCCGTGCTGCCCGCAGATCACTTCCTCCAGGTCGCCCGGCGTGGACACCATGACAAACACGATGTCGCAGCCGCCCAGGTCAGTGATCCGATCGACGGCCCGCGCGCCCCGGGCCACCAGCGGCGCGGTCTTGGACGCCGTCCGGTTCCACACGCAGACGTCCTCGCCGGCGTCGATGAGGCGGCCCGCCATGGCCGCGCCCATCCGGCCGGTGCCCAGCCAGCCGAGGTTCCGGGCGTTCGTGTTCATGCGTGCTCCTCGGCGAGGTTGCAGGGGTCGCGGCGGTCAGACGGGCGAGTACTCGCCGCTCTCGGCGGCGGCGGCCGGCGCCTCGGGAGCGGGCCCGGGCCGGCCGAGCGCCGACCAGATCGTCTCGATGAGCGTCCGGGTGGACAGGCCGTACTTGTCGAACAGGTACGGGGCGGTCAGGGAGCCTTCCGCGAACGTGTCGCGCAGCCCGACCCGGCGCAGCGGCCGGCCGAGCCCAGCCTCGGCCATCGTCTCGGCCACGGCCGATCCGAGGCCGCCGATGATGGTGTGGTTCTCGGCGGTCACCACGACCCGCGCCCCGGCAGCGGCGTCCTGGACGGTGGCCGTGTCGAGGGGCTTGACGGTCGGAACGTTAATGACCGAAACAGAGACCGCGTGGTCGACGAGCGCCCGGGCCGCGGCCAGCGCGGCGGCGAGCATCATGCCGCTGGCGAACAGGGCCACGTCGTCCCCGGGCACGAGGACCTCAGCCCGGTCCAGCCGCAGCTGGTGATCCTCGCCGAAGATGACCGGGATCTCACCGCGCTTGAGCCGGACGTACACCGGCCCCGGCACGTCCACGATGGCCGCCGCCACCTGGCGGACCTCGACCGCGTCGGCCACATCCACCACGGTCATGCCCGGCAGCGTGCGCATCAGCGCGACATCATCGATCGCCTGGTGGCTCGGGCCGCCCGGAGTCGACACCCCGGGCATGAAACCGATGATGCGGACGGGCAGGCCCGGGTACGCGATGGCGTTAGCGATCTGGTCGAACGGGCGGCGGGTGGCGAACACCCCGAAGGTGTGCACGAACGGGATGTGGCCGCAGCGCGCCAGCGCCCCCGCCATGCTCATCATGTTCGCCTCGGCCATGCCCGCATGGATGAAGCGGTCCGGGAGTTCCTCCTGGAACAGGTCGACCTCGCACTGGCGGGTCAGGTCGCCGCTGAGGCACAGCACCTCGTCCCGGCGGCGGGCGAGGTCGACCAGCGCCCGGCCGTACGGCTTGACCTCGGTGGGGTAGGGCGGCTCACGCACGGAGGGCCTCCAGCTTGCCGGTGAGTTCCGCCGCCGCCGCCGCGGCCAGCCCGGGCGGCAGCTTGATGAAGTGCCCGTCCGCGTCGGGTGGCAGGCAGTCCAGGCCATGCACCGTCGACGTGCGGCAGACCAGCACGCTCGGCCGGTCCTCGTCCGCGGCGGCCGCAGCCAGGGCGGCGGATATCGCGTCCACGTCGTGACCGTCGAGATCCTGGGCGTGCCACCCGAACGCGGACCACTTCGCGGCAATTGGCTCGAGCGTGGTGATGCTGTCGACCGGGCCGTCCACCTGGGAGTTGTTGGCGTCCAGGAGCACGACCAGCCGGCCGAGACGGTGGTGGGCGGCGAACAGGGCCGCTTCCCAGACCTGTCCCTCCTCCAGTTCCCCGTCGCTGACCATGGTGAAGATCCGCGCCTCGCAGCCGCGCAGCCGGTCGGACAGGGCAAAGCCCAGCGCCGCGGACAGGCCCTGGCCGAGCGAACCGCAGGTGTAGTCGAAGACGGGCGAGCGCTCGGTGCCGATGGCCTCCACTGGCGACCCGTTCTGCCCGTAGCCCGCCACCAACTCGTCGTCCAGCAACCCCAGCTCGGCGGCGGCCGCGAACGGGCCGATGACGTAGTGTCCTGGCGAGCAGACGAGCCGGTCCAGCCCCGGGCGGGCGGTCGCGAAGACGGCGGCGACTTGCTCCGCGGACGACAGCGCCTGGCCGAGGTAGCCGAACCCTTGGGGGGCGACCATCCGGACGGCGCGCAGCCGGATCCTCAGGGCCAGTTCGCGCAGGTCCGGCACGGTCCAGTGGGTTCCGGGCGCGGAGACGGGCACCGTCGCACTCATCGAGCCTGCCTTGCCTAAAGTGGAGAAGTGGCTAAGCCACAATGATGGTTAGCGGGCGTGCGCGGTGTCAACAGGGTCAGGCCCGGCGGAGGTGGTCGAGCATGACCTGGTGGTGGGCGGCGACGGCGCGGGCCGCGGCGTCCGGATCCCGGTTCAGGACGGCGGTGGCGATGGGCTCGTGAAGCGCCAGGTGCTGCTCCGGGCTGGTGTCCCGCAGCCAGTCCGGCACGGATTCGGTGTCCACCCAGCCGCGGTACTCGAACGACAGGACCGCGGTGTGCACGCTCTCGTAAATCGCGCCCAGGTAGAGATTGCCCGCGGAACGGACGACGGTGGCGTGGAACACGGTGTCGGCGGCGATCACCTCCGAGGGGTGCCGCGCCGAGTCGCCGAGCCGCCGGAGCGCCTCACCGATCGCGGTCTCGCCAGAGGCCGGTTCGGGGGCGCGGCCCGCGGCTTCCCGGGCGCCGAGGGTCTCCAGCCACAGCCGCAGCTGCATCAGGTCGCTGAGCGACCGCTGGTCGAGGTCGAGCATGAGGTTGACGGACGCGGTCACCATCGTCTCGGGGCGCCGGACCACGTAGGCGCCGGAGCCGCGGCGGATCTCCACCAGTCCCATCAGCGACAGGGCCCGCAGCGCCTGGTTGACGGTCGGCCGGCTGGCCCCGAACCGCTCAGCCAGGTCACGTTCGGGGGGAAGCCGGGCACCCTGGGCAATGTCCTCGCTGATGATCAGCCGCCGGATCCGGTCGGCGAGATCATCTGAGAGCCGCGTCACCGCGAGCCGTTCGGTCCTGGGCAAGTCCACGGGATCCGGCCTGCGCCGCCGGGCCGCCGGTCGTCGGGACGGCTCGGCCACGTGACCTCCCAGCTCGTCGGGGCGGCCCGGCCCGCATCCGCCACGAGCCGACAGTACCCCGTCACTTCCCACGGGACCGGGAGAGCCGGTTCCCGCCGCCGGCCGTTTTCACCCTGTGGCCGCCCAGATCGTAGCCGCGGCCGCGGCGGACCCCAGTGCCTGGTCAGTGGTCCGGGCCGCCGTCTTAGGCTGTCCACCATGTCGCTACCTCCTGAAGCCCACGCCCCCCAGACATCTGGCCGCCCCGAGCTGGCCGCGGTCCGCGGCCCAGTCACCTGGTCGCCGGTTGGCCGCTATGAGGACATCCGCCTGGACGTCAGCGAGGACGGCATCGCCAAGGTGACGATCTGCCGTCCCGAGGTCCGCAACGCGTTCCGGCCACAGACGCTGATCGAGATCTCCGACGCCCTCGTGATCGCCCGGGAAGACCCCGGGATCGGGGTGATCATCCTGACCGGGGAGGGCCCGGACGCGTTCTGCTCCGGTGGGGACCAGCGGGTGCGGGGTGACACCGGCTACCTCACCGATCCTGGCCAGCCCGGTGCGGTCGGCCGTTTCCACGTCACCGATCTACAGATCCAGATGCGCCGGCTGCCCAAGCCGGTCGTCGCCATGGTCGCCGGGTACGCCATCGGCGGCGGGC
>Ga0208219_1000667_pt1 | contig 12166 bp, 9 predicted proteins | sample NGESurshal072012_7_FD_184469 | JGI IMG/M metagenome (GOLD analysis project Ga0208219, IMG submission 184469) | Arctic peat soil microbial communities from Barrow, Alaska - NGEE Surface sample 53-2 shallow-072012 (SPAdes) | ecosystem: Environmental > Terrestrial > Soil > Wetlands > Peat ...
CCGCTCGGCCACCTTGATCCGTTCGTGCAGCGTCTCTTCGGTGTCACCGGGAAGCACCGGGACCATCCGTTGGGCCAGGATCGGACCGGCGTCCATCTCGAGGGTCGCCAGGTGCACGGTACACCCGGTCTCCGCCACCCCGGCCGCCAGGGCGTCGCGTACCGCGTGCCAGCCCGGGAAGGCCGGGAGCAGGGCCGGGTGCGTGTTGAGGACCCGGTGCGGGAAGGCGTCGTGGACACTCTGGCTCATCACGGTGCCGAATCCCGCCATGGCCACCAGGTCGACCTGATGGGCCACCAGGGTGACGGCCACGGTGGCCGTGAAGCCCGGGCGGTCGAAGTCCGGGCCGAACCCCCCGTAGACCCGGCGGTCGACCAACTCGTCAGCGGCGCCGTGGGTGCGGCCCAGGGCGAGAGCCTCGCACGGGCGATCCGAGAGCACGGTGGTCACGGGCAGGCCGGCGTCGAACATGGCCCGCAGGATCGTCCCGGACCCCGAGACCAGAACGGCAAGGCGCACGAGGTCAGGCTACCAATGGGTTGGCTGGGTCAGTGCCGTTTCGGGCGGCGGGCTGAGCGCAGCAACAGGTACTGATCGCGCCGGGGTTCGACCGCACACCGCGGTGGCGATACCCGTCGGGCTCCTCCATCGGCTTAAGTGCACGGGTGCGCCGTTACCGCCGTCTGGGCGGGTTCCTCGTGGTGGTGGCCCTCGCCGCGGCCGGCTGTTCGGCCATGGCCGACGACCAGGGGGCGCCCGGGTTGGCCCGGCAGTACAGCTCGCCGGCACGGATTGCTCATCCGCCCAAGGGCCCCGGCCTCGCTCATGGGCAGCTGTCCGGGTTGGTGCGCGCTCCGGGCGGCCCCTACCTGAAGGACGCCATGGGCCGGACCGTGTTCCTGCACGGTGTCAACGCCGTCTACAAGTACCCGCCGTTCTATCTCACCGAGGCGCCGGGCAAACCCTGGAACTTCTCCGCCGCCGACGCGGCCAACATCGCCCGCCTGGGCTTCACCGTCGTGCGGTTGGGGATCCTGTGGCAGGGACTGGAACCGGGCTCGGGGGGGCCCAACAACCCCGCCGTCTGTACACCGGGCCACGGCACGTCTTCCTCGATGTACAACGCCGGCACCGCTCTGCGGTACCTGCGGGCGGTGCAGCGCACGGTCGACCTGCTCGGCCGCTACGGGATCTACACGCTCCTCGACATGCACCAGGACGTCTACACCCAGGCGTTCCGGGGCGAGGGGATGCCGGCGTGGTCCGTCTGCTCGGGCACCGCGCCCATCGTCGCACTGCCGGGCCGGTGGTCCCACAACTACCGCAATACGGCCCTCGATGTGGCGGTGCAGCACTTCTGGGAGAACGATGTGGTGGGCAATCTCCAAGGGCAGTTCGATCAATCGTGGGGGACGGTGGCCAGATTCTTCTCTCACAATCCCTGGATCCTGGGCTACGACCCCTACAACGAGCCGTTCGCCCGGGAGGTCACCGCCGACGAGAAGCTCAATTTCGCCGTCCAGTTGGAGTGCTTCTACAACGGAACCCAGGACTCCGGGCTCTTGGCCGGCGACACCCCCGTCTCGTGCCCGAAGGACGACCCGCGCCGCGGTGTGATCCCGACCATCCAGAGGGCCGACCCGCATCATCTCATCTTCGTCGAGTCCGACATCTACTCGAGCCACAACAACCCCAGCCTCCTGGGTCCCATGGACTTCCCGAACCTCGTCCTGAACTTCCACTCGTACTGCAGCACGCGCAGCCCGGTGACGGGCCAACCCACCAACGTCGACGCCTGTAGCGATCAGACCCTGCACACGATGCTGCGGCGCCAGAGCGAACGTCCGACCATGGCCTCGCGTTTCCAGCGCGGCGGCCCCGCCTGGTTCATGAGCGAGTTCGGGGCCAATCAGAATCAGGACCTGCTGGGACAGGTGGCGGACTACGCCGACGCCCTCCAGGTCGGTTGGACCGAGTGGGCCTGGAAGTACTACAACGACCCGACCGGGAGCACCGCCGAGGCCATGGTGAGCCCCAGCGGTGTGCTCCAACCGGCGGCCCTTGCCCTCTCGCGCCCCTATGCCCAAGCGGTGGCCGGGACGCCGATCTCATCCTCGGTCGCTCACGACGGCACCTTTCAATTGGACTACACCCCGTCTGACCGCGTCGCCGGCCCGAGCATCATCTTCGTGCCGGGCCGGCTGCACTACCCCCACGGCTACTGCGTCGCCGTGAACGGTGGGCTGATCCGGTCGGCCCCCGGCGCAGCGCACCTCCTGGTGTCCAACGATGGCGCTTCCACCGAGGTCTCCGTGACCGTGACGCCCGGTCGATGCCGTTAGCGGATGAGCGGATGAGCGGAGGTCCTGGCCGCCCACGGGAGGCGGTGACCCGGGCGACGTAGGCCGCTTCATGGCCTAAGTTCAGTATCGGTCTAGGTGCACTGGGGGCAGGAAATAGCGGATTCAATTGGCACCACACCCAACCGGCGACGCCACATTTTGCGCTTGTGTCTGCTCTCCGGAATGGCCACAGCCGCGGGGCTCGTGGCGACACTGAGCGTCAATGGCAATGCGGCATCTGCATTGGCTGATCCGGTGGTCGACGCCGGCACGGTGCAGGCATCCTCCACCCCCAACCCGGTGACCGTCGGCACACCCTTCACGATCACCTTCAGCGCCACGAATACGTCGAGTGCCACCCAGGATTTGATGGTTGTCTCGCAAGAACCCAATGCGCTCGATGTCACCGGCGGAAACGGTTCGGGCTGCGGAGAGGGGCTCGGGTCCATCACATGTAGCTTCCCCGCTGTCGCGGCGGGAGCAAGTGTGTCTGGATCATGGACCACGACTCCCGAAACGGCTGGAACTGAGTCCCTCGCCGTTAACCTGATCGGCGGAAACAGCGATTCCATCGCCAGCACATCGGTGGACATCGACGCTGTGGCTTCGCCGGTAGCCCCATCCGGCACCTTGCAGGCCACCGTGGCGCCGAGCCCGGTCACGATAGGGAGCCCCTTCACGTTCACCTACCGCGCCACCAACACCTCATCCGCGCCTCAGTTCATGCAGATCTTTGCCAACTTGCCCACCGCGCTCGATCTCTCGGGCGGGACCGGCACCAACTGCGAAGCAGTGTTCGCGCCAGCATCGCCCGTCGTCAGTGGGATTGTCTGCAACGGCGCACCGACCCCGGTCGCCCCCGGAGCCTCCGTGACCGGCTCATGGAGCACGACCGCGGGGACGGTGGGGGCTCAAACCGTGAGTGTCCGACTGATCGGTGAAAACAGCGACGTTGCCGACGCGAGCGTGACCGTGACAGTCGTCGCCGCAGGTGCAGCGATCTCAGCTCCCTTGGCCTTCACCGGGATCAACGTATTCCCGTTGCTCCTCGCTGGAAGCGGCCTCATCGCCGGCGGCTGCGTCGTTCTCATGACATTGTCACGACACCGCAGGAGGTCGATGTCACGGCCGTAGATGCGCCCTCAGCCCAGACCCTTCACGATGGCCACCATCTTCTCGCCGCACTCGGTGGGGTTCTGGGTCACGAACACCCCGGCCGCCGACAGGGCCTCCATCTTGGCCTGCGCCGTGCCCTGGGAGCCCGAGATGATGGCGCCGGCGTGGCCCATCTTGCGACCGGGAGGGGCCGTGACCCCGGCCACGTAGGCGGCGACCGGCTTGGTCACATGGTCGGCGATGAATTCGGCCGCACGCTCTTCTTCGGAACCGCCGATCTCCCCGATCATCATCACGGCCCTGGTCTCGGGGTCGGCCTCGAACGCGGCCAGACAGTCGATGAAGTTGGTGCCGGGGACCGGGTCACCCCCGATGCCGACGCAGGTGGTCTGACCGATGCCCTGTTGGGAGAGCTCGTGCAGGGCCTGATAGGTCAGCGTGCCCGAACGGCTGACGATCCCCACCGGTCCACCGGCCAGGGCGATGTCGCCCGAGGTGATCCCGATATTGCACTTCCCGGGGGAGATGATCCCCGGGCAGTTCGGGCCCAGGAGCCTCGTACCGGGGAACTCCTGCACCAGCCGGTTGTAGGCCAGCGCCTCGTCCTGGGCCGGGATGCCCTCGGTGATGCAGACGATGAAGGCGATGCCGGCTGCGGCCGCCTCGATGATGGCATCGGCCGCGCCGCTCGGTGGCACCGAGATGAACGATGCCGTGGCGCCGGTCTCCTTCACCGCGTCGACCACCGATCCGAAGACCGGGATCCCCTCGATGTCCTGACCGCCCCGTTTGGGGTTGGTGCCCCCGACGATCTTGGTGCCGTAGGCCTTGTTGCGGAGGCCGTGGTACAGCCCCTGGCTGGTCGGGCTGATGCCCTGGATGACGACCCTGGTCGTCTCGTCGACGAAGATGCTCATGTGATTTCCTCTCGTTCCTTCCGCCCCTAGGCCTGGGCCAGGGCAACAGCGTGGCGGGCCGCGTCGAGCATGGTGGGCTCGGCGATCAGCCGGTCGGACAGGTGGTCGGCCAGGAGGGCCCGGCCCTCGGCGGCGTTGGTGCCGTCGAGCCGCATGACGACCGGCGAGCTCAGGTGCACCCGGCCCATCGCCTCGATGATGCCGTTGGCCACCTCGTCCACCCGGGTGATGCCACCGAAGATGTTGACGAAGATGGAGCGGACGGCCGGGTCCTGGTTGATCACCTCGAGCGCGGCGGCCATCACGTCGGCGTTGGCCCCGCCTCCGATATCGAGGAAGTTGGCGGCCGCGCCGCCGGCCTGGGTCACCACGTCGAGCGTGCTCATGGCCAACCCGGCGCCGTTGGCGATGATGCCCACCGAGCCGCTCAGCCCGATGTAGTTCAGGCCCCTTTCCTTGGCCATCTTCTCCCTCGGGTCGATGTCCGAGTCGTCGGCGAAGTCCGCCCATTCGGGGTGCCGGTAGGTGGCGTTCTCGTCCAGGGTGACCTTGGCGTCGAGAGCGTGCACCTTGCCCTCGGGGGTGAGGATCAGGGGGTTGATCTCGGCCAGGTCGCAATCGCCTTCGACGTAGCAGCGATAGAGCCGGACCAGCAGCGAGGCCGTCTGCTCCCGGGCCTCGGGATCCAGGTTGGCCCGGTCCACCCACTCGCGGGCGACGGCCTCGTCGAGACCATCGATGGGATTGATGTGCAACATGGCGATGGCGTCGGGATTGGTGACTGCCACCTCTTCGATCTCCACCCCGCCCTCGGCCGAGAGCATGCCCAGGTGCGTCTTGTTGGGCCGGTCCAGGGTGAAGCTGGCGTAGTACTCCTTGGCGATGTCCGAGGCGTGCTCGATCCACAGCCGCTTGACCACGTGGCCCTTGATGTCGAGCCCGAGGATGTTGCCGGCGTGCAGGCGGACCTCGTCGGCGTTGTCGGCCAACTTCACGCCCCCCGCCTTGCCACGGCCGCCCACCTTGACCTGCGCCTTGACCACGACCGGGTAGCCGGCGGCCTCGGCCTGGGTGACCGCCTCGTCCACCGTGTCGGCCACGCCGCCGGCCGACGTCGGGATGCCGAACCGGGCGAAGTACTGCTTGCCCTGGTACTCGTAGAGGTCCACTGCGGTTTCTTCTCCTTGTGTCGTGGGGTGGGGCGTGGCTGGTGTCGTGGGGTTGTGTGGCGTGGCTGGTGTCGTGGGCGGGGAACGATCGGGTGGGGCGGACTCGGGGCCGCCACGCTCGGGGCCGCGGCGACTGGGCCGCGGCGCCGGGCGCGGCGAGGTCAGACTTCGAGCGCCTCCTCGCGCGCATCGAGGGCTTGGCCGAGCCACGTGCCGATGGAATCGAGGGAGGAGCCGGGAGGGAAGACGGCGGCCACTCCCTGTTCCTTCAGGGTGGGGATGTCGGCTTCGGGAATGATCCCGCCCACAATGACCAGCACGTCGTCGCGGCCTTCGGCGGCCAGGAGGTCGACGATCCGGGGGACCAGGGTCAGATGGGCGCCCGAGAGGAGGGACAGGCCCACGGCGTCGGCATCTTCTTGCACCACGGCCTGGACCACCTGTTCGGGGGTCTGGTGCAGCCCGGTGTAGACCACTTCGAACCCACTGTCGCGCAGGGCCCGGGCGATGACCTTGGCCCCCCGGTCGTGGCCGTCGAGCCCGGGCTTGGCGACGACCACCCTGTAGGGACGCTTCATGAGACCTCGATGATACGGACGCCCTCTCGCAGGCGCCAGACCAGCCTCACGCCCGCCGCAGCGGCGTGGCCGAAAGCAGCAGGGACTTCTTTCCGACCGAGGTGAAGTCGACCGTGGCCTGGGCCCTCGATCCTTCCCCCTTGGTATCGATGACCACGCCGTTCCCCCAGTGGTCGTGGACCACCAGGTCGCCGGCCACCAGCCCCAATTCCTCGGCGCCGCTGCTGGCCCGGGGCCCCGAGGGCCGGGGGGAAAGCGGGGCCGTGGCCAGGTAGCTCTGGCCCCGCCGCTCGTCGTTCGAGAGGTTCCTCTGTTCCCGAGTGGTGACAAGACCCACGTCGTTGACCAGTTCGGAGGGAATCTCGGTCAGGAAACGGCTCGGGATGTTGTGCTGGGTGCGACCCCAGATGGTCCGGACCCAGGCGTGGGAGACGGCCAGGTGCCGACGGGCCCGGGTGATCCCGACGTAGAAGAGACGGCGCTCCTCCTCCAGCTCGTCCGGCTCACCCAACGAGCGGGAGTGGGGGAAGATCCCGTCCTCGAGGCCGACCACGAAGACGGCGGGGAACTCCAGGCCCTTGGCCGTGTGCAGGGTCATCAGCGAGACCCGGGTGCCGTCCCCCTCGATCTCGTCGGAGTCGGACACCAGGGCCACCGTCTCGAGGAAGCCCACCACATCATCGAATTCGCCGGCCACGCCACCCAGCTCGGCGATGTTCTCGATCCGGCCGTCCGCCTCATGGGAGTGCTCGGCCACCAGCTCGGCCATGTAGCCCGACCGGTCGGCCACCAGTTGCAGGAAGTCGGCCGGGTTGACGGTCGAGACCAGGGGTCGCAGCTCGGCCAGCATCGTGGACAATTGCTGGGCGCCGCGCAGCGCCGTGGCCGACAGGCCGGCCTCCTCGGCCCGGTCGATCGCCTCGGCGAACGACACCCGGTTGACCTGGGCCCAGGCCGCCAGACGGGCCACCGAGGCGTCACCGATCCCCCGCTTGGGCACGTTCACAATGCGCCGGGCCGAGACCTCGTCGTCCGGATTGGCCAGCACCCGGACGTAGGCCAGGATGTCCTTCACCTCGCGGCGGTCGTAGAACTTGGCCCCGCCGACCACCACGTACGGGATGCCCGTGAAGATGAAGGAGTCCTCGAGGGCGCGACTCTGGGCGTTGGTGCGGTAGAAGATGGCGACGTCGCCCCACTGCAGCGACTCGGCCGCCCGCAGGCGCAGGATCTCCCCCGACACCCAGGAGGCTTCGTCCCGTTCGTCTTCGGCCCGGTACCGCAGGATCGGGTCACCAGTGTCGCCGACGGTGAAGAGCTCTTTGGGCGTGCGGCCCACGTTGTTGGCGATCACCGCGTTGGCCGCGTTGAGGATGGTCGCCGTGGAGCGGAAGTTCTGTTCCAACAAGATGGTGGTGGCGTCGGGGAAGGCTCGCTCGAAATCCAAGATGTTGCGGATGTCGGCGCCGCGCCACTTGTAGACGGACTGGTCGGAGTCCCCCACCACGCAGACATTGCCGTGGGCCTGGCCGAGGAGTTGGACGATCTCGTTCTGGGCCCGGTTGGTGTCCTGGAACTCGTCCACCAGGATGTGTTGGAAGCGCTCCTGGTAGGCCTCCCGGACGTCGTCGCAGGCCTGGAGCAGGTTGGCCGTCACCATCAACAGGTCGTCGAAATCGAGGGCGTTGGCCGTCAACAGGCGCTGTTGGTACAGCGCGTAGACATCGGCGATCCGGCGCCGGAACGGATCGGGTTCGTCGTGAGCGTGCTGGCGGAAGGTCTCGAAGTCGATCAGGTCGGCCTTGGCCTGACCGATGACGGCGGCCACGGCCCGGGAGGGGAGTCGCTTGGTATCGAGGCCGAGCTCGGAGATGATCATCTCGATGAGGCGGCGCGAGTCCGTGTCGTCATAGATCGTGAAGGACCCTCGATAGCCCAGACGATCGGCGTGACTGCGCAGGATCCGCAAGCAGGAGGAGTGGAAGGTCGAGACCCACATCTTCTGGCCCCGGGGCCCCACCAGCTCGCTGACCCGGTGGCGCATCTCCCCGGCGGCCTTGTTGGTGAAGGTGATGGCCAGCACACCCCAGGGCGGCGCGTCGCCGGTGGCCAGGAGGTGGGCGATCCGTCTGGTCAGCACGCGGGTCTTCCCCGAACCGGCCCCGGCCACCACCAGCAGCGGACCCCCCCGGTGCTCCACCGCAGCGCGCTGGGGCAGGGTCAGGTCGTCCACCAGCTCGGTGGGACTGATGCCGATGCTCCAGCCGTGGCCCGGCGTGGGGTCGGCGGCCGCGGGATCGTCGGCCGCCGCCGCATCGGCGCCGTCGGCCGCGTCGTCACGGTAGGCGTCTCGGTAGTCGTCACGGACGAGGTCGCCACCGGGACCGAACAGCTGCGGGGGCTCGTCGCTCTCCGGCGTCACACTCATTCCCATTCGATGGTGCCCGGTGGCTTCGACGTCACGTCGAGGGCCACACGGTTCACACCGTCCACCTCGTTGATGATCCGCGAGGCGATGCGCTCCACCAGGTCGTACGGCAATCGGGCCCAATCGGCGGTCATGGCGTCGTCGCTGGTGACGGCCCGGATGACAATCGGGTAGGCGTAGGTGCGCCCGTCCCCCATGACGCCGACCGTCCGCACGGCCGGCATGACGGCGAAGCTCTGCCACAACTCGCGGTAGAGGCCGGCGCGCCGGATCTCCTCGACCAGCACGGCGTCGGCATTGCGCAGGATCTCGGCCCGCTCGGGCGTAACGTCGCCGATGATGCGCACCCCGAGACCCGGGCCCGGGAACGGTTGACGCCACACGATGTCATGGGGCAGGCCGAGCTCCTCGCCGACGGCGCGCACCTCATCCTTGAAGAGGAGCCGGAGGGGCTCGATCAGATCGAAGGCGAGGTCGTCCGGCAGGCCACCCACGTTGTGGTGGGACTTGATGTTGGCCGCGGTGCCGCTCCCCGACTCGATCACGTCGGGATAGAGCGTGCCCTGCACCAAGAACTTCGGACCCTCGTCCCCCGACCCCTCGCCGGCGCCCAGGTCACGCGCCACCTCTTCGAAGATGCGGATGAACAGCTCGCCGATGATCTTGCGCTTGCGCTCGGGATCGGTCACGCCGGCCAGCGCCGAGAAATAGCGGTCGGCCGCCTTCACATGGATGAGGTCGATCTTGAACTGGCGCCGGAACGTGTCCTCCACCTGATCGGCTTCACCCGACCGCATGAGGCCGGTGTCGACGAAGACGCAGACCAGCTGGTCGCCGATGGCCTTGTGCACCAGCGCGGCCGCCACGGCCGAATCGACGCCGCCACTCAGGGCGCAGAGCACCCGCTGGTCACCGACCTGCTCACGGACGGCGGCCACCTGCTGCTCGATGATCGACATATGCGTCCACGAGGGGAGGCAGCCACAGACATCGAGCAGGAACCGCTCGAACACCTCGCTGCCCCGCTCGGTGTGGACGACTTCGGGGTGAAACTGGGTGGCGTAGAGATGGCGGTCCGGATCGTGCATGGCGGCGATGGGGGCGTCGGGGCTGGACGCGGTGGCCGTGAATCCCGGAGGGGGCTCGGTGATGGCGTCACCGTGGCTCATCCAGACCTCGGACGTCACCGGCCAGTCGACGCAGAGGGGTGACGAGCCGGTCAGGGTCAGCTCGGTGCGGCCGTACTCGCCCCGCCCGGTCTTGGTCACGGTCCCACCCAGCTGGAGGGCCATCAGTTGGGCGCCGTAGCAGAGCCCGAGGATGGGGACACCGAGGTCATAGACGGCGGGATCGATCGTGGGCGCCGGCGTCTCGTAGACCGACTTGGGGCCGCCGGAGAAGATGATGCCCTTGGGCCGGCGGGCCCTGATCTCATCGACCGTGATGGAGGAAGAGACGATCTCGGAATAGACGTGCGCCTCGCGCACTCGACGGGCGATCAGCCGGGCGTACTGGGCTCCGAAGTCAACGACAAGGACGGTGTCGGTCACCGAGTCCGGCTCAATGGCCCATGCCCACTCCCTGCGACCGCTGGAAGAACTTGCCTTCGGTCTGCAGGGCGGGAGCGACCATCACTTCGGCCTTCTGGAACTCCTTGACCGACTCGTAGCCACAGGTGGCCATGGCCGTGCGCAGGGCGCCGAACAGGTTCATGCGCCCGTCGTTCTCGTGCGCCGGGCCGAGCAGGATCTCGCGCAGGCTCCCCCGCACCGAGGTGCGCACCCGGGCGCCGCGGGGGAGGGTTGGATGGAAGGTCGCCATGCCCCAGTGGAAGCCCCGCGCCGGCGCCTCGAAGGCGGACGACAGGGGTGAGCCCAACATGACGGCGTCGGCGCCGCAGGCGATGGCCTTGGCCACGTCGCCGCCCTTTGACATCCCCCCGTCGGCGATGACGTGGACGTAGACGCCGGTCTCGTCCAGGTGGCGCATGCGGGCCCCGGCCACATCGGCGATGGCTGTGGCCTGGGGAACCCCGAGGCCCAGCACGCCGCGAGTGGTGCAGGCGTTGCCCGGGCCGATGCCGACCAGCACGCCGACGGCACCGGTGCGCATCAGGTGCAGGCCAGCCTGGTAGGAGGCGCAGCCCCCTACGATGACCGGGAGGTCGAACTCGCGGATGAAGCGCTTGAGGTTCAGCGGCTCGGAGGTCTTGGAGACGTGCTCGGCCGAGACGACCGTCCCTTGGATGACCAGGATGTCGAGCTCGGCGGCCAGGCAGGCCGGGGCCAGCGCCTCGGTCCGCTGTGGGGTGACCGAGCCGGCCGTCGTGATGCCGGCCTCTTTCATCTGGCGGATCCGCTCGGTGACCAGCTCGGGGATGATCGGCTCGCTGTACATCTGCTGCATACGGGCGGTGGCCTTCTCATCGTCCAGCTCGCGGATCTCGTCGAAGAGGTTGGTGGGGTCCTCGTAGCGGGTCCACAGGCCCTCGAGGTTGAGCACCCCCAAGCCACCCAGTTTCCCCAGCTCGATGGCCGTGGTCGGGCTTATGACGCCGTCCATGGCCGACCCGAGGAGCGGCAACTCGAACTGGTAGGCGTCGATCTGCCACGAGATGTCGACGTCTTCGGGATCCCGGGTGCGCCGGCTCGGCACGATGGCGATGTCGTCCAGCCCGTAGGCCTGTCGTCCGGACTTGAAAATGCCGATCTCGATCTCAGCCACTTGGTCGCCCTCCGGCATTCGTGGGGCCGGTACGGCTCACCGTCCACACCGGCATGTCAATAGCGAACGCCGGGCCGACACGCCGACGATCCCCCACTTTACTCGCTGGCGGTAGCGGCCAAGGCCGATTTCAGCCCGAAAAGCCCCGCGCCGGGGATCGCCCCAGTGTACGGAGGGACGGCCCCGGCGCGAGACTCCGCCCATGCCCGAAGCCCAAGCCCAGTCGCCCGTCGGGGTGGACGCCGGCATGCGGGCGCTGCTGGCCCGGCGGTCGGGCGAACTCGAGCGAGGGGCCACCCCCGTCGGGTGGAAGATCGGCTTCAATACGCCGGCCATCCAGGCGCACTTCGGCATCTCCGGCGCCGTGGTCGGGTACCTCACCGACACCACCGTCATGGACGCCGGCGACCCGATCGACCTTTCCGGTTGGCAACGACCGGCGCTCGAGGTCGAGGTGGCCATCCGGGTCGGCGACAGCGGCGGCATCGGCGCGCTGGGCCCGGCCCTCGAGTTGGTCGACCTCGATCTCCCCTTCGATCGCCTCGAGCCCATCCTGGCCGGCAATGTGTTCCACCGCGGCGTCGTCTTCGGTCCCGAATGGGAGAGCACAGACCTACCCGAGCTCGCCGTGGCCGTCGTCAAGGACGGCGAACAGGTGGCCGACGGCCACCTCCTCGAGCGACCGGAGGCGACGATCGGGGTGGTGCGAACGTTCCTCGGCGCCCACGGGACGCGGTTGCGTCCGGGCGAGCGGATCATCGCCGGCTCGCTCATCGCACCGATGGACATCGCCCCCGGTGACCGTCTGGATGTCTCCTTCGGGGTCCTGGGCTCATTGAGCGTCGCCTTCTGCTGAGCGTCGCCTTCTGCTGAGGGGCGTGCTTGGGCTGAG
>Ga0208219_1000669_pt1 | contig 12130 bp, 10 predicted proteins | sample NGESurshal072012_7_FD_184469 | JGI IMG/M metagenome (GOLD analysis project Ga0208219, IMG submission 184469) | Arctic peat soil microbial communities from Barrow, Alaska - NGEE Surface sample 53-2 shallow-072012 (SPAdes) | ecosystem: Environmental > Terrestrial > Soil > Wetlands > Peat ...
CGACCATTAAGGTCGGCCCCACAGAGACGAGCGGCGCCGACATCAGATGTGGGGCCGATGTTTATCATCGGCCTGGCCGACCAATAAGGTCGGCCCTACAGAGACGAGCGGCGCCGACATCAGATGTGGGGCCGATGTTTATCATCGGCCTGGCCGACCATCAAGGTCGGCCCCACAGAGTTAGCCCGGCGGGGTCGCCCTCTGCGCGGCAATCGCTGCCTTCCGGGCCTCGCTGTGGCTGTATCCGTACAGGAAGTAGATGAGAAGTCCGGCGACCATCCATGCCCCGAAGCGGATCCAGATGAATAGATCGGTTCCCCAAACCATGAGGGCGAGCGACAACAATGCTCCGACCATCGGAATGAACGGCACCCACGGCGTCTTGAATCCGCGCGGCCGCCCTGGCTGCGTGTAGCGCAGCACGAGTACGCCGAGGCACACGAGTAGAAACGCGCTGAGCGTTCCGGTATTGACGAAGCTCAGCAGCGTGTCCAGCGAGAACAGTCCGGCCATGATGCCGACCACGATTCCCATGACCATGGTCATCCGCGCGGGCGTGCGGTACTTGGGATGGATCGTCGCGACGCCCTTGGGCAAAAGCCCATCGCGCGCCATCACCATGAAGATGCGGCTCTGGCCGTAGATCGCGGTCAATACGACTGACGACGTGCCGAGCACAGCGCCGAGTATGGCGACCCACGCGAACTGCCCCATGCCCGCCGCGGAAAGCGCAGACGGCAATGGGGTGCTCGCATTGACGGCGGACGCCGGCTGCAACCCGATCAGTGCGATCGCGACGGCCGTGTAGAAAATTGTGCCCAAGATCAGCGAACCGAGCACGCCGACCGGAACGTCGCGTTGCGGATTCTTCGCTTCTTCCGCGGCCACCGTCACCGAATCGAACCCGATGAACGCGAAGAACGCGTAAAAGGCGCCGGGAATGATGCCGACCACCGGAAACGCAGCCGACGGTCCCGGCGTGTACCAACCGTGCGGGACGAACGGCGTGAAGTTCGCGGCGACGAAATGCGGCAGGGCGACGATGACAAAAAACGCGAGCACGCCCATCTTCACGATGACGATGATGGAGTTAGTGCCGGCCGACTCTTTGACGCCGACGGTCAAGAGCACGGAAAATCCGACGACGCACAAGAACGCGATCACGTCGAAGTATGTGCCGTGGGCCGGGTCGTACAGCCCGCTCGCCCAATGCGGGATGTGCAGTCCTATCGAATTGAGCGCGATCTGGATATTGGCGGAAAACGTCGATGCGACAGGCGCGGCCGACATGCCGTACTCCAGGACGAGGTTCCATCCTATGAGCCAAGCTAGGAATTCGCCCAGCGTCGCGTAGGTGTAGGTGTATGCGCTGCCGGCGACCGGCACCATCGACGAGAACTCCGCGTAGCACAACCCCGCGCAGGCCGATGCAACCGCGCAGATCGCAAACGAGACGAGAATCGCGGGCCCAGCGTAGTTGTGGATTCCGGTGCCGACCGTCGCGAAGATGCCGGCGCCGACCATGTTGCCGAGGCCTAAGGCGATCAACATCCACGGGCCCAAGGCGCGCTTGAGGACCGGCCCTCTTGCCTCGTGTTCCTCGACGTTCAACGCTTCGATGGAACGTGTGATGAAGAGTCCGGTCGTCGGCTTGGGGACGGTGGCCATGCGGCGCGATCTCTCCTACTCTACATAAGAAGCGACCGGTCGATCCATTGAGGACGAACCATCGGCCGTTTGCTGCCGGGCCGTTTCTGCGGTGGCCCGCAAGCGGCCTTCAGCGGCTAGGCGTCGGCGTCTTTACGAGATAATCTCGGCTCTCCGGTGAGCGGCCATTCGATGCCGACGGACGGATCGCGCCAGCTCAGTATGCGCTCGGTGGCGGGATCATGATGAGCGCTCATCTTATAGTGGAGAACCACGCCATCGCTCAGAGCCACAAATCCGTGCGCAAAACCGTCGGGCACGTAGAGCTGCATGTGATTGTCGGCGGAAAGATTGAAGCCTTGCCATTTTTTGAACGTCGGCGATCCTTCCCGGATGTCGACGATGACGTCGTAAATGCTCCCGGCCAACGCGTTGACCAACTTCGCCATGCCGGGTTGATAGTGCATGCCGCGGACGACGTTTTTGGCTGACAACGAAACGCCATCTTGAAGCCATTCGTCTGTCACGCCGATGGCGGCATATTTTCGTTTGGAATACGTCTCTTTGAAATAGCCGCGATCATCTTCGTAGACGTCTGGCACGATGATCATGGCCTCTTTGAAAATGGTCGGTAGAACCGTGAGCATTGGGCGAACAATGCGCTTCCACTGTGGGGCCGACCTTTAATGACGACTTGACTCGTACCCCTGTGGGGCCGACCATTAATGACGACTTGACTCGTACCCCTGTGGGGCCGACCTTTATGGTCGGCCGGCCGATGATAAACATCGACCCCACATTCCAGGGCAAGCATCCGATCTCGGTGTATGCGTATGCGCAATGTCGGCCGACGAACTTTCCGAATACCCACTCGGCAACACGCCCGCCGAAGACGATCGACTCGCGTGGCAGGCCGCCCGGTTTGATCCGCTCACGGAGAAGTTTTTCCGCGCGGCCGGCGTGCGTACGGGCCAGCGCATTTTAGAACTCGGCTCGGGTGCCGGCCACGTGGCCATGCTTGTCTCCCGAATCGTCGGTCCAAATGGTGAGGTGGTCGGCGTCGAACGCGACGCCGGCTCGATTGCGCGCGCTAGGGTACGCGTTGCCGACGCCGGCTTGCGCAATGTGAGCTTCACTCAATCGGATGTGAACGACATTCCGCGCGGCGATCCGTTCGACGCTGCTGTGGGGCGCTTTATTCTGATGTTTCTCGAAGATCCGGTTCCGGTCGTGCGATCGCTTTCCCGTTTGGTGCGGCCGGGCGGGGTCATCGCATTCCAAGAAGTGTCCTGGGCCGCGTTTCTTGCGCGGTGCTCGCAATTGCCGCTATGTTTCACAATCACTTCGCTCGTTCACGAGACGTTCCAACGCACGGGCGCGGATACTGAGATGGGGCCCGCGCTGCCATCCGTATTCCGAGATGCAGGATTGACCGCGCCGCTTATGAGCTCGACCATGCTTCTCGGAAATGCGAAAGACTTGGCGACGTGGCTAGTCGATCTGTTCCATATAATGCGACCGCAATTCGAGCACGCCGGACTTTCACTATCGAAACTCGGCGACGTCGTAACATTTCCAGCGAGACTATTGAGTGAGCTTGAGTCGTCGGACGGCACGATCGGTGGCCCGGATCTCGTTGGCGCCTGGTCCACGAGTCCACCGGATATCTCCGTCAGTTAGTCGCCGCATTGTTGGCCGGCAGCACGAACAACTATTGTCAATCAATTTCCTCGGCGCTCGGATGGACCGTAGGTCGATACCCCGCGGTCAAGACAGCAACCGTAGACTTGGGAGTGAGGACGTCTACCTCTCGATCTCCGGGCCGTATGCGCCGCTCGGTGTATCCGCCGGCCGACCAGGCCAAAAGCGAATCGCCCCAGACCAGCCACGCGCGGTCGCCGTAGGCGATGTACGCGCCGTCGGGAAGTTCGGCGAGCTGCGCCTTATAAATTCTCTTCGTGCGAGGGCCTGCAAGCCGGTCGCGTTGGAGTTGTCTGTCAATGATATCGGCGCCGACAGGTTGGCCGAAGCAAGCCGCCCACAGCTCGTAATAGCGGCGATAGTCGGGTCGACGGCATTCAGCACACGGCCGGTGGCCCGCGGCGAACGCCGTCGCCTCGTCGAGGAAAAAGAGTTCGGTCCATGAGTGTGGTCGCATGATGATGCGCCGGATGCCCTTGAATTCGATCCGGCACGCTATCCATCGTCGAACTTGGGAATACCGGACGATGCGTCTGTTATCGTCGTGCAAGATTCCGCGATTGCCCATCATGAGCCCACGGCCACCGCTCGCGACGATTTCTCCGAACGGGGTGACTCGATTTTGCAGCGACACGGGCGTCCTATGACCTGTCAGCGCGGCGTGGGCTCATATGCCATGATTATGTTGCCGGACTCGAACTTCTTCGTCCACAACAGCTTGAGCTCGTGACGTCTTTTGATGTCGCCGAACACGGGCTTCCCTTTGCCGAGCAATATCGGCACTAGGATGACGCGCACCTCATCCACGAGCCCTTGCTCGAGAAAGGCCGACGCAAGTTCGCTTCCACCCACACACAGCAGGCCGTCACCATGTATCTGCTTCAAGCGCGCGACTTCGTCGGCGATCGAGCCGGAGGCGAGTTGAGAATTCTTCCATTCAACGGTTTTCAACGACCTGGAAAAGACGAGCTTGGGCGTTTCATTCATTTCTTTCGCAATCGGGTTGTCGTCCGTCACCGCGGGCCAGTATCCGGCCATGAGCTCGTATATCCGCCGGCCGAAGATCAGCACGTCTATATTCTGAAGCAACTCCAGAGAGTACGCGTTGAGGTCGTCGTCCACGATGTGCCAATCGATATTGTGGTCGGGCCCCTCGAAATAACCGTCGAGCGAAATCGAGATATTAAAAATAACTTTTCTCATGTACTCTCCAATTTTCACTTGGCGTAGGTGTTCATGAGCCCCCTACGCTAATATTTGGCTGTGTCCGCCGATCGCGTTCATCGGGTCCATCCACTCTTGCTGATCGCACTTGCTGTCGCGCTGCTCTGGCTCGTCGCCAATAACGTCCGGCCTCCCTCATACTCAATCCCGCGGCCCTCATCCTCGCCAACCACGCCGCCGCATTTCGAGATCGACGATCTCGATCTTGGTCCAACCGTCCGGCTCACGCGTTTCGTTCCCGACTTTGACATGATTTCGGGCCTCGCCGTCGAGGGAGCGGACGAACAACTTTACATCGCCTATTCTCCCGATCGTCCGCCCTCGCAGTGGCATCAAATGGGCGGCTACCCGTCGCGACTCGGAATCCTCCGCGAGGGGCGGATAACCCCAATAGCGATTTCGAACGATAAGCCATTGCCGGCAATCTCGCCGACGAATGTGTTCGTCGACTTCCAGGGCATTCTCAATGGAATGCCGGCATATATCGTTCGCGACGATAGGCAGAAGACTATTCGGATGTTGGTCGGAAGCCACGAGGTTCACGCGCTTCCCCCTACAAAGGAACTAGCGGACGCACCGCTGTGCGCTCCGTTCGATGGCGGGAGTATCTGCAATGAGCATGTGCCTGCCTTACATACTTCCGTCCGGATCACAACTCGCGAGGGGCGCTCGATTCTCATCGGAGGCGGGCAGTACACCTACGACGTCAATTCATACGCGCAGTCCAAAGAACAAATTCAACACGTAACCGAGGCCCCCGATGTTTGGCTAGCCGGAGGGGGTCGCCACCGTTTTCTACTCGTCGAGGAACATGCCGGCCCAGAAACTGCGGAGTGCATAGAAGGATTCGCCCCCTGAGGAGGTACGGCATAGCGGGACAGCTCCGTTGACAAGTTAAGTGCCTAACTATATAATACATTCATAAACCATTAGGAGGTTAATAATTACATGGCTGTGAATGACGCTGCGACGGTCCCTGAGCGTGACGAAATGCAGGCTCTCCGGGCCGGGCTCGATCGCTTCAAGAAGCGTTTCGAGACGCTCGACATCGACGCTGTGTTCGCCCTCGTTTCCCTAAAGCGCATCGCCACCGACCTCGACGGCGTCGCCGAGCGGATGTGCAAGAAGTTCGACTTTTCAGTCGGCCGCTTGAACGTCTTAATGGCGCTCTACGCCTCGCCCGACCACTCGATGCAGCTCTCCGATATCGGCGACTATCTCGTCGTCACCCGGCCGAACATCACCGGCCTCATCGACGGCCTGGTTCGCGATAATTTCGTCGAGCGCGTGGACCATCCCGATGATCGCCGCATGGTCATCGCCAAGCTCACCGACTTCGGACAAAAATTTATGGCATGGTTCGTACCCCAGCATTTCGCAAACGTCAGCAACATGATGAGCTGCCTCGAGCCGGCGGAGCTGCGCCAACTGGCCGGATATGTCCAGCGGCTGCGCCAACACCTAAAGACGGTCGACATTCGGCCGTACGGAGACTTCAAACCATAATGCCAACGGCAACGCAGACCACCGATCATCCGAATGGAGCATCGATGACCGCTATCGAGACGAGCGGCAATGGCAACGGCACCACCGGACGCAAACGCCGCATCCTCATCCCGCTCGGCGTCGTCGCCGTGCTCGCGCTATTATTTTTTGGCATCCAATACCTGGTGTTCGCCGCGCATCACGTCACCACCGACGATGCGCAGATCAATGGCGACATCACCACTATTGCGCCCCGCGTGAAGGGCCAAGTCATCGCGGTCCCTGTCAAGGAAAATCAGGTCGTCACCAAAGGCACGCGATTGCTCGTGCTGGACAACCGCGATTTCCAAGCCGCCGTCGCGCAGGCTCAAGCCGCCCTTCAACAGGCGCGCGGCGGAGCGCAAGCTGCCGCCATCGGCGTGCCTTTGCAGAACGCACTCACCGCCGCGCAGACAAGCCAGGCTCAGGCGGGCGTGAGTCAGGCAGTGGGCGCGACCGACTCCGCATTGGCTAAGATCGGCACGGCTCAAGCCGGTGTGCGAGTCGCCAAGGAACGCGTATCTGTGGCGCAGGCGCAGCTTGCCTCGGCCGACGCCGCGCTCAACAAGGCGAAGAGCGATCGCGACCGCGCAGCGCAACTCGTCGGTGCCGGCGCTATCTCTCACCAGCAGAACGACGCGGCGGTAGCCGCCTATCAGTCCGCGCTCGCGAACGACCAAGCCGCACGCGTCGGCGTCGACGTTGCCGTCACAAGCGTTCAGCAAGCTTCAAACGATCTCGTCTCGGCGCAAGCCGGGGCGGCACAGGCCAGCGCTTTGGTTTCCGCAAGTCAGGCCCAGTTGGCACAGGCCCAAACCGGCGGCGATCAGTCCAAGATAAAGCAAGCGCAGTCCGTCACGGGCACCGCGCAAGCGAGCGCGGCGCAAGCGGCGTTGGATATCGCGCGCTTGCAGCTCTCGTACACGGTCGTCACCGCGCCGGTCGATGGCGTGGTGAGCAAAAAGTCGGTGAACGTCGGCGATACGGTCGCGTCCGGACAACCGGTCATGGCGATCGCATCACAGGCCGGTCTTTGGGTCGTCGCTAATCTCAAGGAGACGCAGTTGACGTCCGTGCGCGCAGGCCAACCGGTCGCCATCACTGTCGATGCCTTTCCGCATCAGAAGTTCACCGGCAAGGTGTCTAGCATCTCGCCCGCAACCGGCGCGACGTTCGCTTTGATCCCGCCCGACAATGCCAGCGGCAACTTCACAAAGGTCGTCCAGCGCATCCCGATCCGGATCGACATCGATCCGGCCTCGGATCCCAACCACCTCCTCCGGCAAGGTCTGTCGGCGGTGGTGGCGATCGACACGAGCTCGCACTAGATGGCGGTCGCGAGAGCGACGGCGAGCAACTCACGGCTCATCACCGGCAATAAGTGGTTAATAACCCTGCCCGTGATGATCGCCGCGCTGACCGCCGTGCTGGATGGCAGCATCGTCAACGTCGCCATCCCCAACATGCAATCGACGTTCGGCGCCAGCGTCGATGAGATTGACTGGGTCATCACCGGCTATCTCATCAGCAACGTCGCCATCATCCCCACCACGGGCTGGCTCTCCAGTCTCATCGGGCTGCGCCGCTATTTCATCATCAGTCAGGTCTTCTTCATCGCGGGCTCAGTGTTGTGCGGCTTCTCATGGAACCTCGGGTCGCTGATCTTTTTCCGCGTCTTGCAAGGCATCGGCGGGGGTGCAATCATCCCGATCACGCTCACGCTGATGCTTGAGGCCTTCCCGCCTGAAGAACTGCCGATCGCAAGCTCGTTGTACGGCATCGGCGCCGCGCTCGGCCCTGCGATCGGTCCGAGCCTAGGCGGCTGGCTGACCGACGCCGCTTCGTGGCCGTGGATCTTCTTCGTCAACGTGCCGCTCGTCACGACGTCTATCATCCTGAGCTACCTGTTTATCGGCGAGAATCGCGAGATATCTCGCGCACGGGCGTCGGCGCCGATCGACATGCTAGGGTTGCTTTCGGTCGTCATCTGGTTGTCGACGATGCAAGTGGTGCTGCAGCAGGGTCAAAAAGACGGCTGGTTCGAGTCGCCGTTCATCGTCGCGTTCACCGTGCTCTCGATCGCATCGTTCGTCGGTTTCATCTTCTTCGAATTGCGCAGTCCGCATCCGCTCATCAACATCCGCATCTTTGCGAATCACAACTTCGCATTGGGATCGTTCACTGGCGCGATGCTGGGAGCGGTGCTCTTCGGCAGTCTCTTCATCTTACCGCTCTTCGCCGGAACGTTGCTGCACTACACGGCGCTTCAAATCGGGCTGCTTCTCGTGCCGGCTGCCTTGATCAGCCTCGCCGGATTCGCGCTGCTCGGGCGAATCGGCACGAAGATACATCCTAAAGTGATGATGGCGATAGGGATCGCGTTGTTCGTCGCGTCGCTGTTCGGCAACGGCTTCATCACCCTGCAAAGTTCGTTCTGGTCGCTCGCGCAGCTGCAGATGTTGCGCGGCGCGGCACTGCCGTTCTTGTTCACGTCGGTGACGGCGCTCGCGCTCGCCGATCTTGCGCCAAGGCAGAAGGCCGACGGCTCCTCGCTCTTCAGCCTCACGCGCGTGCTGGGCGGATCCATCGGGATCGCGCTTGTCGCCAGCACTATTGTCGACCGCCAGAAATTCCACTTCGACCGGTTCAGCGAGTCGATCACGCAATTCGGCATCGCCGCCCAGCAGCGGCTCGCAAGCCTCACGGCCGGATTCGCATCGCACGGGAGCGACCCGGTCACGGCCGCGCATCAAGCTACGGGCGCACTCTCAAACACGTTGGCGCAGCAGGCCTACGTGGGCGCGTTCGACGACGCATCGATCGGTCTCGCCGCGGCGTTTGCGCTCACATTTCTCTTGATCCCGCTTTATAAATCACGTCCGATTTTGCCCCGGCCTTAACCGCCCGCCTGGCTGAAGAAATAGCCTGCGCGGTCTGGTGCGCCACCTAGAGCGATCGCGGCTTGCAATTCGGAGCGAGCGAGCGGCGCGTCGGCCGACAAAATGGCGAGCATGCCGGCGGTGAAGCGCGCAGGCTCGTACGATGGGTCAAGCGCTGCGGCGCGGCGCGCGTTTGAGAGCGCACCGGCGACGTCGCCGCCATTCAACGCTTCAATGGCCAAGCTCGTAAATGGTTGAGGCCGATTCCCGCCGATCCGCGCGGAAGCCGCGAAGAGCGCTCGTGCGCTTGCGTCGTCGCCGCGCGCCTGCGCAGTGAGACCGGCGAGATACGGCGGCTGCCAGTCCGTCGGATACAAACTCGAGGCCGTCGAAAAGGCCGCCGCCGCTGTGCCGAGGTCGCCTTGCAATAAAGCACCCGTCCCCAGACGCAATAGATCCGGCTCGGCGCGGGTTGTGGCCAGCTTCGCCTGAAGTTGCGCCAGACTGTCGCTCGTGTCTGCAGCGGGCAGGGCGCGCGTAAAGCCCAGGTCTTGCGCCACGCCGAGTAGATATCCACGCGCGTCGGAGGCGATCCCCGCGAGGTTCGGCGCCGGTGACGACGACGGTATCGGCGATGGGCGCGGTGTCTTAACGCGCTGGGGTGTTATCGCGACGATTTTCGGCGGAGCCTTACGCGCGATGCGCGTCGGCGTCGGCGCAGGAGTAGGCGTGGGCGTGATCGTTGGCACGGGCGTCGGCGTGGCCGTCGGAGATGGACTCGGCGCAGGCGTTGGCGACGGCGACGGCGCGACGAGCACGTGGATGAGCAGCGATGCGGACGGATTCGGACTCGGCCGGGCTTGCGTCTTGCGCGGAATTTGAGACGGTACCGCGCGAATCGCCACCACACCGTGACCGCCTACCATAGCTTCTGCAGCAGATCGGCCTTGTATGGCCGGCTTGTAACCGGGCGATAGCTTTAGCTCAGCCTCGAAATCGGCGAGCGCCGCGGCACCGAGACCTTCGCGCAGTTCGACCGTCCCCAAGTCGTAGTGAAGAAACTGTGTTTTTGGAGCGATGCCGATCGCCGCGCGCAGATTCGCGTCGGCGTCCAGGAACTTGCTTTCGCGCGCATAGAGCTGCCCGAGAGCGATGAAGTTCCACGGATACGTGGGGCCGTGCCGCTCGCCCGCGAGATACGCTGCTGCGGCTGCTTTCTCGTCGCCGGCACCGAGGAGCACATTGCCCGCGCGGTAGTCGACGCTTGCATCTGGCGGTTCGTTGCTCAAGGCCTGAGCTGCCAGCAGTTTGGCCGCCTTGGCGTCGCTCCGCTGAAGCGCTGCCTCCGCTTGGTCTATCGGGGAACCGCAGTTCGGCTCGCACGAACCGTTGCCCGTGGCGTGCTCGACAAAAGCGCGACCGTTCGGCGTGATCGAGTATATGCCCGCGGCGGCGGCGAGGACGATCAGAAGGATGGCGAGTCGTATGACGATGCGCTCGATGTTTGCGGCGAGCATGCGCGGGACATTCGCCGCATCGGATGCCCGGCCCCTGAAGGCCCAGGCGTATCGGCATGCCAACAGTGTCGGCCCAGGAATTTTTAGTCGGTCAGTTCCACCGCACTTTGCGATAGAGTTATGACGGCATTACCTTTCTCGGACCCGCCCGCGCGCGGACGTTCGCACCGGCGAGAGTTCGCCGCACTCGCCGCGTTTGTCGCCGCGATGTTCTTCGCAATGCAGATAAGCGCCGGCGCGCCCGTTAGTGCGGTTGCAATCGTCACGAACCTCGGAGGCGCATTAACCGTTCGCGACGCGTCTGGTGCGTCGCACGATGTCAGCGGCGCGCAACCCCTTCGTTCCGGCGACAGCGTGATGACCGGCATCAATGCGCTAGCGTCGATCAGTTTGGCCGGATCGATGCGTGCCCGCGTCGGCGCCGGCACCGTCGCGCAGTACTACCCGGGCACGACCAACGCGGGTGCCTCGCTCCGTCTATCGGCGGGAGCTATGTGCGTCGCGGAAAGCGCAGCCGGCGTCACGGTTGCGGCCGGCGGTACGGCGCTCACGTCCGTCGGCACACCCGCGATCTTTGACATCGCGACCGGTCACGACGGCACGACGATCGTGCTGTATACCGGAAGTCTCGCGGCGACCGCATCGGGATCGAAACCCAATGTCGTGCGCGGGCCGGCGGCATTTGCCGCGCTGCCCGGCGGCCAATTCATCGCGGCGCCGTTCGACACGACCGCAGCGACGCTTGCGTCAATGCCGTGCCCGGATCGCGATTCTGCGCGCAGCGCCGCGCTAGCCTTGGCATCGCCGTTGCCGTCGCCAACCGTGGCGTCGACTTCCGGCGGCGGCGGCGGCGGTATCCTCGGCGTGCTTGCCGGCATCGTCGGTCTCGCGGCACTCGCTGGCGGACACGGCGGCGGCGGCGGCGGCGGCGGCACCGGCAACCCTAATGTTGCGCCAAGTCCGACACCCGGAGCTCTCCGAGTCACTCCCCAGAACCTCACGTTCACCGTCGGCGGCGCCACGCAACCGGTATCGGCGAGCGAAATTAACTATGCCGGCCAGATAAGCGCCTCTTCGCCAAATCCGGCTGTCGCTACCGTGAATCCGCCGTCGTCGCAAAGCCCGGCTACGTTCGTCGTCACCCCGGTCGGTGCCGGAAACACGACGTTCACCATCTCCGACGATCATGGCGGCGCGATTGTTGTTACGGTTTCAGTGGCGAAGCCGGGGGCGCTCACCGTTTCGCCGTTGGACTTCCACACGCAACCCATCAATTCGCCTCCGTTGCTGCTGCATGTCAGTGAATCAAATTATTCCGGTCCGTTCAGCGTGACGTCGGATCACACGAATATCGTGGTGGTAGGCGGGGGCGGCAGCGGACCGACACCGCCGCCATTCACGATCACGCCTACGCAAACAGCCGCCGGCCATGCGAACATCACGGTGTCCGACTCGCTGCACAACACCAAGGTGGTTCCGATAACCATCGCGGGTCCGATCGTGAACAACCCCAACGTGATGAACGCCATCACCGGTCCGACGCCCTTTGTTTCGACAGATGCTTTTTACACGGGACCGCTCACCGCCGCCTCAAGCAATGAAACGGTTGCAACCGTCGCCGGCGGCGGGCCGGGGCCC
>Ga0208219_1000672_pt1 | contig 12122 bp, 6 predicted proteins | sample NGESurshal072012_7_FD_184469 | JGI IMG/M metagenome (GOLD analysis project Ga0208219, IMG submission 184469) | Arctic peat soil microbial communities from Barrow, Alaska - NGEE Surface sample 53-2 shallow-072012 (SPAdes) | ecosystem: Environmental > Terrestrial > Soil > Wetlands > Peat ...
CCGCCTCGAGGAAGAAGCGGTCCGCTCGGCGCGGGACAATGACTTCTGGCGGTCCCAGGCAGAGATCTGGACTCCGCTGCCGGTCAGCCGCCGGGCCGAGGTCAGGGGAGCGAGCGGGGTCATCTCCGCGCAAGCGCACATCGGCACGCCGCTGCGCGAAGCGGCAAGAGCCGCGGCGGCCCGCTGGCGATGCTCGCTGAAGCATGTCTACCTGGCCGCGCACCTCCGGGCGATCGCGAAGCTCGCGGGCTGGGACGATTACGCCGCCACCGGTGTGGTGGTCAACGGAAGGCCCGAAGAGCCGGGGGCGCACAATGCGCTCGGCATGTTCCTCAACGTGGTCCCGCTGGCCGTAACGGGCCTCGGATCGAGCTGGGCGGAGCTGGCGCGTGCTGCCATGGCCACCGAGACGCGCCTGCAGCCGCACCGCTGGTTTCCGCAGGCGACTATGGTCACGAAGCTCGGGATGCCGCTCCTGAACCTCTGCTTCAACTACACCGATTTTTCCGGGACCGCCATGCATGGTTTCCTCGAGCGGGTCACCGAGCTGAGCCCGAACAGCATGCCGCTGACGGTATCGGTGGTCGATGACGGCCTGATCGTCGAGGCCTCCGCGCAGTATTTCTCGGCCGAGCAATGCGCGCAGCTTGTCCAGTGGCACCAGGACAACCTCCGCGATGCGGTCGCGGGGCCGGGTGAGCAGGCATGACCGGGGCGATCAGTGACGGCAGGCGGCACGGGCTGGAATCGCTGGCCGCCTCGGTGCTGGCCGGAGAATCCGGGGAGGCCGCGGAGTCCGGGGCAACCTGGGCAGGATCAGCCGACGGGCCAGGGCTGCTCGCCGAGGCCAGCTTCATCCGGCTCGGCGGCAATTCGATGCAGGCCATAGCGCTGGCGGCCATGGCCAGTGACCAGGTGGGGGTCACGCTGGAACTGAGCGCGTTGCTCAGCGACGCGCCGCTCGCCACGGTGCTCTCGCAGGCGCTGGACGCCCCGTCCGCGGGACCGCGGCAGGCGGCGGGCCCGCCGGAGCCCGGGCCGTCTGAGGCGGCGGGCTCCGAGCTGTCCAACATGCAGCGCGGGATGTGGATGCGCGAGCAGATCATCGGCCCGCTTCCCTACAACCTGGTCTTCACCTGCTTTGCCGACGGCCCGCTAGACGCCGGCCGGCTGACCGCGGCGCTGCACGGCACCGTGGCGCGGCATGCGGGGCTGCGCACGGTCTTCACCGAAGTCAGCGGGGAGATCGAGCGACGGGTGCTGGAGTCGTACCTGCCGCCGCTGCGCCAGCACTTGCATCATGGCGCTCAGGATGATTTCACCGCCCAGGCCCGGGCTCTGGCCGCGCAGGCGGGCAGGACAGCGTTCGATCTCGGCTCCGAGCCGCCGCTGCGTTTCGCGCTCACCTCCCACGGGCCGGACCGGCACGCGCTGATCATGGTCGTGCACCACATCCTGCTCGACGGGTGGGCGATCGGCCTGGTCCTGCGCGAGATCTTCGCCCGGTACCACGCCCTCGACGGCGGCCGCGACCCCGGCTGGGGTCCCGCGGCACGGTTCGAGGAGCAACTGGAGTGGCTGGAACGGCTGCGTCACTCCGGTGAACTGGACCGGCAGGCAGTCTTCTGGCGGCAGCACCTCGAGGGTGCCCCGACCGTCCTGGATCTTCCCGCGGACCGCGCCCGGCCTGCGTTCCAGGAGCCGTACGGGGCGCGCTGCCCGTTCGATCTCGGTCCCGCCGTGAGCGCGGCCATGCGGGACCGGGCCGGGCAGCTCGGCATCACGCCCGCGGCGTTCCTGCTCGCGGCGTTCGCCCTCACCCTGAGTCGGCACACCGGAGCGCAGACCCTGCTGATCGGGATGCCGGTCGCGGGGCGTCCGACCCCCCGGTTCGCCGAGCTGGTGGCCGTGACGACCAACCTGGTCCCGGTCCGCATCGACGTCGACGAGGACCAGGCCGTCGGCGCTTTCCTCGCCGCGGCGCAGGGGTCGCTCGCCCGCAGCCTGGACCACGCCATGCTGCCGTTCGCCGAGGTGGTGGCGGACGCCGGCCTTAACGGCACGGTCGAGCGGCACCCGCTCGTCCAGGTGGCCCTCGGGATGCACGCCGGGCTGATCCCGCAGCACCTGAGCACCACGCACCTGGACGTGCGGGTCGAGGAGGGACACGGCGGCGGAGCGCAGTTCGACCTGCAGCTGTTCATCCGGCAGGATAGCCCGTCCTTCGCCGGAGACCTGGAGTACGCGACCTCGGTCTGGCAGCCGCCGGAGGCCGCCGGGTTCTGCGCGGACCTGACCGCAGCCGTCGAGGGTCTGACGGGGTCGCCATCGGCTCCGCTGGAGAGCGTCAGCTGCCTGGCAGCCGGGCGGCGGGCCCTGCTCGACAGCGTGAACGAGACCGCCCGGCCCTACCCGATGACATCTGTCGACGAAGAGTTCCGGGCCTGGGTGCGGCGCAGCCCGCATGCCATCGCGGTACGTGACACAGCCGGCCGGGCCCTCACCTACGCCGAGCTGGAACACGCCGCCTCGGCCCAGGCGCGGCTGCTCGCCGACGCCGGCGTGGTGCCGGGCAGCACGGTGCTCGTGACCACCGGGCGCTCCATCACGGAGGTCGTGGCCGTGCTCGGCGCGCTGTGGTCGGGGGCGGCGTATGTCGGCGTGGAGCCCGGAACCCCGGCCAGCCGCGCCGGCCAGATCGTGTCCATTCTCCGGCCCGCGGCCATGATCGGCGACGGTGTCGCGGCGCAGCACGGTGTGCCCCGGGTGCGGTCCTGGCCGGACCTGCCCGCCGCGGGGCTCCCGGCCCTGCGCCCCGATCCGGCGAGGCTGGCCTACGTGGCTTTCACCTCGGGCTCCACGGGAATCCCGAAGGGAGTGTGCGTTCCCCACCGGGGCATCCTCCGGCTGCTGGCCGGACTTCCCGATTACGCCCCGGTCGAGCCCGCAGACCGGGTGATGCGCTTCTGCTCGCTCTCGTTCGACGTCTCCACCTTCGAGATCTGGGGCGCCCTGCTGAACGGCGCGTCGCTGGAGATTCACCCGGCCGGCGTGCCATCAGCCGCGGAACTGGGCTGCTTCGTCCGCGACGCGCAGATCACCGTGGCCTGGTTCACCTCCGGGCTGTTCAGCGTCGTGTGTGATTTCGCGCTGGACTACCTCGGGAGCATCCGGCTGCTGCTGACCGGCGGCGACGTCGTATCCGCCGAGCACGTCCGGCGGGTCCTGGAACGGCACCGGGGCCTAGCCGTTATCGACGGGTACGGCCCGACCGAGAACACGACGTTCACCACCTTTTACCGGGTCGCGGACCCGGCCGCGGTGGAAGACCCGCTGCCGATCGGCACGCCGGTGGCCAACACGCAGGTGCACGTGCTCGACGCCCGCGGGCGGCTGGTGCCGCCCGGTGCCGTCGGCGAGCTGTACGTGGCCGGTGACGGCGTCGCGGCCGGGTACTTCGGCGATCAGGAGCTGACGGCCCGTTCCTTCGGCGACTTGTCGGCGCATGTCCCGTCCCGGCTGTACCGGACGGGGGACCTAGTCCGGCTGGATACCAGGGGTCGGCTGCAGTTCCTCGGGCGCCGCGACGACCAGGTGAAGATCCGGGGCTGTCGGGTCGAGCTGGGCGAGCTGCGTAGCGTCCTGGTGGGCCATCCGCAGGTGGCCGACGCCTTGGTCACCGTGTCCGGAGACGGCAGCGCCAGGCAACTGGTCGCCGCCTGCGTTCCCGCCGGCGGCGGTGGCCCGACGGTGTCCGAACTGGTCAGCTTCCTGGCCGGACGGCTGCCAGGGTTCATGATCCCGGCGCTGTGGGCCATCGTTGCGGAGTTCCCGCTGACCGCGACCGGCAAGATCGACCGCGACGCGCTGCGGCGTTCCGCGAGGCCCGCCGCCGCATACGGCGGCTGAATGACGCGTCCCCCGGCCAGGCTCGGGGGACGCAACCGGCCCGCGGTCTTATTCGATCTCAGCTAGCAGAGCCTGCAGGTCCTCGGCGCCGGCGAGTTCGCTCTGCGCCTGGACGATGACCTGCGCCAGGCCCTCCACCGTCGGTGACTCGAACACGTCCCGCAGGGTCAGCTCAACCTGGAAGGTCTCGTAGATCCGGGCGGCGAGCTGGGTGGCGAGCAGCGAGAACCCGTTCAGATCGAAGAAGGTGTCGTGGACGCCCACCCGGCCCGCGTCGAGAAGCTCCTCGAAGATCTCGGTCAGCTGCCGTTCCATCGGCGTGCGCGGCGCCAGGTAAGTGTCGGTCTCGGCCGGGTCGCCGCCGGGATCAGCCGGGTCGCCGCCGGGATCGGGCGGGACCGCGAGATCGTAGTCGCCGGCCGGGGTGAGCGGGGATCGGTTGCCCATGCAGACGAATCTAGGCGCCGGCCGGAAGCTTTTCCTGTCGCCTCTTGTGGGGACGCTGGCCAGGACACGTGCGCCGCAGTCCCCAGTTCGCGCGACACGACAACGCCGCAGCCTGACCCGTACGTTCCCTGCTATGCAGGATCGAACTGATGTCGCCTGCGCGAGCTTCCCGCTGTCGGCGGCACAACTGCCGCTGTGGCTCATCGACCGCAGGGCGAGCAAACGCGCGCAGCAGGTCGAAGGGTGCCTGCTGCGGGTTCAGGGCGAGGTCGACACCCGGCGGCTGCGCGACGTCATTGCCAGCACCGTGCAGCGCCATCCCGCGCTGCGGATCGGCTGTGAGCTTGCCGCCGGGCAGCCCCGCCAGCGGGTGCACAGCGGGGTCCGCTGGACGCTGGCGGAGGCGGATTTCTCGGCCCTGCCGCCGGAACTGGCCCACGCCGAAGCCGCGCGCTGGTCGGCGGAGTTCGGCTCCGTTCCGTTCGACCTGGACCGCCCGCCGTTGTGGCGGGCCGGCGTCGCCCGGCTTCCCGGCGGCCACTTCCTCATGGCGGTGGCCGCGCACCACCTGATCTGCGATGGCTGGACGCTGCGCCTGCTGCTCGAGGAGGTGAGCGAGGAATACCGCACGGGAGTCCCTGGCCCCCCCGAGCCCGGCGGCGTGGCGCCGTACCCGCAATGCCTGCTGGACCGCGACGACGCATGGCGCCAGGACTCGGCGGTCACCGCATACTGGCGCTCGGTCCTGGCCGGGTGCGAGGGCAAGCGGGTCGTGGTCCCGGGGGCGGCTCCGGCGGCCGGCGGCGGGGGAGCCGCGGTCCAGGCGTCGGTGTGCGCGGACGTGTCACGGCTCATCCGCGACGTGGCCCGCCGCCATCGCGTCACTGCTTTCCTCGTGTTCGCCGCCGTGTACGCGGCCACGATCGGCCGCTTTTCCGGTGCGTCCCGGGTGCCGGTCGCGAGCGCCTTCCACGGCCGGAGGACACCCGAGCTCAAGCGGGTGGCCGGGGTGTTCGCGACCATGTTCGTCCTGCCGGCCGACCTGACCGGTGATCCGTCGTTCAGCGAGTTCCTGGCCCGGCTGCACGAGACCTACCGTGCCTGCCTGGCTAACCGGAACATCACGCTGGAAGACCTGGCGCTGGAGCGCAAGCTCACCCGCGAGCCGTTCTTCCGGCACGTGATCTCCTACCATCCGGAGAGCTTCACGGTTTCCGGCTTTGCCGGGCTGCCCGCCGCCATGGACCTTATTTCCGGGAAACCGGCGCCGACCGAGCTGGAGTTTCACGTCCGTGAGCTGGCTGACTCGTTCGCGCTGCAGCTTCGTTTCGACCCGGCCGTACTCGATGCCGGTGCTGCGCGCACCGTGCTCGGTGCCTTTGGCCAGCTGCTGGCCAGCCTGGCCGCCAGCCCGGAGCGCTCCGTCGCGTCCGCGGCACCGCTGTCCCCAGGCGGGACCCTGACCTGGGCGGATGCGAATCGGCGACCAGAGGTAGATGGGGTGGTCAGCTAAATGCGCAAGTTTCGGGTGCTGTGGTTCGGCCAGGTAGTTTCGCTTCTCGGCTCCGGCCTCACCAGCTTTGCCCTGGGCGTCTGGGTCTTCCAGAAAACTGGCTCGGCGACGCAGTATGCGATGATCTTCCTGCTGGCCTTCCTGCCCGGAGTCATCATCTCGCCGGTGGCCGGGACGGTGGCCGACCGGTTCAGCCGCCGGGCCGTGCTGCTGCTCTGCGACGGTGCGGGGATAGCGTGCATGGCCGCGCTGGCCGGTCTTTACTCAGCCGGTGTGCTCCAGCCCTGGCAGATTTACATAACGACCGCAATAGCCTCGGTGATGGCCGCCTTTCAGCTGCCGGCCTTCGCGTCGAGCGTCACGCTGCTAGTGCCGAAGAAGGATATCGACCGGGCGAACGGGCTGGTGACGCTGGCGCAGGCGAGCCTGCTCGTAGCGCCCGTGCTGGCGGGTTTCCTGCTGGCCGAAATAACGCTCAGAGGCGTGATACTGGCTGACGCCGCGAGTTTCCTGGTCAATTCCGCTGCCCTCCTGCTGGTGCGGATTCCGCGGCCGAAGCCGAGCTCGGAGGGTGCTCCTGGAAGTGACACCATGCTAGCCCGGTGGCTTGCGGGCTGGCGTTATGTCACGGCGCGCCCGAGCTTCCTCATGCTCATAGGCTTTAGCGCGGCAGTCGGCCTGTGCGTCGGCTTTGTCGATGTGCTGTTCACCCCCATCGTCCTTGGCTTCGCCTCCGTTAAGGCGCTCGGCATAGTGCTGACCATCGGCGGACTCGGAATGGCGGCGGGCAGCGTGCTGATGACGGCCTGGGGCGGTCCGAGCCGCCGCATGCATGTGGTGCTGGGCTTCTGTTTCCCGCTCGGCCTGGCCTTGTGCCTGGGCGCGGTCCGGCCTAACGTCGCCCTGATTGCCGTGGCCGCCTTCGTGTTCTTGTTCTGCGAGGCAATGATCACCTCCAGCATGCGGGGCATCTGGCAGGTCAAGGTCGAGCCGGGCCTTCAGGGCCGGGTCCTCGCCCTGGCCAACATGATCAATAACACCGCGGTGGCGGCCTCCTACGCGATAGCCGGCCCGGTCGCTGACCACTGGTTCGAGCCCCTGCTGCAGCGGGGCGGAAGCCTGGCCGGCAGCGTCGGACGGCTCATGGGGACCGGCAACGGCCGGGGCATGGCCCTGCTCGTGCTGATCCTCGGCGCGGTCATCATCGTCACGGCGGCCGGCGGCTACCTGCTGCCGGGCCTGCAGCGGCTGGAGGAAATAATCCCCGACGCGATTTCCGATGACGAGGCGGCGGACGCGGCCGCCAGGCAGTCTGCCGAGGGCGCCGTCAGGTGAGCGGGCGACTGCTCGCGATCAGCGACCTTCATGTGAGCCACCGGGAGAACCGGGAACTGCTCACCCGCCTTTGGCCGGGCTCTCCCGAGGACTGGCTGATAGTCGCCGGGGACGTGGCGGAGCGGATCGCCGACGTCGCCTGGGCGCTCCGGCTGCTGACCGAGCGGTTCGCTCGGGTGATCTGGGTGCCCGGCAACCACGAGCTGTGGACTACCCGGGGTGACCCGGTCGAACTGCGCGGCGAGGACCGCTACCGCGCCCTGGTCGAGGTGTGCCGGGCGCTGGGCGTGGTAACGCCCGAGGATCAGTATCCGGTGTGGGCGGGGCCAGGCGGGCCGGTGACGGTGGCACCGCTGTTCCTGCTGTACGACTACAGTTTCCGGCCCGACGGCACGACCACCAAGGACGAGGCGCTCGCGCTCGCCTACGAGTCGGGCGTGGTCTGCACAGACGAGGTCCTGCTGTCACCGCACCCTTACGTGAGCCGGGACGCCTGGTGCGAGGCTCGCGTCAAGGAAACCGAGCAGCGGCTGGCCGAGCTCGACCCTAGGTGGCCGGTCGTCCTGGTGAACCACTACCCGCTGGTCCGGGAGCCGACCAGGGTGCTCCGCTACCCGCAGTTCGCCCAGTGGTGCGGCACGGAGCGCACGGCTGACTGGCACCGTCGCTTCAACGCCGTCGTCGTCGTGTACGGTCACCTGCATATCCGCCGGACCACCTGGCACGACGGGGTGCGGTTCATGGACGTCTCCGTGGGTTATCCGAGAGAGCGGGCGGGGATCAGCGGCTCGACCGGGCTGTGCCAGGTGCTGCCTGACCAAGAGGCCTGAGGTGATCGCATCCGGTCCGGCGCGCCTATGGTGCGCGGCCGTCGACGGCGACCAGCCTCAGCTCCGCGGTGTACCGGTCGCCGCCCGCATCGCGGAGCCACAACTGGTCGACGTCGGGCAGCATCTCGGTGACCGTGAAGTTCTCCCGGCCCAGCTTCGCGGCCCGGCGCACCGCGTGAGCGAGCAGGCCGACCAGGGGAAGGCTGCGGAAGTCGACCGCGGTCGGCTCGCCCTCGCCGGGCACGCTGACGAAGACCCGCTCCGGGAGCCCGTGGGCCGTACGCCACTGGCGTGCGCCGGCATACCGCTGGCGCTCATCTCGGGCAAAGGCCCAGGTCGTCGCGGCGGCCGGAAACGTCCACGACTCCCGGCCGATCACCAGCTTGTCGATGCTGATCCGCGGCTGGTGGCCCGCGGTGCCCAGCGGCCGGAACGCGGGTGCCACCAGGGCAGCCAGCAGGTCGCCGATCACCTCGACGAAGTCGTATTCCTGCCCGCTCGTGCCGCGGCGCGCGACGAGATCGTTACCCCGCACCTCGACCGCCAGGTCCGCCGCGGGCAGCACCCGCGCCTGGTCCGGGGGAACCACCGACTCAGCGCCCAGGCATAGGTAGGTGTAGCGCGCGGACAGCAGAGCCGATGGCGGGGATAGCCGGGACGTGACGACCGGCGAGTCCCGCTTCGGGATGGCATAGATGCGCCGGTCCAGGTGGTCGGCTTCGGCCGCGGACAGCAGCCGGCCCGGCTCGGGGTGCTGTGCGCTGAACGCCCGGCTCTCCAGCGCGTTCGTCGCGGGGTGCAGCTTGCCGAGGACGAACTGGCACTCGCCGCGGGCCACGGCGCCCGGATCCGGGGCAGCGATCATGATGTCCAGCGAGTGCACTTTCGCGCCGCTCCACAACGGGGGCCCTGTCGCGAACTCCCGGGCCACCTGCCCGGCGACGGCGCCGGAGGTCACGTGATGACGCCGCACGCCGGGCGGGACGCCGAGTATCCGGCGCCAGCGTTCCTGGAACTCGGCGACCACCCCGGCCACCGTCGCGGGCTCCAGCCCGTCGGAGGGCAGGAACAGCTCCGGCATGGCCATGATGGCGGCCGACAGCAGCGGGACCCCTCTGGTCCCGTTCCCGCTCCGCGCCTGGCTGGCTACGCGCCAGAACCATGCCCGGTACCTCGCCGCGACGGTGTTGACCAGCCAGGCCGCGCTATCGAGCAGCAGGCCCAGCGGGGGGGCCAGCAGGTCCGTCAGGTGCCTCCCGACCTGGACCTCCACGTCGCGAACCGCGTCCTCGTACACCAGCGTGCGGCCGGCGCGGGCGCGGCGTTCGGCGCGAACCCCGGTGACCTGCTCGAAGGCTTCCGTCAGGGCGCTGGTCGCCCGGTACACCCGGGCCGCGTCGCCGGCCGCGGCGCTCACCGCGTCTTTCGCCGCGACCAGCCCGGCTAGCTGCTCAAGCGCCCGGCCGCGCACCGTCGGGTCGGCGATGGACCTGACCAGGTCCGCTAGTTCTCGCTCCGGCCACGAGCTGACCGGGACCTGGAGACCGACCCGCACGGCGCCAAGCTCGCGCAGCCGCAGCAGCGCCGCGAGCGACTCAGGATCCGCGGGGTCCCCGGTCAGCGTCGCGACGGTACGGGTGCCGTCGCACAGCCCGAGCATGCGCGCATCGCCGGCCGGCAGCCTCATCGGCGCGCGGAACGGCAGCCGCAGCATCCGCCGGTCGAGCACGGCGGAGGGCGCGACGCATGGGGTGAGCCACGGCAGCACCTCCGGGCGTGTGGCGATCGTGGTGGCCAGGGCATCGATTGCCCGCCACTCGAAGTAGGTGGTGCGCCGGGTCAGGTGGCCGGGTCCTGGCGTCACGCGCAGGCCGATGTCGTCCGGGCCGACCCGGGCCCAGCCGACCGGGCCGAAGAACCCCACTGTTTCGTTGTTCAGGCAGTACCGCTGCAGGTACCGTGCGATGACCAGTTCGTGCTCGCGCCTTCGGTGGTCCCCTGGCTCCCCGGCGGCGGCCCGGTCCAGGCACGTCAGCAGCGCAGGCTCCTGCCAGGTCACCGCCTCGCGAAACCGCGGCTCCGCGGCGATCTCGCGGATCGCGGTGGAAAGCCGTTCCGTGGCCCGCGCGTACGTGGCCTCGTAGCGGTTACGCGCGGCCCTGGAACCGTCGGCCAGCAAGTCGGCCGCGGCGGCCAGGTCATCGTCGCAGACCGCCATGACGCGCTGCCCGGGGAACCCGGCGCCGGCGAGCGCGGCGTCCCGCCACAGCTCCCATCCGTTTCTGCCCAGGGGCGTCCGGTGGGGCGCCGTGCCGCTGCTGGCCATTTCAGCGTCCGGGTCATCGAAACTGGCCAAATTGATCTCGTTCTCCCGCCCGTGCGGGCGCCCTGCATGTGGGGTTATCACATTGATAACTGGACCGGAGCGCAGTCAACCAGACCATGGCCTCCCGCACCTGTCCCGTCTTTCGGTGACTGCTCGCAGGTATGGCACTGGATCAATTGTGTTGTTAGTAGCGATCGATAAGCCGGCAACGCCTGGCGCTGAGATTGGTGGCCACATCAGTAGCAGGAAACGATCAGTACTGGCCGCCGCCGTTGTGTCGGTGGCCGTGCTTGGCGTGCTGGCGTTCGGCTTCGGGCCGGTCCCGGCGCTCGGTCAGATCCTCGACCCCGGGCGCGGCGTCTGGACGTCGGCGTCCGGCGGTGTCGTGCCGCATTCCCAGATCCTTGACCTTCCGGGGCTGGAACATCCGGTTTCTGTCTCCTTCACCGCCCAGGGCGTTCCCTCGATCCGGGCCGCCGATGACAGCGATCTGTACCTGGCGCAGGGCTATGTGGAGGCGAGTTTCCGGCTCTCGGAGATGGATCTGGACCGCCGGCTCGGTGAGGGGCGCCTTGCGCAGCTCGCCGGTCCTTCCGACGTGGCGTCCGACCAGTTCGAACTGCGGCTTGGCCTGCTGCGCACCGCGGAGGAGGAGTGGGCGCAGACCCCTCTCTCGAGCCCGGCCGGCCAGGAACTGCTCGCCTACTCCCGCGGAGTTAACGACTACACGGCCCGCGCGCGCGCCACCAGCACCTGGCCCGCGCTGTTCACGCTGGCTGGGGTATACCCAACGACGTGGACGCCGGTGGACAGCCTGGTGGTCCAGGAGGTGCTGACCCAGCAGCTGGACTTCACCACGATGCCGCTGGACTACGCCCTGCTGGAACGGTCCCTGGGTGCCGCCAGAACCGCGGCCTGGTTTCCCGTCGATGCCGTGAACTCGCAAAGTCCCTACGACCCGGGACCCTACCGGTACTCAGGCCTGACGCCGATCGCCGCTGACGCCGCTAGCTCGGCGGGTGCCGCCGAAGCTGCGGTCACCGGCGCCAGCACCGCACGCGCCAGCACCGCACGCGCCAGCAGCGGAACGGCGGCGCCGGGGGAGGTCACCCCGGGTTCGGCGCAAGCGGCCGCTGCACTGCTCGCCGAGGTCGGCCGGCTCCCGGCCGGCCAGATTCACCAGTACCCCGACAGCAACGCGTGGGCCGCCAACGGTCCCGCGGTTAGCGGCGGCGGCTCGATGCTGGCGGGTGATCCGCACCTGCCGCTGACGCTGCCGTCGGTCTGGTATCAGGTCGCGCTGGACGCGCCCGGTCTTACGGTCAGCGGGGTGAGCCTGCCCGGCATGCCGGGCATCGTGATCGGCCATAACGCGCACATCGCCTGGTCCCTCACCGACGTGCAGGACCAGTCCACCCTTTTCTACGCCGAGCAGACGAGCAAGCGCCGCCCCGGTGAGTACTACTGGCAGGGGCACTGGCGGCAGATGCGCCAGTTGCACTACACGATCGACGTCCGGGGCGGCGCGCCAGTAAGGCTGACCGTGGACATTACCGTGCAGGGGCCCATCATGACGCAGGCCGGGCAGACCGTGGCGGTCGACTGGATGGGGAACATCCCCTCGCCGGACATCGCGGTGATGGGCAAGGTCAGCAGGGCCGGGGACTACGCGCAGTTCCGGGCGGCACTGGCGGCGTGGAAGGCGCCGACCCAGAACTTCGTCTACGCCGACGACGGCGGGCACATCGGGGCGATATCGGCC
>Ga0208219_1000673_pt1 | contig 12116 bp, 9 predicted proteins | sample NGESurshal072012_7_FD_184469 | JGI IMG/M metagenome (GOLD analysis project Ga0208219, IMG submission 184469) | Arctic peat soil microbial communities from Barrow, Alaska - NGEE Surface sample 53-2 shallow-072012 (SPAdes) | ecosystem: Environmental > Terrestrial > Soil > Wetlands > Peat ...
AGGAAGGTCATGGTCGCCACCATGGCGTTCGGCAGCAGGTGGCGGAATATGATCACGGCGTTCGACACGCCGAGCGCGCGCGCCGCCATGATGTATTCGAAATTGCGGCCGCGCAGAAATTCGGCGCGCACCAGCCCGACCAGCGATACCCAGGAGAACAGCAGTAAGATGCCGAGCAGCACGAAGAAGCCCGGCACCAAAACCGATGAAATGATCAACAGCAGATAGAGCGACGGGATCGAAGTCCAGATTTCGATGAAGCGCTGAAACAACAGATCGGTCCAGCCGCCGAAATAGCCCTGCACCGCGCCGGCGGCGACGCCGATCACCGAGGAAACGATGGTCAGCGCCAGCCCGAACAGCACCGAGATGCGGAAGCCGTAGATCAGCCGCGCCAGCACGTCGCGGCCGCCGTCGTCGGTGCCGAGCCAGTTGTATTCGAGCTCGCCGCATTTGGCAAAGTTGTGGGTGGCGGCGAACTCGCAGTCCTTCTGCGTCAACATCCAGGTCGGCTTGGACGGAAACGGCGACGGCGGCTTGCTCACCTGCGTATTGTACGAGAAGCGCACCGGCGGCCAGAGCACGGTGCCGCCTTCCTTCTTGATCAGGCCCATCAGATAGTCGTCGCGGTAATCGGCGGCGGTGCCGAACAAATTCGGGTCGGGCGTCTTGGCGAAGGCCGTGTCGGGATAGGTCACCACCGCCGGAAAATACGAATGGCCGTTGACGTGGATGTAAATCGGCTTGTCGTTGGCGATGAATTCGGCGAACAGCGAAATCAGGAACAACGCCAAAAACAGCCACAACGACCAATAGCCGCGCCGGTTGACCTTGAAATTCTCCCAGCGCCGCTTGTTGAGCGGCGACAGCGTGAAGCGGACTATCCACGGCTGCAGGCTGCCGGCAGGCGTGTCGACCGCGGCTTCCGAATAATTCTCGCGCGCCTTGGCGTCCACCTCAGACCTCCCGCGTCTCGAAATCGATGCGCGGATCGATCCACGTGTACGTGAGATCGGAGATCAGGTTCACCACCACGCCGATGAGCGCGAAGATGTAGAGCGTGGCGAATACCACCGGATAGTCGCGGTTGAGCACGCTTTCGAAGCCGAGCAGGCCGAGACCGTCGAGCGAGAAGATGGTTTCGATCAGCAGCGAGCCGGTGAAGAAGGCGTGCACGAAGGCGCCGGGAAATCCGGCGATCACGATCAGCATGGCGTTGCGGAAGATGTGGCCGTACAGTACCTGGTTGCGCGTGCAGCCTTTGGCGCGCGCGGTCAGCACGTATTGCTTGCGGATCTCCTCCAGGAACGAGTTCTTGGTCAGCAGCGTCATGGTGGCGAAGGCTGACAGGGCCATCGAGATGATCGGCAAGGTCAAATGCCAAAAGTAGTCGCCGATCTTGGCGTACCACGGCAATTGCCAGAAGTTCTCCGAGGTCAATCCGCGCAACGGGAAAATGTCGAAGAACGAGCCGCCGGCGAACAGGATGATCAGCAGGATCGCAAACAGAAATCCGGGAATGGCGTAGCCGATGATGATGACGCTCGAGGTCCACACGTCGAAGCGCGACCCGGCATCGACCGCCTTGCGGATGCCGAGCGGGATCGAGATCAGGTAGGTCAGCAGCGTCATCCAGATGCCGAGCGAGATCGAGACCGGCAGCTTCTCCTTGATCAGCTGCAAAACGCTGATGTCGCGGAAATAGCTTTTGCCGAAATCGAAACGGATGTAGTTCCACAGCATCAGGCCGAAGCGCTCGTAGGCCGGCTTGTCGAAACCGAATTGCTTTTCCAGCTTCTTGATGAATTCCGGATCGAGGCCCTGAGCGCCGCGGTATTTGGAGGAAACGGCGTCGACGCCCGAGCCGCCCTGCGCCAGGCCGCGGCTGCCGAAATCGCCGCCCGGCGAGCCGGAAATGCGCGAGGTCGCGCCAGTGTCGGCGCCGGTGAGCTTGGCGATCACCTGCTCAACCGGGCCGCCGGGCGCGAACTGCACGACGACGAATGCCACCAGCATGATGCCGAACATGGTCGGGATCATGAACAGCAGGCGGCGGATGATGTAGGCGGTCATAAGCTTCTCAATATGTCATTCCGCGACTCGGTGAAAGCATTGATATGGCGGATCGCGATCCGCCTAGCCGGCTTTTTCCAGCTTCGCCGCTTTGTCCTTGTCGTACCACCAGGTGTCCGGAATGCCCCGGAAATAGCGCGGTATGGCGGCCGGAAAACCGAACACGTCCCAATAGGCGATCCAATGCGACGCTTTGTACCAGTGCGGAATCCAATAGCGGCCGGCGCGAATGACGCGGTCGAGCGCCTTGCAGGCGGTGGTCAGCTCGGCGCGCGTTTTGGCCGCAATGATGAGATTGACCAGCGCATCCACCGCCGGGTCGGCGATACCGGCAAGGTTCTGCGAGCCCTTGGTCGCGGCGGCCGCCGAGGAAAAATACGTGCGCAGCGAATCGCCCGGCGTCGCTGAAAAGCTGAAGCGCTCGACCGTGATGTCGAAATCGAAGCCTTCAACGCGCGCGCGATACTGCACCGGATCGACCACGCGCAAGGTAGCGTCGATGCCGAGCGTACCGAGATTCTTGATGTAGGGCAGATGGTGCGGCGTGAATGTCGCCTCGTCGAGCAGGAACTCGATGGTGACCGGCGTGCCGTCGGGCATGACCCGCTTGCCGTCCTTGAGCGCAATACCGGCGTCGCTGAGCAATTGCGCGCCGCGCCGCAGCCAGCGGCGGTCGTGGCCGCTGCCGTCGGTCACCGGCGGCATATAGGGCTCGCCGAACACTTCGTCCGGCACCTTGCCGCGGAACGGCTCGAGCAGCGCGAATTCGGCAGCACCGGGCTTGCCCTGCGCCATCATCGGCGAATTCTGGAACACCGACACCGTACGCTCATAGGAGCCGTACATGATGTTCTTGTTGGTCCATTCGAAGTCGAAGGCGTCGATCAGCGCTTCGCGCAGGCGGCGGTCCTTGAACTGCCGGCGCCGAGTATTGATGAACCAGCCTTGCGCGCCGGACGGCGTATCGTCGGCCAGCACGGCGCGTTTGACGCGGCCGTCCTTGAAGGCGGGAAAATCGTAACGCGTCGCCCAGGTGCGCGAGGTGAACTCCTCGCGGAACAGATAGTTTTTGGCGGTGAAGCCGACGAAAGCGACCTCGCGGTCGCGGTAATATTCGTAACGGATCGTGTCGAAATTGCTTTGTCCACGCGCCACCGGCAGATCGGCGCCCCACCAGTCCTTCACCCGCTCGAATTCGATGAAATGCCCGACGTCGAAGCGGCCGACCTTGTAGGGACCGCTGCCGAGCGGAATATCCAGCGTCGACTGATCGAACGGCTGCTTGGCGTAATAGGCTTTGGAAAGGATCGGCAGGCCGGCCACGAACAGCGGTACATCGCGCCCGCGTTTCTCGGCAAAGCGCACGATGACCGTGTGGTCGTCCGCCGCCTCGGCGCCTTTGAAGTCGCGCAATTGCTGCGTGATGATCGGATGACCCTTGTCCTTCAGCGCCGTCAGCGACCACACCACGTCCTGCGCGGTGAGCGGGGTGCCGTCATGGAATTTGGCCTGTTCGCGCAGCGTAAAGCGGTAGGTCAGCCCGTCATCGGAAATCCGCACGCTCTTCGCCGCCAGCCCGTACATCGCGTCGGGTTCGTCGCCCGAGCGCGCCATCAGGGCGGCAAAGGTGAAATCCATCCCGAACGCGCCCTCGCCCTTAAGGATGTAAGCGTTGAGCGAGTTGAAAGTGAGGAACGATCCGTTGTAGCCGCGACTCGACACCGTTTCCGAATAGACGCCGCCCTTGGGCGCGCTGGGATTGACGTATTTGAAGTACGGAAAGTCCGCCGGGTAGGCGAGATCGCCGAAGGCCGACATGCCATGACGTTCTGCGCCTTGCGCGGCCGCCGGCGAAGCGAGTTTCGCCGCGGCGAGCGCGCCTGCCGACAGTACAAGGGCGTGCCGACGGGTGATCAAGACCGCTGCGGCACCTTGGCCGCCTTGTCCGCGTCCCACCACCAGATGGTCGGAAACGCCGACAGTCCGTATTTCGGCATGTTCTGCGGGCGGTTGAAACGGTCCCAGCGCGCGGTGCGCTGCTTGCCGTAAGTCCACTGCGGCACGACGTAGAAATTCCACAGCAGCACGCGGTCGAGCGCCCTGGTTGCGGCTACCAGGTCTTCGCGGTTGGTGGAAAAAATCACGCGCTCGATCAGCGCATCGACCGCCGGGTTCTTGATGCCGATCAGGTTGCGCGAGCCGGGCTGGTCGGCGGCCTGCGAGCTCCAGAAGCCGCGCTGCTCGTTGCCGGGCGACAGAGACTCGCCCCAGGACGCCGTAATGATGTCGAAATCCCACTGGCGGAGCCGGTTTTCGTATTGCGCGCTGTCGACGACGCGCACGTTCACCGTCATGCCGACGCGCTGCAGCGACGGCTTGTAGAATAGCACGAAACGCTCGGTGGCCGGGTCCTCGGCCAGGAACTCGACGCTGAACGGCTCGCCGGTCTTGGCATCGATCAGCTTGGTGTCGCGGATTTCGTAGCCGGCCTCGCGAAACAGCGCGAGCGCTTCGCGCAGGTTGTTGCGGTTGGCCTGCTGATTGCCGCCGATCGGATTGGTGTAAGGCTTGATGAAAAGGTCCGCCGGCACCTTGTCCTTCACGCTTTGCAGAATTTCCAGTTCCTTGCCTTGCGGAATTCCCGACGAAGCGAGTTCGGTGCCCTCGAAATAGCTCGCAATGCGCCTGTACTGGCTGAAGAATATCTGCTTGTTCATCTCCTCGAAATCGAACGCGAAGTTGAAGGCGCGCCGAATGCGCGGGTCCTTGAACTTGTCGCGCCGGATATTGAAGGCGAAGGCTTGCATCGCCCCGAAATTGCGGATCGGGAATTCCTCCAGCACGACTTTCTTGTCCTGCACGGCGGGGAAATCGTAGGAGGTCGCCCAGTTCTTGGCGCTGTTCTCGGTACGCCAATCGACCTGGTCGCCCTTGAACGCTTCCAGCGCGACGGTGGAATCACGGAAATATTCGAAGCGGATCTGCTGGAAGTTGCTGGTGCCGATATTCAGGTTGAGGTCCTTGCCCCAATAGCCGGCGGCCTTCTCGTAGACGATTGAGCGGCCGGGCTGGAACTCCTTCAGCCGGTAAGGTCCTGAGCCAAGCGGCGGCTCCAGCGTGGTCTGCGTCACGTCGCGCTTCTTGCCAGACTTGTCGGTGCCCTCCCACCAGTGCTTCGGCAGGATCGGCAATTGACCGACGATCTGCGGCAGTTCGCGGTTGCCCGGCCCGTCGAAGGTGAAGGTCACTTCGCGCTCGCCGGTTTTCTCCGCCTTGGTCACGTGCCGGTAATAAGCGCCGAGCTGCGGACTGTTCTGCTTGAACGTCTCGAAGGAATAGATCACGTCTTCCGGCGTTACCGGCTTGCCGTCGTGCCAGTGGGCATTGGCGCGCAAGCGATAAGTCACCGACGAGCGGTCGTCCGGATAGCTGACCGCTTCCGCCAGCAATCCGTATTCGGTGGACACTTCGTCGAGCGCCGGGGAGGTCAGCGCCTCGGTGAACAGATCGGTGCCCATGGCGAGGCTGCCTTTCACGCCCGACACCACTTGATTGAAATTGTCGAAGGTGCCGAAGGCGATTTGGCGCACCGTGCCGCCTTGCGGCGCCGAAGGATTGGCATAGTCGAAATGCTTGAAGTCGTCCGGATAGTGCGGTTCGCCGAACAGCGAGAGGCCGTGCTTCCACTGGCGCGGCGCTTGGGTCGCTTGCGCAGCCGCCGGACCGGCGCCGCCGAACGCGCCCAAAGCCGGCGTGACAAGCGCGGCGGCGGTGCTGCGCAGAACGGAACGGCGGGTCAATTTCATAGCAAGGCTCCGGCGCGCCACGCGCTTCTCATGCAATCGCTGGCGATTATGTCGGTTTTTCGGTCCGCCACCAGCAGCCTCACGCCGCGCCCTAACGAAACGGCCGGGCGCAAGCCCGGCCGCATCAGGACGAAACGGACGTTGCGATCACTTCGCCGGCGCAGGGGCTGCCGCTTTGGGAGCCTCGCCCGGCTTGGCGGCGGCGGGCGCCGGAGTGGCCGCTGCCGCCTTCGGCAGCGATTCCGGGTTGTCCGCCAAAGTATGCAGGTAATCGATTACGTCGGCGCGTTGCTGACCGCGCGACAGGCCGGCAAAGGTCATGGCGGTGCCGGGGATATAGCCGCGCGGATTGGCCAGGAACGCGTAGAGTTCGCCGAAGGTCCAGGTGCCGCCTTTGGCCTTCATGGCGGCGGAATAGTTGAAGCCTGCCTCGGAGGCGCGCGGCCGGCCGACGATGCCCCACAGATTGGGACCGACGCGGTTGGGGCCGCCCTTCTCGAAGGTGTGGCAAGCCTGGCACTGCTTGGCGGTGGCCTGGCCCTTTTCCACCGAGGCCGAGGCCATCATCGCCTCCATCGGCTCCTCGGGAGCCTTGGCGGCGGTCTTGTCACCCTCGCCTTGCGCCTTGACCGCGATCGCGTAGCCGGGCTTGGCCGGCTTCTCGGGCGCGAAAATGGCGCCGGCCGCAATATTGAGCGCGAGCGTGATCAAACAGGTGCCGAGGATGGCGCCGAGGACCTTGTTGAGCTCGAAGGAATTCATCGAAATAAGGCTCCCAAGAAGGGCGCGGACCGGCAGGAGACGCCGCCAAGGGCTCGGCGGCGGCGGACAGATACCGTTTTGCCTCCGCTCTGGCAACCCGTATAAGCGCCGCGGCCCACGCGACATTCGTTCAGGTCCGGCCCCAAAACCGATGCCCGACACCGTCATCCTCATCCCGGCCCGCATGGCCTCCAGCCGCCTGCCCGGCAAGCCCTTGGCGGATATCGCCGGCCTGCCGATGATCGTGCATGTGCTGCGCCGCGCGCAGGCCGCGAACATCGGCGAGGCGGTAGTGGCGACCGATTCCGAGGCGGTGGCGGCGGCGGTGGAAAAGTCGGGCGGCCGCGCCATCATGACGCGGGCCGATCATGTTTCCGGCTCCGACCGCATCTACGAGGCGTTGGAGGCGATCGACCCCGAGCGCCGCATCGATATCGTCGTCAATGTCCAGGGCGACCTGCCGACCGTCGATCCCGCCGATATCCGCGCCGCGCTCGGTCCGTTGTCCGATCCGGCTGTCGATATTTCAACGCTGGCGGCGGTCATTACCGATCCGGCCGAACGCACCAATCCGAACGTGGTCAAGGCGGTTGGCTCTGCCGTCGCGCCCCACCGCTTTCGCGCTAGCAGCTTCACCCGCACCGACGCGGTGGGCCCGGGACCGCATTATCACCACATCGGGCTTTACGCCTACCGGCGCGCGGCGCTGGAGCGCTTCGTCAAGCTGCCACCCTCGGCCAACGAGCGGCGCGAGAAGCTCGAGCAGTTGCGCGCGCTCGATGCCGGCATGCGCATCGATGTTGTGGTGGTGGACAGCGTCCCCCTCGGCGTCGATACCCCCGAGGAATTGGCCAAGGCGCGCAAGCTGCTCGCCGGTTGACTCAAACCTGAAGGTCCGCGTACGGATCGAGATTAAGGCGGTGTGCGATGGCCAAGAAAAAGATCGTTTTCCAGGGCGAACCAGGCGCGAATTCGCATCTCGCCTGCCGCGAAGCCTATCCGGATCACGAGCCGGTGCCTTGCCCGACCTTCGAGGATTGCTTCTCCGCGCTCGCCGGCGGCGACGCCGACCTCGGCATGATCCCGATCGAAAATTCGGTCGCCGGCCGCGTCGCCGACATCCATCACCTGATGCCGACATCGAAGCTGCACATCATCGCCGAATGGTTTCTGCCGATCCGCAATCAATTGATGGCGCCGAAGGGCGCGTCGTTGAAAACCATCAAGTCGGTGGAAAGCCACGTGATGGCGCTCGGCCAGTGCCGCAAGATCATCCGCGAATTGAAGCTCAAGCCGGTGGTCGCCGCCGACACCGCCGGCTCGGCGCGCGAAGTGTCCGAGAGCAAGGATATCACGCGCGCGGCGATCGCCTCGCGGTTGGCATCGGAAATCTACGGGCTCGACATCCTGAAGGAAAACGTCGAGGATGAATCGAACTCGACCACGCGCTTCATCGTGCTCTCGCGCGAGAAGAAATGGGCGACGCCGGGCAAGGGCAAGGTCGTCACAACCTTCGTGTTCCGGGTGCGCAACGTGCCGGCCGCGCTGTACAAGGCGATGGGCGGCTTCGCCACCAACGGCGTCAACATGACCAAGCTCGAAAGCTACATGGTCGGCGGCAATTTCTTCGCCACGCAGTTCTATGCCGACGTCGAGGGTCACCCGGACGACCGCGCGCTGGTGTTCGCGCTGGAAGAGCTCGCCTTCTTCTCCAAGGAACTGACCATCCTCGGCGTCTATCCCGCGCACGCGTACCGCGATACATTCAAGGAAGATAAGGATTGAACGACGCGGCCGATTTAAAACTATAAAATCCGGGAGGACACCATGAAAAGCATCGTGCGCTTGCTTGCTTTCTGCGGAGGCTTGCTCATTGCCACAGGGGCCGGCGCCCAGACCGCGGCGCATTACCCCGACCATCCGGTGCGGCTGCTGGTCGGCTTCGGCGCAGGCGGCCCGACCGATGTCATCGCCCGTATCGTTGCGCAGAAATTGTCGACAGCGCTCGGCCAGCAATTCTACGTCGACGACAAGCCCGGCGCCGGCGGCAACATTGCCAACGCCGAAGTGGCGAAGGCAACGCCGGACGGCTACACCCTTGCCGTGGTTAGCACCGGTTTCATGGTCAATATGAGCCTGTACGCCAAGGTGCCCTATGACGCGGTCAAGGATTTCGCGCCGATCACCATGGTGGCCTATTCGCCCAACGTCATCGTGGTCAATCCGTCGGTGCCGGCAAAAAACGTCAAAGAACTGATCGCGCTGATCAAGGCCAATCCGAACAAGTACAGTTTCGCCGGACCCGGCATCGGCTCGACGCCGCATCTGTCGGGTGAATTGTTCAAGCAGAAGTTCGGCCTCGACCTCGTGCACGTGCCGTTCCCCGGCGCCGCGCAGGCGATCAACTCGACCATTGCCGGCGACACGCAAATCGCCTTCACCGCCCTGCCGCCGGCGCTGGGCAATATCAAGGCCGGAAAATTGCGCGGGCTAGCCGTGCTCGCGGTCAAGCGCGCCGCGGAACTCCCCGACGTCCCGACCATGGAAGAAGCCGGCTACACCGGCCAGGAAGCCGACACGCTGACCGGCATGCTGGCGCCGGCGGGGACGCCGAAGGCGATCATCGATCTGCTGCATCGCGAAATCGTCAAGGCGGTGGCCGAGCCCGACGTCACCGCACACTTGCAGAAGCTCGGTTTCGTGCCGGTCGCGAACAAGCCGGACGAGTTCGGCGCGCGCATCAAGAGCGAGATCGCGAAGTGGGGCAAGGTCGTGCACGACGCGCATCTGCGCATCGAATGACGCTTGCGGCGGCCGGCGAAGGGCCGCCGCGCTACTCCGCCGCCTGCTGTGACGGCGGCCGCATGCTCTCCAGCCCGTCGGCCGCGGTCGCCGAAATCGTCGTGCGCACCATGAGGCGCGCCTCGTGCGCCGGCCACGGCCGGCCGCGATGCATGGTGGCGCGGTTGTCCCACATCACCACGTCGCCGGCCTGCCACGAGTGCGCGTAGCTGGCGCCCGGCGCGGTCGCGGCCGCCATCAGTTCGTCGATCAGCGTCTTGCCTTCCGCCGGCCCCATGCCTTCGACCGCATAAGCGTGCGAGGCGAGGTAAAGCGCGCTGCGGCCGTTTACCGGATTCTTCCACACCATGCGCCAGCATTGCGGCGGCAGCGCCGCCCGCTCTTCGGGACTGGCGAGGCCTTCCGCGATCTGGCCACGCGAATGCGCGTAGTCGTGCCAGGCGAACGAATTTTCCAGCTTGCGGCGCAGGCCCGCATCGAGCCGCTCGAAGGCGAGACGTGTCGATACAAATTCGGTTTCGCCGCCGTGCGGCGGGACGATGCGCGCCGACAGAACCGAGGTAAGCGCCGGCAGGCTTTTGAACGAGGAATCCGTGTGCCACAGCTGGTTCGCCCTGTTGCGCAAGGCAAAGCGGTGGTCGGGCGGCACGACTTTGCCGTCCGGGCCGATGGTGGTCAAAGTGATGAAATGTGTGCCGGTGCCGAGCGAGCCGACCTTGGTCACCTCGGGTGGGCCGAAGCGGCGCGAAAAGGCGAGCTGGCCCTCGTCGGTCACCGTCTGGCCGCGAAAGACCAGCACCGAATGCTGCTCGAACGCCGCGCGCGCCGCCGCGTAGACGGCATCGTCGGCGGCAATATCAGCGAGCGTCACACCGCGCAATTCGGCGGCAAAACCCGGACCCAGCGGAACGATGTCCATCGGCAAGTCCTCCCCGGTTTTATTATTGTGCGTCGAGTCTTGCCCAAAAGCGGCCGAGTGGCAACGGGGCCCTAGCCGCGGTCGCGCTCGTAGCGCGCCACGAACTTCGGCGACAGTTGGCGCAAGCGCTCGATATCGACGCGGCCGGACCGCGTGATGTAGCTCAGCGCGAATTCCGCCGGCGCGAGGTCCATATGCTCGGCGAACCGTTCGTACCAGGAAGCGCTGGCATTGGCGCCGGCGACAATCTTGTCCACGATCGGCCGCCGCGCCGCCTCGAATGCCGGCAGCGCGGCGGCAATGTCGTCGCCGGACGCGGCCAGGGCTTTGTCGAGCGCGATGGCGTCCTCCATGGCGAGCCGCGTGCCGGAGCCGATGGAAAAATGCGCCGTGTGCAGCGCGTCGCCGATCAGCACGTATTTGCCGTGATGCCAGCGGGCGTTGGCTACCTGCGGAAACCGCCGCCAGATCGAATTGTTGGAGATCAGCGGATGGCCGCCGAGCGTGTCGGCGAAGATCTTCTGGCAAAGGCTGCGCGATTCCGATTCTTCCATGCGCGCGAAACCGGCGCGCGCGAAACTCGCGTCGTCGGTTTCGACGATGAAGGTGCTGCGCCCCGGCGCGTAGCGGTAATGATGCGCGTTGAAATCGCCGATCGGGGTGTGGCGGAAGGTCTGCGTCAGCGTATCGAAGACCTCGGCCGTACCGAACCATGCGAAATGATTGGCGAGATAGCCCATGCTGGCGCCGAAGGCTTCTGCGAATGTCCGACCCACCAGCGAATGGACGCCGTCGGCGCCGACCACCAGATCGGCGTCGCCGAGTTCGTCGAGCGAGGCCACCGCGTGCGAGAACTGCGGCTCGATGCCGACCGAGCGTACCCGCTGTTGCAGCAGTTGCAGTAGTTTCAATCGGCCGATGGCCGCGAAACCGATTCCGTCGATGACGACGCGCTCGTTGCGGTGAACGAGCGTCATGTCGTCCCAGGATTCCATTTGCGGCGTGATCGCCGCGAAAGTCTCCGCATCGTCCTCACGTAGAAATTCGAGCGCCCGGTCCGAGAACACAACGCCGAAGCCGAAGGTGGCACCGGCCGGATTCTGTTCGACTAAGGTAATGGCGGCGTCCGGACGCCGGCGTTTGAGCAGATAGGCGAGATAAAGTCCGGCCGGTCCGGCCCCGAGGATGGCAATGCGCATGGAGGCGTTCTAGCGCAACGAGCCCTGTCCCGTCATGGCCGGGCATGACGGTTTCCGACGGCCGCCTGTGCTAATATCGCCGCGAGCCAACCCATAAAGTGAGCCGATCATGCTGGAAACCACCCTCGCCCTCACCTTGCATATTCTTGGCGCCGTGGTCTGGGTCGGCGGGATGTTTGCCGCCTATGTCTGCCTGCGCCCGGCGGCCGGAGTGCTGGAGGGACCGCAGCGCCTCAAGCTGTGGCGGGGCTTTTTCGCCAAATTCTTTCCCTGGGTCTGGGTCTCGCTCGTACTCCTGCTCGGCAGCGGCTACTGGATGCTGTTGACCGCCTTCGGCGGGTTCAAGGGCGCGCCGCTTTACATTCACCTGATGCAAGGGATCGGCTGGCTGATGGTCGCGCTGTTCGTTTGGATGTTCCACGGCCCGTGGCTCAAGTTCAAACGCGCGGCCGACGCGCAGGATTGGCCCGCCGCCGGCGAACAGATCGAACTCATCCGCCAGATCATCATGGTCAACCTGCCGCTCGGCCTGATCGTCGTCGTGATCGGCGGCAC
>Ga0208219_1000674_pt1 | contig 12112 bp, 14 predicted proteins | sample NGESurshal072012_7_FD_184469 | JGI IMG/M metagenome (GOLD analysis project Ga0208219, IMG submission 184469) | Arctic peat soil microbial communities from Barrow, Alaska - NGEE Surface sample 53-2 shallow-072012 (SPAdes) | ecosystem: Environmental > Terrestrial > Soil > Wetlands > Peat ...
CGTTCAACGTCACCTTCGGCGCCGCCTGGTCGGTGCTGGTGCTCTACGCGCGCGAGCGGCTCGGCATGGGCGCGCTCGGCTTCGGGCTGATCACCACGGCGATGGCGGTGGGCGGCCTGCTGGGCACCGCGTCCTACGGCTGGCTGGAGCGGCACGTACGGCTGGGCGTCATCATGCGCGGCGGGCTGATCATCGAGACGCTGACCCACCTGGCGCTCGCGCTGACCCGCTGGGCCTGGCTCGCGCTGATCGTCTTCGTGATCTTCGGTGCGCACGCGTTCATCTGGGGAACGACATCGACGACCGTGCGGCAGCGAGCCGTACCCGCCCAGTTCCAGGGCCGCGTCGGCAGTGTCTACCTGACCGGCGTGGTCGGGGGGATCGTGGTTGGGTCCGCGCTCGGCGGGCTGGTCGCTTCGGTGTGGGGCATCACCGCGCCGTTCTGGTTCGCCTTCGCCGGATCGGCCCTCATCCTCGTGCTGATCTGGCGGTCACTGCTGCACATCGCACACGCCGACGAGCACGTCCGGGCCAGTGCCCCCACCGCAACGGCCTGAGGCTGACTTCGACGCGGCAGCCCTGCCGTTCAACAACGCCGGTGGGTCAGCACCTCGTTCTTCGCTACGGTGTCAGCCGCCGTTGCAGGGCGGCCAGGGACTCGGCGGTATCCCGGCGCATCCTGGGAGCGAGCAGCCGGAGCAGGGGCCCGAACCCGCCTTCCACCTCAGCCCTCTTGACCACCCGCACATGTCCCTCGCCCGCTGGCTCAAGCAAGTGACCGAAGATCACCTTGCCCAGGGGCAGCGGGCATTCGGAAACCCAGCGCCGCCCGGCATCCACTGCGGTGATGGTGAAGGAGCCGCCGAGGTTGCCGCGTTGCTTGGCCCAGCCGCGGACACCCGGCTCAAACGGGCCATCCAGCCGCGCGAGCTCCTTGCTGACATCCCACTCGGGCCAGCGGGCCACGTCGGTCCACACCTTCCAGACCGCATCCGGCTCGGCCTCGAACGTCGCCTCACACTGGAATAGGTACATGGCTGCCTTTGGCAAACATCGACCGACAAAATTAATCTAGCCGGCTTACCACGCCGAAACACTCGTTCTCATAGTGGCCACATACGACGACAGCCGAGCCACGACCACGCTCCGTGACCGGCCTTCGACGGGGTCCAGGCACATGTTCTCGCTTTTCGGCGCGATTTCCGTGACCCGCAGAAATCCTCACTGGGCCGTCCAGACGGAACCATATTGCACCGTGAGTGACCGAATTGCTTCGGCAGGCTCGCAGGCCGGCATCAACGTGCCGCCCAACAACGAGGCCCCGCCCCATGTGACAGCGGCGCGCCTGTGGGTGGACGCCACGACCTACCTGCCGATGCGGCAGTACGTGCGCATGTCCAATGGAGAGCAGAACGTCAGCGATTACACCTTCCTCCCGCCCACGGCCGCGAACCTGGCGAAGCTGCGCCCGGAAATCCCGGCGGGCTACACTCGGGCGAGCCGCACCCAGGTCACCGGTCCGAAACCGAAGACGGCGAAGAAGTAGCCACTTGCGCGACAGCCAAGCGCCCGGTGGCGGTACCGCTCAGGCGGTACCGCCACCGGGCGCGACACTGCCGGCCCGCAGTGCGCCGCTTGAGTGAGCCAAGCCCGTACCGTCAACCCAGCGCGTCATGTCACGCGCACAACCGGCACAGCGCAAACAGGGGACGCCGTGCGAGAGGAGGAAAGTGCAATGCGCGGGCTCCGGGACAAGAGGGTTCTCATCAGCGGAGGCAGCAGCGGGATCGGCAAGGCAACCGCCCAGCGCTTCCTCGAGGAGGGAGCTCGCGTGTTCCTCTGCGGGCTCGACCCTGACGAGGTGGATGCGGCCATCGCCGAGTTGAAGGAATTCGGGACGGCTTCAGGGATTCCGGCGGATGTCAGCCGCGAAGATAACGTGACGCGGCTGGTCGACTCGGCATGCGAGGCGCTCGGTGGCATAGACGTTCTGATCAACAACGCCGGGATCGCGTGGCGAGAGCCCTTTCTCAGGATAACCCCGTCTCACTGGGACCGCATGATCACAGTGAACCTGCGCGGGATGTTCCTGGTCGCGCAGGCAGTGGCAAGGGTGCTGGTGGACCAGGGCGGCGGGGGGGTCATCGTCAACATGTCTTCGACGAACGGCCTGGGTGGCGAGGCGGACTACGCCCACTACAACGCGTCCAAGGGTGGCGCGCTGCTGCTGACCAAGACCATGGCTGTCGAGCTCGGGCGGTATGGCATTCGCGTCAACGCCCTGTGTCCCGGATACATCGAGACACCCTTGAACGCCGCCATCAGCGAAGACCTCGGCGGGAAGGAGTTCGCCGACGCGTATGCCGGTGGCAACATCCCGCTGGGCCGTCCTGGCCGATCATCCGAGGTGGCAGCGGTGTACGCCTTTATCGCCTCGGACGACGCTTCCTTCATAACCGGCGCCGAGATCGTGATCGACGGCGGGCAGCTCGCCGTCATGTGATCGCCACGGGCCACCAACACATGATCAAAAGGCCTGACCGCCATCTCGGCGATCAGACCCCTGGCCTGCAACTACCCGGGTCAGACAGTCCAGCGCTCGGATATCCCGGGTTAGTGGGCAGCCTGGTAGTCGCGGAAGATTGCTGCCGGGACGCGGCCCCGGTCGGAAATCTTCATCCCCGAGGCCTTGGCCCAGTCGCGCACGGCGGCGGTGTCGGCCCGGGAGCGTGCCCGGTGCCCGTTCTCGCGGGGCGCCCGCCGGGTGGTGGTTGTCCGGGCATTCGACACATATTCGGCTGCGGCCTTGCTGAGGCTCTTACCGTCCTTCGGGCAAAGGTCAATCTCGTACGTCTTGCCATCAAGCCCTATCGTGCGGGTCTGGACGTCTTTTGCCTTGCCGCATACATCACACGTGAGCGTTACCTGAGTGAGAGTAGCCATCGTTCCTTTATCCATCTGATCCAGTGATGATATGAGCGTAAGCGGTCCGGCCATGTGCCTGGAACGCGGGGTAGCGTTACCGGGGAGCCCGGAACAGTTGAGGACGCTCCGCAGCCAGGGTGGCATTGCTGGCGCTGACGTTGAGTCATCCTGTCCTTCGCCCCAGATTTCGCCGTGTCCGCCCATGCCAGTTCATCCCGATCGGGGACTGAATGCGTGCAGTAAAGCGTCTTCGTTCGCCAACTGGAGGCGGGAAGGCCCACCAAGTAGCCGGGAACCGACAGCGCCTGGCACTGATCGTGGGGACGGTCCGGGTGGCTAGGGACGACCTGATCCGAGCGCGCCGTTGGCGGCTGGGGGTGATTCGCGGGGAACAAGGCGGAGCTCGACCCGCGCAGCCGGGATGCGTTCTTGCTCGCGGGCCAGCAGGGTCATCGCGCGGGTGTCGGCCGCCGTGGGCCGGTTCGGGTCCAGGGCTCGCGGCCACAGGCCGGCATATCGAACGGCTGCGATCTCGGCTGCGTAGACCAGCGCCTGGTTGATCAGGTAGAGCAGGCCGAACATGCCAGCGACGGTTGCGAAGCTCCCATAGACGGGCCCGGCCTTGCTCACCAGCCTGGCCAGCAATGGTGCACCGAGATTGAGCGCCAGGGTCACCGCCACGGCGCCCAGAACGGCCGCTGGCCAGAGGGCACGGACCAGCGCTGGCCGGGCTAGCAGCAGCCTGGCGCCAAACAGCAAAACGGCGAAGATGACCACGGCCGACCCGAGCACCGCCACAGCGCGTTCCGCTCCCGGCAGGCCAGGCAGCACCGTGACCACCACTGTGAGTGCCCCGACCGCCAGTGCCCCAAGCAGCAGCATCGCCAGCACCACGAACACCCGGACGTACCGGGACGCAAACCCGGCACGAAGGCGCCTCGGGACGGCCGCAATATGATTCAGCGTCTGGGACGCGGAGAACGCGACTCCGGTTCCAGAGAACAGCAAGCCGATCAGGCCTGCGATGTACGGGACGGTCGAGGTCGGCAAGGCAGTCACCGAATTCTCGACAGTGGATCGCAGCGCCTGCGGGACGGTCGCGGTAATGAGCCGCTGCCGCAGTTCTGGGTTATCAGCCAGCACCCGCGACAGGACCGCCACGCCGAGCAGCAGCAACGGGAAGATGCTGAGGAAGCCGTAGTAGGTGATGAGCGCAGCCTCGCGCCCGCCATCGTCGTCTCCGTACTTCTTGATCACTGCGTAGGGGAATCCCAGCACGCCATGCCGGCGCTGGACGCGATCTGCCCAGGCGATGATCCGGTTCACCTGTGCGCTCGAGCTCTCCAAGAAGCGCATGCCCCAGCCTCCCTGTCATTCTGTTCAGATACGTCATCATCGGGGGCGCGGTCCTCGGCGACCTAACCAGGAGCAGCGCCGTCGGCTAGCCCGGCCTCTGCACCTGGCTGGGTGGCTCCCTGGCCGATGCGCTACCTGACTATCTGGTATACAGTTATCCATGATGATCGAGACGGTGTCAGTCGCCGACGCAGTCGCCAACGAATTGCGGCGCCGCCTTCTCGCCGGGGAGTATCCGGGCGGGAAGGAGCTTCGCGACACTGAGCTGACCGAAGAGTTCGGCGCTGCTCGTCCCACCATCCGGGCCGCGGTCCAGATGCTTGTCGCCGACGGCCTGCTCGAGCGGGGCCGGGGACGCAGCGCCCGGGTGCGGTCCTTCACCGCGTTCGACGCGGTCGATCTCTACCGCCTGCGCCGCCCCATCGAACTCGCCGCGGTGCGGCTGGTCATCGAGGGCAACCACCCGCTCACCGGGATCGAGAAGGCCTCCGACGCGTTCGTCGCCCTGCCCGACGCGGTGACGTGGGACGTGGTGGCCGACCATGACATCGCCTTCCACCGCTCGGTGCTGGCCGCCGCAGCCTCGCCGCGGCTGCTGCGCACCTTCAACTGCGTAGGCGCGGAACTACGGCTGTTTATCGCCCAGCTCCGCCCCGCCTACCGCGGCGCGAACGAGCTAGCCGCCGAACATGCAGACCTGCTCCACGCCCTGCACGCAGGCAAGATCCGCCCCGCCCTGGAGGCGTGGCAAGCACACCTCGGCGCCGCTGAACGATTCTTTCTCGACCTCATCAGGGAGCGCGGCCTGTGAGATTCACCGACTACCAAGTGCTGAGCTTCGACTGCTACGGCACCCTCATCAACTGGGAGGCCGGCATCGGCGCCGTGCTCAGCCCCTGGGCGAAAAGCCGCGGACTCACCCTCAGCGATGAGCAGCTGCTGACCGCATACTCCACCCACGAGGCAACAGCCGAGGCCGAGCATCCCACCGACCCCTACCCTGGCATCCTCGCGCGCAGCCTCCGGGCCCTCGGTAACGAGCTAGACGCCGCGGTCAGCGACCAGGATGCCGCGGCTCTGGCGACATCGGTGCCGGACTGGCCCGCATTCGCGGACTCCCACGACGCGCTGGAAGCACTCGGCCGGCACTTCAAGCTCATCATCTTGTCCAACGTCGACCAGGCCTCCTTCGCCGCCTCCAATGCCAGGCTCGGCGTGGAATTCACCAGCATCCTCACCGCCCAGGACATCGGCTCCTACAAGCCATCACCGCGCAACTTCACCGCGCTGATCCAAGAGGCCCGGCGGCTCGGCATTGGCGACGGCAAACTCCTGCACGTCGCGCAGAGCCTGTTCCACGATCACGTCCCCGCAAAACAGGCCGGCCTTCCGACCGTGTGGATCAACCGCCGACACGACCGCCCCGGCTGGGGCGCGACGCCAGCACCCCCGGCCGACGTCAGCCCCGATGCGGAATTCCCCTCAATGGCCGCGTTCGCCGCCGCCGTCCAAGCCGAGTAACTGGGTCCCACCAGCCGCCCAGGACTTTCAGCTGGCCCGGGGGGCAGCCGCGTACGCCCGCACGCGCTACCAGTTCGGCCGCCCCATCGGCTCGTTCCAGGCCGTCAAGCACAAGTGTGCCGACATGCTGGTCCGGGTGGAGCTCGCGGAGGACCGGCTGGGGATCTGACCGCCCGCGAGCCCGGAGGAGGCGGAGTGGCAGCCGCTACGCTCGGCCTATGCCTATCGAGCCTGTCCCGCCATTCTCCGACGACGACTTCCGCCGGGTGCTCTGCGTGGTGGCGCACCCCGACGACGTGGAATACGGGACGTCGTCGGCGGTCGCGGCCTGGACGGCACGCGGCGTGGAGGTGGCCTATCTGCTGCTGACCCGCGGTGAAGCGGGCATGGACAGCAGCCCGCCCGAGCAGACCGCCGAGGTGCGCACCCGGGAGCAGATCGCCGGCTCGCTGGCCGTCGGCGTGACCCGGGTCGACTTCCTCGATTACCCGGACGGCGTCCTAGAGTACAGCCTGGCCATGCGGCGTGACATCGCCCGCGCCGTCCGCTCGTACCAGCCGGATGCCGTGGTGGTCGGGTCCTGGGACGTAGAGTTCATCGCCGGGCTGAACCAGGCCGATCACCGGGTCGCCGGCCTGGCCGCGCTGGATGCACTGCGCGACGCCGGCAACCGCTGGGTCTTCCCCGAGTTGCTCGCCGAGGGCCTGGAGCCACACTCGGTGCGCTGGCTGCTCCTGGCCGGGGACTCCCGGCCGACCCATGGGGTGGATGTCACCGGTGAGCCTCTGGAGCGCGGCATCGCTTCCCTGGAGGCGCACGCACAGTATCTGGCGGGGATCCCGGGCCATCCTCCGCCGCGGCTCATGATCACAGGCATCACCGGGCTGCAAGGCCGGACGATGGGGGTGCGGAACGCGGTGCTGTTCAGGGCCTGGGACTTCCAGGCACCGCCGCCGATCGCGCTAGAGGCGATGCGGATGTCACAAGGCGGGTAACGGCCCGGCACCCCTCCCCCGCCGGGCCTGATCCCGGTCAGCGCAGTCAGGGCCTGCTCGCCGGGGTGTCCTGGGTCCGCTTAGCTAGGTGCTGCTCCGGGGACCCGGTCGAGGACGATCCCGAACTGGTCGCCATAGGCGGCTAGCAGGGCCGCGTCGTCGGGTAGCTGCTGCTCAGCGCGTGATCCGCCGCTGGTCCGGATCAGGGTGCGGCCGCTGACAGAGATCCGGCCATCGTCGGTGAGCCGCGAGCAGATGGTGCCCTGGGTGAAGTGGGACTGCGGTGAGGTCTGCTGCCACCAGCAGGTGGGGACGAAGTCGTCCAGCGACCGCTCGCGCCGCTCGATCCGGTATTGCGGCTCGCCGTTCCTCAGCACATCCACGTCGGCGTCCTCGGTGTCTGCCAGCAGGAACCGGCCGGCTGGATCGTGCTGCTCGTGCCTGTGGTCGAGGAGCAGCGGGAAAACGCTGTGACTGCCGAAGCCCACGTCGGCCAGCCACGGACCGCTGCCGTCGCCAGGCCGCACGATCAGCGCCAGGTGGTCGAACGGCGGGCCGGGCTGGCCGTCGGCGTAGACCCTGGCGGCGACCCGTTCCACAGGCACGCCCAGGGCCCGGAGCAGGAGCGCGAAGGCCCCGTTGAGCTCATAGCAGAAGCCGCCCCGCCGCCTGCCGACGATCTTGTCTAGCAGGTCGTCCTCATCCAGCGAGATGGGCTCGCCAAGTTGGATGCTCAGATTCTCGAACGGCACCGCGATCTGGTGGGCCCGGTGCAGGAGGCCAAGCGTGGCCGCATCGACGACCTGCGGACGCGGCACATCAATGCGGCGCAGATACGCGGCCAGAGTCCTCTCGTCCATCACGCTCCTGACGCCAGCGCCCGCTCACGCGGCCCGGCACGTAAGGGCTGTCGTGAGACCAGCATGCCGGTTCAACCGCGCTTGAAGTCAAGGCGCCGGACGATACCGCCGGGGTGTGCGCGAGTACGGCTCACCCGGGATCAGGCCGGAGCTCATAATGCACGGTTTGATAACGCATGAGCCGGTGGGCCGCGGGGACGAGTACCGCTTGCAGCAGTGGGTGGCGTCGTGCCAGGGCCTTCGCGGCCATACGAGCCTGCTCGTCCGCCAGGAGCGTCGCCCGAGCAGGGATAGCCGGTCCGGTGCGCTTGCCGCGCAGGGTCGAGGCCGCGATCTGGACGCGGGGATTGTTACGCAGGCGCTTGGTCTTCCATGCCTGGTCGTACGAGCGGAAGAACGCCCGCTCGCCCTCGAAGGCGATACTCACCGGTGTCTCGACCGGTGTCCCGTCACGTTTGTAGGTAGTCAGCAGAATTGTCCGTGCATCCCTGACGGCCTCGAGGTCGCTGGTCATCGCATCTCCCTTCGTTCTGTGTCCTTATCCTTAGGACGGGACGCCCTTCCCCGCTGTGACAGACGACCGGGGACCTGGGGTGTCAGCAACCAGCTGCGCCTGCGCAGCCGCTCATCAGCCGGTGAGTAGTGACGCAGAGCGTGCGGCAAAGATTGCGTTCCCGGACAGCGCGCTTCGGGCTGGGGCCGGTCGGGTCAGCACCAGCACCTCAACCGGGCCGGGGCTGCCGGAAATCGCGGCGACGAGTGTGCGATGTATGTGCGATTGTGCGATGTAATGGCGCCTAGTGAAGCTGCCCTGCTCGTCCTCGCGGGGCGTGCGGATGATCGCGCGGTTGTTAGCCGGCTGCGGGGGCCGGCCCTATCCGCTAAGGGTTCAACTCAGGGTGTGACAGCCGGCTAGCGGTGCCCGCCAGCGATAACAGCCACAGTCGGCCGTGCCGCTGCGTCGCTGTCATCCGCCGCGCGGCGTCAGCGCACCGGCCAGCCGGTCGATCGAGCGCATGGTCACCGGTCGCAGCCCGATGATCAGGTCGTCGATGCCTAGCCGCCGGTAGCCGTCGATCGCGGCGGCCAGGTCCTCGTGCGCCACTGTCAGCTCGCCCGTGCGGGCTGGTTCCTGGCCGGGGTCGACCGCCTCGACGCCGACCATGCGCCGGAGCGTAGCCGGGTCGCGTCCCTGTTCGTCGAGGATGCGCGCCATCGCGTCCAGTTGCGTGCGTAGCTGGCCGTCGGGCCGGCCGTGCCAGGCGGTCGTCCAGGCGTCGGCGTACCGGGCGGTCAGCCGCATAGTGCGCTCGCCCGCGCCGGCCACCATCACCGGCACCCGGCGGGCCGGCACCGGCTGCAGCGTGGCGTCGCGCAGTTCGTGGAAGCGCCCGGACCAGGTGACCGGCTTGCCGCTGCCCAGCAGCGCGACGATGATCTGCAACTCCTCCTCAAACCGTGCCCAGCGGTGGTCGGCGGCGATGCCGTACATGCGGTACTCCGCGCCCGCAAAGCCGGCGCCGAGCCCGAGCACGAGCCGGCCGCCGCTGATCTCGCCGACGCCGGCCGCCATCTTTGCCAGCAAGGCAGGATGCCGGAACATGGTGGGCGTGACCAGGGTGCCCAGCGTCAGCCGCGCGGTCGAGGCGGCCAGCGCCGACAGCAGCGTCCACCCCTCGGCGACGCCCTCGACCGGCTGCCCGGGCGGCTCGGAAAGCAGATGGTCGCATACCCACGCGGAGTCCAGGCCCGCCGCCTCGGCGTGCTGCGCTACCGCCCGGACCTGCGCCCAGGCCGGCATCCGGCCGGCCCCGTCTGAGACCGACATCGGCAGCATCATCCCGATCCGCACGTCGACACCGTAGCCCTCGTTTCCCGCATCGGCCGGGCCGCAAATCCTGATCCATAGCGACGGCGCCGTCAGGCAGCATGGGCCGCAACTGGTGGCGGCAGACCGCCTTTCCCAGCGGGAAGCCGCGCCCACGGGCGAGTTGCGCATTGCGGCTAGATGCGGATGCCTGCTGGCATGGATGGCTTTTGATTCCCGCTCGGCTGCTGGGGGCTAGCCTGTGGCGATGAGCGGTGAGGTTTGCGTGGTGACGGGCGCCACCTCGGGGATCGGTAAGGCGACGGCGGCTGCCATGGCCGGGCGGGGTGCGCAGGTGGTTCTGGTCTGCCGGGACCGTGGCCGTGGTGAGGCGGCTGCCGCGGAACTGGCCGCGGCGGGCGGGCCGGCGCCGCGGCTGGAAGTCGCCGATCTGGCCTCGATGGGGCAGGTGCGCACGCTCGCGGACCGCCTGGGCGCGCTGGAGCGGATCGACGTGCTGGTCAACAACGCGGGGTTGATGGCTGGCCAGCGCCGGGTCACCGCGGATGGCTTCGATGAGGTCTTCGCCGTTAATCATCTGGCACCGTTCCTGCTGACCAATCTGCTGCTGGGCAAGCTGGCCGCGGCCGGCCCCGCCCGGGTGATCACGGTGACCTCCGATGCGCACACTGCGGCCCGCCTTGATCTGGATGACCTGCAGCTGGAGCACGGCTGGCAGAGCTGGCGCGCCTATGCCAACAGCAAGCTGGCGAACATCTTGTTCACCCGCGAGCTGGCCCGCAGGCTCGAAGGCAGCGCGGTGACCGCCAACTGCGCGCACCCCGGGCTGGTGCGGACCAGGTTCGGGCGCGAGGCCCGGCTGCCCATGCGCGTCGCCGTGACGCTCGCGCGGCCGTTCATGCTGTCACCGCGGCGCGGTGCACGCACCATCGTCTACCTGGCGACCTCCCCGCAGGTGGCAGGCGCAACAGGCGGCTACTACGTCAAAAGCCAGCTGCGCGAGCCGTCACCGGCTGCCCGCGACGGCGCCACCGCCCGCAGGCTGTGGCAACTCAGCGAGGAACTGACCGGCCTCACCCCGGCCCGCCCCACCGGGACATGAAAGTCGCCAGCACCCGAACATCACTCACATCCCTCGCGGCATGACCAGATGTGTTCCGTTACCGACCTGACCCCGCCTTATCGGTGCAGGCGGTTCATGCTGGGGCGGGCCTTCATCTAGGTCAGCGACGTGGTTCCCGGCGGCATGACGCGTTATATTCGCGTCGTTGGCAATCGACCGGAAGGCGTGCTGATGTCCCCGCGATACGGAGCCGGTGGCGGGCATGCACAGCGGTGACGGTTCCGCCCGCGGCCGGCCTGACTTTGACATCAGCGTGGCGCACAGCGCCCGGGTGCATGACTACTGGCTGGGCGGCAAAGACAACTACGCCGCTGATCGTGCGGCTGGCGATGCGGTGATCGCGGCCTATCCGGGGATCGTCAGGTCGGTTCGCGCCAACCGGGCGTTCCTGGCCCGTGTGGTGCGGTTCCTGGCCGCCGAGGCCGGGATCGTGCAGTTCCTTGACATCGGCACCGGCATTCCCGCCGCGGGCAACACGCACGAGGTTGCCCAGGCGGCAGCACCGGGCTGCCGCGTGGTCTACGTGGACTACGATCCAGTCGTGCTCGCGCACGCCCGGGCGCTGCTCGAAAGCTCCGCGGACGGTGCGATCGGTTACATCGACGCGGACCTGCGCGCCCCGGAGACGATCCTGGAGCAGGCGGCACAGACTCTGGATTTTTCCCGCCCGGTAGCCGTGATGCTGATCGCCATCTTGCACCTGATCGGTGACCAGGACGACCCGTACGGGATCGTCAGCAGGCTGATGGCCGCCGTTCCGGCCGGGAGCTACCTGGCGCTGTCCCAGGTGGCCTCCGACATTGAGCCGGAGCAGATGGCTGAGGCGGCGAAGCGGTACAACCGGCTGGCGCATGAGACACAGCGCCATCGCAGCCACGCCGAGGTCGCACGCTTCTTCGACGGGCTGGAGCTGATCGAGCCAGGCGTAGTAGCAGTCCAGGAATGGCGCCCCGGATCCGAGATCGAAGCCCGGACCCGGTCAGCCATGTGGGGAGGAGCAGGCCGCAAGCGCTAAGGCGGCAAGCCAGGCTCGTTCCGGGAGTCACCGGCGGGCTGCGTCAGTGGATGAAGCCGCTTTCATAGGCGGTGATGACAGCCTGGACGCGGTCCCGGACGCCGAGTTTTGCCAGCACGCTGCGCACGTGGGTCTTCACGGTCTCCAGACCGAGCACCAGTTCGGTTGCGATCTCGGCTCGAAGGTCCGTGTGTTCGGCGGTCGTGTCCAAGCTCCCAGCCGCTGCCGTCCTTCCATCACTCGCGAGAGGGATTCCGCCCCCGGCCGAGGGAGGCTGACGGGCATGCCAGCGCCCGCGCGACGCCGGCGGCGAATGCAATCGAAGGCGCTAAGCCAGTTGCCGGAGACGACGCTTTACTGCACGCATTCAGTTCCCGATCGGGATGAACTGGCATGGGCGGTCACGGCGAAATCCAGGGCGAAGGACAGGGCGACTTAACGCAACCCAGCAATGCCACCAGGCTGCGGGGCGTCCTCAACTGTTCCGGG
>Ga0208219_1000675_pt1 | contig 12101 bp, 10 predicted proteins | sample NGESurshal072012_7_FD_184469 | JGI IMG/M metagenome (GOLD analysis project Ga0208219, IMG submission 184469) | Arctic peat soil microbial communities from Barrow, Alaska - NGEE Surface sample 53-2 shallow-072012 (SPAdes) | ecosystem: Environmental > Terrestrial > Soil > Wetlands > Peat ...
GCAAGGAAGAAATCGAGCGCTGCCCGGTGGGATTCGAACGCTCCGCTGACGGAACCTGCAAACGCGCGGTCGTTGCCGAACCAAGTCCGCGCGTTTCGTCGTCACGGCCCGCGGCGCTTCGGCAAAAGGCGCCCGCGCCGTTGATGCCGGTCAAGGCGCCGGTGGTTATTGATCCAGGGTGGCGGTGGGGCGCGTGGGCCCAGGGGTTCGGCTATTACGAGCGGCGAACCGATTCAGGAATCGGTCTCATAGGCATCGCCGGACAGGGTAATGGTGGCAACGCAGCGAACCAAACGCTAGCCGTCGACCTTACCCAGACGGCGAGGACGGGGGGCGGCATTGGAGGGGTCGACGTCACCTTTCGAAATCTGTTCAGTGGCAACGACGGTTTGATCGTCGGAATGTTGGTCGGCTATACATCGACGGACATCTCCTTGAGCGGTACATCAACCCCGACCGCACCGATTGTCGATCCGAACGTTGGAATTAACACGAGTACCAACCACATCAGTGTTTTCGGCCCCACGGTGGGTGGCTACGCCACCTACTTCAATGGCCCCTTCTCGGTCGACTCGACCTTAAAAGCGGATTTTCTATCGATCAATGAGAGTTTTATCGAGAGTATGGCCTTCAATAATCTTTTCAACAACGGAATCCCAATTGTCTTGTCCGGGGCCGGCTCGACCACTGTAACGAATTTCGTCGCGGCCCAGAACTTCCAGTATCGGTTTCCCATCTCCGCAACCGTTTGGGTCGAACCGACGGTCGGGTACACATTTACTAATTCCAGTTACGGGTCCGGTGCCGCGGCACTGGGTCTGCAAGACGGCTACGATTGGCGCGTTCGGGGCGGTGGGCGCCTCGGCATCGAGTCGTTCTGGAACGCGGTGCACGTGACGACGACCATCACCGGCCTGGCATACAGTGACGTGGCCATCGTCGGCGGACCCATAGTTGGCGGCGCGACGACCGCCTCGTTTGCCGGTGGCACAGTATTGCCGTCCGATATAGGCAAGGTGCGCGGTGACGGTATCTTTTCAGCCAATTTCGACTATGGGCGGGGGCTGTCGAGCTTCGTGCAGGCCGAAGTCTACGGCGGACAGGGGCTGTTCGGCGCCGGCGGACGGATCGGCGCACGCATGCAGTTCTAGAGAAGCCCGGTTTTCCCGGCGGGAGCAAAACGACGCTCCCAGGCGGCGTATGCGGCCCCGAATAGGCTATGATCGGGGCCGGTTTTGACCTATTGTTCCGCATTTAAGGTGAGAACCTTCGATGCTCAGGATTGCAAGCCGTCCGTTCGGTTTCATCTGCGCCTCTCTTGGATTGATCGGCCTGATGTCGCTGGCGCCGCAATGCGCCCGCGCGAGTGACGACGTCCAGCTCTGCGACAATTCCACCAACGATCCCGACGAGGGCATACCCGCCTGCACGCGCATCATCAACGGCCCGCAAATCTCGAAGCCCGAATCGGTATTCAACAATCGCGGCAACGCCTGGTTTCGCAAGGGCGTGTACCCGAGCGCCATCGACGATTACAGTGCGGCGATCGAACGCAATCCGAGATTTGTCGAAGCGTTCCGCAACCGCGCGTTTGTCCTGATCAATCAAAACGAGTTTGATCGCGCCATCAGCGATTTGAATCAGGCGCTCGTCCTTGACCCCAAATCGTCCTTCGCATTCTATCTTCGCGGGTTTGCCCTATCCAACAAGGGTGAATTCGAAAGGGCTATCCGCGACTTCGATGCGGCGATTGCGCTCAAGGGTGATTATTACGCGGCCTACCTGCATCGCGGCGATGCCTGGTATCGCAAGCGGGACTTTGACCGAGCCCTCAAGGATTTCGATCAGGCCATCAAGATTTCGCCGAAAGACCCGACGGCATTCAACGAGCGGGCCCAGGTCTGGATCGACCGGAGCCAGTTCGACCGCGCCATCCAGGACTACAGCAAGGCCATTGCCCTCAAACCCGACGATTGGCGCGCCTATAGCGGGCGTGGGGAAAGTCTACGGCTGAAAGGCGATCTCGAAGCGGCGCTGGCCAGTCACAACGAAGCCGTCAAACTGGACCCCAAATCAACCGATGCTCTCATCAACCGGGCGCTGGTCTGGAAGGACAAGGGGGATCTTGATCAGGCCATTTCCGACTACGGCGATGCGCTGTTGTTAAATCCGAAAGAGGACCGCGCACTCAGCAATCGAGGCGAGGTCTGGCGGCTCAAGGGTGACCTGGGCAGATCGCTTGTCGATCTCGACAAGGCCATCAGCCTCATTCCCAATTCAGCACTGAGCCTTTGTCGCCGAGGGGAGACCTTCAGGGAGCGCGGGGAACTGGATCGTTCGCTCAGCGACTTCAATGCCGCAACATCCGTCTCGGCAAACGCAATCTGCGCTTACACAGGGAGGGGGCTCACCGACGAAAAACGGAACAATCCAAAGGACGCGAAAGCCGAATACGACAAGGCTTTGGCACTCCCCCTCGAAAAAGATCCGGATCCCTATTCCGGCAAACAGGCTCAACTCATTGCGCGCACGCGAAGTGCCAAGCTCGCCGAAGATGCCCGTCTCGAGGCCGAGCGGGTCGCCCAGGCAGAAAAAGAACGGGCTGCGGCGGAGGCGGAAAAGGCATTGGCGGCCGAATCCGCACAGCAACAGCTTGTGAAGCAAGCCCAGGAAGAAGCGCTGCGAAAAGCCGCCGAGATGGAGCAGTCGCGAAAGGCCGCCGACAAGCTGAAAGTTGCGACCACGCCTCCAAAGCCGGTGATCGATCAGGGAAAGCGTGTGGCGTTGGTCATCGGGAACTCCGCTTACCAGAATGTGCAGGCTTTGCCGAATCCCTCGCGCGACGCCGATGCGATTGCCGATGCGTTTCGCAAGATTGGATTTCAATCGGTGCAGGTTGAGCATGATCTGACCCGGGATCAGCTCACCAAGGCGCTCCGAAAGTTCGAAGACGTCGCGGCTACGGCCAACTGGGCGGTGGTGTATTATGCCGGTCATGGCATCGTCGTTAATGGAGAAAACTATCTGGTGCCCGTTGACGCCAAATTGCTGTCGGACCGGGACGTGCTCGATGAAGCCGTTTCCTTGAACCGCGTTCTCATTGCGACGGAGGCCGCAAAGAAATTGAGAATGGTTCTGTTGGATGCGTGCCGGGACAATCCGTTTCTGACGAAGATGCGCCAAACGACCGCCTCCCGTTCGCTGAGCCGGGGGCTCGCGCGCATCGAGCCGGGTGTTGGAACGCTTGTGGCGTACGCAGCCCGGGATGGCGAAATCGCGATGGACGGCAACGGTCAACATAGCCCGTTTGCCGAGGGAATTCTCGATCACATCCAGACGCCGAACCTGGAGATAGATATGTTCTTTCGGATCGTTCGAGACGACGTTCGTTCTGCCACCAAACTCAAGCAGGAACCGTTTGTATACGGTTCGCTGCCGGGAGAGGATTTCTACTTCTATGTGAAGTAAACCGGGTGCCGCCGGTGCGATATTGATTTTCAGCCAGTTGAGCTGTTCTTCCCGCCGCTCGAACAATCAGTCGTCGACCGGTGCATAGAGCTCGCCCCAATCCTTCTTCCAAACGCCCTCGGGATCCATTACGACAATGGCGAGCTTCATTTCGTTGGCGAGCTTGATCGCCGAACGAAATGAATCGATCGCGGGCAATTCTCCGCTGATCTTGTCTTCGCTCAGTCTGCCGCCGCTAGCAGCTGCTGGCAATATTACCGCGCCGACCTCGCCGGTGGCGGACCTGCTGAGTGACAGCGTGATGGCGTCAGGCTGCACCTCGCTGACTTGTTCGAATCTATTTGCTTGCATGTCGTTGCTCCAATAAGCACGATTTCCGGCACACCGACGTTCAAACTAGCCTACCGAGATCGAATGATCCAGCGATCCCGGCAATCCCTGTCGCTCCCGGCGGGGCAAGCCGTCCGTACCGGCTCTACGGGAAAGGGCGCGCGGGCCCGTCCCGGACGCAAAAGCCAACTTTGGCTTTGGTCGGCTGCTGACTTTGCCTCTGCCGCGATGTAGAATTCGTCTGATATTTCGTTCAATTTTACGAGGCGACGATGTTGCTGTCGCGGAATGGGTTGTCGGCGGTCGCATTGGCTGCCGCATTTGCCGCACTTCTGCCGCGTGCTGCCGCAGCCGAGGATGTTGTTGTCAAGCGGTTCGCCAACGGCGATTCGGCCAATTCTGTCGGCATTGTGGACGCCAGCGAAGATGTCGAGCTCGCCGGGCCTCAGGCTCTGACCGTCGGCACGGATGGCAACCTGTTCATGCTTGACCAACTCAACCAGCGCATCATTCGTTTCGATCCGAAACGGCCGGCCGAAGAACCGAGCATTCTCCAGATGCCCGAGAGTGTGCAACCCAACGATCTTGTGGTGAGGAAGGACGAGATCCTGGTTTGGGACGGGGGAATTCATACCCTCAAGGCCTCTGGCGATGCGACATCGACGCGGGGTGTCGGCGGGACCACGATCAAACTCGAAGAGACAAGCACGCGAGCGGTCGACGACGTTTTTGCGACATCTGCGTTTGCGCAAATGGGATCGCAACCCCCCGGAAGCGCGCTCGAACTGCTCGACCAGAATACGCGCGCCGTCACGATAAAGAAGGGCCGCCAGCCAAGCCGGCAATATGTGGCATCGCGCGGCCGGGGTTCGGTCGTTGCCGATATCACGCCTGAAAAAGGTGACGGCAGCGCGCTGGTCGAAGTGCGTACGATGGACGGTAACGAAAACGTCGCCAAGATCCATTTGCGCGTTCGAGACAAATTGGGCGCCGTCGAATTCCTCGAAATCGACAATAACGACCGTCTCTATATCCTCGCGGAGAACATTCCGGACGTTTCAACCGGCGCCGCGACGTTCGTTGCGCGTTATGCCCGTGACGGTCAGCTCGAGGGCATCTACGAGCTTCCGTTGGCCAACACGCCGCTGACCCGCCGCTTTGTAACCATCTCCGGCGACGGCAATGTGTATTTCCTGCGTAACGAAAAAACCGGCGTTGAGGTGGTCGGCGTGGGATTTCGGCCGCTGCGCAACGTCAAGACAATCGACGTGCGGCCTCCGCGCAGCCAGAATGCCGCGGGATCATCGTGGAGCAAATTCGCAGCGATCGCGGCGGTGCGCCCGTCAAATCGCCAGCAGGTCATCGAGACCGCGTTTGCATTCGAAGGCATACAGTGGCAAGTCACCCCGCAGAACTATGGCAGTGACCCAGATACGGCCTGCACCGGCTTCAGCCGGATCCGGCGGCCGTGGTACCTGCAGGGCAAGATCGGACAGCAGGTTCGTGGCGTTCCTTATTGCTGGGGTTGCCACGGTTCGCTGGCGAGCTTTCGTGCGCAAGTCGAGCACGGGATGAAGGCCGGAAATGTCTGCACGCACAACGCGCCACGCAACGATGTCGCAGGCGTCGACTGCTCGGCTTTCGTAAGTGCATCCTGGGGCCTCGCCGTTCACTACACAACGGCGGCGATTCCGGCGATTGCGAAACCCGTGACCAATCCGTGGGACTTGCGCCCCGGCGATGCATTAGACAAGCCCGGCTCGCATGTCATGCTGTTTCTGCGCTTTACGCCGGACCGCAAGGCCGAGGTTATGGAATCTTCAACCGGCGGCTGCAATGGACGGGTGTGCCGTAACATCTACCCGTTGGCGGCATTGCTTTCGCGCGGCTTTCAGCCGGTGCGCTTCAAGGGCCTCGCGGACGACAACACGGTTGTCGCCCAAAGCACCTACGATGCCGACAAGGACGCGCTGACGGGAAAGACCCAAAACAGGGAGGTGTCGGCGGCTCATGCCCGGAGGAAGAAAGGCAGGCGCTAGTCTTCACGAATTCGCTCACCTGAGATCACGCGGCGTTCGACCTGGAACGTCGACCCCTTGTCTCGACCAGCGCCCATTTGCTTCGCGTTAAGGATAATCCGCATGTTCAATTTCGACTATGCTCACGCAAACCGCGGCGAATCAGGCTTTCTCCCTCACCCAGCACGTTTTGAACTCCACCTGAGGACGTTCTGGGAGATTTCCCATTTTCCCTTGCTCCCCCTTTGTAGTATAAGGGCTTTTTACCGCTTAGCGCGCATCCATTTTCTGCCGCTGGACTGATTTGATGCGAAGGGCTCGTCATTGGAAAGTCGCACTCTCGGCCGCAGTTTCGGCGTGTCTGCTAGCTTCTGCCAATCCGGTGCTGGCTACCGACTGCGGCCCCTTGCTTGAACGCTTCAATCAAGCCATCGACACCGCTCAGGAAGCCGGTGCCCAGGCGTTGGTCGACGAGATTGCGGGCAGCGCCGATTGCGGGCAGTTCCAGACCCGGGCCCAGCAGCGGCTGGCTGCCCTTCGGCTGTCGGCTGCCCAGATCCTGATGGCCCGCGGACGGCCGTCGGCCGAGTACGAACGCCTGCTCACGGCCTCGGAAACAACCGAAGTGCTCTGGCAGGCATCGGCCACCCTGGGCGAGGTCCGCTTCGGCGAGCGCCGTTTTGCCGATGCAGCCGAGGCCTACGATCGCGCTATCGACATCGTCAAAAACGAGACATTGACGCCGGACCAGCCGGAGAAATTCGAAATCGAAGGTCTGTTGACACGCGCGGCTCAGGCCAGACTGCTGGCCGCCAATGTCAAGATGGCCGATGGCACCACGCAGTTTGTCCAGACTGCGCGAGACAAGCGCGACGGCACGCTGGGCGGCATTTATTCACGCTCGGTTCGCGGCATCACGCCACAGGCCGTGCCCGTCCCGATCACATTCGAATATGCCAAGACCAGCTTCACCCAGATCGGCGAGCAGGCTGCCCGCGAGCTCGCCGACGCGCTCAAAGAGCAGCGGCCGACGCGAATCACCCTCGTCGGACACACCGATATCCGTGGCAGCGACGAAACCAATTTGAAGCTTTCGGAAGGCCGCGCGGCAGCAGTCGCCGCCTATCTTAAGAACGTCGGGGTAGGCACGGCGATCGAAACCAAAGGCGTAGGTTCAAGCGAGCCGGTCAAGCTCCTCGACTCAGCGGGTCTCAGCCAGGAGGATATCTACGCGCTGAACCGGCGTGTCGAGTTTATCCGCCACTAGGCGTCGGAGGTGTCCGCTGTGCGCGTCCCGCTCTCCATGATTTCCGCCGTCGCACTTCTGACGTTGATTGCGGCGCCGACCGCTTGGTCCAACCCGCTGTACCTGCAAAACCCCGAGGGCGGGGCTATTCGCGGCCTGATCATCGGGATCGATGCGTACGAGCACGTTCGCCAGCTCAAGGGATCCGTCGCAGATGCGCGGGACATCGACGGATCGCTGCGTTCGATGGGGACCAGCGACATCACGATGTTGGTCGACGGGCAGGCCAGTCGCGCGAACATCCTGCAAAGCATCAGCAGCCTGGTTCAGCGGACCAGAGCGAACGATCTCATCATCCTCTCGATCGCCGGACATGGCGCCCAGGAACCGGAAACGGTGAAGGGCTCGGAACCTGACGGCATGCAGGATGTCTTTCTGCTACCTGGATTCGAACCGACGCCGGATGGCTCCCGCCAACGTATTCTCGGAAGCGAGTTCAATCATTTCATCCGGCAATTCGAGTTGCGCGGCGCAAGGGTCTTGTTTGTGGCGGACACCTGCCATGGGGGTGGCATGGCACGGGAAATCGACCCGCGCGCGGCGGAAATGAGTTTTAGACAGGTACCGCATTACACTCTGCCAGTGGACAAGCTTGTGCCGGTGACGAACGAAGCCGACCCGGTGACGGACCTCGATCTGGACCATACTGCTTTCCTGGCGGCGGTCGACCGCTATACCAAGGCGCCGGAAGTCAAGATTCCCGGAATTGATGGTCTTCGAGGCGCCCTGAGCTACGCCGTCGCGCGCGCTATTGAGGGCGGCGCGGACGCGGACCACGACGGCAAGGTCACGCTGAGGGAACTGTTCGCGAACGTGCGTCAAGTCGTCTACCAACTCTCGGACCAGCGCCAGAATGTCGTCACCAAGACGTCGCCGGGCCAGTTCCCGGACAAGGATGTGGTTTTTCAGCTCACGCGTGGATTACCGCCCGCGCCGTCGCAACCCGCGGCGACCCCCAGCGTCGTCGCAAATGCGCCGCAAGACGGGAGCCCGTCTCCTGCTCAGTCTGTACCGGCTCGATCCGCGCTTCCCATACGCATTGCTGCACTCGACGGGGGCACCAACTATTTTGCCAAGCTTACATCTCGCGATGCCAATATCGAAATCGTCCGGCCCGTCGACGATCCGGATATTATTTGGGATCCCAAGTCGCGCGACGTGATTTCCTGGGGCGACGTCATTGCCTACAAGATCGATCAGGGCGAGCTTGCATCGGTGATCGATCGAACCGCGGCGATCAGGGAATTGAAAAAGATCGCGACCAAGGCTCCTCAATCCGTTCGGGTCGGTCCCGACGACGCAAAATTTCACAATGAACAGGTGGTCAAGATTGAGCTCTCCGATCTCGCGGGCCGGGCACTTGTGCTGTTTGATATCTCCGGCGACGGCACGATCCAGATGCTCTATCCGGTTGGGTCGGACGACGCGCTAAGACGGGAAGCAACGCTCCAGCTTCCGCTTCGGGTACGTGAGCCGTTCGGAGCCGAGCAGGTTGTCGCCATCACTTCCACGGAACGGATGACCGGTCTCGAAGAAGGCCTGCTGCAACTTAATCTCAGAAAGGCACCTGGCCAGTTGATCAAGATAGTGACGAAGCTTCTGCCTTCCGACGCTCGGGTCGGATCCATTGGGTTTTACACGGCCCCGTAAGGTGAACAATGTTGCCGTTGTTGCGCTTCATAAGGCTTTTTGCCGCGTGCGCGACGATGACCATCGCGCAACAGGCATCTGCGGCTGTTGTGGTTCTGGAGGGGAAAGCCACGTCCACGTCGGCACCGCCACCGATGACACCGGCGCCTGAAAAGATGAACCGGCAGGAAGAACTCTCTGCTCCCGGACAAACACCGGCGCCCCCACTGGCCCCTCCTCCCGACGCCCAGACTCTCCAGCCGACAATCGCTCCGGCGGCCACGGCATCGCCCGCAACCGGGGATACGTCAAGCTCACCCGCCACGCCGCCCGGGATTTCGCCAAGCCCGACTGTCGTGCCCGGCAACCTTGACACGGTCAAAGTCGCAAACCCTGCTGACGTCGCGGTTGAGATGATGCCCGGTCAGACGCTCAGTGTGGGCTCCCGCGTCTCCTTCCGCATCACCAGCAAGAAGCCGGGCTATCTGGTGCTGGTCGACGTCGATGCAAACGGTCATCTGACGCAGATCTATCCGAATACTGCCTCGCTGATACGAACGAACAATCCCAGAGGCAATTACGTCAAACCCGGCGGTACGCTGACGATACCGCTCGCATCTGATCCCTATGCCGGTGGCGTTGAATACGTCGTTTCACCGCCCAACGGCCAGGCCATGATCGTCGCCATATTGAGCACTCAGCCAGTTCAGATACTGGACTTGCCGGACGTCCCGCCCGAAGTGACGGGTCAAGCGGACCGGCTGGCGTGGCTGGCGAAATGGACCAGCGAACTGCGCATTCCCGACATCGCAACCAACCAGTTGCACGAAGTCCAGTGGTCCTTCAATGCCAAGCCCTATACCATTCAATAATGGCCCGAACCGGGCCGGCTAGGCCGGCCTTGGTTGAACGGTTCGTTGAACATCAGCCGGAAGCGAAAGCGTTTTTTCTCTTGTTACGGGAATCGGAAATGAACGCTGGCGGGATTTGGGAGGCGTTATGGACTGGCCCGTGATCGGCGCGATCACGGGGGTGACGATTGTCGCAGGCGCCGTGATATTCGAAGTGGTCGTTTTTGTGAAAGCGGACCCGGAGCCGGTCAAGACAGCTCAGCTACTTTCCAGCTACGGGGCTTCCGTCGAACGGTCGGCCAACGAGCTCCCCGGTTTCGCAACGGGCAAATCCGGCCCACCCGCTCCGAGTTTTCCGTTGATCAGGCTGATCGATCCGGATCGCACATTTCCGATCGAGGGAGGGGCGACTTTGCCGCCAGCCCCCACGTCTGGCCCAGCTTCCGCGGTCCCCAGGAAAGCTCAGGCACCATCGGTTCCGGCAACGCCAGACACGGGCGATCTCAAGGTTGCGAAGCTGACTCCGCCAGAGTTCAAGGTTGCTGTCCCCGACACTCAACCGCGTGCAGATCAGTGGAGGGTTCTGGTTACGTCGAAGGCGAGCTACTTCAATCTGGGCGGCCATGTCGATAGCGCTGGAATCGTCGACAGCATTGCCAGCAGTCGTTTGAGGGACGCCCTCAAGGAGCACAAGAACTTCGCACGGCTTCCGCCTGATATCAGGACGCATATCCTCACTCAAAACATCAATCTTGCGAAGATCGCACCGTACCGGGGGTTGTTGGGAATCGACGACAAGAGGATGGAGGAAGAGCAGGCCATCAGATTCGAACGCGTCGCCAGTACCAGGTGATCGCGAACAGCTGGTCCGCTAAGATACTGTGATATCATTGACCCTTTCCGCTTGCCTCGCGCGAGCGGATTACAGAGGACATTTATGATGGCAACTCACAACGAAGCAACAGCCGGGTACATGAATATGACGGCTGTGGTGCATCCGTATCCGCATGGCCGCCTGCCCGCTCGACCGGGTTGCAACAGAATGCGCCGTTCCCTTCTGCCTTGGTTGCGGCATAATATGGAGGCCTGTTGCGGCGCGGGCCACCAACCGCCCTGCGCGGCAACGGAGGCGCTTCGATGACGCCGACTGAATACAAGGCACTCTACGACGGCTTGCGGATTTTCCGTGCCGGCGGACATAGCAAGACTGTCTCGATCAGCCGCTACCGGATGGCGGGCACCGGCGGCATGCCGGGCGGCAGGGCCGCCGCCGCCTGGACAGCTCTCTCCAGCGCGCTCACCACGAAATTCGGGGCGCACCCGCCCTACAAGAAGATTGAGGACGTCGACCTAATGGTGGGCACGGCGCACGATCTCGAACAGGTGGACGCCGATTTCACCGCCACCAAAGATTTCCGCTACCTGCTCCTGCTGCCCTTCGTCGGCAAAGGCGCGCCGGAGCACTGTCAGCTTGTTCTCCAGCTGATCCAATATCTGGGGCTCGAAACTGATCCGCAGAAATACGCCGACAATAGTCTGGGACTCGATTGCAATGGATGGACCGGGAACTACATCCGCCATGGCTTTGGTAGTGCAAACTGGCAGGACCACGGCATCAATGGCAAGGGCATCAATCCCGAAACCCTCGTCAAGGACTTCCTTGATGGGAATCAGGCCCGGCGCGTGAAGAACTGGACGGATATGGCTCCCGGTACACGCTATGTGCTGGTCCGCACCAACGACCACGGCCAGGTGATCACAGCTAACACGGGCACCGATATCGGCCACGTCCTTATCACCGACATCACTGCGGGCACGCTCTCCGCAACCACGCCGATCCACATCGTCGAAGCCACGGGGACGCACAAGCCGCCCAAGGACAACACCCGCGATTTTGGTGGGGGCCTCGTGACGAGCGACTACAAGTTGGTGCAGGAGTTTAACAAGGGGAAGCACAACGCGTTCTTCAAGATCGACCGCGGGGGCACGGACTATTGGGCCCATTCCGTGCTGTATTTTGCCATCGCCGGCATATCGCCCGCGCCTCAGGCGGGTTAAGAGGTTGTCCTCGGTTAGACCGAGTCTGCTGGTGAGCGTTTGAGATTTATGCGCCGTGGGGCCGATGCCAATTGTGTTGCGGCCGCTGGCCCCCGATCAAAATCCTGCTTGTATCGGGTCAGGTTCGGCTTCAGCCCTCCCAGCTACCGTCGAGCAGTCGCTTTGTCGGAAAACCGTACCGGACGGCGGCGGTGGTACAGGAACTGCGTTCCCTCGTCGGATCCTTATAGTTCAGGAAGCGCCCGCGTTCGGTCTCTTCGCCGCCATGTACAGCCGGGTCTCGTTCAACCGGTGCATTGTGCAACTCGATGGCCATACGGTCCGATGTCCCATCGAGCTTTTGCAGAATGAATTCAGGAAAAGCGAGCACGTGCGCGACCTGTTCGTGAGTCGGAAATGCTGCTGTCACAGGTCCAGCAGACAGTCACATGCAATTCGATG
>Ga0208219_1000676_pt1 | contig 12100 bp, 10 predicted proteins | sample NGESurshal072012_7_FD_184469 | JGI IMG/M metagenome (GOLD analysis project Ga0208219, IMG submission 184469) | Arctic peat soil microbial communities from Barrow, Alaska - NGEE Surface sample 53-2 shallow-072012 (SPAdes) | ecosystem: Environmental > Terrestrial > Soil > Wetlands > Peat ...
TCGATTGTCGTGCTCTGCGACCCGCGCCGGAACTGACGAGCCGGCCGAGTCGGGCGGCTACTTCAGGATGTTGACCGCCCGGGCGACAACCAGGCCCAGGATCATGAGGGAGCTGACTGCCTGCACCGTCATGGCCAGTTTGGCCCACCGGGTCAGCGGCATCACATCGGTCGGGCTGAACGCGGTGGCGTCGGTGAAGCCGAGGTAGAGGTAGTCGAAGAATTCAGGACGCCAGCCTCGCGGAGCCACCCCCGGGTTGAGCTGCGGGGGGAAGGCGAGCTCGGGGAACTCCCGCGGGGCGAGGAAACGCGATTCAGGACCCCCTCCGTCAAGCAACCAGTAGAGGAAGGTAAAGGCAATGATCGTGTAGAACCAGACCAGGAAACCGGTCTTGAGCAGATCCGCCGGCGAATTTGTCTCCGGACCGCCCTGAACCAGATCGATGACCAGCCTCGAGGCAGCCACAGCCGCGCTGGCGACCAGCACCGCCATCAGCCCCAGGGCCAGCGCCCGGCCGGCCGCCGACCAGCGGTCGATGCGTCCGCGATCGATGGCGAGGATGGCCACCAGCAGCACCGCTTCGGCCAGGGGGACGGCCCACGGCGGCCCGAAGCTGAACCGGGGCGGAAGCACCAGCGGCACGGCCATCGCCAGGAGCAGGGTGAAGACCATCGGCCAGCGTTTCTCGGCCCGGGCGCTCGCGGCCCGGGTCCCAGATCCGGGCCCGCGGGAAGCACTGTCCCGTCTGGCCGCCCACCAATCGCGGACACTGGCTTCGGCCGTGGTTGTGGCGGGCGGCCATTGCGCATCAGCGTCGGCGATCAGGGCCCGGGCAGCGTCCAGCATCGCCGCCACGTCCGCCGGGTCACTGCTGGCCGGCACATGGACGACAATCCAGGCCCGGTCATCATGGGCCTGGCTCTGGACGGGCATGCCCCGGGCTAGCGCAAGCTGCTGATAGCACTGAATCCACTCGCCGGTCACCGGCCCCGCCAGCGGTATTCTCACCGTCACGCCCGCGTCGGCCGGGTGGATCTCGATGTCCGCCCGGGGATCGATGTCTGTCATCCCTGGGCTCAGCGCTGCCGCGTCCACTGCGGTTCTACGACCCGCCATGCTTGTTCCCATTCATTGAGGCGCTGGCGGTTGATCAGGCATCGCCCGGCGCAGCCGACGAGGAAGAACATGGATATCACCACCGACGCCGCGAGCATCTCGGCGACAGCAATCCGTTCTTCCAGCTGACCGGGCCGCAGCGGCGGTCCGGTCAGTGAGCCCGTGCGGCTGACCCAGACCCGGGCGCTGCTGCCTGGCCTAGTCCCTGAATTGACGGGAATCCAGCCCTGGCGCGGCTGGCCATCCGGGGCCGACCATCGTGCCCGTATCCAGATGGTGCCCGACGGCCACAAGAAGTCATCGCGCTGCGCGGGTACGCCGCGCTCCATCAAGGCCGGCACCAGGCGCCACGCCACTTCCGCGCGCTGTTGCCGCACGCCCGCGCCGCGGGCCCAGTGACCGGCCAGCGCCACCACTAGCGGGGCGGTGATCACGAAGACGAGGATCAGAGCAGCGACCACGCCACCCTCGGCCCGGTCAGTCCGCCGCCGCAATGGGTGGGGCTCCCAGCCGAACATCCTGGACCGGCCGGCCCGCTGGATCATAGGGTTCGTGCGCGCAGGTCCAGGCTTCCTGGCCCGGGCAGGATACGGGCGCGGCCACGGCATCATCCGGCTGCTACGCCGGCCTTGTGCCCAAGTTGGTCCGGGAGTCGTACGCGCACAGGGCATACAGCGCGACCACATCGATAACGATGATCAGGATGGACCAGAAAGGATAGGAGACGAGGAAGAACATCTGGCCGATCGCGTCGAGACTAACGACCACCACTCCGAACCAGCGCGCCAGCTGATTGCCGGTGAGTACCCCGCCCGCCGCCACCAGCTTGAGAATCCCGAGGATCAGCACGACCCAGCCCCAGGCCCGCAGGTTGCCCACGACGTAATGGGCATTCGCGACGAAAACATGCGACCTGGTGATGGCGGCGATGCCGTCCAGCAGGCTGAAAAACCCGAGCACGGAAAGCAGTACGGCGGCGAAGACCACAAGGCCTCCGCCGCGGCCAGTCTCATACTCCTCGCGCGGTCCGCTGCTGTGCCTGCTCGGTGCTGCTGATGTCATGGCGGCCTCCCTTATCCGATTTCCCGGTACATAACCAGGTTCGGCCATGGATTTCGGGTCGGGCATCACCCTCGCGGGGTGGGTCCTTTTGCCCGCCGGAATGCGGTGTCAGGCGACGTCAGGGGCGGACGAGAGCGGCCAGCAGGGCCTGCAGCTTCAGCTGGGTTTCCTCCAGTTCGGTCCCAGGATGGGATCCGGCCACGATGCCGACACCGGCGTACATCGTGGCGTGGTCGCCCTCTACGTGAGCCGACCTGAGCCCGATGGCCCAGCTCCCGTCACCGCGGGCATCCATCCAGCCGACCGGGCCGGCGTAGCGCCCGCGGTCGAAGCCCTCGACCGCGCCGATGTAGGCGACCGCCTCGTCGGTGGGCGTGCCGCCGACCGCGGGCGTGGGGTGTACCTCCGCCACGAGCTGCAGGGCGCTGGGCACGCAGAGGCCTGGATGCGCAGGCGCACCCCCGGACAGCTCCGGACGGCTCCAGCCGGGCCGGGGGTCAGCGGGGCGGCCGCCCGGCCCGGCGGGGACGGCGGACAGCACCCCGCTGAGGCGGGTGGCGAGGTGGGACACGTTGCGCAGCTCGAGCACCGTGGGCTTGCCGGGTATGTCCAGGCTCTCGCACAGAGGGCCCAGGGTGCGGCGGAGACCTTCGATGACATAGGCATGCTCCCGCCGGTCCTTGGGTGAGGCGAGAAGCCCGGCGATGAGCGCTTCGTCGGTGGCCAGGTCACCGCTGCGGCCAATGGTGCCGGCCAGGGGATGACTGGCGACGTGGGTGCCACGGCGCTCGATCAGCAGCTCGGGGCTGGCGCCGAGGAAGCCATCGACCCTGAAGACCATGCACGTCGGGTACAGGGCGAGCAGCCTGGACAAGACATCGGAGGTGACGAATGGGCGATTGGCGGTCACGGCGATCTGGCGGGCCAGGACGACCTTGCCCAGCGCTCCGTCGTCGATGCGGGCGACAGCGCCGGCCACCAGGCGGCCCCAGGCGTCGTGGTCCATCACCGAGGTCAGGGTGAACTGGCTCGGCGCTGGCCGGGGGTCGGTGAACCCGACGAGGGCAGCGGTGGCCATCCTGTCGGCCAGGCGCGCGGCGCCTCGGGCGGTGCCGGGGTGCGCGGTGGTGGAGATCCATGCTTCGCTGTCGCGGCGCCCGATGACCACGCGAGGGACAATGAGCACCCCAGGTGCGTCCCGCACGAACGGCAGCGCCCCGAGAGCTACCGCCCCGGTTCCGGGACCGGCCACGTCATCGCCGCGCTGGATGGCGGCCAGGCTGCGCGCCACGCCGGCCACCGCAGCGGCGTCGGTCAGACCGCGGGGAAGCTCGATGCGCAGGGCCACGCCGCGCCCGGCCAGCCCGAAGCCCTCGTGCTGCCACAGGAAGCCGTCGCTGCCCGCGGCGGCGAGCAGGTCGACCTCCGCGGGGTCGATGCCGGTTCCGTCGCCGGCGAGGCGTGCTGTCGTGACTGCGAGGCGGTCCGCTCCCGCCATGCCTGTGGACGTGCTCATGGACCGCAGGCAGCGGCCCGCGACATCCAGTCGGACGAGACCCAGCCGGTATCTGGTGGCAGCATCAGAAGTCTTTCGGATCGTCGGTGCAGGTGGCGGGGTCCGACAGACCGCCTTCACCGGGAGAACAGGTTACCTGAAGGTAAAATTCAGTGAACGGTCAGGGTAATCAGTGATGCTTCAGAAGGTTCCTCCCCGTGCTGGTGCCGGTAAGGCCCGCCCGGAGGAGCCCCAGAGCGCCCCGTCCGCTGTGCCTTCCCCCGAGGTCCGCGGCGGCCGGGGCGCCCGAGAGCGCCCCGTCGGCTGCGCCTTTCCCCCGAAGGCCCACCCCGGCCGGCGGGGCGCCCTCACCACGCCAGATCCCGGACAGCCCCCGGTTGTGGCCCTTACCCGAAGGAAGCCGCGCTGTTGGCTGGCTGCTCGGACTCGATGAGCCGCGAGACGGCTTCGATGAGGGCCAGGTGGGTGAACGCCTGCGGGAAGTTCCCCATGTGCTCACCGGTGCTGGTGTCGATCTCCTCCGCGTACAGCTGCAGTGGCCCGGCGAACGACAGCAGTTTCTGGCACAGGGCGCGGGCCCGGTCGGTCTCCCCGATCATGGCCAGCGTGGTCACCAGCCAGAAGGAGCAGATGGTGAAGGTGCCCTCTTTGCCCTCGAACCCGGTGTCGGTCCCCTCGACCTTGTAACGCAGGACCAGGCCGTCCTCGGTCAGCTCGTCGGCGATGGCCAGCACGGTGTCCCGGATGCGCTTGTCGTCGGGGGGCAGGAATCCCATGATGGGCAGGAGCAGCAGCGAGGCGTCGAGGTCGTCGGTCTCGTAGCTTTGGCGGAACACGCCCCGCTCGGACACGCCTTTGTCCAGGATCTCGGCCTTCATCTCATCGGCGCTGGCCCGCCAGCGCTTGGCGCGGTCGGGCTCGCCCCGTTCCTCCGCGAGGTCGGCGCCGCGCGAGACCGCGACCCAGCACATCACCTTGGAGGCCGTGAACTGCTGGGGGTCGCCACGGACCTCCCAGATGCCCTGGTCGGGCTCCTGCCAGTGGTCCAGGGCGGCTTCGACGAAGGTGGCGAGCCCTTCCCACACCGGGGCCACGATCATGCCGGCGCCGGAATGGAACTGGATGTCGAGCGCGTCGAGGATCATTCCCCACACGTCGTGCTGCTGCTGGTTCCAGGCACCGTTGCCGACCCGGACCGGGCGGGCGCCGCGGTAGCCGGAGAGGTGGTCGAGGGTGTGCTCGGTGAGGTCGCGTTCCCCGCCGATGCCGTACATGATCTGCAGTTCGGGCTTGCGGTGGAGGTCTCCCCCGGTGACCGCTTCGAGGATGAAGCCCCAGTACTCGATCGCTTCCCAGTCGAAGCCCAGCCGGTATAGCGAGCGGAGCATGAACGCCGAGTCCCTGATCCAGGTGAAGCGGTAATCCCAGTTTCGCGCTCCGCCCCAGGTTTCTGGCAGCGAGGTGGTCGACGCGGCCATGATGGCGCCGGTGGGGGCGTAGCTGAGCCCCTTCAGGGTCAGCGCGCTGCGGTCCAGGTAGGTCTTCCACGGATGGTCGGGGATCCTGGCGGAGCTCAGCCAGTCGCGCCAGTAATCGACCGTGCAGTTCAGCGCGCCCAACGCCGCGTCCAGATCAGCCGGGACCTGGCCGCCGCCCCAGGACAGCGTGACGAACGCCGACTGGCCCTCCGTCAGCGTCGTGCGGCCGTAGCAGCGGGCGCCGAGCACGCCGAGCGGGATGCTGCCCTTCAGCCCGAGTTGCACGCTTCCCTCCGCGGGCGACACGGTCATCGAGTCATAGGTGTCGCCCTGATAGCTCCACGTGCCGCTGGTCCGCCCGTAATCGAACAGCGGGGCGCAGTTCACCGTGGCCTCGACCCGGCCGCTGATACACGTCGCGATCCGCACGAGCGCGCCCATGGCGCCGAAATCGGCGGGCGCCCGGTGGTAGTCCGGCCGCCGTCCCTGGCGCGAGACCGGGCCCATGGCCAGGAAGTCCTGCACGATCATCCAGCCCGTCGGAGTCTGCCAGGTCGTCTCCAGCACGTTCGTCCCCGGCACGTACCGGCGATGCTGCGGCACGTGTGTATTGCCGGGACCGAACCTGAACAAGCCGGCCGCCCGGTCGAGTAGCGCCCCGAAGACACTCGGGGAGTCGGGACGCGGCAGGCACAGCCATTCGACTGATCCGTCCGGCGCGACCAGGCAGCTCTGCTCGCAATTCGACAGGAACCCGTAGTCGGCAATCGGCGGGAATGTGCTCATCGTCCGTGGCCTTTCGCAGTCGGGATAAGGAGGTCTGGCGCCCGGGCCGTGGTCCCGCGGTCAAGCCGGAGCACGGTCACGCCATCCGGCTCAGCAGGTGCTCGCCGACGCGGATCGCGTTGGCCATGGCGGTGAGCGCGGGGTTCACGGCCCCGATGCTCGGCCGACCGGCGCGTGGAACGGGTGGTAGCCGCCTCCCGCCAGCGCGTCGGAGATCTGCTGCACCCGTGGTTCGTGCGAGACCGCGGGCCACGGGTATTCCTTCGAGCAGTGCCCCTCGGTGGGATCTTCGCCATGGGTGCCGTGCACCTGGTACAGCCATTCGGCCTTCGTGTACCGCGGCTCGAAATCGTCGTAGCCCAGCGGCCAGGCCGGCGACAGGCCGTCGGCGTGCTTGATCTCGCCGAAATCCTCGGGGCGGAGCCGGTACAACGCGGCCCCGTACAGCTTGGTGGCCCCGCCGACGTAGTAATGCACCTGCGGCTGGAACGGCTTACCGTCGGCGTCGAACCACGTGTCTGGCGAGATGTATCTCCCGTCCACGAATACCGGGCCGAATCCCAGTTCTCGGTCTCCCGGGGCAGGAAATTGCCCCGCTCGAGCAGCAGGATCCGCTTGCCCGACGGGGCCAGGGTGTGCGCCAGCGTCCCGCCGCCCGCGCCGCTGCCAACAATGATCACGTCATAGTGTTCAGCCACATCATTGAATGTGCCGGTTTGGGCCGGGCGGCACATCACACCTGCCGGGTGACTGCGCGGAAGTCTGGCCTGCTCCGGCATTACCCAGGCATTACCCCGGGATCGCCTGCCTGCGGGCAGGTGATCACGCCAACCGGGTGACTCCGCTGCAGGACAATCCGCCTACGTTCGGTCAGATGAGCCCCGATCACCTGCCGAGCTGGCGGTAGACCGCAGCGGGACGGGGCCGGACCCTGCCACTGGTCGTCCTGCACACGGACGGCGATCGCGAGTACGCCTACGATCATGACCCGATCCTCGGCAGTGGCACGGACCAGATCCGCGCCGCCGCCACCGACCACAAGTGGACCGTGATCGACATGGCCGCCGACTGGTCAGCTGTTTACCCGCCCTATGCCTAGTACAGCCGCTCCGGTCCCGGCTCGGTACTGCCCCACGCAGCGTAACCACCCGGCAGGGGGGATGCCGGGTCATCTGCGGACGATGAGAGTAACGATCAACGACTAGCGTCCGGGACGGTGCCATGTCTACTAGCACGCGGCAGAACAGCTGGCCAGAGCTCAGAACGGGTCCGATCATCACTGGCGCCGCGCTCGTCGGGGCCGGTGCCCTGATCGCGCTGGCGGGCCTGGCGGTCGGCGGCTCGCACCTGTTCGCGGCCACCCGCCGGTGGATCCGGGAGATGGAAGTGCCGCCCAGCGAGCAGGCGAGGATCAAGTGGGCGCAGGCGAAGACGGCCGCGGCCGCCGGTACCGCCGCCTGGCACAACGGGGCCCCGGCCTCCCAGGGCGCCCGGACCTGACCCGCGGGCTGCCTGGCCAGGTGACCGGACGGGCTGCCCATCTGCGCCGATCCGGACCGGGGGAGTAGATGACGAACGTCGATCTCGCACGGTGGCAGTTCGCGTTTGTGACGATCAATCATTTCTTTTTCGTGCCGGTCACGATCGGCCTGGCCTTTCTGACCGCGTTGCTGCAGACGGCGTGGTACCGCAGCAAGCGCGACGAGTATCTGCGGCTGACCCGGTTCTTCGGTGTCCTGCTGGTCATCAACGTGGCGATCGGCGTGGTCACCGGCCTGGTGCAGGAGTTCCAGTTCGGCATGAACTGGGGGGCGTACTCGCGGCTGGTCGGCAACGTTTTCGGGGCGCCGCTGGCCATGGAGGGACTGGCCGCGTTCTTCCTGGAATCGACCTTCCTCGGCCTGTGGCTGTTCGGCTGGGACCGGCTGTCCAGGCGGGTGCACCTGCTGACGATCTGGCTGGTCTCGCTCGGCACCGTCTTGTCGGCGGCGTTCATCATGGCCGCCAACTCATGGATGCAGCATCCGGTCGGCTACGTCATGGTGCACGGAAAACCGCAGCTGAACGACATCTGGGCGGTGCTGACCAACCAGGTCTTCGTGTGGGGATATTCGAAGGTCCTGCTGGCGTCGCTGGTTACCGGCGCGGCGGTGATGCTGGCGGTGTCCGCATGGCAGCTGCGGCACGGCGGGGACCAGCAGGTGTTTACCCGGTCGGCCCGGCTCGCGCTCATCGTCCTGGTCCCGGCGATCCTGTTCACCATGCTGGTGGGCGATGAGCTGGGGGTGATCGAGGCCAAGTACCAGCCGATGAAGATCGCCGCCGCCGAGGCGCAGTGGACCACCTGCCAGCCCTGCTCGTTCTCGCTGATCCAGATCGGCGGCGGCAACCAGGACCAGACGCCAACCCAGATCCTGGCCATCCCGCACCTGCTGTCGCTGCTGGCCACCAACCACTGGAACGGCAAGGTAATCGGCCTTGACCCGCTGCAGTCGCAGTACACCAGCAAGTACGGGCCCGGCTACTACGTGCCGAACGTTTTCATCCAGTACTGGTCCATGCGGGTAATGGCGTACGCCGGGGTTCTGGTGTTCCTGCTGGGGGCATACGGGCTGTGGCTGCTCCGGCGCCAGAAACTCGGGACATCCCGGCGGTTCCTGTGGGTGGCGATATGGGCCGCGGTGCTGCCCTTCCTCATCAACACAGCAGGCTGGCTGCTGACCGAGAGCGGCCGGCAGCCGTGGATCGTGCAGGGCATCATGCTGACGAAAAACGGGATCTCATCATCGGTCAGTTCCACGTCCATCGTGATCAGCCTGGTGGTGTTCGTCCTGCTGTACGGCGTGCTGGCCACAGTCGACTTCATGCTGATGCTGAAGTACTCACGCCAGCAGCTCCCGCCCGCGCGTGCCGAGGCCGAGGCCGACGCGCCCGTTCCCGCCGTCCAGTACTGAGGTACCGATGAAACTCGTGCCGTTCTGGTTCATCGTCATCGCCTTCCTGTGGACGGGTTTCTTCGTCCTGGAGGGCTTCGACTTCGGCGTCGGCATGCTGCACGGTGTGGTCGGCAAGGACGAGCCTGGCCGGCGGGCCGCCATCAACACGATCGGGCCGCTCTGGGACGGCAACGAGGTCTGGCTGATCGTCGCGGCCGCTGCCATGTTCGCCGCGTTTCCCGGCTGGTACGCGACCATGCTCTCGGGCTTCTACCTGGTGGTGGTGCTGCTGCTGGTAGCACTGATCGTCCGTGGCGTGTCCTTCGAGTACCGGGGCAAGCGCGACGCCGTGCGCTGGCGCCGGACCTGGGACGTCTCGCTGACCGCAGGAAGCCTGCTGGCCCCGTTCCTGATCGGGGTGGCGCTGGGGGACCTGCTGCACGGGCTGCCCATCAACGCGAGCCAGGAATACACCGGGTCGTTCTGGGACCTGCTGCAGCCGTACGCCCTGTTCACCGGGATCACCCTGGTGCTGATCTGCCTGCTGCACGGGGCGACGTTCCTGTCCCTGAAGACCACCGGCGACATGCGCGACCGCGCAGGGCGCGTGGGCCGCCGGGTGGCCCCGGTGACGGGTGCCGCCGTGGTGGCCTTCGCGATCTGGACGCACGTGACGTCCCGCAGCACGTTCTTCCTCAACCCGGTCGAACTGCTCGCCGTGCTCGCCGTCATCGCCGCCGTCTGGCTGGTCTACGACCGCCGTGAGGGGTTCGCCTTCGCCGCGACCACGGTGACGATGGCGGCCAGCATCGTGGCCATCTTCACCGGCCTGTATCCCAACGTCATGGTCTCCAGCACCAAGGCGGCCTACAACCTCACGGTGCACAACACCGCGTCCGGGGCTTACTCGCTCAAGGTGATGACGGTCGTGGTCGTCATCTTCCTGCCCTTCGTACTCGCCTACCAGACGTGGACCTACTACGTGTTCCGGCGGCGCGTCAGCAAGCAGGAATTCCAGCCATCAGTTCTGCGGGGCACACCCCTGGGGCCCCCACATCCGCCCACACCGTCCCCCGATGGGGGACCAATCAGGGAGCAGAAATGACTACTAGCCAAGTCGACGCGCTGGTGATCTTCGGAGCCACGGGTGACCTGGCCAAGATCGAGACATTCCCGGCGCTGGTCGGCCTGGTTGACCGCGGCGTGCTCGACGTCCCGGTCATCGGGGTGGCGAAGAGCGGCTGGGGGCTGGAGCAGTTCCGCGACTATGCGGAGGCCTCGCTGCGGCTCAACCACATGGACCCTAAGACTCCGGCCGCTCAGAAGATGCTCGGGCTGCTCCGGTACGTCGACGGGGACCTCGACGACGATGGCACCTATAAGGCGATGTCGGACGAGATCGGCGCCGGCACCCAGGTCCTGTTCTACCTGGAGGTGCCGCCCCCGTTGTTCGGCCGCATCGCGCAGGGCATCGCCACGGCCGGCCGGGCCAAGAATGCGCGGGTGATGGTGGAGAAGCCGTTCGGTACCGACCTGGCCAGCTCGCGGCAGCTCAACGACACCATGCACCAGTACTTCCCGGAAGAGGCGATCTTCCGGGTCGACGACTGGCTGGCCTTCGACCCGGTGGAAAACGTGCTCTTCGTCCGGTTCGCCAACTCGGTGATCGAGCCGCTGCTCAACCGGACTTACGTGGAAAGCATCCAGATCACGATGGCCGAGGCGTTCGACGTCGCCGACCGCGGCCGGTTCTACGACCGGACCGGTGCTATCCGGGACGTGGTCCAGAACCACATGCTCCAGGTGCTGGCCACCGTGCTGGCCGAACCGCCGGACCGGCCGGGCCTGGCCGACTGGCGGGAGGCCAAGTCACGGGTGATCTCCGCGCTGCGGCCACTGACCCCTGAGGACACCGTGAAGGGCCAGTACCAGGGGTATCTCGACGTCGATGGCGTCGCCCCGAAATCGACCACGGAGACCTACGTCGCGGTCCGGCTCGCCGCCGACACCTGGCGCTGGGAGGGCGTGCCCATCTTGATCCGGGCGGCCAAGTGCATGCCGGTCACCGCGACCGAGATCGATATCCGCTTCCGGCGGCCGCCGCATGACGTATTCGGGATCGACCCGTTCGCCGTCCGGGACTCGTTGCGGTTCCGGATCTGGCCGGAGACCGCGGTGGGCCTGACGCTGGCGGGCAAGAAGCCCGGTGGCGGGATGGAGCCGCTGCTGGAAGACCTGACGTTCTCCGGCCAGGAGGGTTCGGACATGCGTCCCTATGACCGGCTCATCGGCGCGGCCCTGGACGGCGACCGCTGGCTGTTCGCCCGCCAGGACACCGTCGAAGCCGCCTGGGAGGTCGTGGACCCGGTGCTGGGCGACGTCGGGCCCGTGCATCCCTACGGCAAGGGCAGCTGGGGGCCGGACGAAGCGGACCGGCTGCTGCCCGAGCGGGATACCTGGCACGATCCCGCTGGCTGAATGACGGACTGGAGCAGGCAATGACAGACCCATCTGGTCCGCGCCGTGTGGTGATCGTGGGCGGCGGCTTCGCCGGCCTGTTCGCGGCCCGCGCGCTGAAGCGCAGTAACGTCTCGGTGACGATGATCGACCGGTCCCAGCACCATGTATTCGCGCCGCTGCTTTATCAGTGCGCGACGGGGATCCTGTCCGAGGGGAAGATCGCCACCCCGCTGCGGGATCTGCTCAAGAAGCATAAGAACGTGGACGTCGTGATGGCCGAGGTCACTGATTTCGATATCGCCGGCCGCCGGGTGATCGCCCGGCGGGTCGGTGGCGATCGCCTCGAGTACGGCTACGACGATCTCGTCGTGGCGGCCGGGGTCCGCCAGTCCTATTTCGGCCATGAGGAGTTCGCCCGCTGGGCCCCGGGCATGAAGACGATCTCGGACGCGCTGGCCATCCGCCGCCGGGTCTACGGCGCGTTCGAGATGGCCCAGACGGCGGCAACCCCGGAGGAACGCCGCGCCTGGCTGACGTTCGTCCTGGTGGGGGCCGGCCCGACCGGCGTCGAGCTGGCGGGCCAGCTCCGGGAGCTGGCCACCATCACGCTGCGCCGCGAGTTCCGGACTTTCGAGCCCGAGGACGCCCGGGTCCTGCTGTTCGACGGCGGCAGCGCGCCGCTGGCCGTGTTCGGCCCGAAATTGTCGCAGAAGGCGGCCAGCAGCCTGGACAAGCTGGGTGTCGAG
>Ga0208219_1000677_pt1 | contig 12098 bp, 14 predicted proteins | sample NGESurshal072012_7_FD_184469 | JGI IMG/M metagenome (GOLD analysis project Ga0208219, IMG submission 184469) | Arctic peat soil microbial communities from Barrow, Alaska - NGEE Surface sample 53-2 shallow-072012 (SPAdes) | ecosystem: Environmental > Terrestrial > Soil > Wetlands > Peat ...
TTCCGATCGCAGTCATCGCTTTCTGACTTTTTCGTCTTTGCCTCGAGCCGGTGGAGCGGCTCGTTTCTTTCGCTTTGCGCTCGCGTTCTTTTCCGTCCGCAGCGTCCATGCCATGAGCATTGCGCCGGTCAGCACTCGTGCGGTCGCCTTAGCGAGCCGAACGTGGGTCGCTCCCATCGTGCCCCAACCGCCTGCGACGGGCAGGAAGACGTCCGGACGCGCCCCGATCAGGTCTGCTTGCAGTTCCGGTGAGAGCATCAGATTGCCGTAGCCCTTGCTTTGCGCGGCGAGCGTCGCGAAGATCCGGCCGGCGACGCGGAAGTCGGGCGAACCCATGTGGGAGCTTTCTTCCGCGCCTTCGAGGCTGAGCGCGATGCGGCGAAAATCTGCTGCGGTCATGTTGTTCGAATAAAATAGGGCAAGCGATGCTTGCCCTCCTACAGAACGGGGCAAGCGGGGCCGACCATAAAAGTCGGCCCCCACGATCAGAGCGGGGTGAATTCGAAATGGTCGACGACGAGTTCGGCTTCGCGTTGGTCGATCGGTGGACGCGCGCCCGCAAGCCAAATGTTGATGTGCGCCACCGCATTGCCAGGCGGCGGCACGGCATCACGCAAGACGGCGGAGGCATATCCGGCGAACGCCACCGATGAAGGTTCCCAGCGGAGCGACCACGTCGATCGCCGCACGCCGCGCGGCACATTGAATCGAACGAGATGGCCGCGCGTTTCATACGGCTGAACCGCGAATTGGGCATTCGCCGCAGCAGGGTCGCCCCATCGCGAAAATTCAATATCTAGTTCGCGGTTGGCGAACGGGTCGTCGTCGCTCCAGGTGAACAATCCGACGACGATGTTGGGGTCCAGCGCGCCGAGGTCGGACCCGACGTCGAATGAGTAGGTGCCGTATCCCAGGGGCTGCGTGCACGCGATTTCCGCCGAATACCAGGTGTCGCCCTCGTGTCGCAATCGCAGATGAAGCCGGCCGCGATCGTCGACAAAGATGCTTCGCGTATCGGCCGAGAATCGATTGGGCGCCGCAGGGTCGTCGAGCGAACCTGCCGTGACGATCCACGACCGGCCGCTGAATGAAATGTCGCGCGCCGCTGCGGGCGCGAAAACGGCAGCCGCCATCAAAAGCGAAAGTATCATCGACCGCATCGCGCCGCATAGGCGGGACTTTCGGCGTTGACGTGTCCTCGCGTTATGCAACCGTGCGCTCATAGCGCGCGTAGTTCGTGCTCGCCCGTCAATTTTCCGGCGCGTGTGTGAAGGGCATCGTCCGGCAGTCGTAGCAGGCCAGACACCATGACGCCGCTCTCGCCCGAGCTTTCGCATGTGGTTGATACCATCTATCCACCCGCGCGTCAGGCGCTCGCGTATCAAATCGCGTCGATCGGCCGGCCGCTTTATTTCGTCGACGCGTTCGTCGAACTCGCGCTGCTCTATTTCTTCTGGCGCTCGGGAACGGCAGCGCGATGGCGCAGCTGGTTTGAACGCAAGATTCGCGCGCCGTGGCTCGTGGCCGCCGCATTCACCGCCGTCGCGCTTTGCGCGCTGTCCATCGCGATGTTTCCGCTGTCGTGGTACGGCGGCTTCGTGTTGACCCATCAATTCGGATTGAGCAGCGCACCGTTTTCGGTTTGGCTCGGCGACTGGGCCAAGAGCGTCCTCCTCACTGCGGTCGTGGGTGCGCTCGTGTGCGCGGGATTCGTGCGGCTGGTCGCACGAACAGCAGGCCGCTGGCCGTTATACGCATCGCTGATCGCTGCGCCGCTCATCTTGTTCGGCAGCGCGATTTTCCCGGTGTTCGTGGCGCCGCTCTTCAATCATTATACGCCGCTGCCCGCGTCGCCGTTGACGCGCGCCATCCTTGACTTAGCGGCCCGCAACGGCATCGACGCCAAAGTCGTCTACGAATACGATATGAGCCGTCAGACGAACGAGGGCAACGCGTACGTCGCCGGCATCGGCCCGGTCGAGCGGATCGCGATCGGCGACACGCTTCTCAAAGCCTTAAAGCCCGACGAAGTCTTGTACGTCGTGGCGCACGAGATGGGGCACTACAAACTCGGCCACCTATGGCTGGGTTCGTTCTACGCGTGGCTTGGCAGCATTCTGGCAATTGCTCTCATCGCGCTCATCGTGCCGCGGATGCTGGCGCGCTCGCCCAATCGCGCACGCGACCTCGCCGACCCTGCTGGACTGTCCATCGTGGCCCTCACGGTGCTGACGGCCTCGTTGGTGCTTGCGCCTGTCACGAACGGCTTGTCGAGCGGAATCGAACATGCCGCCGATGTCTTCGCCGCCGATCACACGGCGCTCGGCGGCGCAGGGGTTCGTGCGTTCGCAAGGCTTGGGTCGGAGGATCTCTCGAGTCTGCACCCGCCCGACCTCGCCGTGTGGTACTTCTACGACCACCCGCCTCTTGATTACCGGGTGGAATATGCCGCCGAGCACGCACGTGGTGGGGATGGGCATGGTGCGAGCGACCCTTGACATCGTTTCCAGAATAGTGCTAGGATTTTTCCACATCCTAAAAGATGCGGTACCGGCTCTTTCGAATGGGCGTAGACAATGCGCAAGTCGAATCAAGACGAGACGGGCGAGACCGTGCGACGCGAGCGAACCGGCGTACAATCGGTCGAACGAACGCTTGATATTCTCGAAGCGCTTGTTGAATTCGGCTCCGAAGTTGGATTGGTCGAGATAAGCCACGTCGTCACGTTGCCCTTGGCAACCGTCCATCGTCTGCTCGGCACACTCATCAGCCGAGGCTACGTCAAGCAGAATCAGCAAAATCGCAAGTATTCGCTTGGTTTCCGCGCGCTTCAGATGGGCAACGATATGCGCCAGCGTTTCAGCCTCCGGCTGGAAGCGCGGCCGTTTCTCCAAAAGCTCATGCAGCGGAGCGGCGAGAGCGCGAATCTCGCCGTGCTCGACGACGGCGAGGTCGTCTACATCGACCAGGCACAATCCGCGCGCATTCTAAGGATGTTCACGCAGATCGGCAACCGGCTTCCGGCGCATTCCACCGGCAGCGGGAAAGCGTTGCTCGCGTTCTTGCCGCGCGAAGTGGTTGAAGGCATTCTGCGCCGCTACGGAATGGCGGCCCGCACGGCGAAGACGGTCACCGATCCCGATTCGCTGTTCCGCGATCTCGACCGCGTGAGGGACCTCGGCTACGCCCGCGACGACGAAGAGCACGAAGAGGGCGTGCGCTGCATCGCCGTGCCCGTTCGCGATGCATCGGGCCAAGTCGTGGCCAGTCTGAGCGTCTCGGGTCCGGCTGCCCGCCTTAGCGACGACCGCGTCGACGACATCATCCCCGAATTGCTGGACAGCGGTTTCAAGCTCTCGAGCCGCCTCGGGTTCGCACCAGAACCAGCGCACGCGCGTTGATCATTGCCGTGCGCCGGGGGCATCCGGGCGATCACGCATATATCGAGGCGCTCGGCGCAGACACTGCACAATCTGGAGTTTCCGAGGTCCGGCCGGTGACCGGCGACATCGCGGCGCTGGCTTTTCGACGCCTGCTGACGTTTTGCGAGCTTCGCCCGGAGACGGTGGTGCTCATCGCCGAGTCGGAATCGGTGCCGGTCGGATTTCTTCTATTGATCGTCGACATACCGGACGACGTCACGCAGATGCGTCAGGCGTTCGTCGCGTATATGGCCGTCGAGCCGATCGCGCGAAGGCGCGGCGCCGGCCGGCTGCTGCTTGCCGAAGCCGAGCGAGAGGCGCGCAAGCTCGGTCTGCCGCATTTGAGTCTCATGGTCACGGCAGGCAACGTGCCCGCGCGAGCGCTGTACGCTGCGATGGGTTTCACAGAGGAGCGCGCCATCATGACGAAGGCGTTGGGGTCGTCGGCCGAATGACCACTCGCGTTTCCACGCTCGACATTTCGGACAGGCCGCGCATCTGGCGCATCGCGGGCGCGATCGTTTTTGCTATCATCGCACTGATCGTCCTCTCGCGCATCCCGCTGACGGTCGAAGTGTTTATCGTGGCGACGCTCATGGCGTACGGCATCAATCCCGTCGTCCGCCGCCTGAGCAATCGCATGCCGCGGCTTGTTGCGGTCGCCATCGTCTATGCGGCGCTCGTGCTCATGGTGCTGTTCTTCGGCTTCATCATCGTGCCGGACACGATCGGGCAACTGCAGTCGTTCTTCGCCAACAGCGGCGATGTGGTCGGCATCGTTCAAGGTTGGACGAATTCGTGGCAGGCGTGGATCGTCCAGCATTTCGGCGCCAAAGCACTGCCGGCACAATTCCAGGATATCGAGAATAGCGCGCTCGCGCAGATCACGGCCGGCGTCAACAATTTGGTGCTCGGGGCCGGCAATGCGCTGCTCGGCATCGCGAGCGACATCGTCGTGGGCATCACCGCGATCGTGCTTTCCTATTACTTCTTGACGCGCGTGACCGAGATCCGCGCATCGTTCTACAGCTTGTTTCCCGATAGCGACAGACCCGCGGCCGAACGCATCGCGCGCGAGATCTCGCGCGTTGTTGGCGGATTTGTGTATGGTCAATTCGTGCTGTGTGTGTTCACGGGGCTCGCCGTGTGGCTCGTGCTCACGATCGCCGGCTCGCAATACGCGCTTTTGCTGGGCGCGCTCACCGGCGTGCTCTACGCGCTCCCGTTCTTAGGCATTCTCGTGGCGCTTGGATTCGGCGTGATGTTAGGATCGCTTCAGGGATGGACGATGGCCTTGATCACGGTGGTCGCTATCGCCGTCATTTCGAAGATCTCCGACATCTTGCTCGTCCCCAAAGTCATGGCCGAGAGTGTCGGCGTGTCGCCGATGGCGGTGATCTTCGCGATCTTCGCCGGCGGAGAATTGTTCGGCGTGTGGGGTCTCGTGCTCGCGATTCCGGCGGCCGCGTTGATCAAGTTAGCGTGGAACGTTTGGATCCATCCGTGGATCCGCGGCCGGCCCGCATTCCACGACGAGCTGACTTAATGTGGGGCCGATCTAGTCCGTAGGGCCGACCTTTATGGTCGGCCTAATGTTTTTGTACATTTCGTATGGCCGACCATAAAGGTCGGCCCCACAGAACAAGAGTGGCTCGTACATCAAATGTAGGGCCGATGTTTATCATCGGCCGGCCGACCATAAAGGTCGGCCCTGCAGAGAGTGCGAGTCACATTTTTTCGGGCGCCGATACCCCAAGCAGTCGCAAGGCCGATGCGAGCGCGGTCTTCGCGACGATGCACAGCGAGAGCCGCGCGCTCGTGACGCGCGCGTCGTCGCTCAGCACGATGCAATCGGTGTAGAACGCATGGAAATCGGTCGCGAGGTCGCGCGCGTATTCGGCCACGCGGTGCGGCGCGCGCGCTTTGGCAGCGTCCACCACCGTGCGCTCGAAGTCGGCGATCCGGCGGATCAGCGCGATCTCGGCAGGCTGAGCGAGCGCAGCGACGTCGTCGCCGCGGTCTCCGCGCTCAAGCGACACTGCGTGTTCGGGTGCCGAAGCCTTGCGCAGAATCGACGCGATGCGCGCGTGACCGTATTGCACGTAGAACACCGGGTTTTTCGCCGACTGCTCGAGCGCGAGCTCGAGGTCAAAGACGAGGTGCGATTCGGGCGCACGGTTGATGAAGAAAAACCGCGCCGCGTCCACGCCGACTTCATCCATGACGTCGGCGAGCGTGATGACGTTGCCCGCGCGCTTGCTGCTCTTGACGATCTCGTCGCCGCGCTTCAACGTGACGTACTGCGCAAGCAGCACCTCGAGCGAACCTGGGTGTCCGAACGCTGCCACCAGCGCTTTCAGTCGCTCGATGTAGCCGTGATGATCGGGCCCGAGGATGTTCAATAGATACTTGTTGCCGCGTTCGAGCTTGTCGAGGTGATACGCGGCGTCGGCGGCAAGGTACGTCGGCCGGCCGTCGCTGCGGCGAAGCACCCGGTCTTTTTCGTCACCGAACTCGGTCGACTTTAGATAAAGCGCGCCATCTTTTTCGTAGGCGTGGCCGCTGCTCTTTAGCCTGACGAGCACGTCGTCGATTTTGCCGGCGTTGTGGAGCGACGCCTCTGAAAACCAGGTGTCGAAATGCACGCCGAACCGCTCCATGTCGCGGCGCTGGCCTTCGACGATGATGTCGCGTCCGAAAAGGCCGAGGGCGCGACGCCGCTCGTTCGGCTCGGCATCGAGCCAGCGGTCGCCGTCGCGGTCGCGCAACGTCTGTGCGACGTCGACCAGATAGTCGCCTGGATAGCCGTCTTCGGGCAACGGCGTCTCAACGCCGCACAGCGTGGCGTATCGGGCGAACAGCGAATCGGCGAGCATGTCGAGCTGGTTGCCCGCATCGTTGATGTACGTCTCCGATTTCGTCTGCGCGCCGGCGAAGCGGAACATCGCCACCAACGTGGCGCCGAGCGAGCCCGACCGGCCCTGCACGATATTGAGAGGCCCGGTGGGATTGGCTGAGGTGAACTCGACCAACAACGGGCTATAATCGGCGAGGGCATCGGACGTGCCGTAGGCCTGACCGCGGTCGAGCGCTTCGGCGACGACCTGAGTCCAAAACGCGGGCGTCATCGAGAGGTTGAGGAAACCTGGCTTGGCGACATCGATCCTTGCGACATCGGGCAAGCCCGTCACGCCACGTTCGGCAATGGCTGCGGCGACATCCATCGGGTTTTTGCGCCACATCTTGCCCGCCGCAAGTGCGACGGCGGTCGCAAAATCGCCGTGCGAAGGATCGCGCGTGGGACCTAGGCTGACGGCTGGTAACGCCGTCGGATCAACGGCAAAAGCCGTGGCGCCGGCGGCGACGCGCGAGCGCAGTTCGTCTTCTATGCTTGCGAGAACGGCGAGATGGCGGCTGAGCATCTGCGCGTAGTTGGCGCGCCGCGTTGCTAGCCCCTCGCGACTTCAGCGGTGATACGGCTCGCCGCGGTTTATCTTTACAGCACGATAGACCTGTTCGAGCACGAGCAGTCGCGACATCTCGTGCAAAAAGGTGAGGGGCGAGAACGACCAGACAAGATCGGCGCGCGCTAAGACAGCCGCGCCGAGCCCGTCGGCGCCGCCGATGACGAGCGCGAGCTGGCGCGCTCCGGACCGCTCGACGGCTTGCAGGCGGCTTGCAAGTTGTTCCGATGAGAGCTCGGTGCCGCCGCGGTCGAGAGCCCACACTGTGGCGTCTGCGGGAATCTGCTTGAGGAGCGCCGATGATTCTTCGCTTTGCGTGGATGGCCGGACTTCGATCGTGCGCACCGGCAGCAAAGGACCCAGCCGCTTGACGTACAGGGCGCAACCCTCACGCAAATAGGATTCGCGCAAGCGGTCGACGGCGATCAGCGTAACGTTCATGCTTTCGCGTCGTTCTTCGCATGGCGGGTGCTCACCGCTGCGAACGTGCCGCCGCCCCGGCGCTCGACAGCGCCGCGCAGCTCGAGCATGGTGAGTTGCGTGGCGACGTCCGATGCCGGCCGGCCGCTGCGGATGCTGAGTTCGTCGATGTCGAGTGCGGAGCCGGCGAGCAACGCGAGCAGCGGATCGGGTTCGAGCGGGTTGTTGTCGCTATGCCGCACCGCGAACGTGGTGGCCCAGCCAAGGATTTCCGCGACGTCGGCCATGCATGTCGCGGCCGTCACGCCGTCTTTGATGAGTGAATTTGTGCCGGCGCTTGTGGACCGGTCGATGTCGCCGGGCACTGAGAAGACGCGCCTGCCGTACTCGTCGGCGAGCCGCGCCGTGATCAGCGCTCCGCTGCGACACGCAGCTTCGGTGACGACGGTGGCGTCGGCGAGCGCGGCGACGATGCGGTTGCGCATGGGGAAGTGGTGGGGCCGCGCGATCATCGTCGGCGCAAATTCTGAGATCACGGCGCCTCCGGACTTTACTATTTCGTCGGCGAGCAGCGAGTGGTACGGGGGATAGAGCGCGCTCAGACCCGATCCGATCACCGCGACGGTCTTGCCGCCGCTTTCGACAGCTGCGGAATGGGCAGCGGCGTCGACGCCGCGAGCCAGACCCGAGATAACCGTGGCGCCGTAAATAGCGGCATCGCGCGCGAACGCGGCTGCCACCGTTCGGCCGTAGCTCGAAGCTGCGCGGCTGCCGACAATGGCGACCGCGCGTTGATTGGCGACGACAGGATCTCCCAAGCAATAGAGCACGGTTGGTGCATCGCACAGTTCGAGCAAGCGCGGCGGATAAAGTGGATCCTGTTTTGTCAGTACGCGCGCACCGCACTTCTTCGTGGCGCGAAGTGCATCGAGCGCCGCCGCGTCATCAAGCGCAGCGAGACGAGCGATGAGGTCTGACGACAGCGGCTCCGCACCGCACGGTGCAAGCGCGCCGCGAGTGCGCGCATGCTCGGCGACGGACCGCGCTTCGCCAAGCACAGCGAACCACGATGCGAGTGGCCGCGGCGACCACACTGCCGCGCCGGCGACGGCAAGCAGCCATCCAAGATCGAGATCGTCGGTCATGTCGGGGTTGTATCACGCGCGCTGCGACCGCTGGCAACGAAATTTGAATCGGCGGCTGTTTAAGATGAGTGGCGAAATTTTTTCTCAGGCCGACCATAAAGGTCGGACCCACAGACAGGTCGGCCCTACAGACTACAGGTGGGCGAGGAGTTCGTCGAGCGAGCGGACGCGCGGAGCGCGGTCGAAAGCGACGTGGCGATCGTGCCGGTCGAGCAGCACGGCGCGCAACCCTGCCGCAAGCGCACCGTCGACATCATGCTCGGGCGAATCGCCGACGTGGACCGCGTCGGCTGGAGTACAGCCGGCGCGTCCGAGCGCTTCGCGGAATATGTGGACGTGAGGTTTTTCATAACCTATGCGCGCGGAGTCGAGCACAAAGTCGACGGATTCGCGCAAACCCACGCGCTCGAGCACGTCATCGAGGTCGCCGGTCCAATTCGACACCACGCCGATCTTGAGCCCGCGGGCTCGGATCGAAGCCAGAAGCGGTACCACTTCGTCGTACACGCGCCAATCGAGCGCGGCGGTAAACGCGCGATAAACTGCTTCGGCGCGGTCGACATCGGCAGTTCGAGCGGCGCAAGAACCAAGGAGTTCGCGGTGATAATCGATCCAAAACCGATCGACCGAAACTTGAGAGAATGGCGTGGGTACTGACTTTGCCGGCCGCGGACCGAGAAGCATATTCGCAGTTGCTACCGCATTTGCCAACTTCGCGCGGTCGATAGCGACGTCCAAATTCCTGCAAGTTTGCAAGAACAAGGTTTCTTGATCCGGTTTCATACAAAGGAGCGTGTAGCCGGCGTCGAAGAAGACAGCGTGAACGTCCCGTCGCTTCATTCGGATGCCTTCGCAGCCGGGTGGGTCGGTCCTTCGATAACGGGCGTCAGGTATGTGCAAAGGAGCGTCTCAATGCCGGAAGCGTACTGCGTAAAATGCAAGGCAAAAAAAGAGATCCAAAATCCGACGCAAGTCACCATGAAAAACGGCCGGCCGGCCGTTCAAGGCTCCTGCCCCGACTGCTCGACCAAATTGTTCAAGATCGGCGCTTCTTCGTAAGCGCACAAAGCCACCGCTCGCCGTGCTCGGCGGCGCGCTGATCCCATGCTCTGTCCGGTTTGCCGAGTCGGCGAGACCCGTGTCGTCGACAGCCGCGACGATGAGAGCGCCGTCCGCAGGCGACGCGAATGTCTGGCCTGCCGGCAGCGATTCACCACCTACGAACGGATCGAAGCAGCCCGTCTCTTCATCGTAAAAAAAGACGGCCGGCGCGAACCATTCAGCCGCGACAAAGTGCTCGCCGGCCTGCGCAGGGCGTGCGAAAAACGACCGGTTTCCGAAGACACGATGCAAGAAATCGCCGAGAGCGTTTCGCGAGAGCTTCATGCCCGCGGCGACAATGAGTATCCGTCCGCGCTGATCGGCGAGCTGCTCATGGATGCGTTGAAAAAACTCGACAAAGTCGCCTACATCCGCTTCGCGTCGGTCTACCGCTCATTTGAGGACTTGAGTTCGTTTCAAGCCGAGATCGCCGAACTGGCCGGCAGCGGCGAATGAACGGCGCCCGCGACGTGATCGAAATCCAGATCTGCGTGACCCCCGACGGCACGGGTCTTCCGTTACCTGCGTACATGACCGACGACGCGGCCGGCTGCGACTTGTTCGCAGCTGTGCAAGACGACGTCGTGCTCGAACACGGCGATCGCGCGCTCGTGCCGGCCGGTTTTTCGATCGCCCTTCCTATCGGAGTAGAAGCGCAAATCCGGCCGCGCAGCGGTCTCGCGTTGCGCCACGGCGTGACCTGCTTGAATTCGCCCGGCACCATCGATGCGGACTATCGCGGACCGGTCGGTGTCATTCTGATCAACCATGGCCGCGAACCATTTGTCGTCCGGCGCGGCGATCGCATCGCACAAATGGTGATTGCGCGTGTCGAACGCGCGTCGTTCTATGCCGTCGATGAGCTCGATGCGACGGCGCGCGCGACGGGCGGTTTCGGTTCGACGGGAGCGTAGAGCGGCGTGCGATGTCTTGTGGTCGGCGCCGGGGCGGTTGGGCAGTATCTCGCCGCTCGTCTTCGCCTGGCAGGTGACGAGGTCGTGCTGCTCGCGCGCGCGAGCGCACTTGAGATTCTCAACGCGCGCGGCGTCACGCTTCGCATCGGCGCACAGGAATGGCCGGTCGGAATTCACGCCGCCGACGATCCTTTAGATCCGCTGCTTGCGGAGCCGTTCGAACTAGTCATCGTCGCAGTCAAAGCCTATGCCACCGATGAAGCCGCGCATTCGATTGCCGCGATCGCCGCTTGCAAAGATTCGACGATCCTTACCGTGCAAAACGGCGTCGGCAATGAAGAGGCGCTTGGCGCGATTTTCGGATTGAGTCGGATCATCGCGGGCGCGTTGACGGTACCGGTGGAGCGACTGGACGAGACCACGGTGGGCGCGCCGCTGAGAGGTGGACTTTCCATCGCGCCCGTTGGTGGAAACGCGAACAACTGGCTGCTCGCGGTTTTCGAACGCACCGGTCTGACTGTGCGCGCTGCGAGCGATTGGCGCGCGATGAAGTGGTCGAAGCTCTTGATCAACCTTGTCGCGAACGCGGTATGTGCCGTGCTGGACATGACGCCGCGAGAGGTCTACGCGAATTCCATTGCGTTTCCAGTCGAACGGCAATGCCTGCGCGAAGCGGTCGCCGCGATGGATGCAGCCCGCCTCACCGCGATACCGCTTGTGGGCTTTCCCGCGCCGCAATTCGCGTGGGCGATCCGCACATTGCCGGCCAGCCTGCTGCACCTGCTTATGGCGCGCCGCGCGAGCAGCGCGCGCGGCGACAAGCTGCCGTCGCTTCTCATCGACGCTCGCGCCGGCCGCCAACAAACTGAAATCCGCTGGCTGAACGGCGCGGTCGCCGATCGTGCGGCAACGGCCGGCTTGGCTGCGCCAGCAAACGCGGCGGTGACGCGCGTTTTGACCGGCTTTGCAAATGGTAGCATCGACCGCTCGTCGTATCGCGGCAGGCCGGAGAAACTGGCTGCCGAAATCGCGGCTGCTAAATAAACCGCCTGAATAGGAGTTAGCCGCTATGCCGATCCAGCTTGGGCACGTCGGTCATTTCAGCCTCGCGGTACGGAATCCAAAGAAAAGCGCACGCTGGTGGATCGGAACGATGGGGCTGCGCAAAGATTTCGAGTTCACCGATGGAGTGGTCGTTGGAAACGACGTTGTTGCCATCGCCTTGTTCAAAGGCGTGCCGCGCAAAGATGTCATGGAACACATGTCGTTCCATCTGTCGAGCATGGCTGCTCTGCGAGCGGCGCTTGCGATCTTGCGTCGCAAGAAAGTCAAGATGGAAGATCCCGGTGATGAGATCGGCCCCGAAGGACCCGGTTCAAAGAACATGGGCATATGGCTGCGCGATCCGGACGGTTATCGATGGGAGCTCGCGGTCCTCGCGAAACCCGCGAAGAAACCGAAGCGCGCGAAGCGCAAGGCGAAATAAGGCGCCGAAACGACATCCGAACTCTTGGCTTTCCTTAAATTGATGCGTCGTGCACTGCGCGACTGCGATCAAGAAAATGGGCAAGCGATGCTTGCCCGAGTACGACAACGAATTTCGGCAAGCGATGCTTGCCCGAGTACGACTAC
>Ga0208219_1000678_pt1 | contig 12093 bp, 9 predicted proteins | sample NGESurshal072012_7_FD_184469 | JGI IMG/M metagenome (GOLD analysis project Ga0208219, IMG submission 184469) | Arctic peat soil microbial communities from Barrow, Alaska - NGEE Surface sample 53-2 shallow-072012 (SPAdes) | ecosystem: Environmental > Terrestrial > Soil > Wetlands > Peat ...
GAGGGCCTCGGTCAGCTGGACGGAGAGCCCGTGCAGCTCCAGGTACTCGCGGTAGGCGTTCTTGGCGAAGAGTTCCGCGGTGGCCCGGCTGATCGCCGGCCCCACGGTGACCAACTGGAAGCCGACCACGTCGGTGTCGCCGGAGCCGGCCGGGCGGAAGAAGTCGGCCAGGCACAGGTGCCGGTCGTGGCGCTGCCGCGGGAACGTGAATCGTTCCCGCTCAGCCCCGTCGTCGCCGGTGACAATCAGGTCGTTGCCGTCGCTGACCGCCCGGAAGTAGCCGTAGACCACCCCGGCCTGGAGCAGCCCCTCGCTCTGCACCCGGTCCAGCAGCATCCGCAGCCGCGGCCGCCCTTCCGTCTCGACGAGTTCCGCGTAGGACGGGCCGTCCGGGCCGCGGCCGGGCTTCAGGCCCCACTGGCCCATGAACGTGGCCCGCTCGTCGAGGAACGCCGCGTACTCGGCCAGCGGGATGCCCTTGACGATCCGGTCGCCGAAGAACGGCGGGGCGGGCACCGGGGTGTCGGTGGCCACGTCCGACCGGGCGGGCATCGCATCCGGCTCGGTGACCTGGAGCCGCGCGCCGGTGGCGACCCGGCGCTCGCGCATGGGCGGCAGCTCGGCGCCGGCCTCGCCCCGCTTGACGGCCATGAAGGCATCCATGAGGCGGAGCCCCTCGAAGGCGTCGCGGGCGTACCGCACCTCACCGTCGAACAAGGAGGCCAGGTCCTGTTCCACGTAGGCCCGGGTGAGCGCGGCCCCGCCGAGCAGCACCGGCCAGCGGCCCGCGAGGTCCCGGGAGTTCAGCTCGGACAGGTTGTCCCGCATCACCACGGTGGACTTGACCAGCAGGCCGGACATGCCCACGACATCCGCACCGTGCTCGGTCGCCGCGTCCACGATGGCCGATACCGGCTGCTTGATGCCGATGTTGACCACGTCGTAGCCGTTGTTGGTCAGGATGATGTCGACCAGGTTCTTCCCGATGTCGTGCACGTCGCCCTTGACGGTGGCCAGCACGATGCGGCCCTTGCCCGCCTCGCCGGATCGCTCCATGTGCGGCTCGAGGTGGCCGACGGCCAGCTTCATGATCTCGGCCGACTGGAGCACGAAGGGCAGCTGCATCTGCCCGGAGCCGAACAGCTCCCCGACCGTCTTCATCCCGTCCAGCAGGACGTCGTTGACGATCTCCAGCGCCGGGCGCTGGGCCAGCGCCTCGTCCAGGTCGGCCTCGAGGCCGTTACGCTCCCCGTCGATGATCCGCCGCTTGAGGCGCTCCCACAGCGGCAGCCCGGCGAGTTCCGCGGCCCGGCTGGCCTTGACCGCGGCCGCGTCCACCCCCTCGAACAGCTCCAGCAGGCGGGACAGCGGGTCGTAGCCTTCCCGGCGGCGGTCGTAGACCAGATCCAGCGCCACCTGCAGCTGCTCGTCAGGGATCCGGGCGATCGGCATGATCCTCGAGGCGTGCACGATCGCGGAGTCCAGCCCCGCCCGGATGCACTCGTCGAGGAACACCGAGTTGAGCACGGCCCGGGCTGCGGGATTCAGGCCGAACGAGACGTTGGACACGCCCAGCGTGGTCTGGACCTCCGGGTAGCGCTGCTTGAGCTGGCGGATGGCCTCGATCGTCTCGATCGCGTCGCGCCGGGTCTCCTCCTGGCCGGTGGCGATGGGGAACGTGAGGCAGTCCACCATGATGTCGGAGAGGCGCATGCCCCAGTTCCCGGTCAGGTCCTCGATCAGCCGGGTGGCCACGGCGAGCTTCCAGTCGGCGGTGCGGGCCTGGCCCTGCTCATCGATGGTCAGCGCGATCACCGCGGCGCCATGCTCTGCGACCAGCGGCATGACCTTCGCCAGCCGCGAGTCCGGGCCGTCGCCGTCCTCGTAGTTGACCGAGTTGACCACGGCGCGGCCGGCCAGCAGTTCCAGTCCGGTCTGGATCACGCCGGGCTCGGTGGAGTCGATCACCAGCGGCAGCGTGGCGGCCGTGGCCAGCCGGCCGGCGACCTCGGTCATGTCGGCGGGGCCGTCCCGGCCGACATAGTCGATGCACAGGTCGAGCAGGTGCGCGCCGTCCCGGGTCTGGGCCCGGGCGATCTCCACGCAGTCGTCGTAGCGGCCTGCGACGAGGGCTTCCCGGAACGCCTTCGAGCCGTTGGCGTTGGTCCGCTCCCCGATGGCCAGGAACGACGTGTCCTGCCGGAACGCCACGTGCTGGTAGAGCGAGGCCACCCCCGGCTCGGGCCTGGGCTTGCGCGGCGCCACCGGGCGCCCCTGCAGCCGCTCCACCACGGCGGCCAGGTGCTCGGGCGTGGTGCCGCAGCAGCCGCCGACCAGGGCCAGGCCGAACTGCTCGGTGAACATGGCGTGCGCGTCGGCCAGCTGGGCCGGGCTCAGCGGGTACCGGGCCCCTTCGGAGGCCAGCACCGGCAGCCCCGCGTTGGGCATGCAGGACAGCGGGATGCGCGAGTGCGCGGCCAGGTAACGCAGGTGCTCGCCCATCTCACCCGGCCCGGTCGCGCAGTTCAGCCCGATCAGGGTGATGCCCAGCGGCTCCAGGGCAGTGAGGGCGGCACCGATCTCGCTGCCCAGCAGCATCGCGCCGGTGGTCTCGATGGTCACCTGGGCGATGAGCGGGAGCTCGGTGCCCGCGGCCGTCATCGCCCGCCGCGCGCCGATGATCGCCGCCTTGGCCTGGAGCAGGTCCTGGCTGGTCTCGATGATGATCGCGTCGGCCGCGCCGCTGATCAGGCCGGCCGCGCCGACCTGGTAGGCGTCGCGCAGGTCCGCGAACCTCGTGTGGCCGAGGGTGGGCAGCTTGGTGCCGGGCCCGATGGAGCCCAGTACCCACCGCGGGCGCCCGGGTGCGGACCACTGGTCGGCCGCCTCGCGGGCGATCCTGGCCCCGGCCTCGGACAGCTCCGCGATCCGCCCGGATAGGCCGTATTCGCCCAGGTTGCTGAGGTTCGCGCCGAATGTGTTGCTGGTAACGCAATCCACCCCGGCCTCGAGATACCCCTCGTGCACGGCGCGGACGATGTCCGGCCGGGTCACGTTGAGGATTTCGTTGCATCCCTCATGGCCGTCGAAATCGTCCAGTGTGGCGTCGCTGGCCTGGAGCATCGTCCCCATTGCCCCATCGGCCACCACCACGCGATCCCCGAGGACGGCACGGAGTTCCGGCCGGGCCGACTGGGCCGGGCGGGCAGCGTTCGTCATAGGGCCCCTATTCTAGGGCGACGCGTCCAGGAGGCGGCTTAGGCGGGACCGGCGGGACCGGCCCCCGGGGCACGTGGTGAGCATCGAGCTACACGTAACCTGGTGTCATCCGGGTGAGCGGCGGCCCCCGAAGGAGGTGGTGGGTGATCGAGTTGAACGGCGATCGAGCTCTCTCCTCGCCAGCAATCATCGCTGCCTTCGAGGGCTGGAACGATGCAGGTGAGGCCGCCAGCGGGGTGGTCGATCAGCTGGGCCTGGCCTGGGATGCCACCCAGATCGGCGCGATCGACCCGGAGGATTATTACGACTTCCAGGTGACCCGGCCGGTGATGGAAGTCTCCGAGGGCCGGACCGAACGGCTGGTCTGGCCGACCACCCGGCTGTCCGTGGCCACGCCGGAGGGCCTGGGCCGGGACATCGTGCTGGTCCACGGGATCGAGCCCAACATGCGCTGGCGGGCCTTCAGCGATGAGCTCGTGCGGTCCTTCACCGAGCTCGGTGCCCAGACCGTGGTGCTGCTGGGAGCCCTGCTGGCGGATTCCCCGCACACCCGCCCGGTACCGGTGGCCGCGGCGGCGTCCGATCCGGGCCTGGCCAGCGACCTGCATGTCGAGCCGGTGGAGTACAAGGGCCCGACGGGGATCGTCGGGGTGCTGCAGCACGCCTGCTCGCAGGCGGGCATCGCGACCGTGTCACTCTGGGCGTCCGTGCCCCACTATGTGGCCCAGCCGCCCAGCCCCAAAGCCACCCTGGCCCTGCTCCGGGGGGTCGAGGACGTCCTGGACGTGTCGCTGCCGCTGGGCGACCTGCCCCAGGAGGCCCGGGCCTGGGAACGGGGTGTCGACGAGCTGGCGGAGCAGGACACCGAGGTCGCGGACTACGTCCGGACGCTCGAGGAAGCCAAGGACGCGACCGACCTGCCCGAAGCGAGCGGCGACGCCATCGCCCGGGAGTTCGAGCGCTATCTCCGCCGCCGCCGCCACCCCGGCGAGCCAGGCAGGTAACGGAGTTCAGCCGTGCCCGAGCTGCAGCAACTGCATGCTGATCATGCCCCGGGGGTCCTGGCCTTCGAACTGGCGAACCGCGCCTACTTCGCTGCCTCGATCTCCGACCGCGGCGATGAGTTCTACGACCAGTTCACCGACCGGCACAGCGACTCGCTGGCTGAGCAGGAGGCCGGTACCGGCGCCTTCTACGTGCTCGTCGCCGAGGATGGCTCGGTCCTGGGCCGGTTCAACCTGTACCGCTTCCGGGACGGCACTGCGGAACTCGGCTACCGGGTCGCCCAGCACGCCGCCGGCCGCGGCGTGGCGACCGCGGCCGTCCGGGAGTTGTGCCAGCTGGCGGCGGTGCGGCACGGGCTGCGCACGCTCAGAGCGGCCACCTCCAGCGGGAATGCCGCGTCCCAGAAGGTGCTGGCCAAGGCCGGGTTCGTCCCGGTTGGCCCGGCCGACCCGGCCGACCTCGGCGGCAAGCCAGGCACCTGGTATCAGCGCGACCTAACCGCCGCCTGAACCCGACCCAGCCTTGACGCCCGCACGCACGGGAGTGGGAAACCTGCACCACAGCTGATCTGCGGGCGAGGCGGGGGGCTTCGGGGGGTCGTCCCCCCGGGCCAGCAGAGCCGGGGGGTCCAGGGGGTCGTCCCCCCGGACTAATACGGCGGCCAGGGAACGGCGGGCCAGTCTTCCGGCGGGTAGGGGTGGACCCGCTCTTCGAGCAGCAGTTCGACGCGCTGCCTGGTGGCCTGGATCTCGCTCTCGGCGAGCCGCTGCGGGAGTTCGTCGGCGAGCGGCCCGGCCTGCAGCTCACCCTGGAGCTTGACCAGCGCGTCGATGGCCCGGGGGGGCAGTTTCCGGCCCCGCCACTGCCAGAGCACGGTGCGGAGCTTGTACTCCTCGCCGAAGCACACGCCGTGGTCGCACCCGTAGAGCCGGTCCGCGCTGACCGGCAGCAGGTGGCCGATCTTGCGGTCCGCGTTGTTGACCACCGCGTCGAACACCGCCATGTCCCGGAGCATCTGGTGATCGGAGCGGCGGGACAGGGCCACCAGGTCCACGCTGGCGTCGGCGTCGATCCACAGCTGGCACATGCCCGGGCCGAACGGCCCATCCCGGTACACGGTCGGCGGGACCAGGTCCCAGCCCGCAGCGCGGGACACCGCGTAGGCGGCCACCTCCCGCCCGGCCAGCGTGCCGTGTGGGAAATCCCATAGCGGCCGCTCGCCCGCGATCGGCTTGTACACGCAGGCCGATTCGGCCTGGCCATGGCGGATCGTGCAGTACAGCGTGGCGTTCGAGGCGACGATCAGCCGCCCCTCGACCTCGAGCTCACCCTCACGGAGCAGCTCGAGCGAGGCGGCATCGTCATCGGGGGGATGCTTCGGATGGCGCGGGGGACGCGGCCGGGAGAGCCGGCGGGCGGGCGGCTTTTCAGCCATTGGCGGCCCGGTGGCCATTCTGGCGCGGGCAGATGTGCCCTTCGGTGTCGAGCGGCAGGCCGCAGAGCGGGCAAGGGGGCCGGCCCTGGCCCAGGATGCGCAGCGCACGCTGGGAAAAGGCCCGCGCCGAGGCCGCGGTGATGCGGACCCGGAGCACCCCCGGGCCGTTCTCGGGAATGTCCTCGGCCAGCGGCTCGACCGGCGTCTCAGACTCCTCCTGGGCCTCGATGACCACCCGCTCGTCCTCGCCGTCCCAGGCCAGGGCGATGGCACCGACTCTGAAGTCCTCCATCAGCGGCAGGTCGAGCGGCTCGTCGTCGCTGAGGTCGGAGGGGGTGGCGGCAGGCACGGAGGTGAGCCCACCGGTCCGCCGGAGTACCTCGTCGAGCAGTTCCTCCAGCCGCTCGGCGAGCAGGCTGACCTGGAATTTCTCCAGGGCCACGCTCGTCACCCGGCCGCTGGAACTGGCCTGCAGGTAGAACGTGCGCTCCCCGGGTTGCCCGACCGTACCGGCCACGAAACGGTCCGGCGGATCATAGGAGTAGACCGGCATGATCCTTATCCTCCCGCTCCCCCGCCGATGGCCGCGTCACCCTCCCCGAGGAGGGGCCGGGACGCTGCCTCAGCGGGCGCCTGCTGCGGCGCCCCGCCATTTGCGGCCGCCTTCCCCGCGCCCGCCACGGAATCGTGGGGCCTGGCCAGCCCGGCGGCGGTGCGGCCAGTGTCATTCATTCGTACCAGGAAAGGCCGAAGCGGGGTGTACCGGATGACGCTCAGCGAGCACGGATCGACCTGGATGCGCTGGCTCAGATCCAGGTGCAGGCCCAGGCTGTCCGCAATGACCGATTTAATGACGTCCCCGTGGGAGCAGATCAGGTAGACGGCGTCTTTCCCGAGCCGGGTGTTCCACTCCCGGACCGCATTCACCGCGCGGTGCTGTACCTCGGGCATGGACTCCGCGTCCTTCCCGGGGAAGCGCACCGCGCTGGGGTGGGCCTGCACCACCCGCCACAGCGGCTCCTTGGCCAGCCTCTTGAGCGGCTGGCCGGTCCAGTCGCCGTACTTGACCTCGGCGAACTGCTCATCCTCCTGGACGTCCGGCGCCGACCCGTCGCGCGCCGCGGCGATCGCCTCCGCGGTCTCCCGGCAGCGGTCCAGCGGGCTGGTGATGATCGCGTCCAGGGGCACGTCGGCGAGCCGGGCGGCCAGCGCCCCGGCCTGCGCCCGGCCACGGTCGTCTAGCGGGATGCCCGGCGTCCGCCCGGTGAGGACAGTTCCCGTACCCGCCGTCAGCCCATGCCGCACCAGCAAAACCAACGTCACGCCATGACTCTAAAGGGTCGGCAGGGCTGGTGGAAAAACGTGCCGCCCGGGTGCTCGCGCCCAGCTACCGGCTGTTCACTGGATGGACCCGCCGCCCGCCTGGGACAGTCCCCGCCCGCGAGCCGGCCGCCCGATGATGTAGGTGACCGCGCCGAAGCTGACCAGATCGCCGTCCCGCACCGGCACCCATGCCCGGACCCGCCAGCCGTTCAGCCGGGTGCCGTTGGTGGATCCCAGGTCATCCAGCATCCATCCGCTGGCCTCGCGCCTGAGCCCGGCGTGCCAGCGGGAGACGGTCGGGTCGGGCAGGACCATGTCACAGCCCGCGTCCCGGCCGATGGTGAAACGCCCCTGCCCGCCCGACGGGAACGGCAGCACCCGGGCGGGCGCGGGCCGCGAACCGCCGGCCATCAGGGCGGCGAGCGTGCTCCAGCCCCGGTGCCAGTAAGCCTGCGCGGTACTGCTCAGGCGGCGCCGGGCCGGCAGGTCGGCTATCACGTCCTCAAGATCATCCTGATAGCGGGCCTGCAGGGCTGCTTCCAGCCGGTGATCCAGCGTGTCGTGGGTGAGCCGCCCCTCGGCGTACCGCTCACGGAGCTGGCTGACCACCGCGTCACGGTCGGCATCCGAGGCACGGACGCGGGCCGCCGGCCGCCGGCGGTAACGCGGCGGATCAGGACGGTCCGCAGGCGCGTCGCCGCCCGGGTTGCCTTCCATGGTCCCGAGTATCAGTGAGGCCGGCCGCGGGCACAAGCCATACATTCCACGTCCCCGGGTAACCGGGAAACGGGTCCGCGCCAATCGGCAGGCATTGTTGTTCTGGCGGCCGTTTCCCCCCGGTGGGCAGCCGTTTGGGCCGGACTGGCGGATTACTGGCAGGCCCGGTCCGTATCCGGGAACTGGCCGCCGGGCTGCCGCGCGCCTGCACGGGGCCGACCCGTTTCATGACCGCGCCCGTTTCGCTGCCCGGTACTGTCGGGGCTCCCGGCTAGGCTGTTTCCGATGTCCGCGGTAACTGAGGTGGGCGGCACGCCGGTGCCCGACAATGCTCCCGGCCTATTCGGCGAATTCTGCGCGGCCGGGCTGTGGCCGGGCCTGCCCCGGAAGCTGGCCGGCCAGCTGGCGGGCGCGGGCATTACCGGGCCGGAACTGGTCACGGCGGACCGGCTGAAGCTCATCGACGGGGTGAGCGGTGAGCGTGCCGAATGGCTGGCGGCGTCGTTCCTGGATGCCCGGCCCTGCTACGAGACTGCGCAATTGCTGGCCGCCTGCCAGGTGCCAGCCCGGTTCGCCGGCCCCGCCGTGGCCATGCTGGGGCGCAGCGCCCAGGACCAGCTGCGCGAGGACCCGTGGCGGCTGCTGGCGGTGCCCCAGATCCGGCCGGACCAGGCCGACTGGTTCGCCCGGAAGCTGCTGCGCGAGCAGGCCAGCCCGCAGGATCAGCGGCGCGGCCGGGCGCTGGTGAGCTACCTGTTGGCCCGCGCCGCGCGGGACGGCCATACCGCCGTGCCCGCCGGGGTGATCGCGGGCGCCCTGGCCCGGTTCCGCATCGAGGATCCGGGGGCTGCCATCGCCGCCGCCGTGGATGAGGGCGGCGTGCTCCCGTTCGAGGCGGATCCCGGCGACATGGATGCCGGCGAGGTAGATCCCGGCGACATGGATGCTGGCGAGGACGGGGACCTGGCCGGGCAGGAGTCCGCGGCCGGGGACGGGCCGGGCGGGGACGGTGAGCAGGCCACGGCCGGCCTCCTGCTGGCGCTGGCCCGGTACGCCATGGCGGAGGAGGCGGTGGCGGAGGGGTTGCAGCGGCTGGCTGCCCTGGCCGGGCCGCTCGGTGGGGCCGGCCCCGGCGACGCGGAGAGCGCGGACCCGGCCCCGGACCCCGGCGGGGCGGCCGAGGCTGACCCGGCGGCCGAGGCTGACCCGGCCGCTGAGACTGACCCGGCGGCTGAGACTGACCGGGCCGCTGACCTTGACCTGGCCGCCGAGGCTGGCCCTGCCCCCGGAAGCGGCCCGGGCGAGGGGCTCGACCTGGCCCAGCAGGCAGCCGTGCAGGCCGTCGCCGGGCACGGCGTATCTGTCCTCACCGGCGGGCCGGGCACCGGCAAGAGCCGGACCGTGGCCGCGGTGGTGGCGATGGCCGCGGAGCGGGGCCTGGCCGTGGCGCTGGCCGCCCCGACCGGGCGGGCCGCGAAACGGCTGGAGGAACTCACCGGCGCCCCGGCCACCACCGTGCATCGGCTGCTCGGCGCGCAGGGCGGCGCCCGGGCGGGCGGCCCTGAGACCGGGCCCGGCGGCCCGCCCACGGCAGGGGGCGAGGCGGCCTGGGTGTTCAGCCGCAACGAGGAATGGCCGCTGGACGCGGACCTGGTGGTGGTGGACGAGGCGTCCATGCTCGACGCCGAGCTCGCCACCGCGCTGGTGGAGGCGTGCCCGGACGGGGCCAGGCTGCTGCTCGTCGGTGACCCGGCCCAGCTGCCCTCGATCGGGCCGGGCCGGGTGCTCGGGGACATCATCGACTCCGGCGCCGTGCCGGTCACCGAGCTGACCCGGCTGTACCGCCAGCGCGACGGCGGCGTCATCGCCCGGCTGGCCACCGCGGTGCGCGGCGGCCTGCTGCCCCCGGTGGACTCACCGGACCGGGAAGTCGTCGTGCTGCCCGCCCGCGGCAGCGGCGACGCCGCGCGCCGGGTGATGCAGCTGGTCACCGACTCGATCCCCCGGGCCCTGGGCATCCCGGCCGCCGACATCCAGGTGATCACCCCGGTGCACAAGGGGCCGGCCGGAACCATCGCGCTGAACCGGGCCCTCAAGGAGCGGCTCAATCCCGGGCCGGGCGCGCACGGCGGGTTCGACCCTGGTGACCGCGTGGTCTCGGTGGCCAACCACGCCGATGCGGGCTTCGCCAACGGCGAGGTCGGCACGGTCCTGGCCCGGGCCGACGGCGGCCTGCAGGTAGCGTTCCCCGCCGCCCCCGTGTCCGTGCCGGACAAGTTCCTCAGCGACCTGCGGCACGGCTGGGCGCTGACCGTGCACCGGGCCCAGGGATCCGAATGGCCCGCGGTGATCGCGGTGTTCCCCGAGGAGGCCGCGGGGATGCTGTCCCGGCCGCTGGTCTACACCGCGCTGACCCGGGCGCAGCGTCACCTGTCCGTGGTGCACGGGGCTGGCCCGGCCCTGGCCCGGGCGGTGTCCACGGTCGGCGAGCCGCCGCGGGTGACCCGGCTGGCGGGGCTGCTGAGCGGGATGTAGACCCAGCCCGGGTGGCTGCCCGGGGCGAGCCGTTATTTGAAGATCACCGTGCGGCGGCCGTGCAGCAGGATGCGGTGCTCGGCGTGCCAGCGCACCGCCCGGGCCAGCGCGACCCGCTCCGCGTCGCGCCCGAGCGCGGCCAGCTGCGCCGGGGCCGCGTTGTGCTCCACCCGGGCTACCTCCTGCTCGATGACGGGGCCCTCGTCCAGCTCGGCGGTCACGTAGTGCGCGGTCGCCCCGATCACCTTCACGCCGTAGTCGTAGGCCTGCTGGTAGGGCCGGGCGCCGCGGAAGCTGGGCAGGAACGAGTGGTGGATGTTGATGATCCGCCCGGCCAGCTTCGCGCACACCTCCGGGGACAGGATCCGCATGTACCTGGCCAGCACCACGAAGTCGACGCGGTGCGCGGCGACCAGGTCGAGCAGCCGCCCCTCGGCCTCGGCCCGGTCCGCCGGGTCCGGGCCGACCGGCACGTGCTCGAACGGCACCCCGTGGCCGGCCGCGAGCCGGGCCAGGTCGGGATGGTTCCCGACGACCAGCGGCACGTCGATGGCCAGCGACTCCGCTTCCCGGCGGTACAGCAGGTCGTTGAGGCAGTGCCCCTCCTGGGACACCATGATCAGCACGCGCGGCCGGATGGCCAGGTCGTGCAGGTCCCAGTCCATGCCGAACTCGCCCGCGATGGGCCCGAACCCGGCCCGGAGGGCCGGGGCGCCGGCGGGCGCGTCGCCGAGCGTCTCGACGTGGACCCGCATGAAGAAGCGGTTCAGGGTCAGGTCCGCGAACTGCTGGCTGTCCAGGATGTTGCAGCCTGAGTCGTGCAGGAAGGCGGCAACGGCGTGGACGATCCCGGGCCGGTCCGGGCAGGACAGCGTGAGAACCAGCTGCCTGGGGCCCGCGGGGGGCTGCCCGCGCTCAGGCGCCGACCGCATGGACGCCGCCGTCGCAATGCACGATCTCGCCGGTGGTCGCGGGGAACCAGTCGGACAGCAGGGCGACGCAGGCCCGGGCGGCCGGGCCCGCGTCGTTGACGTCCCAGCCGAGCGGGGCGCGGCTGTCCCACAGGTCCGTGAGCCCGTCGAACCCCGGAATGCTCTTGGCCGCCATGGTCCGCAGCGGGCCTGCCGACACCAGGTTGACCCGGACACCCCGGGGGCCCAGGTCACGGGCCAGGTACCGGGCGCACGACTCCAGCCCGGCCTTGGCCACCCCCATCCAGTCGTATCCGGGCCAGGCCTGCGCGGCGTCGAAGTCCAGGCCGACCACGGAGCCTCCACTGGGCATCAGCGGCAGCGCGGCGACCGCGAGCGCCTTGAGTGAGTAGGTGGACACCTGCAGCGCGGTGGCCACGTCCGCCCACTCCGTTTCCAGGAAGTTGCCGCCGAGCGCGGCCTGCGGCGCGAACCCGATCGCGTGGACGACGCCGTCCAGCCCGTCCAGGTGCCCGCTCACCCGTTCCGCCAGCGAGCCCAGATGCCCCTCGTCGGCGACGTCCAGCTCGATGACGGGCGGCGGATCGGGCAGCCGCTTGGCGATCCGTTCCACCAGGGTGAGGCGGCCGTACCCGGTCAGCACCAGCCGGGCGCCTTCCTGCTGCGCGATCCGCGCCACGTGGAACGCGATCGACGAATCGGTGAGTACCCCTGTCACCAGGATGCGCTTGCCGTCCAGGATTCCCATCGGTGTTCCTTCCCTGGTCCCTGATCTAGTGGCCCATGCCGAGGCCGCCATCGACCGGGATGACCGCCCCGGTGATGTAGGCCGCATCCGGGCCGGCCAGGAAGGCTACCGTCGCGGCGACCTCCTCGGTGCTGGCCAGGCGGCCGAGCGGCACCTGCGCGAGGATGGCCGCCTTCCGG
>Ga0208219_1000679_pt1 | contig 12092 bp, 11 predicted proteins | sample NGESurshal072012_7_FD_184469 | JGI IMG/M metagenome (GOLD analysis project Ga0208219, IMG submission 184469) | Arctic peat soil microbial communities from Barrow, Alaska - NGEE Surface sample 53-2 shallow-072012 (SPAdes) | ecosystem: Environmental > Terrestrial > Soil > Wetlands > Peat ...
TGCGGCGGCGTGCTCGAACAGGATCGGTTCGAGAAAGATCTGGTTGATGCGGTGCGGCGGCTCCGGTGTCGGCCAGTTGCAGTCCGGACCATCCTTCACTGTAAAGCGGTCGCGGCGACAGGGAATCGGAATGCGCGTCAATTCCGGACCGGTGAAAGCGGTGCGGTAGCTGATGTCGTGCGGATAATCCGCAGGCAACCCGGCATTACGGACCTTTTCCGCAAGGCCGAGCCGCCGGAAGATCTCCATGGTGCGGGCGGCGACATGGTTGCATTTCGGTTCCGGCGCCTCGGCACGAGCGCGCGTCTCCACCATGGTGACGCCGACACCTCGCCACGCCAGATCGATCGCGAGCGTGAGCCCGACCGGTCCCGCGCCGACGATCAGCACCTCAGACCAGGTCAGGCCGGGCATGAACTGCGCTTCTGCGAATAGAACTTCACGATAGACATGGGTTTTGCGTCATTCGAGTTCGGCGCCCGAATTCTTGACGATCGCGGCCCAGCGATCAACCTCGGTCTTTACGTAAGCCGCGAAGCGATCCGGCGTGGAGCCGGGCAGCGGCTCCAGCGCAATCGCGCTCAGCTTCCGGTCGGTCGCAGGATCAGCCACCAGCTTCTCGATCTGGGCCGCCAGTTGGTCGACGATCGTCCGCGGCACGCCCGCCGGGCCAACCACGCCCTGCCATGCCACCAGTTCAAACCCGGCGAGGCCGCTTTCGGCGAGCGTCGGAATGTCCGGCGCGGCGGCGATCCGCTTCGGCGTGGTGACGCCCAGAACCCTGATCTTGCCGTCGCGCATCTGCGGCAGCGCCGGCTGCAGGTCCATCACCATGAAGGGAATATGCCCAGCGATCACGTCGAGCATCGCCGGCACGCTGCCACGGTAGGCAACGTGGCGGATGTCGATGTCAGCGGCGGCCTTCAGCATCTCGGCGCCGAGATGCTGCGGGCTGCCATTGCCGGCCGAGCCATAGGCCAGTCCCGGTGTGGATTTGGCATAGGCGATGAATTCGGACAGCGTTTTGGCCGGAATCGACGGGTTGACAATCAGCGCGAACGGCACGCCGGCGACCAGCGCGATCGGTGTAAAATCCTTTACCGGATCGTATCGCAGATTCTTGTAAAGGGTCTTGTTGATGGCGAGCGTGGTCGAGGTCGCCATCAAGAGCGTATAGCCATCCGGCTCCGCCCTGGCCACCTGCTCCGCCCCGATTGTCGTCCCGGCCCCCGGCCTGTTCTCGACCACGACCGTCGCACCCATTCCGGTCTGCAACTGGTCGGCGACCAGCCGGCCGAGAAAATCGGTCGTGCCGCCCGCAGGATAGGGCACGATCATCTTGATGGGTCGGTTGGGATAGGCTGCTTCGGCCGAGGCCGGCAATCCGGCCAGCAACGCCAGTCCGCCACCACATCCGGCAAGCGCCTCACGACGCGTCAACAGCATGGCTTCTCCCTGGGGACCGCTATTATTGTCTGATCGGCGCGAACCGCTGGACTTAGCCGCTGCCGCGACATGGCAAGGGCCACCAAAGTCCAATCCATCCGTTGTTGCGAGTCAATGAGTCGCGCGGCCCGTGCCACGTCATTTCGAGTCAACCGGTCGCGCGAATGCGCGCCCTATGACAGGCTCCGCGAAGCAATCCCGGCCGCCACACGGGCAATCTGGATTGCATCGTCGCTATCGCCCCTCGCAACGACGATATAGACTGCCATCGCCAATCCGGAAGCTCCGCCGATGCTAAATGTTCCCGACAGGACCGAAAAATCCTTTGCCGACGGCAGGATCCTGCAGGCTGTCGCCGACGGCGTCGGCATTGTAACCTTCAACAATCCCGACAAGCGCAACGCGATGTCGCTCGACATGTGGGAAGGCCTCGGTCTCGCCTTGACCGAATTGCGCGACCATCCCGATGTGCGTGTCGTGATTCTGGTCGGCGCCGGCGACAAGGCGTTCGTCTCGGGCGCCGATATCAGCCAGTTCGAGAAGACCCGCCACAATGCGGCCGCCTCGGAGGAATATTCCCGGCGGAGCGCCGCGCAGCGCGCGCTGCTGGCCGATTATCCCAAACCGACCATCGCCTGCATCCGCGGCTTCTGCCTCGGCGGCGGCATGCAGGTGGCGATGCTGGCCGACATCCGCATCGCCGCCGAAGACAGCCAGTTCGGCATCCCGGCCGCCAAGCTCGGCATCGCCTATGGTTATGACGGCCTCAAGCATCTGGTCTCGCTGGTCGGGCCGTCCTGGGCGAGGCTGTTGATGTATACGGGCATGCGGATCGATTCCGCGGAAGCCGGGCGGATCGGGCTGGTGGACCGCGTGGTTCCCGATGCCGAATTGTGGAATGCGACGCTGGACATCGCCCGCACCATTTCCGACAACGCGCCGCTGGCGGTCCAGGCCGCCAAGATCACCATCGCGCAGGTCCTGAAGGATCCCGGCGACCGCGACATGAACGCGATCAGGCAGATCGGCACCGCCTGCATGGACTCGGAGGATTTCCGCGAGGGCCGCCACGCCTTCATGGAGAAACGCAAGCCGCGGTTCCAGGGACGATGACAGCCGAACCGGCGCTTCCGTTGGATGAAGTCGTGGCGCGAAAGGTTCAAGCGAAGCGTAAGGTGAGGTTCATGACTGCTGCGTTCTATCTTGGCGAGATACTGGTAGGATCCTTACTCGCCATCGTCCTGCTGGTGACTTCGCATCTGAGAATGAGCGGCGACGCCGCGCTGTTCGCAGCCGGCATCGTTGCATGGACCCTTGCCGAATATCTGGTTCATCGCTTTGTGCTGCATGATCTCATACCAACCCAACACGGCCTTCATCACGCCCACCCGGACGCCCCGGTCCTCACAATTTTTTGGCAGATATGGCTCTGTTTCGCGCTGGTCTATCTGATCGCCGGCGGCGCCTTCCTGGCGGGCGCGCTGGTCGCCTATAGCTGGTATCTGTTCGTGCATCATTGCGCGCACCACAGCGCGGAAAGCTTGCCGCCGGGGCTCCTGGAGCACCACCGGCAACATCATCGATGTGCGACACGAAACTTCGGCGTCAGCACCACCCTTTGGGATCACCTGTTCGGAACGATGCTACGCCAACGATCCCAGCCTTCGTGAGACGACGAAGGTGAGCGAGGATATTGCGGAGCAACGCCCCCGCCGTGGTTCTCGCAAACGGGGGCGACCCACCTACAGCGCCGCGAGCACCGCCCTGGCGATATCGTCGGTGCCGTTCGATCCGCCGAACTCCATCGGCCTGATGCCATCGGCATAGACCTTGTCGACCGCGCGCTCGATGCGCTCGCCGGCTTCGGCGGCGGCCTCAAGGCCGTGCCTGTCGGCAAGCCAGTCCAGCATCATCGCCGCAGACAGGATCATGCCGGTCGGATTGGCCTTGCCCTGCCCCATGATGTCGGGTGCGGTGCCATGGCAAGGCTGGAACACGGCGTGGCGGTCGCCGATGTCGGCCGACGGCGCCATGCCCATGCCGCCGATCAGCCCGGCCGTCATGTCCGAGAGAATATCGCCGAACATGTTCTCCATCACCAAGACGTCGAAATCCCAGGGACGCTTGACCAGAAGCGCGGAGCAGGCGTCGACATAGAGCCGGTCAGCCTTGACGCCGGGATGCCGTGCCGCCGCCTGGTCGAACATCTCGCGGAAGAACGCGAATGCCTTGAACACGTTGGCCTTGTCGACGCAGGTCAGCGCGCCCGGCCGGCCTCGCGCCTTGCGCCGTTCGGCCAGCCGGAACGAGAATTCAAACAGCCGCTCCGACGTCCTGCGCGTAATGACCAGCGTCTCGCGCGCCTCGCTGTCGGTGACGACGCCCTTCCCCATCGACGCGAACAGGCCCTCGGTGGATTCCCGGATCACGATCAGATCGATGCCGCGCTGATCCGCGCCGACGATCGGGCTCGGTACCCCGGGGATCAGCCGCGCCGGGCGCACGCCGGCATAGAGGTCGAAGTGAAAACGCAGCTCGACCTGCGGCATGATCTCGGTGTTGTCGGGATAGCGCACCGAAGGCAGTCCGCAGGCGCCGAGCAGGATCGCGTCCGCCTCGTCGCACAGCCGCACCGTGCTCTCCGGCATCGACGTGCCGGTCTCGCGATAATGGTTGGCGCCGGCGGGTGCGTCGGTGAAGCGAAACTGCAGTCCCGATTTCGATGCCACCTTGCGCAGGATTTCAAGCGCGGGCGCCATCACTTCGGGGCCGATGCCGTCGCCTGCGAGCACGGCGATATGGAGCGCGTTGTTGGCAGACATGGAATTTTCCTTACGGCACCTTACGGCGTCAGCACGGCGCGCCCGACCAGCCTGCCCTTCTGCAGATCGACCAGCGCGTCATTGGCCTTGGCGAGCGGCATCGGCGTCACCGGGATCGGCGCGATCCTCTTCGCGCGCACCAGATCGAGCAATTCCTGGGTCTCCCGGAGATTGCCGACGTAACTGCCCTGGATGGTGATGGCCTTGATCGGGATCAGCGGCAGCGCCCATGGCGCCCCGCCGCCGAACAGGCCGACGATGATGAGCTTGCCGCCCTTGGTCAGGCAGTCGAAGCCGAGCTGGGTGCTGGCGGCGTTGCCGACCAGATCGATCACCGCGCGGATCGGGCCGCCGGCTTTTTTGGCCAACTGCTCCAGGGCATCGGGGGCCTTGCCGTCGACGGTCGCAAGCGCGCCGGCCTGTTCGGCCGCTTCGCGCTTGCGCGCGTCGATATCGACGACAATGGCGCCCTTGCCGCCCATCGCCTTCAGCAGCGACAGCGCCATCAGCCCGAGGCCGCCGGCGCCGAAAATCACGATCGGCGTGTTGAGAAGAGCCTCGACCTTCTTCAGCGCGCTGTAGGTGGTGACGCCGGAACAGGCATAGGGCGCCGCGGTCACGGGATCGAGACCCCTGAGGTTCAGCAAATAGCGCGGATGCGGCACCGTCATGTAGTCGGCATAGCCGCCGTCGCAATAAACGCCGAGCGAATTGGGCTTCAGGCACATATTCTCGTCGCCGGCGAGACAGGTCTCGCACTTGCCGCAACCAAGCCAGGGATAGGCCAGCGCGATGTCGCCGACCTTGAGATCGCCCTTGTCGGCGGCTTTCACCTCGGGACCGAACGTCACCACCTCGCCGACCGTTTCATGGCCCATGGTGCGCGGCAGCGACACGCCGCGATCCTTCAGCGACAGGGGCTTGCGTCCATGGCCGAGGTCATAGCCGCCTTCCCAGATATGCAGATCGCTGTGGCAGACGCCGGCAGCCTTGACCTTGATCAGCACCTGCGTTCCCGACGGTTGCGGCGTCGGCCGATCTACTTCTTTCAGCGGGGCATTGAAATCGGCAACCTGGAAACTCTTCATCGCTGCTCTCCGATCCCTGGTTCCTGATCTTGGGCGAACATGGCCGTTCGTCCTGACGTCGTTGCTAGACGCTTAGCCGGCGGCGATCAATGGGTGATGGCAGGCCACGAACTGCTGCGGCACCACCTCGCGCAGCTCCGGCGCCTGGTCGGCGCATTGCCGGTCCGCGCGCGGACAGCGGGTACGAAAACGGCAACCCGAAGGGGGTGCAATCGGCGACGGCGGCTCGCCGACCGGCACGCTTTCGGCAGGCCGCACCTCCGGGTCGGGCACCGGAATCGCCTCGATCAGCAGCGCGGTATAGGGATGTGCTGGCCTTGCGAACAATTGCGCAGACGGACCCACCTCGCACAGCCTGCCGAGATACATCACCGCGACGCGGTCGCTCACCGCCTTCACCACCGCGAGATCGTGGGCGATGAACAGCAGCGTCAAGCCGTAACGCGCCTTCATCTCTTCCAGCAGGTTGAGGATCTGGGCGCGAATGGAAACATCGAGCGCGGAAACCGGTTCGTCGCAGATGATGAACTCCGGATTGAGGACGAGCGCACGCGCAATGCAGACGCGCTGGCATTGTCCGCCGGAAAACTCGTGCGGCAGCCGTCCGACCACCAGGCCGGGGTCGAGACCAACCGCGCTGAGCACGTCACCGACGAGCTGTCGGCGCCGCTTTGCATCCTTGACGCCGGCTATCACCAGCGGTTCCGCAACGATCTCGCCGATGCGCCGTCTCGGATTCAGGGACGCAATCGGATCCTGGAAGATAAGCTGCACGCGGCGGCGCATGCGACGCAGCGCATCGCCCTGCATCGCCGTGAGATCGTGGCCGTCGAACAGCACGCGTCCCGAAACGGCCTGGCGCAACTGCAGCACGGCGCGACCGAGGGTCGACTTTCCGCAGCCGGACTCTCCGACCAGGCCGAGCGTCTCCCCGCGGGCAATGTGCAGGCTGACATCGGACACCGCATGGATGGTGTTGCCGCCGACCACATATTCGACGACGAGGTTTTCCACCTTGAGCAACGGATCGCGTGAACCGGATGGCTGGATATCGCCCGTCATGCGCGGAAGCCGGTCGCGCTCGCGAGCGGATGAAAGCAGGCATATTGATGATCGCAAGATTCCGCCCCGGCGAGCGCGGGCTTTGTTCGATAGCATTCACCGGCGGCATAGCGGCAGCGCGGCGAAAACGAACAGCCCTGGACCGGCCGTGTCGGATCCGGCGGCCGTCCCCCGATCGCCGGCAGCGGGGTGTGCGGAACCGCATCGATCTTCGGAATCGCCGCGAGCAGCGCTGCGGTGTAGGGCATGCGCATCTGCCTGAACAGCACCGGGGTCGGCGCCCGTTCCACGATGCGGCCGGCGTACATCACGGCCACTTCGTCGGTACGGCCGGCAACTACGCCGAGATCATGGGTGATCAGGATCATCGCCATATGCCGGCGGCGCTGCTCGCGCGCCAGCAGATCGAGAATCTGCGCCTGTATCGTCACGTCAAGGGCGGTGGTCGGCTCATCGGCGATCAGGAGCTTCGGCTCACACGACAGCGCGATCGCAATCGCAACCCGCTGCCGCATGCCGCCCGAGAGTTGATGCGGATATTGCAGCAATCGCTGTTCCGGCGCGGGAATGCCGACCGCGGCCAGCAATTCGACGCTGCGCTTTCTCGCCGTCGCGCCGTCAAGCTCGAGATGTTCCTGCAGCGTTTCAATCAACTGGGTGCCGATGGTCAACACCGGGTTGAGCGAGGTCATTGGGTCCTGGAATACGACCGCGAGCGAGCGGCCGCGCAGCTTGCGCAAAGGCTCGGGTCCTAGCGCCACGAGGTCCTGTCCATCAAACATCACGCGGCCGGAGAGCCTCGCCTTCTTTGGCAGCAGTTGCAGGATGGCGCGCGACAGCATGGTCTTGCCGCAGCCGGATTCGCCGACAATCCCCAGCGTTCGACCGGCGCCGATGCTCAGATCGACCTGATCCACCGCGCGAAGATTGCCGCGCGGCGTCGGCAGGTCGACCGCCACGTTTTCGACCGAAAGCAACGCCGGCCCGGTCACAGCGCGCCCTGGCGCGGATCGGTGAAAACCCTCAGCGTGTCGCCGACCAGGTTGAAGGAAAGCACGGTCAGGAACATCGTGATCGCTGGAATGAAGGCGAGACGTGGGGCGATCTCGAGGCTCTCGCGTCCCTCCCCGATCATGCTGCCCCAGCTTGGGGTCGGCGGCGGCACCCCGAGGCCGAGGAAAGACAGTGCGCCCTCGACCACGATGGTGACGGCAACGCCGAGCAGGAAGAATGCGAGCAACGGCAGGAACACGTTGGGCAGCAGTTCGCGCAGCAGGATGCGCGCGTGCGTCGCGCCGAGCGCCTGCGCCGCAATCACGAACTCACGGCGCGCGAGGCTGAGCGTAGCCGCCCGCGCGACCCGCATGAAGGCTGGGATGCCAAGCACGCCGAGAATGCAGGTGAGATTCAGGATCGACTGTCCGAGATAGGCGGTCACCGCGAGCGCCAGTATCAATGGCGGAAAGGCGAGCAGCACATCCATGCTTCCGACCACCAGCGTTTCGAAGCGGCCGCGAAAATACCCGGCCAGCATGCCAAATGCGCCGCCGATCGTAATGCCGATCACCGGCGCGCAGATGCCCACCGTCAGCGATATCCGGGCGCCATAGATCAGTCGCGCCAGTTCGTCCCGGCCGAGGCCGTCGGTACCGAGCCAGTGCAAGGCCGACATCGGCGCTCGGCGCTCCAGCATGTCCATGTCGGTCGGACTGGGGATCGGCAGCAGACTGACCAGGGCGGCGGCCGCAAAGACGAAGGTCATCCAGCCGATCGCCATCCAGAACAACGACCCCAGCCGGCGCGGCCGCCCGACCGAGCCTGCGGCGACATCCGCATCGATGCCGAGCTCAAGCGTGGCCATGGCGGATCCTGGGATCGAGGACGGCGTAGAGCAGGTCGACAATGAAGTTCATCAGCACGAAGCCCGCGGCGACCAGCAGTACCACGCCCTGCAGAATGATGAGGTCGCGGGTATAGATCGCGCTGACCAGAAGCCGGCCGATTCCCGGCAGCGCAAAAATCGATTCGACGATCAGCGCGCCGCCGATCAATCGTCCGATGTTGATTCCGGTTATCGTGATCAGGGTCAGTGACGAGGGCTTGAGAGCATGCACGAACAGGATACGCGATGCCTTCAGCCCCTTGGCCCTGGCCAGCGCGATATAGTCTTCCTGCAGCGTCGCGATCATGTCGGAGCGAAGCACCCGCATGATCCCCGGCCATTCGGCCAGCGCCAGGGTCAGCGCCGGCAGCACGAAGAAGCGCAGATTTCCGATCGGATCTTCTCCGATCGGGACATAGCCGGTCGCCGGCAGCCAGCGCAACTCGACCGCAAACAGGTAGATCAACAGGATCGCGGACAGGAATGAGGGTACCGACAACATGCCGAACGCCGTGCTGGTCATGAAGCGGTCGAAAGCGCTGCCGTTGCGTACCGCGCAGGCGATCGCAAGCGGGACGCCGATGGCAAGACCGATGAGTTCGGCGAGGATCATCAGCTCGATCGATACCGGCAGGCGTTCGGCCACGGCCTGCAACACGGTCTGCCCGGTGCGGAACGATCGGCCGAAATCGCCCTGCAGCAGGTGACCCAGCCAGCCGATGTAACGCCACCAGATCGGCTGATCGAGACCCATGTCGTGGCGCAGCGCCGCCACCTTCTCCGGTGTCGCCTGGTCGCCCAGGATCACATAGGCGAGATCGCCGGGCAGCAGCGAAGCAATGAAGAATGTCAGCAGCGATACCGCGACCAGGACCGGCACCAGATACAGGAGCCTTCGCGCCACGAATCCCGGCATCGGGCGTTATTCCATCCAGACGTTGGAAACGTCGATCACCCCGCTATAAATTTTCGGCAGGCCTTTCAGCTTGGCGCTCGAGATCGCGTAGTAGGTATTCTGGAAGGTCCAGAACCAGATCGCCTGCTGGTTGATGAGCCGGCTGATCGCGCAATAGTCATCGATGCGCTTGTCGGTGTCCGCGGTCGTGCGCGCGTGTTCCAGCAGATGATCGAGCTCGGGATTGGAATAATTGGCGAGCGCGACCGGGCTGCCGGTGTGGAAATTGGCGTACATCTGCGGGTCGGGATCGGCAAGGTCGACGATCCGCCACGGCGTCAGCTGAAACTGACGCATGAATGCGCGCGGCACGATGGTGGCCTGGTCGACCTGCTCGATCTCCATATTGGCGCCAACCTGCTTCCAGAACTGCTGCAGCACCTGGCCGACGGTACGGCCCCGCGGCGTGGCGGTAACCAGCATCTTGAAATCGACCGGCTTGCCGTAGTCCTTGATCAGCGCCTTGGCCTTCTCGACATCGAAAGGAAGCGCGCCGTCGTCCTTGCACTTGACCCAGGAGCCGTCGCCGTAGGGATTGCTGGCCGGCTTGCTCAAACCGTTGGTGATCGCCTGCGACATCTTCTTGCGGTCGATAGCCATCACCAGCGCCTGGCGCACGCGCAGGTCGTCGAACGGCGCGAGCTTGGTGTTGAACGCATAGACCTGGGCGCCGGACCCGGTATAGGTGTGCACCGTCATCCTCGAATCTTTTTCCGCCTTCTGGATATTGTCCGCGTCGTACTCATCGTCCCAGATGATATCGGCCTCGCCGGATTGCAGGCTGGCGAACCGCGACTGCGCATCTGGCAGCGGCTTCAGTATGATCTGATCGAGGTAGGGGTGGCCCCTGTTCCAGTAGTCCGGGTTCCTCTCGAGCACCATGCGATCGCCCGCGGTCCAGGACTTCAGCATGTACGGCCCGGTGCCGACGGGATTGCGGTTGTAGTCGTCGCCCTTGGTCTTCCACGCGGTCGGCGACTGAATGACATTGTTCGAGCTTTGAATGGTCAGGACCGCGGGCAGGTTCACCGACGGATCGGTCAGATTGTAGACCAGCGTCAATTCGTCCGGCGCCTGGACGTCGTGGATTCCGGCGATGTAGAAGGCGCAGCGGCACTTGTTGGCCGGGTCCTTCTGCCGGTCGAAATTGGCTTTCGCCGCCGCCGCATTGAACGGCGTGCCGTCCTGGAACTTGACGCCCGGCCGCAGCTTGAAGGTCCAGGTCTTGTAGTCGTCGGAATGGGTCCAGGACAGCGCGAGCTTCGGCTGCGGCTGGCCCTTGTCGTCGAGCGACACCAGCGTATCGAAAATCGCCGCCGCCGCCGTTTCCGCCGAGGTATCGAACACGCCGACCTTGAGCGGATCGAAACCGGGAATGTCGAGTTCGAGGCCGACCGTGATGCTGCCGCCCTGCTTCTGGGCGTTGGCGGAGCTTGCAAACCCGGCGATGGCAAATGCCGTCACAAGGAATATCTGCGCGAGCTTGCGCGAGCTGATGGCCACGGTCATGTAATCTCCTCCCCGATCGGTGCGTCCGGTATTCCGGATCGTTGGCGACTGCCGCGTCAGATTGGCCGGAATCGCAGACTCGGGCAAGGCCGGACGCGGTTACCGGATGAAAAGCCGCAGGGAGACGACGCTCGCACCGCTAGGCGACCGGCGAGGTTGCCGCGAAAGCCGCTATTTCCTGGTCCGAGAGTCCGGTCTCCCGGAGATACGCAACCGTATGCTCGCCGAGCGTTGCCGCCCGCTTTCCGGCGCTGACCGCGGCTTCCGACATGCGAAACGGCAAGTTCATCACCCTGAACGTGCCGTCGTCGTCGGCCACTTCGGCCAGTGCACCCCGATGCCCAAGCTGGGGATCGGACAATGCCTGCGCGACGGTGCGATAGGCGGAGCTGGGAACGCCGTTTTGGTTCAGCAGCGCAAGGCAGGTTTCGGTCGAGAGCGGGCGCGACCAGGTCTCAACACCCTCCATCAAATCCTTCCAGTGATGGCGCCGGTCCGGATATTTCGCAAAGCGCGGATCGGCGATCCACTCCGGATGGCCGGCAGCCATCACCAGATTCTGAAATGTCTTTTCGCTGGCAATGGCGACCATCACATAGCCGTCCGCTGTCTCCACCGGACCGAACATCGGGCGGCTCGGCGTGGTTACGGCGAACTGGGCCCACTGCACTTCATTCAAGGTGAGACTGAGCATCGATTCCAGCATCGACACATCGATGTGCTGACCCTTGTGCGTCTCCTGCCGCTGGTACAAGGCCGCCGAGATAGCGCCGAAAGCATAGACGCCGGTGACGACGTCGGCATGATAGATGCCGCAATAATCCGGGCGCGAACGCCCTGGCTGGTAGGACAAATGGGCCATATCGTAGCCGGATGCCGCGTGGATAACTGGCGCATAGGCCGGCAGTTCGGCCGACGGCCCGGTTTGACCGTATCCGGAAATCGAACAATAGATCAGTTCCGGATTGAACGGCTGCAGCGCGCCGTAGTCGAGCTTCAGCCGCCGCATGACGCCCGGACGAAAATTTTCGACAAGAATATCGGAGGTCGCGGCAAGGCGATGGATGATGTCGGTTGCGTTCGGCGCCTTCAGATCGAGAACAAGGCTTTTCTTGCCGGCATTGAGCTGGCCGAAAACGCTGCTGCAATGATTGCGAACGGGAGGGCGGGTTCGCATCGTCTCGCCCTCCGCCGGCTCGATCTTGATGACCTCCGCGCCCATGTCGGCCAGCATCCGGGTACAATGTGGACCGGCAATCGTGGTCGAAAAATCCAGGACGCGAAGGCCCTGAAAGCTCTTTGTCAAAATACCCTGATCGTTTTCCGCT
>Ga0208219_1000683_pt1 | contig 12046 bp, 11 predicted proteins | sample NGESurshal072012_7_FD_184469 | JGI IMG/M metagenome (GOLD analysis project Ga0208219, IMG submission 184469) | Arctic peat soil microbial communities from Barrow, Alaska - NGEE Surface sample 53-2 shallow-072012 (SPAdes) | ecosystem: Environmental > Terrestrial > Soil > Wetlands > Peat ...
GCGCCCCCGCTGGTGGCGGCCCGGGGTCTTCCGGCAGCAGGCGGTCAGGGAAGACGGGGCTACGTCCAGCGGCGTTGTCCCGCTCGGCAGGACCATGGACGCAACGTTCCTGCTCAGCGAGATCACGCTGCAACTGGCCGTCAGTGTTGCCTGGCTGGATGAGTAGGGCTCCCGGTTCATGTCCCTCTGGCGTCCTGGATGGCGCTCATTGCTCCATGCTCAGCCGCTCAACGGACTGACCGGTGACACGCGCTATTACCTCGAAGTCCTTATCGAGGTGCAAGATCGTGAGTCCAGTCAGCTCGGCGGTCGCTGCGATGATCAGGTCCGGTATGGACGGCGCACGGTGCTGCCCGCGGTCGGCGAGCAAAGTGAGCCCCGGGAGTGTCCGCTCGTAGCCACGCAACGCCGGCCCGGCGCAGCGCCTACGCTGGGCCGATGGCTGGGTGATTCCGCGCCTGGTCCTCGTAGCTGCCGCGCAGGGGTGGCGCCCAGATCAGGGAGTTTGCCTCATGAGTGTCCCCGGGACGGAGTCCGCCGGGGCTGCGGAGCGCGCGGCTGGCGCTGCGGCGGCCGCGCCCGGGACGGCGGTTCCGGGTGACGACCCGCGGCTGCCCTGGCAGGGGAAGCCGCGAACCGCCGACATTCTCTGCTGGCTGGGCATCGTGCTCAGCGGCGTCCTCTACTGGGCCCTGCTGCCGTTGCGGGTGTCGCTGATCGGCACTCACCCGGTGGTGGCAGAACTGCTCAATGGCAGCATCGAAGCGATCATCTCGGCCGCCGCGTTCGCCAGGACCGGGCACGGGACGCTGGCCGTGGTGCTGCTCGCCGCGATTCCAGGGCTGATGAAGTTCGACCTCTTGTACTGGTGGGCCGGGCGCCTGTGGGGCGAGCGGTTCATCATGGCCCTGCCCGGGAGCAAGCGCGCGGCTAAGCACATGGCGCGTGTGCAGCGGACCGGCCGCAAGCTCACCTGGCCAGCTGTGGTGGCCAGTTCCTTCCTCCCCATCCCCAGGGCGATCATTTTTGTCATAGTCGGCTGGGCCGGGATGAGGCTTGTCGTGTTCCTCATCCTGGACCTAATCGGCGTCCTGCTGTGGGCCGGCCTTCTCGCCGGGCTGGGGTATGCGCTCGGTCACCACGCGGTCGTCGCGGCCATGACCATCTCCCGTTACAGCTGGTGGTTCACGATCGGGATCGTGGCGCTGACCGTGATTTCGGTAGTGCGCTCGCAGCGCCGGCTGAAAGCGGCCCCGGCGGCCCCGGCCGACCAGAACGGCGGATGATCTCCCGTCAGGTAGATGCGGGAGCGGGCAGTGCGGGCCTGGCCGGGAGCCGGACAAGCGGGAGCAATCAGGAAGACGGCCCTTGTGATGGCATATCCGCTGGTCAGCGGTCTTTGAGCCAATAAAAAAGGCGCCCCCGGCAGGGCACCCAGAACGTGGGAACGCACGCCGATTGGTGGATCGCTGCAGGTCGAAGCCCGCTCGCAGCTGCCCGGGACGCCGCGGGGCATGGGTGGTGCGCGACGCCCGTGGTAAGACCCGCCGCCTGCGGCAGTCCCGGGATGCGGCCACCTAAACCGGCCGCCGTCCACTCACAGCCGTCGGCCGGAGCGCTCTGGTACCCAAATGTGGTACCTATGTGGTACAGTTAATCCGTACCATATAGAAGGGAGCGCGTGGCAGTGGCCATCAGTGCCAGCGAGGCTCGCTCGCGCCTGTTCCCCCTCATACAGCAGGTTAACGACGACCATGTGCCGGTGAGGATCAGTTCCAAGGGCGGGGACGCCGTGCTCATCTCCGCTGAGGACTTCGACTCCTGGCAGGAGACTATCTACCTGCTGCGATCTCCTGCCAACGCCCGGCGGCTCATGGAAGCCGTCGCCCGGGACAAGTCCGGCGAAGCCGCCGTCGTCAAGACCATGGAGGAGCTAGAGGCTCTGGCGGGCGAGTAGTGAGAAGCATTCACTTCGACCCCGATGCCTGGGAGGACTTCCTCTACTGGCTGGGCGCGGACAGGAAGATGGCGAAGAGGATCACGCGCCTGATCGGTGAGATCCAGCGAGACCCGTTCTCCGGGATAGGTAAGCCTGAACCCTTAAAGGGCGACCTGTCCGGCTACTGGTCCCGCCGCATCGACGACGAGCACCGGCTGGTTTACCGGGCCGACGACAAAGAGGTGAAGATCCTCAAGGCTCGTTATCACTACAGCGACTGACCCGGCCGGGGATTCATAGCCGCCTGAACGTAAACATTCACCTCCTGCGCGCTCCCTGACGTCCGGGCGACCTACGCTGCGTAAATGCGAATGTAATCAACGAGCATGCGCTGCGGAAATGTCACTGACCGGTCCGGGCGTTCAGAGAAGCGGCCGCCGACTGCGACGTTGACGAGCAGGAAGAAGTCGTGGTCGAAAACCCAGGGGTTGCCCCGCAGGTCCGCTCGCGTCACCGTGTGGTAGAGCTTCTCGTCTGCATACCAGCGGATCCTGCCCGGTTCCCAGCTGACCGAGTACACATGGAAGTCGTCCGCGAGCGGGGAGCCGACATCCAGGGCTGCCGTGATTCCCCTGCCGCCGGAATACCCGGGCCCGTGGACAGTTCCGTGAACCACGGCCGGATCGGTACCGAAATTCTCCATGACGTCGATCTCACCGCACTGCGGCCATCCGACCTCGTCGATGTTCTCGCCGAGCAGCCAGAATCCGGGCCAGATCCCGCGACCGCGCGGGAGCTTTATCCGCGCCCGCACCAGTCCATAGCGGAAGGACATCAGGTTCTTGCTGATCAGCCGCGCGGACGTATATTCACAACCGCCGTACTGACGCCCAGCGAGCTGGGGATCCGGGCGCCGCACCACGATGGCGAGATTGCCCGCGCCGTCCAGCGCCGCGTTGCCGGTGCCGTCCGTGTAGCACTGGAGTTCCTGGTTTCCCCACCCGTGCCCGCCGACCTCCGGCCGCCATGTCCGGGGGCTTGCCGGCGAACCCGCTGCCCCATCGAACTCCTCCGACCAGGCCAGGGAATATGCGGCGAACTCGTCCGGAACCCGGTCACTCATTCGTGCCTCCTGGCCGTTCGCGACGACGGTGTCCCCGGCAGAGGCCAGGGTAAGGCATTCACATCTGTGCGATTCGGTGATTTCCGCTCGCGCTGCGTGACGGGCGGAGCGTCGGCAAGGCCGCATGGGACGGGTGCGGGAGCCTGGCGGACTTGGGTGCGGTATCCCGGCGTACGATCGCGTGATGATTTTGCGGTGCACGAGCAAGCTTCTCGCTATTATCGGGCCGGCGCCTGCCGCGAAGCCAGCCCAAGCGCCTGACGCGGAGGAACTGGTACGCGAATTTGATGTGGTTCGATCGTCGCAAGTGCCTGCTGCTGACCCACGCGGCCACGCTTTTCTCGATCTTCGAGGCAAATGTGAGCGCGCCGGGTCTGCGTGCGACGGGCCCGTTGGTCAGCCGCCTCATCGAGCGAGAGCTTGCCTGCGAGGGACTGCCGTCCGCCGTGTTCGCCGGGCTGGAGCCAGAGGACCTGATCCTCGCCAGGACGGCTGACCGCAGTGTCCTGGGCTGCATGAACGACATGGCCTTCCTCTGCCGGTACACGATCGCCGAGTCTGGTGGCCTGATGAGCACTGATCTCGGCGCGCTCAACCGGTCGCTTCGCCGCAACATCAACAGTGCCCGCGGCTACCAGCCCCCCATCGGTCTGGCAGCCCGGCGCTCCAAGGAGTCAGGCCGGTGAAGCCGGGGAGTACGGCGCTGGCGTCGTTGAGGCCGCAGGAGGCCGTGCAGGTACTGGCCGGGCTAATGGACAGTCATCCCGAGCTGGTAGCGGAAATGGAGAATCTGGCCGCTGAGGCGATCGCCCCGCCGAGCCGCGACCAGGTTGAGGCGTCTGTTTCCAAGCGGTTGCGCGGGCTGGACATCGACGATCTGGCGGAGCTCGCCGGAAAGCACCGAGGGCGGTATGTGCAGCCTTGGACGGCGGCCGGAGAGCTGATCGACGGCATAGCGGGGCCGTATCTGGAGGATGTGCGCCGCCTGGCGGGACTCGGCCGGGTGGCTGAGGCACACCAGGTTGCCGTCGGCGTCCTGGCCGGGCTGTACGCGTGCGGGGACGTTGCCGGGCATGAGGTGCTCGGCTATGTGGAGCTGCCTGACCGGGCTGACGAGGTTATACGGTTTCTCGCGCGCCAGGAGATACCGCTGCCGGCCGAGGCATGGCGCGATGCGTGCCCAGATTGGCACCTGGGTCGCTGACATGCCCAGGGACGGGCGTGACGGATTCTCGGGTACAGCCCCTTGACTGATTGGTAAGAAACCAGGTCGGCCTGTCTTGGGGGAATGGCGCGTGCATCTGCTGCGTCTGGGCGGCGAGCCGATGGCCTGATGGTGTTCGATGGCCGCCATGACGATGGCTCGGTTGTTCGGCGAGGCGGATCTGCAGCGGGTGGCGGGGGAGAGGTCGTTTGGTCGTGGACAGGGTTATCTGGACGCGGTGGGCGATCTGGAGATCGGCGTGGGCCAGGTCACGGCGACGGTCTACGGTACGGACGCCTACGAGGTCGTGCTGGATCTGGGCGATGACGGTGTCACGGGTGAGTGCTCGTGTCCGCATGGCCGGGAAAGTTTCTTCTGCAAGCACTTGGTCGCGGTCGGGCTGACCGTGCTGGCCCGCTCTGGTGACGTTCCGGCTCAGCAGGCGGCTGCCGCCGCGACGGCACGGTCACTGGAAACGTGGCTGGACGGGCTATCCCGCGACGACCTGCTCAGGCTGGTGCGTGAGCAGGTCCGCGAGGACCGGGGGCTGCGCCGCCGGCTGGAGCTACGGGCTGCTGCCGCTGGGCCAGATCTGAGCAATGTCCGGGCCAGGGTAGGTGAGCTGCTCGATGTCCGCGGCTTCTCCCGGTATGGGTCCATCGAGTACGCGGACGCCCAGGCGTACTCTTCCCAGGTCGACGAAGTGGTCGCCGTGATCGACGGTCTCATCGACAGTCGGCAGGCGGCCGACGCGGCAAGCATCGCCGGGTTCGCGCTGTCCGCTGTGCTGGAGGCGCTGGAACAGGCCGACGACTCCGATGGGTGGATTGGAGGCAGCGCACAGGAACTCGCCGACGCGCATGCCCGTGCCTGCACCGCCGCGCCGGTGGATCCCGTTGAGCTGGCCGGATGGCTGGCGGGGTTCGTCCTCGGGGACGGGCAGATGCTCAGCGATTTCTATGCCGGTGCCTACGATGATGCGCTCGGGGGACACGGGTGGGCCGAGTACCGTCGGCTGATCACTCAGGCGTGGCAGGAGAATCCTTCCGGGTGGCACGAGAAATACCTGTTGCACGAGTTGCTGCGCAGCGCCGGGGACGTGGACGCGCTGGTCGCCATGTACGCGGCCGAACTACTGCCGAGCGGTTATACGCACCTGATGATCGCCCAAGAGTTCGACGAGGTCGGCCGTGCGGATGAAGCCCTCGAGTGGGCGGAGCGTGGCTTGCGGGAAGCAGCCGGGAGCCTGGATGCCCGGCTGGTGGACTACTTGGCGGCGCGGTACGAGGCTACGGGGGCGTTCGGCAAGGCTCTGGCCGCTCGGCAGAACGCCTTCGACAGCAGCCGGACACTGGCCAGCTACCGCGCGCTTCGGGAGGCGGCGGGCAAAGCCGGGCAATGGGAAGCGGTGCGCGAGCGTGCCTTGCAGCGGCTGCGAAGCGATGCCGCCGCCTCCGCCGCGCAGAGCCGTGCGGGTTTCGGCTGGAGCGAGGGCCCGGTGTGGATCAGCGCGCTGATCGACGACGGTGATGTCGGCGCGGCGTGGGACGCGGCAGCCGGTGTCGCTAGCGACCGCCAGTGGCTCGCTCTCGCCGACCTGATCAGCAGCGACCGGCCAGCCGACGCTCTGCCCGTCTACCTGCGCGCGATCGAGCCGCTCCGGTCCCAGACCGGCGACCCGATATATCAGCAGGCCGCCGCCCTGCTTGGCAAGATCCAGTACTGCCACCAGCAGCTGGGCACGGCGCCGGAGTTCGCCGCTTACCTAGCGGCGCTGCGCGCCGATCAGAAACGCAAGCGCAACCTGATCAAGCTTCTCGACCAGCGCGGGTTGTGAAGACACGTAAGTTAGCAGGACACACCGGGCCACGCGCAGGTCCGCACGTCCTAGGGTCGGTCACGTAGGGCACCAACCTGCCCGCCGCTCGGGCCGGGCATTGGGCTGATTCAGGCCTGATGACGTGCAGTTCCGTACTGTCAATGATCACGCCAGGCGTCCACAGGAGCGCAGGCCCGAGTCGCCGGCAGGGCGCCCCGAACATGGGAACAGTGCGAAACCGGTGGACAGCTTGTCCTCGAAGCCCGCTCGACGATGCCGGGCACCTCGCGGGTTGTGAGGGTCACGTGAAAGAAATCGCCGGGGAGGTTCATGGAGCAGGAGTCGCCTGTCACCTCGACCGACAACATCTGCACGATTGGTGCGCGGTACCGGAAGAGGCCGGAGCCGAGCGTGGAGCAGCTGGCAGCCCGGGAGATGGTCACCCAGGCCACTCACCACCGACAAGCTGTTGCTCCAGGTGACGCGACCGGAGTCCCGGGTCAGGCATCCGGCGGCCGGGCGAGACCGTCCAGGACGAGGGCCAATTCGGTTTCGAAGGCCGCCCCGGCGTCCGGGTCGGGGGCCCTGACCAACATCTCGATCGTCGGCAGCCGCCCGGTCGCCAACTGCCGGCTCAGGTAGGGGCCGAGCGCCGCCTGCCACTGGGCCTTGTCCAGGCCGCTGGACTCGCCCGCACGCAGCTCGCCGACCTCCCGGCGCAGGGCACCGAGCAGGTAGGAGTTGAGCGCGCCCACCGCGACTCTCAAGGCCCGGGGATCGTCGCGGCCGGGCGCGCGGGCCAGCGCCGCCGCGGTCGCCTCGCCCAGCTCCAGCGCGTGCGGTCCCAGATGCGGCCGCCCGCCCAGCAGGTCGATCGCCCACGGATGGCGCCGGACGGTGTCCCGGGTGGCATGCGCGAGGGTGCGTACCTGGGATCGCCAGGGCCCGTCCGGAGCAGGCACCGCCCGGCCGGAGTCACCGATGCCGGCCTGGTGGCCGATCTCGGCGTACACGGCGTCGATCATCAGCTCCAGCAGATCGTCCTTGGCGGACACGTGGCTGTACAGGCGCATCGGCCGGACCCCGAGCGCGGCCGCGACGTGGCGGATCGACACCGCCGCCAGCCCTTCGGCGTCGGCCAGCCGGACGGCGGCCGCCACGACCTGGGCCCGGGCCAGCGGTGTGGAGGCCCGGCGCTCGTCGGGTTCGGGGCGTTCCCAGATCAGCCTGGGCGACTCGTCCGGACTCATGCGATACAGTGTATCGGCAAGGAGGCAGGCCATGCGCATCGCCATCGTCGGGGCCGGCCCGGCCGGTCTGACGCTCGCCCGGATCCTGCACGTCCACGGCATCGAGACCAGCGTCTACGAGCGGGATCCCGCTCCGCACGCCCGCTCCCAGGGCGGCACCCTCGACCTGCACCCCGAGTCCGGGCAGTACGCCCTCGAGGCGGCCGGCCTCGCCGAGCAGTTCCACGCCCTGGCCCGCTGCGAGGGTGAGGAACACAAGATCTTCAGCCCGTCCGGGGACCTGCTCGTGCACCACGTCCCCGACGCACCCGGCGGTCGCCCGGAGATCGACCGCACCGACCTGCGTGACCTGCTCGCCGGATCCCTGCCGGCCGCAACGATCCACTGGGGCGCCCAGGTCGCCGCCGTCGAGGAGGGAGCCGGCAGCGGGTTCCGGCTGGGTCTGGCCGACGGCACGACGAGTGAGTGCGACCTGCTGGTCGGCGCCGACGGCGGCGGGTCGCTGCTGCGCTCCCGGCTCACCGATGCCGCGACGGCCTACCTCAGCTCGTACAGCCAGATGAGCATCCCCGACGTGGACCGGACCCGGCCGGACCTGGCCCGCCTCGTCGGCCACGGCAGCCTGTGGGCGCTGGGCCACGACCAGAACCTCACCGCCCAGCGCGAGAGCAGCGGCCTGGTCCGGGTTTCCGCGATGGTACGCAGCGCCCGGCCGTGGCGCCCGGCCGACCGGAGCGACGTGCTCCAGCGGTACGCGGACTGGTCTCCCACCCTCACCGCTCTCGTCGAGGCCGCCGACGAACCGGTGGTCAGCCGCGAGATCCGGGTCACCCCGCCCGGGATGTGCTGGCCCTCGCATCCCTCACTCACCCTGATCGGTGACGCGGCCCACCTGATGCCCCCGGTCGGCGAGGGCGCCAACCAGGCCCTGCGCGACGCCGCCGACCTCGCCGCCGAGGTGATCGCGAACCCGGACGACCCGCCGGGCGCCATCGCCCGCTACGAGACGCAGATGCGGGCCCGTATCGGTCCGATCGAGCGGGACAGCGCCCAGATGCAGAAGCTGATCCTGTCCCCGACCGCCCTGGACGACATGGTCCGCTTCTTCACCCCGGCCGCCGATCGCCGGTAAACGCCCGGTGATCGTCGTCTCAGCTCAGGGCTGCGGGTCGTGAATCGAGTGGCGTTACGCCGGGCTGAGATGGCAACCGGCCTGGACCGGGCTGAGCGACCAGGGCGCTGACCGCGGCCAGGGGGGTTAATCTGCCGCTGGGCTGCGGTTACGCCGTCCAGGTCCGCGAAAGGTCTCTGGGAGGTATCTCCCCATGCACATGGCCTGCGGTCGCCCGCTTGCGCCGATCCGGCATTCGCCTCCCCGGGCTCTGGAGCTGCGGCGGGATGGCAGGGAACGCTCTCTGGTGATGACCGTCGGCCGCGGTGCGGGCGTGCCCGCTGACCCGGGATGGCCGGGGTAACAGATATGTGGCTTCCGGTGGACGTCAAGAACGGGCTCGGAATCTGGATTTCTTAAGATGTCAGCGGTGCGGCGGCACGCGGGGCTAGCCGTCTCATGAACCAGGCACACCGGCACGCCCAGTCCAGTGGTCCGGACACTGTGAAGGGGTCATCGCGCGCAGCAAGGCGGGCAGGTACTGCGGCGGCGGTCGCCCGGTGCATGACCATCGCCCCCATTTTACCGCCGCCAGTATCGGCGAGCGGCTCGGAGTCAGCGAGCGGACCGCCTCCCGTCACTGCGGCCAGGGTGCAGCCCGGCGGGGGCGCGTTGCTAGCCGGGGCCGCATATGGAGCTGTCCTCGCTGGTGCTGTTCTCCTGAGCCCCGCGTGACGAGCAGGTGCCGGGTGCTGCCCACGGCTCGTGCAGGCGGCTGCTTGGCCTGCCGGCTCCTGGATGGTCCCTGCCTTGACGTCCGGGGACGAGTCGGGCGTCTATGCACCCAGCCCTGGGCGGCAGGCCAGCGGGCACCGGCCGCGGTCACCGCCCAGGGCCAGAAGCCTGCTCGCTGCCCGGCGCGGGCTGGGGGGTTGGCGTGAGTGGACGCGAAGAGCTGCCGCGGGTGCGGGTGGAGTTCGTGACCATGGACGGCCCGGAAGGCCAGGCGCTGGAGGAACGGCAGCTCGCGGTGATCAAGGAGATCCTTGCATGGCTTCACCAGCACCCCGCCAGCATCAGCCAGCCCGGCCACAAGGCCGCCTGACGAAGGGATCCGCCGCGCGCCCGCCCCGGGAGGGGTACGGGCTGGACACGGTGCTCCCGTGGCGGCAGGCACTCCTGCCGCCCGCTGACCAGCCCCCGGAGCAGGTGGCGCCACCGATCGTGCCTGTGGCGTGGCTCGGCCGGACCTCAACCGAGGACTCCCAGGACCCGACCATCTCGCTGCCCCGCCAACTGCGGAACTCCCGCGACGCGCTCCCGGACGGGTTCATCATCGTCTCCCACTTCTACGACGTGGAATCCGGCCGCAAGAATCTCGACGACCGCGGCAGCAGCCGCGCCCACGAGCAATTCGACATCCCCGTCCCGCGCGACGGCGGAATCCAGGACCTGCTCACCGAGGCCGCCCGGCCCGACCGCCGTTTCGTGGCGGTCATCGCCGAATCGATCGAGCGGGTCGCCCGCCGCACCTATTTCGGCACCAAGATCGAGCACCAGCTGGAACAAAGCGGAGTCGCGCTGCTCGCCGCCGACGAGCCCGTCGCGCCCGGCGCCGCGAGCCCACGCGGCGGGTGGTCACGCAAACGTGCCACCCCGGTGCTCACCCGGCGGGTCAAGCAGGCGATCGCCGAGTGGTACGTGCTCCAGATGCTCGAACTGTCCTGGGACGGCTTCTGTGCGCACACCGAGCAGGGCTGGAACATCGGCAAGCCCTGCTACGGGTACGCCGCGGACAAGAAACCCCACCCGGTCCCGGCCCGCCGCGCCGAGGGGAAGACCAAGACCCGGCTGATCCCCGACCCCGCCCGCAGCCCCGTGGTGACCACGATCTTCCAATGGCGTGCCCTGGAACAACTCGGCTACGACGCGATCGCGGACCGCCTCAACACCGACCTCACCGCGCACCCGCCACCCCAGCCCGTCGATCCCCGCCGCGCGGTCGGCCGGTGGACCGGGTCAGCTGTCCGGGAAATCCTCGCCAACCCCAAATACACCGGCTACATGGTGTGGAACCGGCGCGCAAGCAAGAAGGGCGGCCAGCACAACCCTGCCGCCGACTGGGTCTGGTCACCTCAGCCCCGCCACGAGCCCCTGATCACCCGGGACCTGTTCGAAGCCGCGTCCCCAGTGGGCCGGCGCCGCCAGGGGTCCCGCACCCGCGCCGGGGCGAACAGCCACCCGCAGACCAGCCGGAGCTACCCACTGCGCTCGTACGTGTTCTGCGATCTGTACGACAGGCGCATGTTCGGCAAGACCCGCCGCCAGCACGCCTACTACGCCTGCCAGCCCGATCCCCACCACCACGACGGCCGGGCCGGCTGGTACCCCGCTCACCCGGCCAGCCTCTGGGTCCGCGAAGACACCCTCCTGGACCTGGTCCACGCTTTCTTCGCTGAACGCATCCTCGGCCCTAGCCGTCACGACCTGCTGCGCACCCAGCTTGCCGTCCGTGCCGTCCGGCCTGACGACCACGCCCGGACCGCACGCCAGGGCCGGCTGCACACGCTGATCAGCGATATCGAGCGCCGCCAGAAGAACCTCATCACCAGGCTTGAGCAGCAAGACGACACCGGCAACCCCGAGACCGACCAGGAATACCGGCAGGGCATCCAGCGGCGCTTCGCTGAACTGGCCGCCGAGCACCGGGCGCGCACCGAAGAACTCGCCCAGCTCAAAGCCGCCACGCCAGGACACATCCCAAATGACCCCGACCTGCTGACGGGAGTGCCACAGCTGCCGCTCGCGCTTGGAGTCCTGCCCGAAGCGCTCCAGCGCAGCCTCTACGACGCCTTCCAGCTCCAGGTCCGCTACCACCGGCCCCGCCACGAGGTGACCATCCGCGTCACGATCCGGGCCGACGCGCTACCCAGTCTCACGCAGCTCGTGAAGGAGGCGGCCGGCCAGCCCTGCATCCCGGCCGGAAACGGCGAACCGGACGACGTTCGTTCCCATGTTTTGAGCGCCCCCGGCAGGATTCGAACCTGCGCACCCGCCTCCGGAGGGCGGTGCTCTATCCCCTGAGCTACGGGGGCTCCGGGACGGAGAAAGAGTATCAGTCCCCGGCCACACCATGGACCGCCGTGGGCACAGCTTGGCGACGCCTTGGGCATGTTGTCGCGGGAACTAGCCGGGACACGCTAGCCTCACGCCGTGGCGCAGGCTCTGGGACGCGTGCTCGTGGTAGACGACGATGAGGTGATAAGGCAGCTCATCGCCGTCAACCTGACCCTGGAAGGGTTTGACGTCGCCACCGCGGTCGACGGCCAGGACTGCCTGGACAAGGTCGCGGCGATCGATCCGGACGTGATCACTCTCGATGTCATGATGCCCCGCCTGGACGGCTGGGTGACCGCCGGCCAGCTCCGCCGCAACCCGCAGACCAGCCGGATCCGCGTTGTCCTGATCACCGCGCGAGCGCAGGAGGACGACAAGAATCGTGGCCGCGAGATCGGCGTGGACGCCTACCTGACCAAGCCGTTCGACCCGGGCGAGATGATCCGGGTCGTCCGCGAGCTGGCCGGCGCGGCGACCAGCGAG